>Ga0172381_10000277_pt1 | contig 63384 bp, 79 predicted proteins | sample Leawel6488metaG_FD_119754 | JGI IMG/M metagenome (GOLD analysis project Ga0172381, IMG submission 119754) | Leachate microbial communities from a municipal landfill in Southern Ontario, Canada - Leachate well 64-88 metaG | ecosystem: Engineered > Solid waste > Landfill > Unclassified | place... | reverse complement strand
TGACACCTTCTGCATGAGATCTTAAACCTAAACTTAGAGTAAAAAATCCTTCTGCATGAGATGATGTACCAGAAGCAACGGTTGATTGTCCTTCTGCGTGACTAGTAGAACCATATGCTAATGTTGATAGTCCTTCTGAATGTGATGAATCTCCTTCGGTTATTGTACCACCTCCTTCGGCATGCGAATGAGGACCATTAGTAATCGTATTATAACCTTCGCTATGAGAACCATAACTATTAGTCGTTGTTGTACTGCCTTCTGCATGTGAATGACCACCAACAGCTGTCGTTGAAACACCTTCAGCGTGTGATTGTGTTCCTATTGCTGTCGTATTATATCCTTCTGCGTGACTATATAAGCCTGATGCTGTTGTACCAGAACCTTCTGCATGACTATATCCACTCGCAACAGTATCAACACCTTCAGCATGTCCATAATCACCTAATACGGTTACATTATTTCCTTGTAAAAATGCTGCATTGATAGTTATACCACTAGTAAATGTTTTATATCCACTTATATTTTGTGTTGTTCCTGTTGTTACATATTTATTTAGAATAATGTCTGTTTGTGCAGATGTATAAAAATTTGCATTTGTTTGCGCAGATGTATAAAAAATTGCATTTGTTTGCGCAGATGTATAATATTCTGAACCTAATAAAGTATTTGGAACAACATTAATCCAAGTGTTACCTGACCATAAAATAGTTTCACCACTATTAAAGTTTATCGAAGAATCTAATCCTACAAAAGTTTTACTCATTTATTTAATATTTATTTTTATTGTTGTGTTGATGTTAAATCTCCTTTATTGTCAACAGTTATTTTCCATCTTGTACCATCAGGACTTTTCAATACAATACCTTCACCAGGCATATCAGATTCAAATCTTGGTGCATATGCTGTATCACCTGAAACTGTTGTTATATCATAACCACCTAAAATAACACTTCTATCATGTAATATTGTATTACCTGTACCACCTAATATAACACTTGATTGTCCTGTAATGCTTCCTAATGTTGCAATACTCAAATTATAAACACCTAATTCTATATCGGTATTAGATATTAATGTACCACCTAATTGAATATCATTTACAACTTCTGTTAAACCATTAGAAGCTGTTGTTGTATCACCAATACCAGTAAGATTAGAACCATCACCATAATAAGTTATTGCTGATACTGAACCATTTATTTGTAAAATAGAAGTTCCTGACAACCACAATAATTTATTTGAATTTTCATAATATCCTGTTTTTCCAGCTGGTTTATACCAGTATGAAACAGCACCATCAATAGGTGTGTTTGTTGTTGTTGCAACAATTTTAAGATCATTTGAAATACCAATTTTTAATGAACCACCACTAACTAAATGTGAAGTTCCTTCGTCATAAACAATATAGAAATCATTTTTCTGACTTAATGGTACGCCTTGTCTATTAATTTTAAAACCAATCAAATCATTTGTCGTTAATGAACCACCACTATTTAATTCAATAAACTTATTTCCTACTATTAAACCATCTGTTGTGGTATTACCAACTACATATAAATCAGAACCGACATATAATTCTTTAGAAATGTTGATATCGCCTTGTATTGATTGACTAATTTCACCACTTCTTTTTACATATTGACTTAATTCTGTTTGTAATCCACTAATTCTATTCATTGTTAAACCTGTAGGTACCCACTTACTTGTTGTTGAATTATAATATAAATATGGTTCTGTGTAAGATGTTACATCTGTAACATCTACATCTTGTGCATCACTAATATATCTTACCCAATAATCAGAATAGTCAGATATTTCATAAGATGTAATATGACCATAACTATCATAATTTATGTTTTGTAGAATTGTTGTTGGTGTTTGTGTTGGATTTGAAACAACACTTGTATTTGCTGTTAAATGTGTAATAACTATATCATTGTTTAATGTGCCACCACCAGTCAAACCAGATAAGCCTATAATTGTTCTTCCAGTTAATACAACTTCATCCTTATAAGCAATTCCTGATAAATTAATATAATAACCTGTCCAACCTGAAACACTATTATATCTTAAGAAATTATCATCGTATGTTCCTGGTGTCATATCATATACATCAGCCAATGATATTAAAGTCATTGTTGATAATGTATCAATACTCATATATCTACTATCTAACACACCTGCTGTTAAACCAGTTGGATTAAGTTGCCATTGTGTATAATATAAATCATCATGTGAGTGTGTAGAATTTGCATAATAAGACCTATATAAAATTCCATCAAAATATTCATAGAAATAATTTTCATCTATATATTTTTGACCTTCATATATTGTAAATGCAGATAGACCAATATTTACGAATGTCCTACCACTCCAATATGAAGTGTCTCCTGTTGTTATAAAATTTATTAAGCCTGTATCTGTTATATAAAGATTGACAACTTCATCTCCTTCAACAACTGTCCCACCAGTAGTTACTTCTAAAACTCTGTGTGTTTGTGCAGTCGTTCCTGTCATAAAATCAAATGATAAATAACCTGTCATTGTACCACCACTTAATGGAACAAAAGCACCAAGTAATCCAAGGGAAGTTGCTGGTGTCCAACCACTTAAACTTGAACTATATTGTAAGAATTGACCATCAGTTACAGTATCACCACTAATTACGTCTGTTAAACCACTTATATAATGTGAGTGAGCACTATTAGAAAACTCTGTTGTGTTTGCTGATATGAAATTTGCAGCGGTTTCTGCTGTTGTAAAATAATTTGTTAAATTGGCAGTTATTGCACTATTTATCCAAACAGAACCATTATAAACTAATGCGTCACCAACAACAACACTAGACACAGTAACATCCGACAATGATATTAATGCTGATGCACCAGATGATGTAGTTATACCTGATAACATTACATCTATTTCTGTTTGTGTATAATAATTTGATAAGTCCATTGTAATAGCACTATTAACCCAAGTACCACCACTATAAACTAATACATCACCAAAAGATATTGTACCGATAGAAACATCGGTTAAACCAGAAATATTATGTGAATGTCCTGTTTCAGAATATCCTAATAATATGACAGTTGTTTGAGCGCTAGTGTAATATGGTGCAAATAAGGCAACAGTTTGAGCACTTGTATAATAATTTAATTGAGTTGCAACAGTTACAAGATTAGAATCTATATAAGTTTTTGTATAGTAATTTGATAAACTGCTTGTACTTGTATCTACATATTGACTATGTGTATGTGCTGTTGTTGTTAAATCAGACCATAAATGTGTGTGGGATGTATTTGTCAATGTACTTAAATCATGTGTATGACTTGTCAATGAATATTGACTATGTGTATGACTTGTATTTGATTTTGTATTCAATAACGCAACTGTTTGAGCAGTTGTGTAATAATTTGATAAATCTATTGATAATTCAGTTAATGTTGCATTATACCAAGTATTAGTTGATGCTGAATATGATAATATATCATTGTGGTTTAAACTTGAGAAAATAATATCACTCAATCCACTTAATGAATGCGTATGACCTGTATCTGATTTTGTCGATAATAATATATCTGTCTGAGCACTTGTATAATAACCTTCTGTTGTTGCGGTAAGAATATTATCAACTTCTGTTTTAGTATAAAAATAATTATCTGTAATAATTTTCGTATAATATCTATCATCTAATTCACCATCAGTATATAATTCAGTTTTAGTATAGTATCTATCATCATGAGTATGACTTGTTGTTGATAAATCGTCAAATGCAATAACGTGTGGATTACTACTTCCTGTTAAGCTTGTATGAGATGTCAAATCACCAACAGTCGCATAACCAAGCAATAATGTATCTACTTCTGATTGTTCATAATAACTTGTATTAGCAGATAAGAAACTATTTTCGGCTTCAGTTCTGGAATATACACTTGTACTGGCTGATATAAAATTTGCAGCGGTTTCTGCAGTTGTAAAGTAACTTGTGTTAGCTGAAAGGAAATTAGAATTCGCTTGTGATTGTGTATAAAAACTGGTATTAGCACTTAAAAAGTTTTGTACCGTTTGAGCACTAGTAAAGTAATTTTGTAATAACGCATCTGTTTGAGCACTTGTATATAAATTAGATTTAGTGTAAAAACTATTATCAATTAAATCTTTTGTATAATATCTATTGTCTAATGTGCCACCACTTAATTCTATTTTTGTATAATAAATATCATTGTGTGTATGACTTGTATTAGTTATATTTGACCATAAATGTGTGTGACTTGTATTTGTTAAATATGAATAATCTAAAAGACCATAAAATGTTGTTGATGTTATTCCACCAATATTGTTTATACCGTTAGTATCAATAATAGAATCAAATGTATTTGCTGATAAATAATTATTATCGGCATCTGTTTGTGTAAACAATGCTGTATTTGCTGATAAGAAACTACTTTCTGCTTCAGCTTGTGTGTATAAATTTGTATTAGCACTTAAAAAATTAGAATTTGTTTGAGCACTTGTGTAATATGGTGCAAATAAAACAATCGTTTGAGCACTTGTGTAATATGGTATAAATAAGGCATTTGTTTGAGCACTTGTATACAATAAACTCTTTTCATAGAATTTACCATCTGTAATAATTTTCGTATAATATCTATCATCTAATGTACCACCACTCAATTCGGCTTTAGTGTAATATCTATTATCATGTGTATGACTTGTTAATGAATAATTATTTGCTGTGTCTGATGCTGTTGCTAATATTTGACCATCAAAAACCAATTGACCATCAATGACTGTTATAGGTACACCTTCTATAAATATTGTGCCACCAGAAACATGTAATTCTTTCCATTGTTTCGTTGCAGAACCTAATGAATATACACCATCACTTGATGGTATTAAATCTCCTGTAATTCCTGTTGATCCATCCAACGCAATATATAACAAATCTGCTTGACTTTGAGTTAATGCACCTGTACTTGCTGATAAGAAATTATTATCAACTTCTGTTCGTGTATAAAAATCATTTATAGCTTCATCTTGTGTGTATAAATTTGTATTAGCACTTAAAAAATTAGAATTTGTTTGAGCACTTGTGTAATAATTTTCAAATAAGATATCTGTTTGAGCACTTGTATAATATTTATCTAATAAAGTATTTGTTTGTGCGCTTGTGTATAAATAAGATTTTGTGTAAAAAATAGTATCAATTAAGGTTTTAGTATAATAAACATTATCTAATTCACCATTTAATAATTGTGTTATAGTAAAATATCTATCATCGTGTGTGTGCGCAGTAGTTATTAAATCTAAGAAACCTATTTGATGATCTTCATTTGTTGTTGCTGTATGAGAATTAAATAAAACTGATAATCCAGTTGTAACATAATCGGTCAATATATCATTTATTTCAGATTGTGTATAGATTTGTGTGTTTGCTGATAAATAATTAACATCAGATTCAGCCTTTGTATATATTTCTGTATTTGCTGATAGGAAACTATTTTCGGCTTCAGCTTGTGTATATAATACTGTATTAGCACTCAAGAAATTTAAATCTGTTTGGGCACTTGTGTAATAATTTTCTAATATGATATCTGTTTGGGCACTTGTGTAATAATTTTCTAATAAGATATCTGTTTGAGCACTTGTATATAGATTAGATTTAGTATAATAAAAATTTTCTATTGTTGATTTAGTATAATATCTATTATCTAATTCACTTCTATTATATGTTTCACCAGTATTATAAACTTCTGATTTAGTATAAACATCTGTTAAACCTAACTCAGTTACACCTGTTGGTGTCTCAATAATATTAAACCAACTAATATCAACACCAATTGTTGAAGAACTTAATTGTTGAATAGTATAATAATTACTAGTGAAAGCACTTGTATCAAAAGTAAATGAACTATTTACCCATTCGAAACCATTAAAAGCTAAAACTTCACCATATGTAAGAGCATTAACAGAAACATCAGTTAAGCCAGTAACATAATGTGAATGTCCAGTAGGACTATAAGCGTCTTCCAAATAAGAAACAATATCATCAGTTTGAGCACTTGTATAATATAAATTATTTAATTGACCTGCATTTAATTCTGTCTTTGTGTAGTATGTTATATCAGATGTTGCTTGTGCTACGATTACTTTCTTAGCATTATTCAATTTTTCCAAAGCTGCAATGGCTATTGCACTAGTTTCAAAATCTAATGTAATATCATCAGAATTTTCTATTTTTATAAAAATGAAGTTATTCTTATAAAAGAAATAACTAAGATTTGGATCAAATGTATATTTTAACGTACCATATTGGTCAAATATTTTTATCTTCTTATCCTCTGATGTTGGAGTACTAATAAAATTTTCTAAAGTATAATTATAAGTTGCCATTTACTAACTAATTGGTTTTTACTTATATATTAATATGTAAAACTATTTTTTCGTGGATTATATAAATAATACATTATTTATACATTTTGGCTACATTGAATTTTATATATAAATAAAAAACTTAAAATATGGCTGATTCAAAGACGATTATAATTGATGCGGAATTGCACACAAAACTCAAAAAATATTGCAAAGAGAATAAACTAAAAATTAATGAGTATGTGAATGGTTTGATTGAAGATCATTTATCTTTTACATTAAAAGAAAAATCTGTATTACCTTTGGTGTTAAAGGATAGTAAATCTGAAGTTGTAGAAACGATAATTTGTTACGAACTATCACCTGAATATAAAAATAGTTTACCTAAGAGCCTATCATTGATAAGAAATACTAAAGATGGTAGTGGTTTTGTTGCTAATTATATACAGAAATAGATTATAAGTCAGACAATCTATCTATTACGCATTCATTTAATGTAGATGATTCTATGTCGCCATATAAACCATATCTATCATCAAAATCAGCAATATCGTCAGAAAAGAATTCTCTGGCTAATTGCCAAAAACTACCATATGATTCCTTTTCATAATCTACATCACCATATGTATAATCTTCTCTTAATTTATCTTCTAAAACATCTAAATCAATAAAATTAGACAATTCAAAAATAAATACATCATAATATTTCTTTTTAAAGATATCATAATTTGTAATTGTTCTTGATTCTATTGTATATTCTCCTAATACGCCTTCCAATGCTTTTTTTGATTTTTTATAATATTCAGATTGATCAGCATATCTTTGTGCATCTTTAAGTGCATCTGATAGACTATCATATAAATCTGATAGACTATCATCTTCATTTTCATCTAAAATTAAATCAATTTGATATTTTTGATTATTATAATATAAATAATAATCTTTTTCTTCACATTTTATCATTTCTTCTGTAATTTCAACATCATCAAAATATCTTTCTTCATCATCTCTATAATAATTGTAACTGATTTCTTCACCAATCATTTTTTCAATAATTTTTTCTTTTACTTCTTTTGAAATATCATCCCAAACTTGTTCAGCACGTTCCATTTTGTAATGTGAAAAATCCCAATTTCCAAATGGATCTTCATCAAACAAGATTAATTTAACACCATCACTCATAAAAGGATATAAGTCTTCTTCTGTACCTTCAATATATAATTTATCGTTAACTACACTCAATTCATTAAAAAAATTTGCAAATTCTTCTTTATCAATAATATTTTTGTTATATAGCATTATTTTTGGTAATTCGCCATATTTTGATAATTTGATTTCTGAATTAATGTACATTTGTTTCAATTCTTCATTAGAAAACATATCTGAATCATTATCTGACACTATAGATAAAAATACATTATCACTTACTTCTTTTGCATTTAACATAATATCTTTCACATCATCTTTGTTTAATAGATTTTTATTAATTAAACCATTAACCATTTTGTAGTCAAATTCAATTGAGTCATATACAATATTTGGATTATATTTGAATACTTTTTGGAATGTTTCTTTATCGAAATCACTCATATTAAAATCTTCTTCTTTCAAGTATTCATATGCAAAATATTTTGGTTTTATTTCTGGATCTACCAATAATCTATAGATATAAGGATAGTATTTAGCGATAGGTTTTTTATTATTTCGACCTTTCATTTGATAGATGGCACCATCTTTTGAATCATATGCTACGGTAACGTGTGGTGACTTATTTGCATCCCTTAATGATAATAGTGTATCACCATCATTTGTATTACCACAATGACCCATAGCGTCTGCCTCAGCCTTTGAATAAGTCGTTTGTAAGTCAATCCAATAATAACCATCATCAAACTCAATAATAACTTTTCCACTTTCATCTGTAATTTTTCCAGTGGCTTTTAATGAATTATGCCATTCTTCCGATTTTTTATATGCAGCATCAAAAGATAATTCTGATAGATTTACTTTCTCTTCTCTTAATGGATTTTTTAACCAGTCTAAAACATAATTTACGGAATCATTTATATTTTCTATATATTCCTCAACATAAACGTTAAAGTCACCTACTAAATTATCAATTTTTTCGTCACTACCAATTCCTTTTGCAATATAATTTAATATTTCTTGTTTTGTTATGTTTTTTGTTGTGAATTCTCTAACAACAACATCTTTTAAATAATTAGCTATCCAAACAGCATATTGTATTCCTTCAGTAGATTTATCACTAATACATTTATCAATAGCCCAATTATATATACTTGGAATATTTGCAAACTTTTTAATTTTGTTCTTAACTTTTTCTATATTTTTCTCTCTGGCATTACTTTCCAGAATTTTTGTATATGATTTATAATTGTGTAACATTTTCTATATTAATTTTTACATGACTTCGACATAAATCCTAGTTTTTCCTAATCGTTTAAGTGCTTCGAATCTATGATTGAAATCTGTTAAAGAATATTCTTCTTCATCTTCAAAATACTTTATAATATCTTCCATACCTCTTAGTATATCTTCATCATATAAATTTGACTTTTCTTCCCATTCTGTCATAGCTTCTTCATAATCTTCAACATCATCAAATTTATCTTTGTTTGGTTCCTCAAACTCATGATATACTTTATGTAAATCTTCTATATTGTATATTGATTTTAATGAATCTTTTAAATCTAATAATTCTTCATCAAAACCATACAATTCTGGTTCTGTTGTTATATTCCAATAACCACCTTTCGCCATATACAATTCATACATTTTTTCATTCTGTGTATTTGATGTTTTATCCCAAGTGTTACCCTTAAATAATGAATAAACTATATCAAAACCATCTTTTTCATCATCAAGGTAAGCTAACATATCTTCTAAATTATCAGCCTTTTTACTTGAATCAACAGGAAAAGTTTGTATTATACCACCATCTTCAATATATTCCATATATCGTTCTATTTGATCTTCATAAAACATATTACCTTCTGTGTTTTCTACATCAATGATGTCGACAACTCTATCGTCTCTACCTGATAATTCATAAAGAACACCATCACAATATTTATATTCATGATTTTTATCTTGTTTTACTTCTTCTATATCATAATCATCATCATCGTGTAATTTAAGATAAGAAGCATATTCATTATATTTGTCTAAGTATTTCATAATTCTACATAATAAATTCCATTTTTATATTCCAAATTAGCGTTTGGTATATATTTTTTCATGCTTCGTGTATATAATTTTAATCTTTGTTCATTTTTATGTTTATCACCAGTAAAAGAAAATATAAATCCTTCAACAGCATTTAAATTATAGTTTTTAATAAATTCATCATTGTTCAAATCATCAACAAAAGATTTCATTATACTAAAAACAGTATCCATAACTTCATAAGGATTTTCATTAACTATTATTTCAGTATCATATCCTAATTGTTTCGTTATACCAAAACCAATTGAAAAAAAACGTCTCTTGGTTCCTTGGTATGGTGTAATTTTAACTTCGTATGTATTCTTTGGACTCTTAAAATAATATAAAAATGTATCATTACGTTTCATTTTATCTATTATTTTATATTTTTCAAACGTTTCTAAGAATTTCATAAATCTATTGTTTCGCCTTCAATAAAAATTAATTCACTTTCTGTTTCTAAAGCCTCATAAGTTCTTATTATTTGATTTGTTTCTTTGTGAGTTAAGTTACCTAAAGGTTGTTTTCCAAATTTTTGCAAATAAATATTTGCATGTTCTCGAATTTCTCTAATTGTTGTTATTGTTCCTTTTAGTATTTTATCTCGTATAATATCTTTTGGTATATCTAATTTTAAACTATATAAATAATCTATCAAAATATCTATACCTAATTTTTTTCCTGTGCCTGTGTGATAATCATAATATCTATATAGACTTTTTCTGTTATCATCTACTTCTGTATTACCATCATATAATACATACGTTTTATATATTTCCGAGTTGTACTTTTTCAAATAATCTTCAAGTGCTTTCTTTGTTGAACCAGAATAATATGAATCATCGAACATTATAAATTTTTGATTATCAATATCATTCTTTTTATGAACAACATCTACATCTTTACCTTTACTTATTTTACCTATTTTATCATTACCTGCTCTCAAAGATCCATTTGTAGAAACAAGATTACCAGGTACATCTAATACACCTTTCTTTATTAATGACATAATCCAATCACCAAAACCACCAGTTAATATCAAATTAAAATGTGTTCCTTGTTCTTTTTGTATTTGTAAGAAAATAGATTTTATTATATCTAAATTCTTAGGTAATTTTAATGCGGCATCAATCTTATCGAAATACTTGTCACCACCTGTTGATTTATCCAATTCTTCTTCGGCTATTTTAACCATTTTATTTTTATATGCAACAGATTCGCTTGATCTTTTTGTTTGTTCCCACCAAAGTGGATTCGATTTTGCTTTTTTATCAGAACCCCACCCTCTCATATTTATTTTGCCTTGATTTTTTAATATTTCTCTTTCTCTCCAATTTAAAGTATGTATAATTAATTCTTGTTCTGGCGGATCTTCACTACCTTTATATTGTTCAATTGGTATTATTTTTGAATTATTAGATGTAACATTCTCATCTTTATCTTGTTTTATATTAAATAACCATTTACCTTGCTTTAGATCATTCATGTCACCAGTATATACTTCAATTTTCCAATTGTTATCTATTTTGAAATCTGTGGATAATTCATTTATATAATTTATTATTTCTTTTAATTTTTCTTTAGTTTCAGGATATTGCCAAAAAGACATAATTTTATCTTCTACCCAGATTCTACCAGCATAATCAAAATATGTTATTACATCCGCAACAGCAACAACATCCACTTCTAAATCATATAAACGATAATCATTGGCAATATAAGGATGTGTTGTATATTCCTTACCTAATATGAAATTATCTTTTAGTTTTCCATCTGGCTCTTTTCTAAGTTTTGACATATCTATTTTATCAAATATATACTTTTTAATAAAACCAAATGGTATAGCATTATAAGTATTAAAATTTAAAATCTTTTTACCATAATATATCCTATCTGGACTTTCATATAATTTGTTAAACTTTGTTATCATTCGTATTAAATTTTTTGTACTCTACCAATTGAACCATGTGAATAAAAATTAGATTCGATTTCTGGCAATAAATAATGTTTACGGAGTGTTCCTGGTAAGTGACCTATTTCTGATGCAACTTTTTTCAACAATTCATTAAATTTAGTTTTTCTATCTTTTTCATCTTTGACTTTACCAAGTTTTCTTAACTCTGTTGTCATAAGTTTATTCGATTTATAACCTCTTAAATCTTTAGATGTTATATTAAATTGCGCTAAATAATTATTTACTTGTGTATTTTTTATACTTTGTCCTTCAGATGTTGAAAAAATATCATTAGTTTTTCTTTTTAATAATTCTTTCAAATTTTTAGCAACTTTTGCATGTGAAAAGGATTTTTCATGTTCGACACCAGATTTACCAATATATTTTAATGTTATATTATCACCATTTACTTTTATATGTTTACTTGTTAAATTTGAAACACCATAATGTCCGTTATTAGAAGATTCATCATTTCCAACTCTTTCCGCAGTTATTTCTATTATTTTTGCTATTGTTGCTATAATTCTAGTTTTTTCATCACTTGATGATAAATCTTTATCAACTGTAATTTTAAACTTTCTAATGTTTTTTGATAAATGTTTTATTTGAGCACGTTTTTTCTCCCAACGTTTTTTAATTTCAGCATCAGAATACACTTTTTGTGGTTCAAACTTTTTATCAGCATCTTTTGTTGCTGATTTCTTTTCATTATATGTTAAAAGATATTTCATACCTCTATATATTAAATTATTTTTCTTTATAAAGTATTTGTATCTGTTCTGGTTTCATCACCAAATAACCATTAAAATAATAACTAATTGATTGGTCAGATTCTCGAAATATTGCACCATCATAACCATGTTTAGTGATATAATTAGTTATCAAATCCCATCTATAACCACCCCACACATCTTTTGCATTAAATAATAATTTGAAGAAACCATAAGCATCAGCATATTTTTCAGCCATTTCTATTCTATCATCTATATTTTCATCATCTTTAAAAATATCTTTTAACAATTCTATCCATTTTTTATTATCATTTCCTGTTGATCTTAAATCCAATGGATTTTGTAAATTTATTACACAACAATATAAAATATCAGCATTATATGCACCATCAGCATCACCAAAAAATGATGGTGTGTTAAATTTATTAAAATCCTCATTTGAAGCATGATAAACAAGTCTAGGAGAATCATCAGGTAAATAAGAATCCATAGAATGATTAACTATCGTATTAGTGAAACTACCATCATACTTATTATATATACCATCAGCAATTTTTCTTAAACTTTCATCATTCGTACTATAATATCCCAAAACTGCTAATATATCAGAATATAATTTGGTTTGTTTTATTTGAACTGTTTCAAATATATCATATTTTTTTAAATATTTCATCTTACTTTTAAATTAAATTTTTTAACAATTTCATCTACATATTTATCATCGCAATAAATAAACATGAAATAATCTGTTGCCATCATTGTTCTGAAACCTACTTCCAATCTCCATTTATTAAAACTATCTGGATTATTCCAATTTTCATATCCTCTACGGTGAATTACTACAAAATATGAATCATCACTAAAGTATTGCATACCTTCATCAAAATCCATATCTGTTCTTTTTCTAGCAATAGACCTCAAAACATCAACGTGGCAATCATAAGAGTGTTCTTTTGCCCATTTTAATATTTCTAATTTCGTTTCAAATGATAAATCATCGACAGAATAAAAAATATCTGGTAAGTATATATTTTCGTATGACTTTAAGTATTTCATATTTTATATATTTTGTTATATATGTCATTATCAATCAATAAGCATTTAGAGTCAGTCCAAATTTCTCTTGGCTCTAATATTTCTTGTATTTCTTTATAATTCATAATTTCAAATCCATTGTTTTTTGCATTAAAATAATAATCTATTAGTGCATCAGCATTATTAAAATCATTAAGTATTTTATTATCCGATTTATTCATTAATAATAATTCATCAATTTGCATCATTAATAATTCATAATTTTCTTTTGTGACATAATTTGATTTTTCTTCTTTTGTTTCTGGTATAGTAAATATACTACCAGAAATATAATAATATAACTCTGCTAATTCATAAAAGAAATTATTAGCATCGTAACCAATTTTTTTTAAATTCTTAAATGATGTTTTATAATTATTATTACTTGATACACCAAATTTAGCATCATCAAACGGTATAACTCTATAACACTTACCATATGTAGTTGGTGATTCTTCACCACCATTAGTTATAAACAATGAACTCATTCTACTTGGAAACTCTTTCCAACTTTCTTGATATTCCATAATTAATGTTGGCATTGTTCCAACAACATACTCTCTCCTATCTTTTTTAGGATCAATTATATAAAAAGGTTCAGGTAAATCTATACCTCTATACAAATATACCTTATCATCAACACTAAAATCTTTTAAATTTTTGATTAATAAGTCAGTTTCTTCTAAGCTTATAATAGTATTACCTTTATAATCTTCAGTGTTTGCGAACCTTTCAACCAATTTCCAATTTTTATAATTTTTCATTCAATAAATTTTCATTTTCTATATTTATTAATAAACACGGACTTGATATAAAGAATTCAAATCCTTTATTTGCATATTTATTGTTGCCAGTTAAATCTTTTTGTATTTTTTTCAATTCATACCTCTCGTATTTCTTTCTTCTGGATTGTGTATCATAAATTGATTATTTTTTTCTTCACCACGATATAACGGATCATTATCTAATGAGAAATTTTTACAATTTGTTCTTAATAAATTGAAAAATTCTTCTTCATCAATTTCTTGGTATTTACTATTACTTTCAAATGTCTTTAAATATTTCATTTTTATATTTGGTTAATTTTAATCAAATTATTTTGATTATCTATATGATAAAAATCTATTGGAACCAACATACATTGAGCATCTGTCCAAATTTCATGAGAATGAGAATTCATTTTTTATCCTTTTCTTTTTTATCCTTTTCTTTTACAACTTTTAATTCTTCATCATATTTTAATTTCTGATCCTTAAGTTTTACAATATCAAGTTCTTTCTCAACTATTTCAATCTCAATTCTTTTAATCTTGGCTCTGACAGATTTAATAGTTGATGGATCATCAGATTTATTTATTTCATTAAGTTCATCTCTTTTCTTTTTAATTTTATCTGTCTGTTTTTTTAATTTATTTTCAAGAGCCTCTTCTTTTTTTCTTTTCTTAATTTTATCTTTCTCTTTTTTATTTCCAACAGACTGTTTAGCTTTTTGTTTTTCATATAATCTAAAATTTTTTATCATACCATTCCAACTATTTTTTTTATATATTAAAATAAAAAAACCACTCAATTGAGTGGTCTAAAATTTTTCTTAAAAACATTTCCTTTATTTAAATTTTCTAATAATATGAATTTGTTATATTTAATCATCCTTATATCTTTTAAGATTTACTCTATTCTCTCTTGGTAAAAAAGAATTAAATTTTTTAACTAATTTAGGATTTTTTGACAATGAATCAATGGTAGCACCAAGAAAGGCTAATATTTTTCTTTCTTTATTTCCAAAATTAGCATCTTTCATTTTTGTTGCTAAATATAATCTACCTGAACGTCTTTCTGAGGATCTCTTAGAATGTTTTTCTCTTTCTTCTTCACTCATTTTTGTCCTATTGATACCATATGAAAAATCGGTGGTGTCTATTCTTATTTCAATAGGAAAATCATTTTCTATACCATAGATGTCTTTTATATCACCAAATTTTAAATATTTAACTACAAACTCACCATCAACATTTTTAGCACCAAAAAACCCACTAGTTTCCCATATGTGCAACACGCTTTTCCAATAATCATATAAAGGTATTGTTTCGGTTTTCTTAATTACACACACAGTATTGTCTTTTGTTGGCTCTTCAACATAACATAAACCTATTGAAATTGGTGTATTTAATTTTTTTAATTCGTTTTCAACTCTATTATAATAGAAATCATAGTTACCATCTGACATATCTTCACCTTTAACATTTGATAATATATCAGATTTTGTTAATCTTTCACCATTTTTATCGTTATGAAACATTGAGTGGTAAGTTACAATATAAACTAATTCAATAAAATCATCATATTCTGGATCAATATCTAAGGCATACCCAATACATTTATTTAATAATGTTGCAGGTGAAAAGACCGATTCAAAATTTAATGAATAATTATAATACGCATAAAGTATATATGAAAACAAAGAATCGATTTTTATTGATTTTGAATCTGATAGTATTGTATTAACATCAGAACCTATTTTAGATGAAGATTTTATTGAAATGATTTCATCTTTGACTGTGAATTTATCTATTGGATTTACTACGCCTAAATCTACATGTGGATGATTTTTAGACAAATGATTAAGGTTTATTGCGTCTAATGTCATTCTAACAATATTTTCTGCATATATACCATTATTCTTATTTGACCTAGCAAAAGATTTAATATTATAAAATATTTTTTCTTTATTTTGTAATACATTCTTTTTAATAGGATCTAAGTGTAGATCTTTTGTTTTATCTGTTAATTTTATTTCTTTTAGAATACCCATTGAGTATTTACTTGTTTTTTTAGTATATATTATTTTTCTAATATGTCTTTTAATTTTTTAAGTGTATCTTCTGTGTTTCTATGTAAGATGCCAATACCACCAGCCTTAACCCATTTTTCTATATTTATCTCAAAATCATCAATCAAAATTGAATTAGGATTTGCTTTTGTTGATTTATTATATGATAATATTAAATTGATATTACCCAATTCTCTTTTACACCAAATCTGTTTACCTTTTCTACTGATTTCATCTTTCGATGGTGTAGATAAAATTTCTGTATTTTTATCTTTTATATAATTCCAAAGTTTCTTACCGTCTTTTGTCCAAGGCATATCTGACCAAAAACTCAAACCAATCTCACTAATTCTATTCCAAAAATCTTTTGATCCATATTTTTCTTCAAAATCCCAACCAGTTTTTATTTTTGTACCGTTTTCTTTATTAAATTTACTTAACCAAGTATCATTTAATTGTTTTCCAAAATCACATAAAACACCATCAAGATCACAATAAATTTTCCATTCCGTTTGTTTTTCTGGTTTTTCTGTAGTTTTTAATTTTTTTGACTTCGCTTTATCAAAAATATTTTCATTTACACATGTTTCATATTTTTTTAAGTATTTCATTATATCATATTTAATTTCTCCATTATTATATTCTTATGTTCTATATTTATTGCGTAATATTTATCACACTTTATCATAATTTCTGTATCGTGAATCTCATAACCAAACTGATCTTTCGAATTTTTCTTTTCGATATCAGTATCAATATGAGTAGATATTAATGTTTCTAACCATTTATATAACCAATCTATTGTCAATATCTCACGCCATTTTTCTAGTGTAACCCTATCATCTTCTTCCAAATAATCATTATCCAAAGAACCTTTATATTTTTGATAAAATAAATCTACTGCTTGTTTATCATTTATATCATTTTGATTTAAAAAATTTATAATATATTCTGAATATGGTTTATCATATGATAATTTAGTATATAAATCTTTTATTTCTGTTGACCAAACATATTTAAACCCATTATTTGGAAAAATCATAAAAGGATCTCCATATGCCCAAGTTGAACGGGTATCTCTATAAACAAAAACACCATCTCTAACTTTCCATCCAAATTTTTTAAAAAATATTTCATTAAATAATTCATGTAGAACTTTTGGTGTATCTTTTGGAAATCTGACCCTACCTTCAGTAAAATACTGAATAATATTATCATCTTCTCTATTAGATATTCCTCGCCAAAAAAATTTTCCTGTCAATTTTATTAATTTTACACAATCACTACATTCTTCTAAAATAAGATCAATTTCAGTTTCTATTTTGAATTTATCACTATCTTTCTGAGTTAATTGGTCTGAATTATCTTCTTTCGGTAATGGATTCGGAACTCCATCTCCATCTATTATCCAAAATTCATATTTTTTTAAATATTTCATTGTGTTTGTGAATATATTTTATCATATAGTCTTGTGTCGATGTCTATCAATTTGCCATAATCGCCACTATTTCTTAACTTCTTAAAAACAAGATTACCAACTGAAAATTCACCAACTTCCGCTAAATCATCTTGTCTTTCTTTTTTTATCTTTTTCTTATATTCTGAAACGAATAAATGATTTTTCATTGCAACTTCTGGTGTCATTTCTCTATGAGATATTTCTTCTAATTGTTCAATTCCACTCTTATATGTTAAAAATTTAAAATTTATTAAGTCTTCTTCTATTTCTGGTTGTTTATATATTGGTTTAGTTATCCATTTTGCATCTTTCAAAGAATAAATACCACCAGATATATTTTTATCACTTATATCTTGTATATAAAGTTCTACATCGTGACCTTTTATTCTGATATTATGTTTTAAATTCCAAGCAAATCTTTCACTATCTACAGCTTTTTTAACTAATTCCGTATTATTATTAATCTTTTTAAAATCAACAATGATATGAACATCTAAATCACTATATTTATTATAATTAAAATTACATAATGATCCAACTAAAACAATATCATTAATTGGTGCGTCATAACCTAATTCACTATAAAATTCATTTGATATGGTTACAAGTTTTTCTCTTAATCTTTCATCAAACATATAATTATTCCAAAATTTAGTATTTAATTCGTTATTATATGTGAATTGAACAGATTCATCACTATTTTCATTTAAAAACGTTACAAAATTTTTCATAATTATAATTTCTTTTGAAATGTATATAAATTAAATTCGCTTATATTATTGACATTTGTTTTATTCTTTAATTCTTTACCTGTGAATGATTCTACGGTCTTATATGAACCTAAAAGTTTCTTTTCTTCATATACCTTAACCGTTTTCCCTGCTTCTCCAAGGGCGCCCAAAACAGCAATATATTCATTAGCGAAAATAGTTTTTAATATTGTTATTTTAATGTTATCTGGTACTTTCTTACTATCTTTTAGATACTCATTTGACCATGGATCTTTAAGATTTAATACTATTCCTGTATTTTTAATGGATATTTTTGCAGTTCCACCTTGTACTTGTGATTGAACTTTAACTTCTTCTTGTTTTTCAATTTTACCTGATTTAATAAGTGCTTCTTGATTTCTTCTAATAGTTGCAAAATCTGCTCTTGCAATAGTGTTTTCTGTCATCACTCTATCATTCATCTTATATCCTTTGGGTGGTAGTCTATAAAAATGTCCAGTGAACATCATTCCTTTAATACCACTTGTTTTAAACAACCTCCAAACTTTCTTTGTTTCTTTCTTTTGAGAAACAGAATAACCTTCAAGATGCCAACCTCTAACTAATTCGTTTTTTGTATTTTTATTTGTACCAAGAACCATAGGATAAATCACACGTTCTCGACCACCTTTCCATTTGTCTTTAGAATCTCCTGTCGTGCCTCTAAATAAAATTAAAATAACCATACCATTTTTTATTGCTTGAACCATTTTCGCTCTATCATATGGAATACGTTCATTCACAGGAAAACCAGGCACAATATCCATTATTTTTTGGTTTTCATTCAATTTATCGTATCTATGTTTAGGAATATACATAGTATCATTTTTTGTACTTTCGGTTCTTTCTTTAAACCCTATATAATCTATTAAACTCATATGTATTGTATATTTTTCAATGTTATTTAAAAAGGTGCAAGATCATGATATACACTATAATTTATAAATAACTTTTCATTATATATTATTTTTTACTATTCATAATTTATATATAGATCATTAAAAAATAATAAAAATGAACCATTTAAAGTATTTTGAAAATTTTGCAGGATATGGAACCGAAGAAGGTTATGAATATGCAAAACAAAAAGTAGATGAACTTGAATTAGCTATCAAAAATGAATTTGGTGTTGAGGTTATATGGACTGATAAAATTGAGATTGAGTGGAAAATTAATGATATAACATTTGAAGCATCTTATAATTATGATGAAGAAGATGAAGAATATGGTGATAACTTTTATGTTTTTGGCTGGACTGGTGCTGATGTCCAATTTATAGATGATGATGGTGCTGGACAATGGGATACTGATGATATACAAGAAATAATTGAAAAAATAAAAGAAATAATATAATGAAAACATTAAAAAAATTTGAAAATTTCGTAAACGAAAGAAAAACTACATCAGAAGAAATAGAAATATTATCATACTTGAATGATTTAAGACAATCAGGAGTTGTTAATATGTTTGGTGCAACATCTTATATCATTGATGAATTTGGTATAGATAAAAGAGAAGCATCTAGAATATTAAGTTTGTGGATGAAAAATTTTAATGACGAAGGTGATTATGAAAATGTTAATGAAAAATATACTGAGGGTGATAAAAAGAAAGATTATAGACGAATTGAAGATATAGTTGAAAAAGGTGAGATTGCAGCATCTAAAAAAGGAACTTTAGCTGATGATGAAATGATAAAATTAGCTATAACACAAGCAAATAGAATTAAAAACGCTGAAAAATCATATCAGAGAGGACTTGCAGCAGAAGATGGTAATTGGCATGATGTTGCTGAAATATTTTTTAAAAGATCTGAAGAATTGAAAAAACAAAATGAATCATATGATGACGATGAAGTTGGAGGTATTAATCTAAAAGTAAATGGTGCAAGACCAACAACTTGGTATTTTTTAAGTGATGCTATAATGAATGGTTTGTTAGAAGAAACGTTAGATTTAAATGATGAAATAATAGAACAATATGGTGAAAATAATGGTATTGATTATTTAACTATGGAAGATTTAACAGATATGTTGATTGAAGATTTTGAAACAGAATTAGGTAATTTATTATCTTTTTTAATTGAAATAGATTATTTAAGTCAAGATATTTCTTCTGTGTCTATTGAAGGAGAAGATGATGATGGTGAATACCACGAATATGATTTTTTCTTAGATTAAAAAAATGAAAATATTATGAGAATTAAAAAAGTAAATGAATTAAGAAGTGAAGAATCTTTTCACATACCAACGAGACAAGAAAATGCTTTAAGAGGTAAGATAGATGCGATGATGGTTTATTATATTCAAAATCAATATAAAATAGATTTAAATGATATGAAAAAATCAGGCACATTGGGAGATGATAATTTTAATGAGTTTTATCGAGAAATAATAGAAGTATTAGAAAAACACAAAAGATAAACAAAAATTAAATATAATAATATAAGCCATTAAAACAATATACTTTTAATGGCTAAATTATTTTTTAGATACTCGGCAATGAATGCGGGTAAGAGTTTAAGTTTAATTTCCACAGCATATAATTATGAAGAAAGAGGACAAAATGTACTTATATTTACATCAAGCCTAGATGATAGATATGGTAAAAACAAAGTAAAATCAAGAGTTGGTGTTGAACGAGATGCAATTTCAGTTAAAAATGATACAGATATCTCAGTAATTTTCATAAATGAACAACTTACAAAGAATATATCATGTGTACTCGTTGATGAAGTGCAATTCTTTACAAAACAACAAATATTTCAACTTACAGAAATCGTAGATAAATATGATACACCAGTCATATGTTACGGTTTGCGTAGCGATGCTTCTCAAAATCCATTCGAAGGATCAATCTATTTAATGGCTATTGCTGATGAGATAGAAGAATTAAAAACTATTTGTGATTGTGGTAAAAAAGCAACAGTTAATGCTCGTATAATTGATGGTGTAGTAGTTATACCACAAACACAAGTCGAAATAGGTGGAAATGATATGTATAAATCAATGTGTCGTAAATGTTATAAAAAGCAATTAAATAAATAAAATATTTATTATTTTTTTTATATTTTTTGTATTATATCTTATTCTTATTAATTTTATATTTTTATTAATACAATAATTATTCTTTATTTTATCGTTGTTTTGTGTATATTTAAGTCCATCAACACCACCAAAGAAATCTATTGATTTAAAATGTTGAATGCCATCATATTCTATACACATATTATAGTCTGGTAAATAAAAATCAAATGGTAATGAATGCTTGTTTTTACAATCATTAAATTTGTATTGTCTAAAATATTTAATTTTATTATTTTCTAATATTGTTCTGATTTGTTCTTCACCTTTACTTTCTTTGCAAATTGGACAGCCTTGACCTTGTAAATGTTTATTTGGCGTTTTTTCAAATATGCCATGTTTTTGACAAATTATTTTCACTTTTGTTTTAGTATTTATATAATCAACTAAAGAGTAATCATATTTATTTTTATATAATTGTTTGGATTTTTTGATAAATGTTGTTAATTTCATTGTTGTTTTTGATTTTATTACGTCAATACCACATTTTTTGCAACCATTACTAGATAAATGTAAATCTGGTCTTTGTTCAAATAAACCATGAATTGGACAAATTATTTTTACTTTTTTTTTATTATTGATGTATTCAACTAAACTATAATCATATTTATTATTATGTTTTTTATTAGATTTCTCTATGAATATAGATTTATCAGAATAATTGTTAGAACATTTTGAACAACCATCACCTCTTAGATGTGCTTGTGGTGTTTGGTAAAATGGTCCATGTTCAGGACATATAATTTTAATTTTTGTTTTACCATTAATATAATTTATACTATCATAATTATATTTATCACCATGTACTTTTTTAGATTTTAATATGAATATTTCATTAGTAAATTTTATATTATTATTCACACAATATTTACAATTTGAACCATCCATATGTTCTCTGGCTGTTTGTTCAAATAAACCATGAATTGGACAAATTATTTTAATTTTTTTATTTGCACCTATATACTTAGACAAACTGTAATCATATTTATCACCATGTTTTTCTTTAGACCTTTTAATAAAATCTTCTGTTGTTAATCTTTTCATAAAGTATATATTAAATCAAAAATCCGTTATTTTTCCATAACAAGTAAAAAAAATAACTTTTTTGTTTATGATTTTTAATATATAAACAAAAATATATTTACATTAGATGAAGAATTATCAGAAATTCATATTAGAGAAAATAGAAGACAAAAAATTAAAATATATCAATACTATAATATCTTATTTAAATAAGAATACTAATTATACATACGCTGAATATAATGAACATTTTTCAGTGATTAAGAAAGATGATAACAGTAACTACGATTCTGTATTATATCTAATGATTAATTTGAATAATCAAAATGAAAAAAAAGCAATTCGTTTTAATTTTGATGGTTCAAAATTATATTCAATTGATATGTGGAACAATTTTGTTTTTAATTTATCAGATGGTCCAATTTATAATAAACCATCGTATGAAATGACTGTACCAAATTCTGTATTAGAGGTGTTAAATGATATTGTATCTTTTGTCGAAGGTGATTTTTCATTAAATGAAAATATAAATCTTGATGATGTTGAAGAAAGTCCTGAAGAAAAAGTAAAATCAGATATAAATAATTTTGATAATTTAGATTTTGATTTATTTGAGATAGTGAAAGCTAATGTTATTCAAATGATTTTCAATGAAAATGCTAGGGCAATGATTGTTTCAGGTGTTGGAGGACTTGGTAAAACATATGACGTTAGATCAACACTTAAACAATTTAATAAAAAATATCAATATTATAAAGGTAATACAACATCAGCAGGATTGTATGAATTATTATTTAGATATAGAAAAGAATTAATTGTACTGGATGATATGGATGATGCTTTAATAGATAAATCATCAAGAGATATATTAAAAGCTGTTCTAGATACTGGTGATGAAAGAATTGTGTCAAGAAAAGTAAAAGGTTATTATTATCCAGATAATATGAGTGATGATGAAATAGATGACATGTATATAAAAACTGGTAAATTACCAAATCAATTTTCATTTATAGGTAAAGTTATATTCATAACTAACTTAAAAGAACAAGAAATTGATCCTGTTATTTTTACAAGAGTTGTTTCTATTGATGTAGACCTTACACAAAAAGAGATAATTCAGAGAATCAAAAAGATTATGCCAACTATGTTACCTGAAACACCAATGGATATGAAAGAAGAAACATTAAATTTAATGGTAGAATTATTAGATACTTATGTAGAAAAAGCACCATTAAATTTAAGAAGTTTTTATCATTGTGTAAATTTTAGAGTTAGTAATGATTTTGATGTAAATGGTGAAAAATTATGGAAAATTCTGGTTAAAAATTTCTTAGTTAGAAAAACTAAATTATCAGATATAGATGAGAATTCTTAAATCATATAAAACTTTTGAAGATGTTCAACAATGGGACAATTTTCATACGTTAAAATCACAAAATCCGAATAATCCACAATTAGTCTACGAAAGAGATGTTGAAACATATAAAATTGATAAATTATTATATGATTTAGAACCAGATGCTAGAGTTCTCGATTTAGGATGTGGTGATGGTGTAGATTCAATGTATATTTCGTCCAAGGGTTTTAATGTTAGTGCTTTAGATTTATCAACAGTAGTTATAGATGAAAATAAAGAGAAAGATCCAAATATAGATTGGCTCACCTACGATATTAGTGATGCTAATTTACCATATAGTGAGGGAGAATTTGATTTAATATATTGTAGATTATCTTTACATTATTTTACAGAAGATGAACTGGAAAATATATTAAAAGATATTAGAAATAAATTGAAAATAGGTGGATTATTATATTTTACTGTTAAAACACAAAACTTACAGGATAAGATAAAAACAGGAAAACAATTTTTACATAAAAGACAATGGTTAAAATTGTTATCGCCTTATTTTAATGATATAAATGTTTTGGAATATTCTGGTAAATTGTATAATATACCTAGTAATTGGTTAGAATTCGAATGTTTATAAATCATAATTTTCTAATAAGAAATTTGAATATTTTTTCATATATGTTTCAGATTTTAATTATATTAAATTAATTTATTGGCTAAAATAATCTTATATAACATAAATGCATCATTACAATCTTCATATGGTTTTTTTATCTCTTTGGTAGATAAAACATCTTTTTGAACAGATTTGCAATGTTCTGTCCAGTAGTCATCAAAATTATCATTTTCTATAATAGCCTTAAATATTTCTGTTTTCTTAAATGAACCACCAGCAATTCCATCATTATTTTTATAAACCAAATTTGGCTTCTTTTTACCTATATCTATTGGTTTATATGTAATCTTACAACTTTCTAATTTGAGTGTGGTGGGTGAGACAACAAGTATATCCTGAGAGACTTTATCATATAACTTCTTTCTTAAAATTGTTGAAAATGTAACTAAATCAATTATGTCACCATTTTTACTACTAAAACTATATCCTTCTATTCCAATTTTTATTGGTAATTTTGGGTTAATATTTTCTAAAATGTCAGAAATTATATCATCAGTAATTTTATCATAATCTTTTAGTTTAATCAATTCACCATCAGAATAATTATCAAATTCTCTAAATTCTATTGATTTATAAGTTATATGTTCTTTTGCCATCTTGAACCATTTTGTCATATCTTTCTTACTATAAACTGAACTATTTCTACAATAATTAAACATTTTAAATGTTTCACCATTTGATACTATTAATGCAGTTGATATTAAACTTGGATCTAGAGTTACTATATTAATCATGAGTTTAATTTCTTATTTAATATTCTTTCAATAACACCACAAACTGGTTTATTTCCGATGATATGTGTGTTATCATTAGTACATCTAAAACCTTGACCTTCATAGTAGAACAAAGTTATATCATTGGATATTCTCAATCCTGAATGTAACATATAACCCAATTGATTATCATCATATTGTTCTAATAATGATTTAATAGTAAACCTCATATTAGGTTCTCTATAATCTCTTTCTAATAAAATTTCTAAATATTCTTTAATCATTATATTATATATCTATTTTTAATCGTCTAAAAATATATGACCTTCATCATCAAACCAATAATATCTATTATCGACATTTAGATAACTATAATCTGGTATATGGAATCTATTATTCACTAATAGATAATTTTTACTTGTTGATGTGTCAATCATTTTATTATATATTTGACCAACACCATAATCATTGTAAGTAAGTGTTTCAATATACATATATTCATCTACGTTTTTATCAATGTTGAATGAGAAATTACCAAGATCATTTTTCATCAGTTTATAATATTTTTGAGGTATTAATTCATTACTGTTTGTAGCTTTACTGAAAGTTTGTATTTTACAAGTCCAACCACTAGGATTATTAGTACCTCTCGTATAGAACTCTATTTCAAATAAATAATTATCTTCAAAATTAAGAGTTTCAGTATAAACAAAATTTACAATTGATGTTTCACTTTCACAATAAATTTTCTTTATTTGGTTTGATACATCATAGTCTTGATAATTTTGAGATATAACATCTGCAACACCAGTAATATCTATTAAATTGGTTGATAATGGTAATACATTTCTTTTCAACCATCTTTTCAATTTACTTAATTTGGTTTGCACTTCGTCTAATGAATATAGTAATGTGTTATTACCTTCTTCATCAGTTATATTGTAAGTTAAATTGAATAAATTTGTCTTCTTAAATTTACCTGTTTGATATTTACCTTTAATATAATCGTTTTCTGTCCAACCATCAACAGTGTTATCAAATATGTCAGGAATTTCTACTTTGAATAGTTTTTGATATAATGGTGAATTAACATCTATATTTTTATAATATTCATTCAATTGTAAATCATTCCAACCAAAGAAATTGATTGAATTTATGATAGCTTTATAAGAACCTATATAATTATATATTTCTGGATACATAACTAACATTTCTTTTCTTTTTTGATTAAGTAAAATATAATCTATACCATACTCATTGATATCTGATTGTTTGAATATATGTTCATCTTCTTCCTGCACTCTTATACCTAGATTGTTCAAAACCACCTTAAATCTTTCATCTTCAATTTCAGTTTCACCATAAACGGATAAATATAACATAGGATTTGGTTGCACTTTTATTTCATAATAATATGATTCTGTTGTGGCAGTTGTAGTGAATGGAATAAATTCCATGTTTTCGTCATATATAAAATCTCTAATATTTGGTTCTAATATTATTTGTTTAGAATTCACAGTTTTTATTGTAAATTTTCCATAATTTTTGAAAATTGTAGTACCTGTTCTAGATTGGTCAACAAAATCAATTGTTATAGGTTGTTTTCTTTCAAATCCATAACTAGCAAAATTGAAATTATATTGATCTGTTGAAATAGTTAATATACCATCAGAATTGAAATCAAATTCTACACCATTTGGGTTAGTTGTCGAATTAGTATAGCCTGAAAATTTAATGTTTTCAATTTTGTCTAATATGATATTAGTTTTTGATACACCTTCAGAATCCGATTTAAACCCCAAAAATACTTGAAGTGGTTCTGGTATATAATCATATTCTGATACGGAATTATACTCATCTAATAAAAATTCTAAACAATATTCACCATCTTTACCTTTGAAAACCGTTTGTTGTTTTGTTGGATCATTTACGTATTCAATTTTTTTATTTGGTTCATCTCTAAGAATTATATTCTTGTTACTATCTGAACAAACATTACTGGTATCCCAAAGAGGTTTAACGCCAGTATAGGTTAATCTTTCATCATTTAAATATGGTTTTAAATGTTCACCAGTAATATCATAGAAGAATATATCATCTGAAAACTCACCATCATTATTTTCTGTAAATCTCCAACTATAATAAATATTTTTATTTGCACTTTCTCTTGGTTTTCTTAAATATCTTTCCACATCGATTGATAAATATGGATAAGAATTTACTGTTCTACCAGGTTGTATAGGATTATATATTGTTGGTGGATAAATAGTAGTGATTAAACCATCATCATAAAATAAACCCTGATAAGATAATTCTAAAATAGTTTCAGTCATACCAATAATATTATATGATTTATTATTTTCTTTATATGAAGAACCTGATAAATTTATTATCATACCAGTTGCAAAACCATAATCAAACATTGTGCTGTTTGTTCCAAATGTTTCAGTTGTTCCACCATCAATTATTGTTGTTGGATTTGCTTTTTCTAATTCATTACCACTGATTAATAACGAAATGTTGTCTACTTCATTAATTATTTTATACTCTGAATAAAGATTTACTTTTATATTTAATGTTCTAACATTAACGTTAGGGTATTTTCCCTCTATTTTTAATGTGTAGCCAGATATTATAGTTATTGTACCACCTGTTATCCAAGACACACCAGTAACATCATAATAATTATAACCACTTGTACCATATTCAGATAAGATAGTGGTACCAGAAGATAAATTGAATCCATTATTATCGAATAATGTTGAATATGTAGTAATAAAACTGTTTATCGTAGTTTGTGTATCAGTATTAAATTTTGTATAATATTCTGTATCATTTAATTCTATTTTAAAACCATAATCTGTTGTACCGTTATCAACTAAATCAAAATAAATTTCATTATAATAATTAACATCAAATTTTTCTGGTTCATTTGGTAATATTTCTTCCTTATATAATTGAGTATCAAATTCTATTAACACTCTTCCTATCTGTTCATTTGTGATTCCTGGTGTCGTAATACCTGAAAGATTTTGGTCATTTAAATAAATTGAGGGAGTAAAATATTTATCGTATGTTATATTTGTTCCATCATCATTTAAAGAATATAGTGAATGAATATTTATATTACTATTATCAACATTATAATAAACTATAATACCATATCTATCCTTCAGATATGTTCCATAATTTTCATTGAACGCATTTATTGTTTTTTCATAACTAATACCACTATTTGTATCATTAGATGTGTAGTATGAATTTGCTTCTAAATTTAATTGTCTTTCTATTTCAAGTGATGGATTAGACAAATATGTATATGTGTTTGATGTTGCTGCAGAAACAACCTCACCATATAATAAAGGATCATTTATTATATAATTTTTCCAATATTCTAATCTTTCAGATTTAAATATTCTTTCATCGGTAGAATCCATTCTTAATATAGGTTGTGAGAATGATAATATATTTTCTGTATCATATGATATAACATTTTTTGTGAAAGTTGTGGTATAATTTGTATATATTCCAATTGTCTCAGAATATGGTGGTGACATAGTACAAACCAATGTTTTTATATTCTTTTTGTCAATTAATTTATATAATGTATATTCGTTTAGTGTTGTTTCTGGTATGACGTATTCTTGTACTTTTAATTTTTCTTGTCTTTGTGAAACAGGAATATAATTAACACTATTTATATTCGCATCATGATTTACATACATACTATTAGCTTCTAAATTCAATTGTTCATCTAATGTTCTGTTATTAATTATAGCTTTTTGTTTAACATCATTAAGCCAACCCTTACTGTTTTTGATTTTATTTAACCAATATTTAATTCTAATATCTTTAAATGTTACAATTTCTAAGATTTTAAGACTTCTTTCATTGTTTTTGTGTCTTGTTGATCCAGTTGTTTCAGAATTAGCATATAATTGAATTGTATCATCAACTTTTAAATTATATGCGAAATTTGTTGTCGAGCCAGTTATATTAATATAGTAATCATATTCAAAAAATCTTTTAGGATAATATGTAGTGAAAAATGATGCATATTTATTGAATTTTGTAGGTGTTGTATTTTTTATAAATTTTTGAGATGATAATCCCTTATCAGCAAAGTTTTTAATAAATGTTTTATTTGTATTTAATTCTTTTATGAATTCAATATTACCACTATATAATTCTTCATCTTCAGTACCAGAAACTATTGTAAATATAGGATTAGTTGATAATATAGGATTGTCATTATAATCTTCAAATATCATTTGTTCTCCACCTTCTAAATTTATTAGTGAATTCAAAGTTCTATCAAATGTTATTATAGCTGAACTACCACTAATATTAAAGTATGCTGTTCCTTGATATAATTTTGGTCTTTCTGTTTTTAATTCAAAATCAAATCTTAATATATCACCAGTTAAACCACTGAAATCATTAGTGTTATAAGTTTGATAAATAGTTTTCATGTTGTGATTATCAGCATATACTTTTATACCATCGTTTAACTCACCATTTGTACCAATGAATGTGAATTTTTTGTTATCATGCAAAGTCCATGATGAAACATTGTTATAGATTGAACCATCATAATCATTAAACTCAACAGCGTTATGTGATTTAATGAATGCTGTGTTTGCTGAATTAAAATTTAAATTCCAATTACTATTAACGGTTTGAGTATTGATTAAAATAGCATCAGGTTTATTGTCTAATACTGTATAATATTTATTATCAAAGTCTGTGCTGGTAGAATTAAATGTAACACCAGAAAATGATACAATTGTACCTTTTGGATATTTTTGATCTAAATCTTCACCAAAAACCCATTTGGAATAAAAATTATTTGATGAATTAACCCTAGTTATATTGAGTATAGTGTCACCAGAATTTGTGAATGGTTGAAAATTTATACCACTAGTATTATAAAATTCCATTTTATTCATTGAGAAATAGTCATTAAACTCGAATGGTTCTACTTCTTCAAACATATAGATACCTAATGTTTTGTATGTGTCGTTTGAGTTTTCATCAAATAATAGTTTACCTCTATAAATATCATCTGAATCTAGTTCAAAATTGTAGGGATCTCCTTCTTTGTTAAAAAATAGTAATTTGTTTCTATTTGTTACTGGCATTATTTTATCATCTAATTTTTATTATATATTAAAAAGTATAGAATGAAACAACAGAATAATCAAAATTAAACTTTTAAAACAAATCCTACTATAAAACTCAAAACAAATATAGTTTTTATGGAAATAAAATTAAAAGACAATGTTGTATTCGCACCTTATCACGACATTAAACTACTCAAAGAAAAAATATTAGAATTTATTTTTGAATCAAAAACGGATAAAATCCTTTTTAAAGGTAATCCAAAAGACATTAATTATAAACTACTTAAAAAAATACTACCATTAGAACAAATTAAATTTGATAAGAGTATTAATTCAATAAATAAATTTGTTGAAATTGAAGGTGATATTAGAGATGTTTATCAAGTATTTTTGAAAAAAATTAATTGTGATTATTGTATAATTTATAAAACATAAAAAAAATCCGTACAAAATACGGATTTTTTATTCTTCTTTTATATTTAGTGTTCTTTTTAATTTTTTCTCCCTTAATAATTTTTGTGCTAACGGTTTCCATTCTATTTCATTCATAGAAACACCATCAATATAATAAAAACCTCTTGCACCATTATGAAATTCTATTGCAGGTCCAGTCAATCTATGAAAAACACCATTCTTTTTGTATTCCCATCTATCTTTGAAACGTATTTTTTGTTCTTCTATTGTTTCTAATAACCAATCGTTTACACCTATTTCTTTGATATAATATTCTATCAATTTCTCTTTTTTCTCTTCGATATCAGAGATGTTCATTATTTCATTGTATGTCATATTTAAAATTTAGAATATTTTATTAAATTGCCAACGAAATCATGTATCCATTGACCTATTGTTTGTCCAGAACTTTCAGGAAAGAATATTATAATAAGAAGTAAAATACTTAAGAATATCCACCACTTTCTTTTTCTCCAAAATAGATAGAGTTTTATTTTCCACCTTCTTTTTTTGTTTATTTTCTTTTGTTCTTGAGGTCTTAAATCATCCATTTATTGTAATTTGTTTTTAATTATATATTACACAACTTTGTACTAAAAAAACAATAAAATGTTTAATAAAATAATAAATAAAACAATTTAAATATAAAATAATATAAGAAATATGAAAAGAATAATATTGATATTTGGTTTAATGTTTATAACATTAATTGGCTTCGGTCAAACTCATTTAATGGAAACTGATAAATTCACAGTATATATGTATGATGATACATATGAAGGATTTAGGCAAGGTGAATATACTATTAATATAGAATTATGTAATGGTGCAATAATTCTTGATGATGTCAATTATATTTTATAATAATGATAGTGAATTTAGTTTTGATGTAAATTTATTCATATCAATGAATGAATATGGTATAGAATTATGCACAGATAAATTACAATCATATTTTAATGATGAAATTATTCATGATGAATTATCGGTTGTATTATCAAATGAAGAACTTGATGTTTTATTATATGTGATTTCTAATAGAAATTACAATCATTCAAAATAAATAGAAAAATGTCCATTAAAGTTACATCCCAACAACTACTTGTATTATTTGATATAGCAAAAACTGCAATGAACCAAAAAAATGGTTTTGCTGGTTATTCAAATGAAGAAATTATGAAATTATTAAATCAAATAATTTCACAACAAGATAATGATGAATTATTATATCTTGATGAGAATATTCCAGAATTTAAACACAATCAATTAAATAATATTGTTGAAACTGAAACTAATGATGGAGATGTTACAGATTTCTGGGAAGATTAACGATAATTGCTTGACATATCACCACCATAAAAGTTTCCTCTTAACCATAATCCTGATTTGAATAAACCATCATAAAAATCACCATTATACCAGGTTCCTTTATACCAAGTTCCTTTGTACCATTTTGGTTTATCATCTTTAAAATAAAAAACTTTTACTTTTACATTTTTTAAATATAATCGTTGTGATATATTATTCTTTAATAGAAAATTTAAAGAAACTCTCATTTTACTATTAATTTTTTCTATCAATCTGGTATTATAATCATCAGGATTGAAACCTAATAAAACGTTATCTACTGGATCTATATTTGGATAATATTCTTCTAAGCCAGTTAATCCCCACAAATCTTCCAAACCACCTAAATTGTGTATTCTTGAACCACCGTCTAATTGATTTATAACATAATTATTAACTGATTTACAACCGTTTATTGTAGGTAAAGAACCACTATAGTATTCTGGATTGTAACTACCATTATCATAATTCGTATCATATCTATAATTACCGATAGAACCAAATCCTATAAAATATAAATTCTTCCAAGGTAAACATACATTTCCATGATAAAATCCATAATTAGTATTATCGTCTTTATCTAAATCTGTTTCGTAACTTACAAAATATCCTGTGGCTAATGTGGTTGCAGTATTTTCAACAAAATCAAAACTAAAATTAAAATCTTGAAAAGTTAATGTTGGACCATTTACATTTTCTCTATCTTTTTGTAATTTTAAATAATTTACAATTTTACCACTATCAAAAGAATTTTCACCAAATTTTTGTGTTGTTTGAACTTTCCATATACCGCCTGATTGTGTAACACTTAAAACTTTAGTTATTCCATCATAATTAGTATTTGTATTGTTTGGGTTTTGTTCGATATAAATAAAATCACCATTAACAAAACTCGGTTCAATTAAACCTTCATAAGCCACATAGTAATTATTTATTAATGAATCATATACAGCACTTTGAGATGAAAAACTCCAATACGTATCACCTGAACCATTACCTAAATCTAAAGATACTTTTCTTTTTATTACATATGTTATTGAACTAATATTATTAAAAATTGGTTCATAGTTGAACCAATCTACACTATTTATTGTTGCTATCCAAGTGTGGGCTGAAGTAGTTGCTGTGATAGAATCTATTGTATAGTTTAAATTATTTTCGTTGGTGTATATTATATTTACAACATAGTCGTTATTTTCATGTATTTCTTCAAAATCATATCCTGTTACACCAGTTGAAATAGAATCATTAGTAAAATCAATATAATCAATACTATAATTTTCTGATTGTGAAAAAGTTATTGATGAATTTGCACTATCTATAGAAATTCCAGAAACACTAACTTCTTGTAAATAAGTTATCCATTCATATTGAGTGTTTGCGCTATTTGATGATGTGACTAAATTTGCATTTGATTCAGCTGATATCGTTGTATCACCACTCCAAACTTGACCTAAATTATAAACGTCTGGTCTAGTAGAAACTAATTCTGGTTCGGACCAATCTGTGCTAGATAAACTACCAAATATACCATTATACCAAATACCATTTTCCCAAGTTCCATCATAAAAATGTCCGCCATACCAAGTTCCATTTTTCCATATACCATTATACCAAATACTCAAATAATTTTTATTTGATTCGATAGGCTTTTTATTTGAATCTACTCTATAACCGGAGAACCATTCACCATTAATCCATGTACCATTATACCAAATACAAATTGCACTATAATCATCGGTATCTATTTTAGTATTTCCAAATGTACTTATGATATTATTGTCATATTGAGTAAATGTTCCATTTTGCCATTTACCTTTAATAAATTGACCATTGTACCAAAAACCATTAAACCATTCATCACCATCAAATGTTCCATTAAACCACTTACCATTTAACCATTTTGAATTTGTTGTTGTTCCGTTAAGGTGATTTCCATTAACCCATATTGCGTCATAAATTAAACCAGTGTAAAATGTACCATTTAACCAAGTAGCTAAATTTTTATTTGAATAGATTATATTACCTGAAATATTACCTGTCTCAACTCTAAAATTAGGATATTCATCATAAAATAATTCATAATTCATCCAAGTTTCACCACTATTCACACCGAAAGTACCATCATAGAAAATACCATTTTTCCATATACCATTATGAAAATGTGAGTATTGACTACCTTCTTGTTTAATAAAAAATTTCTGATTCAAAACATCAAATTTATCTAAATCATATGAATACCATAAACCATTATTCCATACACCATCGTAAAAATTACCAGAATACCAAGTACCGTCGATCCATTCACCACATAACCATTCACCAAAATACCAAACTATACCTCTATCATCTTCACCGATAATAGCATCTCTGATATTGGCATTCAATATCCAGTTATATTTGATTTTTACTTTATCAAATGTTAAACCATCAACAAAAATTATATTGGATTTTTCAAAATCTATACTTTGTAAATCTACTTTTGACATATTAGAATGAATTTATTTTTATTTGTTCTACGAACACTCTAGAATGAATTGTTGTTTTATAATTTTCTGGTCTTTTTCCACCTAAAAATATTCCACCAATCCAATCACCACCGATGTATATATTATCATCTACTATGTCTAACGTTTTAATTTTAACTGTTACTGTTGAATGTTTATCAAAAACACTTAAAATATCACCTGTTTCTGCATCAATTTTAGTAATATATGATGATATTCCATTAGAAAATATATTATAATTTGAAATATTTGTGTAATTTGTAAAATATCCACTAGTATATAAATATTTATTATTTGTTGTTTCATTATATATTTTGATGTCTGTTCCAATTGTATCATTTGTTTTACCTAATATTTTAACCCACTTAACATTTCCGCTTTTGTCCATTTTTATTAAATATTGCTTAATACCAAGTTCATCAACACCATAAGTAATATTATCAATTATTATTTCAGTATTTGTATTTATTGATAAATAAATATAATCATTGTCATAAAGAATATTTGTTAATTCTGGTATTTGTGTTGGTGTATAAATAGAATCTGAATAATAAATAGGCTTCAACCAAGTAAAAATACCATCTTTTGACATTTTAATAATAGAGAATGTATTATAATCATTATATAAAATACTATCATATTGATAGAAATATGTATAACCACTTTCTATTTTTTCAATTTTTAATTTGTTTGTGCCTTTTGTTGTACTGAGTGTTTGATATAAGAATTCTTCTTTATCATCTTTTGTAAGTTTTAACGATTTGTCTGTGCTAAGTACTTGACCAATGTCACCAGAATATAATATGGAATTATAGAGTATTTTCCAATCAATTGTAGTGAAATCATTAGAGTATTTAAACAATACTGATGATTTTTTACCACTAGGTCCATCATATAATAAAGTTCTGTCATTACCATTTAGACTTTGATAATAGTCACCATTATTTGCAACATATACATAATTAGAATTGTTTATTGTTTCTATATCATTTGTATATGTTAATCTTTGTACTTCACTAGAATGTGTAATTGCTGTTATAGAACCACTTTCGTCAAATTTTATTAAATAACCAATATCATAATTTTTTGCTGCACCCTTTCTCCATATAATATCAGATAAAAAACTTGTGTAATAACCACTCATAATATATCCACTCATAATATATGATGTAATATTTGGGTCATAAAATTCAAAATATGTATTATTCGAATTCCATGTATCATCTGTGTGCGTAGAATATCCAAAATGATAAGTATTTCCACTAATATCTGATTTTATTCTTGTATTGAAACAACCAATATCAACAGAATTATAAGTAGGTGTATATCCTCTATTATCCATATAATAATAATATGTTAATCCTGTTTCTGATAAATTATTATTAAATACTAAAGTCGCATTATTCTGAGGATAATATTTTTGTAAATAGACACCAGTTTTAGTTTCAGCACCATTAAAAAATAATTTTCCTTGATATTGTATTAAATAATGTAATTTGTCATCTATCATAACGGAAGATCTCATATATGATAAACTATCAATAGAACTATAATCTATTTCTGTTCTTCCAGTAAAATATGGAAATGTTATGTTTTTTATATTCACATTGTCAATTTCTAATGGTATAGGTAATTTAGTTTTTTTGTCTATACCAATATCAATTAATTCAATTGGTTCAAATGTTAAATTAACATCATCTAAATGATTAAAATTTTCATCAATATTTATATCAAAAATATCAAAATTAAATAAATCATTTTTTTGATATAAAATACCAGTAGTCATATTTCTAATCATACTATTTTCTTTAACTATGATAGCATAGGCAGAACAAATTTTATTATAAATGTTTTCTGGATATTTATAATAATGAGAGTGTGGATAATTTAGATATATTTCATATAATATGTCAGAAATTTCCAGTGTATTATTTACATTTATTATATCATAATCGCCTGAACTAATACCACTTATATTCAATCTTGGTTTTTCTACAATCATATATTCATCTGTTACTTCAGTTATTAAAGTTTTGAAATTATCAGAATCAACAAAATTAACAAACGTATAAGGTGTGAAATCATTCAATTTGTCTGTATCTGTTGGTATAATTTTATATCTACTTGATTGTATTGTGTAATAACTATCATTTACTGTATGTGTTCCACCAGTTCCATATTCTGGAAAAATTTCTTCGATAGTATATTCATCATTAAGTAATTGACCATTATTATATATGGTTGTTGGTGTTGTACCTAACAAATCTAAAAATGGTTTCAGTTTATAATTTTGATATTGGTTACTTGTTGTAAATGTATATGCTGTTGATTGTCCACCAACAATATTGTTAATAGTCAATAAATTATAATCAAAATATCTGTAATAATCTGATTTATCAGGTTGTTGAGAATTATATGGTTTGATATTCAATCCAGTAATTTTTTTGAAATTTAAAATATCTGAATATGGTGAATATCTCATATAATCTTCATAACTATCTGTTGTTGCTGAACAGAAATGTAAATTTCTGATTCTGAATGTATAGGCTGTTGAACCAGATAAAATATCATTAATAATATACGTTGGTATCTCATCAAAAGCAACATAATCAGAATCTATATATCTAATTATAGATAAATAATTAAATTCAGAATTTGTTGGTATCATTTCTTCATCATCAAATCCATTATCATCTTTCTTATAAGATATGAGTGAATGATCACCAATCGAACTTCGTGTATAAAAATCTGAATCAATTGAAAAGAAAGATAAACCACTCCAATTAAAATATGTTTCTGATGCCGTTGAACCACTCATATCATAGAAAATTACATCATATTCGCTTGTTAATGTGTATTCTGTATCTAAATAATTTATTGTTAATGCGCTTGTTGGTACAAATTCTATATCATTCCAATTTTTTATTTCAGATAGTGTTCTAGCGATTTTATAATTTGTAAAAATTATTTTATTTGGATTACCTATTGTATTACCAGATACATCATATGTGTATGTTGTTTCTGAATTTTTAATATTATAATCTATATAATTTTTAACCATATATGAATGACCTGTTGTGAAATTTTTTGTTTCACCAGTTATAGGAAATTGATTACCAAAATCATTTAAAAAATATTGTTCTTCTTTATATGTTCCGAGTTTAACACAAACTTTGGCTCTATATGCACTATCTCTTGTTGATAATAAATTTGAATTTTGTAAAAAATAATTTCCATCGACTTTATAAATATCGTTTGTGTTCGCACTTTGCTGGTCTAATAATAAAACATAGTGACCAGGTTTTAGTTTAACATTATCTATTTCAAAATAATTATTTGTTAAATCTATTTGGTCTTTTGTTGCAACATCAACTCTATAAATATTAGGACAATATTCATCTATGATATTATATTCATTATACATATTATTTATTGAAATTCCATCACCAGTCATTAAAGAAATATCATAAATATCATATAAATCATTTATGTATTGATAACATATACCATTGAAACATCTTTGAAATTTAAAATAAACATTATCTGTTTTTAATGTATTTCCACTATTAAAAATATTTTCTCTACCATCTAATGTTAATACCGTTGAATCTAATTCATAATGTGCTCTGATTTGTATATCATATATTTTGGATATTTCATCTCCAATACAATAAGTCTGTCTTGAACCATCCGTACCTAATAGAAATGTTTCGTACCATTCTTGTCTTTGATTATTATTAACAAAACTTTGCAAATTAAAATAACGACTTGTCGTAGTATAGCTTCTTGGTATTTTTTGAGTGCATTTAAAATATAAACCAAAATCAGAAAGATTTATTGTTTCTGGTGTTAATGTTTCTGATGAATCACCCCATAAATCATCTTCACCACCATATATAAATGTAGTCTTTTGTTCAGACCAAATACCTTTCGGTGGTATAATTTCATAATTTGTGTGATCAGCTGAATATGATATTGTTGGTGTTGGCTCAAATCCAAGAATAGTATAATAACTATTTGGTATTGTCGAGTTCCAGTTATCACTTATCCAAGGTCTAGCATAATTTTTATAAGTTGATAAAAATGTGTATTGTGGAACTAAATCACTTGAATTATTAATATTATTGTTGAATGAATTTCTTATATTTGTATATGTTTGATCAGAATAGTACGTTGAATCGCCACTCAATGAAATAGTTACGATATCATCATATGTATAATTTGTTATATTATTTGAAAATAAATCATTATTAAATAAAACCAAATCTGGGCAATAACCAGGTTCCCTATCACTATAAGCAGATTTAGTTATTTTTATTTCGATACCTGTGATAGTTGCACCTGTTGGGACATCAAGATCAAAATCTCTACATGATATTAACGGGCTCATATATGTTGTGTTTCTATCAAATGTATTAATTGAAAATAGTGCTGCATAGCCAAATTCATCTTCAGTTACAGTTTTTATATTGTCTAAATCATTCCATAAAGATTTGTATGGTGGTGTATCACTATTAGATTCTATATAAAAATCTTGAAATCTTGTAGAATTATCTAATGGTTCTGAATATATGGAGGTTATTACATCTATGTTATTTGGTAAGCTTTGAGAGACTGTATTTGGACTTTTCCATTCAGTTTTTCTTTTAATTTTATTATTTAAACTACCATTTTGTTGTTGCCATATCCAAGACATATTATATAATTATTTTTCTTGATTTATATATTAAATTGTCGCCACTAAAATTGAAGATTTGATTTTAATATATAATACAATAAATTGATATAGAAATAATAAATTGATATAGAAATTTAATATATAATAAAAAATAATAAATTATAGAATGAAAAATTTATTTAGTTACAAAAACTTTGTTAATGAGAAGTTTAACATAATTAATGAGGCAGCGTCTACACCAGTATCATTATTTAAAAATGACCTCAAAGGTTTATTAGATGATATGTTTGCAAAAGTTAAAAAACCTGAATATGAATATGATAGTGAAGGTTTTCCAACTAAAGTAGAATTTGAAATAGTAGAAAATGATTTCAAAGTTAAATACGATAAAATAGAAACTGAATTTTCTGAAGGTGTGTTAAAGAAAAGATCTTTTCTACCAGTCTTGATTATGGATGAAAAAGAAGAAGAGAAACACGGAGACACAACCATATATAAAATATCTTTCAAAATTCAAAAAGAAGCCGTAAAAGAAATTAAAAAAGATAAATCGAGATCAGAACAATTTGAAAAAGATGATGATAAACAGTTGTTAGCCAAATTGAAATCTAAAAAAGTAAACGATGCAAACAAACATAAGATTATAGATATTTTAAAAGGTAGAGGTGTTAAATATAAAGATCCTTTTGATAACGATAATGATGATGATGAATTATCAGAAGAAGAAATGGAAAAGAAAGCTGCTAAAGCCGCAGAAAAAAAATCTAAGAAAAATGAATCATTTAAAACTTTTGTAGAAAAGGAATGCGAATGTGGAAAACCTGATTGTGATTGTGACGAAGATGAAGATGTAAATGAAGGCTTTTTAGGAAAAATTGCTAAAGTACTTTCTAAGAAAGAATATGAAAAAACATTAAATTATTGTTTTGATAACTGTTGTAGTGATGGTGAGTGTTGTGATAAATCTGATATAGATGATTGTCTTAAAAATATGGTATTTTCTAAAATAACTAAAAAGGCACTAGACGAAGATAGCAAATTATTCAAATCATTAGTAGATGAAATACATAAAGATTGTAAGAAAAAATGTTCTGAAAAAAATGAATCTGTAATGAAATTTGGTTCAGAAGAATGGAACAAAAGATATGGCATCATAACTAAAAAAGAAGAAGAACAAGAAGTTTGTTTGGATTGTCTTGTAAAAGAAACACTTAAAAACAAAAAAATTGAAGAATATGAATCTTTAAATGAAAAGATTAATAACACAATCGAACATAAAATTCCAAAACCATTGGAAACTATTAAAAAGTAAATTAAAAAAGCCTCATTTATTGAGGCTTTTTTTGTGAATTTAATTTATCCATAAAATTTTTATAAGAATTTATAGAAAATTTATTATTTTCTCTATTGAAAAAAATCGTTTGAGTATCTACATCTTTCATATCAACAAAATATGCAACATCTTTACCATCCTTTTCTATGATTTCGACATCACCAGGACTTTCCATTATGAATGATAATTTTTGCATAATCTTTTCTGCATCCGAAGAAACCGAATATGTATCTATCAATTCAATAATTTCTTCACTATATTTATTATAGTATTTAACTATAAACTCATTGAGTTTATCATCATTATATTTTTCATATTTTTTTAAATATTTCATTGTCATATTTCTTTTTGTACCGAATACCTACTCAATAACAGATTTAAGAATGGATTGTGGTGTTGGTTTTCAATTTGGTATATTTAATTTTTTATCCAATTTGTTTTCAAGTTTTTCTTTAATTTCAACAAAAGCCTTATATTCTATAAAAACACAACTACTATCTGTCCAAATTTCATTATTTTGTTTTCGATTTTTACAAAAGTCTAATAATTCTTTTGTGTTTAATAGTTTAAAATCATTTTTGTCTGGGTCTAAAATATTTTTTATGATTTAATAAGAAATTATAAATTTGTTTTAATGGATACGAGTTGGATATAGGTAAATTTTCAATATCCTTTTTTTGTAATTCTCTTATTTGTTTTCTAAACTCAATATAATTTGTATCACTTAATGTTATATGATAATATGTTGCAGCCGCATTTATCATTTTAAAAAAATTGTCTATTGTTGGCTTCGTAAAAGGAAAATCTTCCTCTGATAAATTGTTTTTAAATGAAAAGAAAATATCATATTGTGGTGCAACGCCCCACATAGCACCATTTTCTGGAATAACGCAATAATCGTTTAATGCGCCCAAATGTGATTTACCTAAAGAACATATAAATGATTTACTTCTTTTTGGGTAATTTTTCCATTTTGGTAAATGATCCATTAATAAAGTATATTCATTAGAATTGTCTCTTGAATATCTTTTAACAGGTTTGCTTTTAAAGCAAATTGTTTCTGTATCTATTACACGTTCTATTGGTGTTGGGTTTTCTAACCACTCACTACAATTCTCTATTATATAATTGATGACTTCTTCATCATCATTAAATTTTTTCATAGCGGCTTTAAATTTTTTGACTATATTTTGCTTACGTTCCCAAAAATCTGTTTCAAAATATTTTAAATATTTCATCTTATTTCTATTTTTTTACCTATCTTTTGTTCTAAATTAACAAGAAAATTATCAAAATAATTATCATATATGAAAATACAAGGTGAATCTGTCCATGTTTCTATCATATTGGGAATTTCATTGATTTCTTTTTTCAATACTTCCACTTTATTATAAATTTCTGGTATGGTTAATAATTTAAAACCATTATTTTTTGGATTAATTACATCAACAATTGATTCCCATAAATATTGATTATTTTTTTCCATGAGTCGATAAAAATTAGTACTAAATTCATCTAATCTATCTATATCAATAATTATTTTATTAAATTCAATTATCTGTTTTTTATATTTTGTATAATTAGAATCTGTTAAATGAATATTAAATTTCTTTGCGGCATCTCGTATCATTACGAAAAAATCAGGTATATTCATTTCGTTGCCGCAATATTCTTTGGTCATTTTTTTGAAACAATGAAATATATCAAATTCAGGCGCAACACCCCATTTTGAACCATCTAATGGTATAATATAATACATATTTCCACTCATATGTGAATTTCCTAAAGTGCATATGAATGATTTACTTCTCTTAGGATATAACTTCCAATCAGGTAAATTATCCATTAATAAAGTATATTCGTTAGGATTGTCTGTTGAAAATCTTCTCACTGGTTCACTATAAAAACATTCTTTTGTTGAATTGATTGATCTTGTTATTTTAACTGGATTATCAATCCATTCTGAACAATTTTCAATAACATAATTAATAGTTTGATCATCTGATAAACTCATCATTTTCATAGACTTTTTAAATCTGTTTGCAGTTTTTTCTTTTCGATTTATAATAAAATCTCTATCTATTACTTGATTTTCAAAATATTTTAAGTATTTCATAAATTATTTAATATTCTTTTTGGAATATTATATATTAAATTATTTTTTCTGTAATCTATCATAGTCAACGATAATATTTATTCTAAAATATAAATCACCTCTATCTTTGTAATTTAAAAATAAACCTTTACCTTTTAGTCTAACTTTTTCACCATCAGAAGTTTTCTTGGGTATTGCAACTTTCAACTTGGTGCCATCTAAATGTTCATATTCATAATTAATACCATCAATAGCATCTTGATAATGTAAATCTAAGTTATATACAAGTATATCATTTTCAATAGTGTAACCCATTACATGTTGATATATAATATTTAGTTTTAAATTACCTTTCTTTGGTCTAAAATATTTTGATTGATGTCCATAACCCTTTAAGTATTCATCTGAGGATTTTCTTATTTTATGTATGTTGTTTAGATTAAATTCTGAATCTTTTATTATTACTTTTTCGCCATTACAGGTTGAACAAGTACCAGAATATATTTTTCCTGTTCCTTGGCAATATTCACAAAATCTTCCAAATCTATCTTTACCTTTACCATTACAAATATCACATTCATATGATGTGCCATTTTTATCAAATCCTGTACCACCACAATCATCACAGTGTTGGTATCTTTTATATGAAACTTTTATTGGTTTACCTTCATAAACATTTTTTAACGTAACAACAACATTTATATTTATATCTAAATTTTCATGAAATTCTCTATATTCATGTTGTTTTCCAAAAAATGTTCCACCAAATGGATTGTTGTTTATATTGCCTGTACCACGAAAAAATGTATTGAAAATATCTTCAAAACCACCTTGACCACCACCAAAGGCTGAAAATGGATTAGGATTATAAGATTTACCATATTGACTTTGTGTGTCATATGACATCTTTTTATTATCGTCACCTATTACACTATATGCTTCGGAAATTTCTTTGAATTTTGTTTCTTTATCTTTATCGCCATTATTTTTGTCTGGATGATATTGTACTGCTAATTTTTTATAACTCTTTTTAATTTCTTCTGGAGTTGCATTTTTTGTTAAACCAAGTATTTGATAGTAATTTTTTTCTACATTCATTGATAGTTTTTTATTTTATAATTATATATTTATGAATGTATTTTTTGTTTAATAAAAAAAAGAATTATACACGGTATAATTCTTTTTTTTCGTCTTATTTCATTATTTATTAAGTTGTGTGAAAATTTTTATAATTAGGAGTTGGTTCACCAGATAATAAATTTTTTAATTTTGTATATGGTATAGAAGCAATTGCTGTTATAGAAGATGTTGGACCAATCTTCCAGAAACTTCTATCCCATAATAAATTTATATCAAAATTTTTCAATATATTTAAATCTCTATTATAATCATCTAATGTATATGATTTTATTTGCGAATCTAAAAATTTCTTTGGACATTTAAATTCCAAAACATTTAGCTTATAATTATATGCTTTATCTATAATATTTGTTATATTAACATTTTCAGAGTAGGCTTCAAATTTTTCTAAATATTTCATATTTACTTATTAATCTTTTTGAAAATCGTTAAAACTTTTCATTTTAATTTTCGCTTTTGTTTTATCCAAGTTCGCTAATTTTTTTAAAGCACTTTTTCGTCTTCTACTTTCTTTCGACACAGGATTTTTAATCTTTGGTATAAATTTAGTCGGATATGGTGCTGAAGATGGATCTGTACCTTTCCATTCTGCACCAATTGGAACATTTTCACCACCAATAGAACCACCAGTACCAACTGAAGGTTCATTATTTATTAAATTCGGTCCAGGATAAGCATCTGATAATTGTTCATATGTTTTGATGTGATTCATATTCATTGTTTTTATTTTTTAGATGAATTAATACACCTTTTAGTAACACACAAATTATTTATGTTGCCAGATTTATTTTTAGAATATGAACACTTTACAGAACAACCATAAAAATCACCATTTTCGATATTTTTTGTATATTTTCGATAGGATAACATTTTTTCATTGCCACAAACGTCACATTTCACTTTAATTTTTTTATTAGAACCTTTTGAAAGTGCATTAATAATATATTTATCTTCTAATATCATTTCATTTATAAGTTATTTTCGGTAATCGGTCATTTCTTCCAATGTTTTTTTGCTCTTTTAGCGAATAAAAGTTGAGACATTAAAGATTTGTCTTTTTCCGAAACTTTATAATTTTTATCTTTTTCTTTTGATTTTTCATGTTTATTTTTCAATGCTGTAATTTCGCTATTTATTTCTTCAATAGTTTTATCCGCATGTTCGCCTGTTTGTTTTATTTTAACATCACCAGACCATTTTTCAAATTTTCTATCTAATTTGTCTTCATTAAATTGATTCCAATTCTTAATTGTTTTCATATGATTATTTTTTTTTTCATTAAAATTGTCTAATTCAATACGAATTTAGCAAACATTTCAATTCTGTTTAATTTTGTTATTGTTTGTTGATATTCTATATTTGTTACGCTATCACTATCTATTGAATAACAATTTTTAATGAAATCTCTAACATCTTCAATATCTTGTTTAATTTGGTCTTGAGACCAACCAAAACCTTCATTAGTAACATCAGATTTCATCCAATCAGTCCAAGAAGTCACATACATTTCTTCTTTAGTGGTTTCTGTACCAACATGACGGCTTTCTTTTGTAGATTTTTTAAATTTCTTTCTTTTTTTCTTAAAGGGATTTGTATCAAACTTTTTACCAAAATCATAAGATGGTAAGTCGCCTGAGCCTTTTGTACCAGTACCAACAGGATTACCATCACCAGAATATGTATTTAGTGCACCTGTCATACCTGCACCACCAATTGTTGGTGCAGAAACATTACCCATACCACCAGTATTTCCAAGAGTTGCTGTTGCTACTCCACCATCTTCTTTAAGTAATATAAAGTCATTAAAAGATTTAACACTTTCATTTGATTTATTTTCTGGTGTTTCTTGTGCGATTGGTTCAGGAATTTTTTTCTTACTAGGAAGGTCACACAATGTTTCACCTTTTTCTTTTGGTTGTGGTGATTTTACATTACCCATACCCTGCGTATTACCTTGTGTAACTTTAGCAGTATTTTCGAATAATTCAAATTTTATAAGTTTCATAAAAATAAATGTTGTTTTGTTTGTATTTCTATTATATATAAAAATATCAATTCAATTATTTATATATAAAATAAAAATCTGTGATGAAAAAACTCAAATTATATGACGAATATATAAAAGAACTTTACAGTGATTCTAGTTCTAATAGAGCATCGGAGTTATTGAATAAGATGGTGAATATGTTTGCTGAAACATTCCAAGGACAAAATGGTATGTTTGGTCAAAATGAATTAGAAACACTAAGTTTCATTGATGTTGAAAGATCAAATTATAATGATGCTTTCGAAAAAAATATATTAATGAATTTTGAAGATGATATTTATAGATACCAAATATTCTTTGTAGTTAAACTTGATGATATAACTGGAAATGAACCAATCACAAAAGCTTATATGATTATCAAAATGTATGATAATAATGCTGAAAACACAACACCAAATCAATTCAAATATAATATTGATATAAAAATACCTAATGAAGATCAAATGCTAGAAGAAGGTAGATTTTATGTTAAAGTTAAAGAAATTAAAGAAGGTCAATCACAAGGACAACCTCAAGGACAACCTCAACCTCAACTTCAAGGACAACCTCAGGGACAATCAAGTGATGAAGGATTTGTATTCATAGAAGAATTTATTATAGATAAAATTGGTAAATTAAGTGAGTTAAAAAAATAATAAAATAATATGAATATAGTTTGTAACAATCATTTACTAAGATATTTTAAAAATATCAGTATTTTCAAGATAGATTTAGGAACAAATATGAAAGGTCCTGTAACAGATAGAAGAGGAAAAGGTGAACCTAAAATGAATATTAAAGATGAATTTGTTAAAAAATATCAATCTTTGAATAATGGAACCATTACAAGAAAGTATGGTGAAATAGGTAAATTAAAATTTTATGAAGATGGTAGAATTCCACAAAACCAATTTCATATTTATGATGGTGAAAAAATATATGAAATAGAAGCAACTAATGATGATTTATTAAAAGATGCTGCAGAATATTTAACAGAAGTATTACAAATGATTGAAGATGGTGGTGTTGATGATGAAAATGTTGATAATATGATTAAAAATGTTTCATATTCAAATATGCCAGAAGATATGATAAGACCAGACATGAAATTAAATCCAAATAATCCTGCTGAAAAAGAAAAATATATTAAAGATATGATAGCAAGAAGAAAATTATTAAATAAAATTGGTTAAAATATGAGTTTAGGTGATTTAATAAAAGACACAGCAAATACTTTACTAGATACAGGTAAAGAAATTATATCTAGACCATCTAAACAACCAGGTGGTGATGGTCAAGCACCACCAGGAACATTAACTAAAAATGTGAGTTATGGTGACGCATTAGGAGAAATATATGTTACATCTACTGTACCAACAAATAATGACATCAATTCTTATCAAATTAATCAAGATGATCCAGGATTCTTAACAGATAATATAGGTAATAGTGAATTAGAACAATATAATGTTATTCCACCTTCAAAACCTATTGGTATTAGTATGATTCAGAGATCAATAGATAAAAATTATGAAATTCAACAAGATGATGCAGGAGTTTTAACAAATAATATAAATAATAATATAATACAAAATTATCAAATTGAACAAGAAAATGCAGGGGTTTTAACAAACAATATCGGTAATGATTTAAATTTCATTTTCGAACAAAATGATCCAGGTTTCTTAACAGATAATATTGGAAATATTTTAGAGCCAGTTTTTGAACAAGATGACCCAGAATATTTAACCGACAATATTGGTAATGATTTAGAACCACAAATATATCAAGATGAACCAGGTGTATTAACACCTAATATCGTAGATTATTTAGAACCAATATTTACTCAAAATGATGCTGGTGTTTTAACTGATAATATTGGAAATGATTTAGAATCTCAAAGAATTTATCAAGATAAACCAGGTGAATTAACACCAAATATCGGAAATGATTTAGAACCAATATTTACTCAAAATGATGCTGGTGTTTTAACCGATAATATTGGAAATGATATTGATTTTGTATATGAACAAGAAATAGGAACATTAACACCAAATATCGGAAATGACTTAGAAACACAATTTATTCAAAATGATGCTGGAGTTTTAACCAAAAATATTGGAAATTCGATAGGTGAAATCAAACAATCTATTCCAGGATTTTTAACTAATAATATCGGTAATAATGATATTGAAGAATATTCAATTGAACAAACTGTTGTTGGTTCAACACCAAATATTGGAAATAAATCAATTGTTGAAAAAAACATAATTCAATCTATACCTGGTGATTTAACAACAAATATTGGTAATAAAATCATTAATGAAAGAAATATAGAACAAAACGAATTAACTAATGATATTGGTGATAATGATTTGGATATTATTTATGATAATGAAATTGACAATAAAAATATTGGTACTGATTTAAAAGTGAGTTATGTTAACCCAATACTTAAAGAAAAGTCAGTTGATTTGGGTATTCAAAATGAACAAAAGAATACAAGTAATAACATATTCAAAAATGATAAAAATACATTATTTAAGAATGAACTTGATAATAAAAATATTGGTAATGATTTAGAAGAACAATATGAAAATCCTAAAAAAATAGAAAAAAAACCAACAACAAAAACTTTATTTGAAAATCCAGAACAAAGAAGAAAAATAGAATTGAATTTAATAGAAAATAAAATGAGGAAACGAACAAATATTGGCACTGACCTAGGTAAACTCTTCTAAAAACAAATCACAGATAAAATAATATAAGTCCCGAGTAGGGACTTTTTTTAATAATAATATTTATATTATATTTGTATGTTAAGAAAATATAATTATGACAAGAAAATATAAACTGAAACAAGCTAAATGGCTATTAGATAATGAAAACAAATTGAGTAGTACAGATTGTCCGCCATTTGAATATGTTGATGGTGTTTATCAAGCGGGTTGTAAATATTGTATTGTTTATGATTTTACAACAAAGAATGGAATCTATTGAAAAAAAATTAACGCAAGTCAGACATACTAAAAGAGATACTAAGAAAAGAAAGAGAAAATAAATTAGATAGAATATTAAATGTCGAAAAATAAATTATATGGTAATTGGAAAATTTTAGCACCTGATGGTGAGTTACTTTCTATTGAATTAAAAAAAAGAGCGGATTGGTATCTTAATAAGAACTTGGCTGAAAAAGTCGATGATTTTACAATAAGATTAAATTTCGAACCTAAGGCAAGAAAAAGTTCAGATGATTTGTATGATTTATCATTTAAGGAAAATAAATGTGTTTGTTGTGGTACAACAGATTTAGAACTACTGACAAAACATCACGTTGTACCATCAGAATATAGAAAATTGTTTCCTGTTGAAATAAAATCGAGAAATAGTCATGATATTATACCTATTTGTAGGAAATGTCATGATGAATATGAACTAACTTACGCAAATATTAAAAGACAAGAAATTGCTGAAAAATATAATATTCCTTTGACTATTAAATATTCAACAGATATACCAAAGTGTGTAAGTATAGGTAATGTTATTTTGAAACACGTTGATGATTTACCAAAAACAAGATATGAAGAATTATATCAAAAATTTTGCCATTTGAGTGGTATTAACAATCCAACAACATTTGATATAGAAAATTATATCGAGAAAAATAAAGATTGGAGTCCACCAAGACATGCTGATTTAGTTATGGAAAAAATTAACACTGAAGATAAATTGTATGAGTTTGTTAAAATGTGGAGAAAAGATTTCATAGACAATATGAAACCAAAATATATGCCAAAATATTGGTCAGTTGACAGAAAGATACAGTATGACAAGAATTAATGTTGCAATTTTGCCACAAGAATTAAATGATAAACATTTAATGGCTGAACATAGAGAAATTAAAAGAATACCAAATTGTGTATCGAAAGGTAGGTATTCTCTTAAAGACCAACCTGAACATTTTACGTTAGGCTCAGGTCACGTTAAATTCTTTTATGATAAATTATTATATCTTAAAAATAGATATGAAAGTTTGTATCAAGAATGTATAAATAGAGGATTTAATGTAACATATTATGGTTCTGCTTGGGATGATGTTCCAAAAGAATTTATGAATAATTATAAAGAAACAGAAAAAGATAGAAAAATATTATTAGAAAGAATAAATGAAAAGAATGAAAAGAATAACACTTTGGTTACTAAGGCGATTTCTAAATGATAGAGACTTTAGAATTGATGTTTGCAGAGAAATACATCATTATCATAATGAACAATATAATGAACAAACATCTTTCGGTAGATATTATGATGCTATTGGAGATATGATTGAAGCAGGAAATGAAAACATTACAACCAATGAAGACTTCGATGTTGAAGGTGGTATTATATCACAATTCAACGAAGTAAAAGAATATATTAAGAATAAACCGAGAAGAAATAAATTAAAAAGAATATTAAAAAATGAAAACATATAACAGTATAGATTATTATAATAAAGGTATATTAGGTACATATATTTACGCATTTAATAAATTAGATGGCTCAAATTTTAGAGCAGAATGGGATAAGAAATTATCAAAAAAATCAAGATTTACTTACGGTTTTGGTAAATTCGGTACAAGACAGAAAATGATATATAAAAATGACCAAAATTGGGGTAAAGCTATAGATATATTTTATGAAAAATATGCTCAACAATTAGATGAAATTTTTAGGACTGATAAAGATTTTCAGAATGCTAAGAAAATAACAGTATTTTGTGAATATTTTGGACCTAATTCGTTTGCTGGTTGGCATGATCCAAACGACAAAAAGAATAATCTTATGGATTTAGTTTTGTTTGATATTGACGTATACCAAAAAGGGATTATGCCTCCCAGAGAATTTATTAAAAAATTTGAACATCTTGGAATACCAGAGGTGGTGTATCAAGGCATGTATGACCAATCTCTTATTGATGATGTTAAAAACAATGTGTATAATTTAACTGAAGGTGTTGTTGTTAAAGGTACTATGTTAACAAAAAAGAAAGGTGTTGAAAATACTTGGATGGTCAAGATTAAGACTGATGCGTGGCTACAAAAGGTTCGTGAAATACATGGAACAGGCAAGTTATTAGAAGAATTGAATGGTGATGAAAGTTTAATGGTATGATTATAGTAGAAAAACATATTGTTCTTGTTATTAGATATAATGATTTGTATTATACACGAATACAAAAACTAAATGATATTGAGTGGTGGGTTAGTAAATTAAGTTGGAATTCTTCAGATAAACGTAGAATTGGTACTCATTTTGGTGAATTTGATGAATTAGAAAAGATATTTCAGAATAGTATAAGATGTAAAAAAATAGAGAGAATACTCAAATGAAAAATGAATTAAAAGTTGGTGATATTGTAAGAACAAAGAACACCTTTTGGAAAGATTTAAGAGGTATGAAAATACTAAGACTTGACCTTGATAGTATATATTGTGTAGTTGATAATAAAAAAGACATTGGTGATGGTGTGATTAGTATTTATTATTTAGAAATAGATTTGAATTTTTATAGAACTAAAAAATTAAAAAGAATATTAAAATAATTCTAAATTTCAATTTTAATATAATAAAATTGAAAAAATAATTTTAATATATAAAATTGAAAAAATAAGAAGAGTTTTATGAAATATTTAAAAACTATAACTGAAATGGAACAAAGTACATTAAAAAATGCTGCTGAGAAAGCCAAACAAAAATATGGTAATGATTTTCAACCATGTGCTTTTTCAAATAGAAAAGAAGCCAATAGATTTATTGACTATATCTATACCAATTATAAAGAGGAATATGACAAAATTATTGAATTAGGTGAATTTAGTGTTAATTCAATTTTAACTGAAAGTCCTCGTGAATATCGTAACTGATTCTAAACAAAACAATATTTATTAACTATAAAATAAAAAATAGTTAATAAATGGCACAACCAATGCAAAAATGGATGCAAATTGCAGACAGCATTTTTACAAAAAATAGAGAAAAATATGAAACGTTTTCTGATAAAGATAAAGAAGATGTTTTCTATATAATAAACAAGAAATTTTATTTAGGTAATCCAGCATTATCACAATTTTTTAACCATAAATCTATTGATAAATCAACCGCAATAGATTTATGGTTTTTATATTTTGAAAAAAATCCAAAATATAAAAATTTAAAATCAGCACCAGGCTGGTATTGGTCTAAATCAACTAACACAAAAGAGACAGTTACGAAGACTAAGAAAACAGATAAAGAGATGTTGATGGAATACGAAGGATTATCAGAAGAAGAATTTGATTTCTTATATGAACATTATAAAGATGATATAGATTATAAAATTAAATTGTTAAATAGATTGGATTAAAAAAATGATAAAAACATTAAAAAATTGTGAAATTTATAAGGATTATTTTTATAAAAAGAATATGGTTGGATTTGATCCAGTAACACATTGGTCGAGTGCAGGTTTTCTTGTTCATAATAATTACAATAATCACTATAATGAAGAAGAACACAATTTCTTATCTAATATTATGTGTAGAGTTATGGAATATGACGGTTTTGATATTAATGAGTTGGTTTTTCCAATAATTGTGAGAGCATCTAATTTAATATATTATCACGTTGGTGTAATTGATTTAAATATTGAAAAAATTATTAATAATATACATAAAAAAATAGATTCGTTATTATCTTTTTATGAGGTTAATTTTCCTAATACAGATTGGCAAGCAGAATGTTGTGCCACATTTTCAAGTGAAATAGGTTTAGGAATAATTAATTTAAGAAAAAATAAATTGGAACGAATTACAAAAAATAATTAAAATGAATGAGAAATGCAAATCTTTGTTTATATCATAAAGTGGATCTCGATGGCTGGTGTTCAGCCGCAATAGTAGAATATTACTATGAATTAGAAAACAAAAAAATAGAATCCATACAATCTAAAGGGTTTAAAAATCTACCCACAGATTTTTTAGGTTGGAATTATGGTGATCCACTACCGAAATGGCAAAATTATGAAGGAAATATAATTATATCTGATATATCTTTCCCACCAGAAACAATGTTAGAAATGGTTCAATCAGGTAAAAATATTATTTGGTGTGACCATCATATTAGTGCAATTAAAGGTGTAGAAGAACTCTTTTCCAAAAAAGGTATAGAACTACCAAAAGGTATTAGAAACGTTCAATATGCCGCCTGTGAATTAACCTGGCAACATTTCTTTCCAAAATCTAAAGTACCAAGAGGTGTTGAACTTTTAGGTTTATATGATAGTTTTAGACATACGAAAGTTCTACCAAAGAATGAACAACAACAAGTTTTAGAATTTCAATATGCTTGTCGTGCTCAAATAGATAGTCGAGAAACTTTCAAGAGAGAATTGTTACTACATGATTCAGATAAGTTTATACAAAAATACATGGAAGATGGTGTAGCAATTTACAAATATATTTGCATGGATGCAAAAGAAGAATATGGGAAAAGAATGAATATAACCGTTGATGGTTATAATTTTTGTGCTTTCAATAAAGAAAGATTTAATCCCATAAATTTCAATATTAATTATCATGCAGATGGATATGATGGCTCTTTATGTTTTTGGTATGCTGAGGGTATGTGGAATTTTTCATTTTATAATCATAATGGAAAAATTGATTGTTCTAAGATTTGTCAAAAACGAGGCGGTGGTGGACATTTTTCAGCAAGTGGATGTAAGATAGAAGGTGATGGTTTAGAAAAAATAATACAAAATTTATTAAAATGAGTAATATATTATGAATGGTTCAGGTATATATATTTATAATGCACTAAAAGACAATAGACTGAAAAAATTGGAAAGAATATTGAAACAAAATGAAAATGAATAAGAAAGAAATTTTAAATAAAATATATGATATTGAATATCATGATAAAAGCAGTATGATTAAAAGTGATATCTTTTATCTTAATGAAAAAGAATTTAAAAAATTACAAAAACACTTATTTAGTGATAGCTTATATGGTGTTGAAATAGATGATGATGGTCTCTATCGAGTAGTTAAAGAAGTAGAAAATCCTGAATATGACACAATAATTCTTAATAACTTAATTTTTAAATTAGTTAGTAGAGAAGAAAAAATAAATAGAATAATATGATACATGACAAAGAATTAAAAGAAAAAGGTTTATATCACAAGTATGATATAAAAAAAACAAATGGTGAAGATATTGATGAGAATTCTGAATATTTTGTTTTAAGATTAGACAAAAACGGAAATGATCCAAAACATATTGCTGCTTGTAGGAAAGCTATTTTAACTTATGCTGATGAAATAGAAGAACATTTACCAGTACTAGCTAGTGATTTAAAAAAGAGATATTCATAATATGTTTATAGGTGAAAGATTTAGATATAAGAATGATAAAACAAAAACATTTATTTTGTGGAAAATAGATAATGAAAATTATTATTTAAGACAAGATATTCATATGAATATTGTTAATGATAATAATGAAAGGGTTATAATGTATGATTATGATTATAACATACCAAAGAAAGGCTTTGATAAACACGAATATGAAATGAATTTTCTTAAAACCGTGTGTTATTCAGTAGATGCCAGAGAAAAAAAATTAAAAAGAATATTGTGTTAATACAATTAATAGATAGAAATGAAGAAATGTGCAATCAATGGAAATTATATTTTCAAGATTGTAAAGATGTTGTTGTACATCACGGTGATTTTTTTGGACAACCAACAGATTGTGTGGTTTCGCCAGCAAATTCATTTGGTTTCATGGATGGTGGTTTAGATTATGTTATATCTATGAAATTGGGATGGCATATACAAAATAAATTACAACATGAAATATACAAAAGTGAGATGGTTGAATTACTTGTTGGTCAAGCCATACTTATAGAAACAAATGTGAAAGAAATACCATATTTGATTTCTGCACCAACAATGAGGGTTCCATTGATCATAAATGAAACAGCAAATGTTTATTTAGCGGCTAAAGCTATCTTTAACTTATTGAAAAAAGAACAAAATTTAGATGAACCAAGAATAAATACGGTAACTATTAGTGGTCTTGGAACAGGAGTTGGTAAAGTGCCTTATGAGATTTGTGCTTTACAAATGAAACAAGCATACAATGATGTGTGGCTGAAACAATATGATATGCCATCAACTTGGCAAGATGCGTCAATAAAGCATCATCATTTGTTTAAAAAACAAGCTTAAAATGGATTATTATTTCGCATACGGATCAAACCTTGATATGAATAGAATGGTTGATAGAGGAATTACGGTTTATGATGTAATACCAGCAAAATTAGAAAATTATGAATTAAGATTTAATAAAGTTTCAAAAAAACAAGGAGCCGTTGCTAATGTAATGTTGTGTCCTGGTTCGGTGGTTGAAGGTGTACTATATCAGGTTGACAATATTTCAAAATTAGATAAATATGAAGGCTTTCCTAATCATTATAATCGTATCCAAATGACGTTTGGAGACATTTTGGCGTGGGTTTATGTTGCGCAACCTCAATATATTCAAGAAGGATTAAAACCTCAACAGGAGTATTTAAATCATCTCTTAGAAGGTAAATCTTATATGAGTACAGAATATTATGAAAAATTAAAACGAATGAATGAGTAAATTGTATCAACATGGTTATCAAAAAGGAACCTTTCCATTATTGGATGAAATGAATAACAATAAACATAATTGGTTTTCACACGAACACAATCTAATAGTTTTTGATATATCATTTGTTCCTGGAAGTGGTGCCACTTATGTATATTTTTTAGTGAATGAAGATTCTGAGGAGGTTTTTAGGATAATACAGATTGAAGATGAATATGTTGCTAAAAGATATGATTTTAATTTAGGAAAACTAGTCTTGTTTGAAAGAACTGATAACCCTAACCCAACACAAGAATTGAAACATTATTTAAGAGAATTTAAATTAAAAAGAATACTTAAATAGACCACAATATATTTATAAATAGATAAAAAGAAATAATAAATGACAATAGAAGAAAGAATATCATTATATAAAACCTATATGGATAAGGTTAAAAGAGTTGGTAAAGATGAATTTGTTACATGGTTGATAAATGAAACAGACTACTTTACAGCACCAGCGTCAGCTAAATTTCATTGTAATTATGAAGGTGGTTTATTTGATCATTCAATGAATGTATTAAACTATGCTAGAAATTTGTATGTATTCTCTAAAAAGAATTATCCAAATTTTCCAGATATTTCCGCAGAGAGTATAATTATATCAACATTACATCACGATTTATGTAAAGTAAATTTTTATGGTAAAGAAAAAGCCTGGGTAAAACACGAATATAATTGGGTTGAATATGAAACATATAAAGCTGGTTCAGAAGATAGTTTTCCTTTCGGTCATGGTGAAAAATCTGTGGTTGAAATGTTAAGACATGGATTTACGGATTTAACGGAACAAGAAATGTTGGCTATTAGGCATCATATGGGTAAATTTGGTGGTGATATTAACACAGATATTGCAATGAATGATCCGTTAGTTAAATTAGTTCATTTATCTGATAGTGCAAGTAGTTTGGTTGAAGTTACTATAGATTATAAAGAAATTGCCTTACAAGAACATATAAGAAAAATAAATGGAAATTAAATGAAAGATATTAGTATAATTAATTTTTCAATTTATATTCAAGAACACAGATTAAATTTATTGAAATTAATGATTGAATCTAATGTTATCATATGTCCTAATTTATTTATGTATTTATCAGGTTTAGAGATTCCATATGATCGTTTAGAGTATTTAGAAAAAATTGCAGAAATATTAGATGAAATTTATGTTGAACTAGGTTACGAATCAACTTTCAAATCAAAAAAAAGAATAAAAAGAACAAAAGAAGAAATTCAAAAAATTAAACACTTTGATATAAAATATTTACGAGAAAAGAAATTAAAAAGAATAGGTTAGTCGGCTAACAAAAAACAATAAAAATAACATGATAACAACAATTATTATTACAGCCTTAGTGAGCGTTTTTATAACGGTGGTGGTTGGCTATTTTATATGGTCAGGTATTAGTGTGCGTAAGCTAAAAAAACAGGTCAAGGATAACACAAAAGGATTAGAAAATTTAGAAACATCAATAAATAATATTAATATTTATCTTGATAAAAAAGTAGATGAAATCTACAGTAACATGACTATTTCTCAAAATGATATTATTAAAATAATTGACAACGATAGAGAAATTGGTGGTATTGCTAGAAATGAAATCTATGATGAAATGATAAAACGAGATGGTGAATTTGGACATTATGATGAAGAACTTCATCGAGAATTAGACAAAAGGTTTGATAATGTCTATAAAGCAATTCAAAACAACATCTCAGGAATTGAGAAAGAAATAAAAAAATAAAAATATAGCCGACTAACTATTTTTTTAAATTATGAAGAAAAAGGAGAAAAAAGATATTGTAGATAATGAATATTTAGATATGATGATTTTTAATTTTCAATATGCTATTGATAACAATTTAGCGAATGTTTATATTGGTTATGTTGTTGTTGATGATGATTATCTCAAGGAATATTGGGTTAAGAAGTCTGATTGGATAAAAACACTTGATATTCTTATTAACAGTGCAATAGAATTAGAAGAATACGAATACTGTAGTAAATTCAAAAAATTGAAAGAATTATTATGAGATGGAAGAAAAAAGTTAAAAAAATTAAGCCTATACCACCTAAACCAACAGAACCAAATATTGGTGATAAAAAAACAAAATATGAAATTCATTATGAATTCAAAGAAATAAAAACTAAACAACAATTACCAAATGGTTATTATATGGGTGTACCATATTTTAATACTCCATTAGGTGAGAAAAAGTATGAAGTACGTACAAAATTAAGTTGGGTAGAAACAAAAACACAATTAAAAAATGAAGAAAAATAGTAGAATTTATATTGCAGGTCATAAAGGTTTAGTTGGGTCAGCACTTCTAAAAAAATTGAAAGACGATGGTTATACAAATATCATAACAAGAACAAGACAAGAGTTAGATTTAACAAATCAACAAAATACACAAATTTTCTTTGCAAATGAGCAACCAGAGTATGTTTTTGATTGTGCTGCATTAGTTGGTGGTATTCAAGATAATAACACTCGTAGAGCAGATTTTATGTATAGTAATCTACAAATTCAGAATAATATAATACATTGGTCACATATTTTTGGAGTTAAAAAGTTATTATTTTTAGGATCTTCTTGTATTTACCCAAAACTATGTCCACAACCAATTAAAGAAGAATATTTACTCACTTCAGAACTTGAACAAACAAATGAACCGTATGCAATTTCAAAGATTGCTGGTATAAAAATGTGTGAAAGTTATAGAAGACAATATGGTTGTAATTTTATATCAGTTATGCCAACTAATCTATACGGTAGTGAAAATGATAATTATGATTTAGAAAAATCTCACGTATTTGCTGCTATGATTAGAAAATTTCATGATGCTAAGATAAATGGTTCAGGAAAAGTTAAATTGTGGGGAGATGGAACACCTTTCAGAGAATTTCTTCACGTAGATGATTTTGCTGATTGTTTAGTTTATCTTATGAATAATTATAATGATGAACAACCATTAAATATTGGTACAGGTACGGATGTATCAATTTTCGAGTTGGCTCACAAAATAAAAAATGTGGTGGGTTTTGATGGTGAGATTGAATGGGACACAACAAAACCAAATGGTACACCAAAAAAGCTTTTGGATGTATCTAAACTACATTCTTTTGGTTGGAAACATACAATTGATTTGGATGAAGGTATAAAAATAACATATGATAGATTCTTAACCTATTTTAGAGTTTGATTTGCTTTTATTAATAGACAAGTTCCATCAAAATAACATTCTTTATTTTCAAATTGTTCTCTGAATGATTCATCTTCCATTTTATCCCAATTAAAATCTACCACCTTAAAACCATTTGCAATAGGATCAAATGTTTCCAAAATATACTCATAAAAACTTTTATTGGAATCGATGAAAGGTTTATAAAACAAATCAAAAAATTCTGGATGACAAATATCGGTATACAACTCTAAATCTAAATCTCTAAGAATCATCTCTATAGAAACACAATAATCTTTAAAATACTTGACCCTATCCTTACGTGGAATTTTCATCAAATTATATTCAAAAATATCTTTTGTCAAACGGTTTAATGATTTACGTAATACTTCAAAAAAATGAAATTGACCATATTCTATTTCATAACTTTTAGCAAAATCTAATTTAAAAAATTCTTTAACTATTTTATAACTTGGATATTTATTTATGTCTGTTGATGGACAAATAGCAATTTTAACATTATTTTCAGGTATTAGATGATAAATGGTATTACTAAATACATTAAATTCTTCACCAAAACTTTCGACTACATTCAGAGTACTAAATGATATTGAACGTGTTCTATCTGGCATATAATCATATTGTGATAAAATTAAATTCTGAAGATTATTTTTTGTTCTAGATTCTCTTTCTTGTGTTTTTAATAAATATACATCATCACCTAATTTTTCATCTGATCTATAAAAAATGGCATTATTTGAATTGAAACCAATTAATTTTTCAAGATAATCTTTAGCATTTTCTTTCGAAAATGTTTTTAAATCTTCTAAAATGAATGAGTTATACTTCTTCATTTGGTATATCGTATTTTTTTATCATTTTTGGTAACCATTCTTCAGTTAATTTCATAGAAATCCAAATATTATTATTCGTGTCTTTATTAATAGATTCTACACTATAAGAATTTATTTGATAAATACTATTCTTTTTTAAATCCCATAAAAATAAGAATTTCCAATGTAATTGTCCATCCACACCAACAAAATATTTACCTAAATCGAGATTTGTTTCTTTAATAACAATATAGAATTTTTTATGTTCAATACCATTTTTATCTTTCCAAGTCTTGGACGACCAATACATCTCAATATCAGTGTTCTTACTCGTTTGTTTTACTTGTATTGGTATTTTATTATTATGTGAATCTGTTGCCCAAATGTCAACACCTAATTTATCATCTGAATCACTGGCAGCAACTGCGTCTTTGAAAATATTTTTATCTTTTATTAATTTTAATGTTGATATTTCACTTTTATCAGCAAATTTAGTAATACCAGAAATTGTATCATACCAATCAATAATATTTTTTTCGGTGAACAATATATCTTTTTTAGCCAACAGTGTTGCTAACATTAACGGGTCATTAGATATTGTCGTTGTTTTTCCAATAATTTGTTTAAAATATTTATTTAAAATAGTATAATTTGTTGGTATTTGAGTAAATGGTCTTGTTAAAATATTGTCTTCTTTATGATTTATGAAAACATTCTTGAGATTTATTAATGTATCCATTGAACCATTATATTTATATAACCAAGCAAATAACAAATATCTTACTAATGTTTGATAATTTAATTCTATAAATTTTCGGCTGTTTAATTTTGTTAAACAATCTGGATAATTATAATAAGATACTTGAACAATTTTTAGTAATTTCGTATTTTGATCCTCTTCGATAAATGAGTGTGAAATTAACCATTGTCTGGCTTTCTCACTTCTATCTGCATTCTCATTTAAGAATTGATTAAATTTTTTCATAATGTTATATATATTTTATGAGAAATCAAAAATTGTTTCTATTTAGTTTCAACAGCATATTCGCAAAGAGTTAATGTAGAAGGACCAATAAAACCAGCATCATGCATCCAAATCTTGAATAATTTACTATCTGATTTTCTTTTTATAACACAAAAACAAGTTTCCTCATGACCAGAACCAGGCTCACACCAAGATTTAATATATTTATATGGAAAATTTTTATCTTCTGACCAATAATCCCAATAATGATCACTCATTATATATTCACTAATAATATTATTAGGATATTTCTTAAAACTTTCTTCCATTTCTTCTTCAAAAAAGAATTTGTTTTTAGTAAATGGTTCAATAAATTCCATTATAGGAATTTTTCCCAATACACTTTCATTAAAATTTTCGTATTTTTTCATTTTGACATATATTCGTTTTTAAATCTTTCAATTTCTAATCTTTCTTTTTCTTTTTCGATTTCGGCACCTTTGAATCCTTGTTCTATTAAATCATTACCATTAACAACAAATCCTGCATCACAATATCTGAAAAAGGCTAACATAAACCTTTTCTGTGATGATCTGTTACCTTCATGTTTAACAAAATCTCTTATTAAACCTTCACTTATATGAAATCTTTTTCTCAATTTAGCCAATTTGTATACTGTTTCTGGCATTAAACCACTATTATGATATTCTTGTAAGAAATATAACTCATTCACTAAATCACCATTAAATTTTAATGTTTCGATTAAATATTTTCTTTTTTTATTAAAATCAACATTATCAAACAAATCATAGAATATAATAGAATTTTCTAAAAAATCAATAGTAATATCTGGAGTTATTTCAAGACCAGGGAACATTTGTTCCCACATATCATACTCAGTTAAAAGTTCAATATATCTTTCCATTATTCCAACACCACCAGATTCAGCGTGTTCAATGACTTTGTTCCATTCTTCATGTATTCTCTCTTGTGAGACATCATCTTTTGGTCCAATACCTCTTAATCTATTATCATCTTTAATGGCTTGTGATGTTATTGAATCTATCTGACCACCAGTTCTTGCAGCAAATCTAAAGACTCTAAGTATTCTAAGTCTATCTTCATTAAAACGTTCTTTAGGTACACCAACAGAACGAATAATACCATTCTCGATGTCTTTTACACCACCAACCAAATCAACAATTTCTTTTTTGTTAATATCATAGAATAATGCGTTGATAGTTAAATCTCTACGAAGGACATCATCATTAATTGTAATATGATTACCTATTTCAACTTTTTCTTCGTCACCTTTAACATCACGTCCTTTAGCGATGTCTTTTCTATATGTTGCAATTTCGTGTCCTAAAGGTTCATCTTCGGTGAATATTCTTAATACGCCAAAGTTTTTACCTTGTTCATCAGAAACATTCCAACCTTTTAATATTTTCTTTGTTTCTTCTGGTAGTGCATTAGTTACTAAATCAAAGTCATGTGGTACTTTATTCTGTAAAAAATCTCTTACTGCACCACCAACTACGAAAAGGTCTTTACCAGCTTTGTGAAATGCTTTTGCGATTTCATCAACATCTTTTGGTATAGGTATTTCAACTTTTATTTTATTTTCATTTACGAATGTGTTGTATCTTTTCATTTTCATTATATTTTTTCACAAATCCCACCCACTCATTAAATCTTTATATTGTTTGTTTCTATATCTCCAGTGGAACGGATCATTTTCATCTTTTTCTCTTGAATATTTTTCCCAATTTTCTACGAAATCGTTAAATATATCAGCTTGTTCTAATTCATATCTTATCTGTTCATAGAAATGATCTGGGTTATAATCTTCTTCATAATCAGTTATCTCATTTACTAAATCTTCAGGTATTTTTTTACCATACTTGAAAATTAAAATCTCTATTAATTGATATACATCATAACTATACATCACTTCTTCCCATTGTTCATCGTGAGAAAAATTCTCGTTATTTTCGTTAAAATTATTGAATTTTGTTTTCATATAATTCTTCTTTTAATTTTGTCAAAAATGGTTTATAGTTATGTGTACCATAATCATCTTTGATAATTTTTGCCACAGCAATTGCAAAATCTTCATATGATAAATTATCATCAATTTTACTTATTGAATTTTTAATAATATCAGATAAATCTTCAGTTTTCATAATTTTACCTGCGTCATCGCAATGAGAAAATTTGATAATATCATCAAAATATTTCAAATTTTCAAATTGTTGTCTTTTGTGTTTTTTAGAAATACTTCCATCTAAATATTTATGTGCTTTCATGTGATTTTCACAGATTTCTACAATCTTTTCTTTATTAGTAGTAACATCGGAATACAAATCGAAATATCTTTCAATATATCTTTTTGCATACGATTCATGTCCATAAGAAGTTGGTGTACCTTTAATTGGATGAATCCTAAATGTGTCTACTTTTCCTAAATCATGAAAAATTGCAGCAATCATTAAATCTACGTCACCATAGTTTTCTTTAGCGTGTTCAAATACCATTCTAATGTGAACATCAACGTTTCCTTCAGGATGATATGATGGGTTTTGTTCACATTTAGAAATAGCGATTCTAATTGATTCTGGCAATCTAACCCATAACTCATTAAATGTGTATGTTTTCATTTTAAATTAATTTTTTAATTACTCTTATTTCCTCGAAAGAATCAGCAAAAAATAAATGATGATTAATATAACCTTGAT
>Ga0172381_10000276_pt1 | contig 63481 bp, 51 predicted proteins | sample Leawel6488metaG_FD_119754 | JGI IMG/M metagenome (GOLD analysis project Ga0172381, IMG submission 119754) | Leachate microbial communities from a municipal landfill in Southern Ontario, Canada - Leachate well 64-88 metaG | ecosystem: Engineered > Solid waste > Landfill > Unclassified | place... | reverse complement strand
GTTTGAGCGGAGGGGTCATACCTGATCCCATCCCGAACTCAGTAGTCAAGCCCTCCAGCGCCGATGATACTTGGGCCTGAGCCCTGGGAAAGTAGGTCGCCGCCAGAACAATGGTGTTTTTTTATCGGAGATTTATTTCTGATTTTAGAAGCCATTCAAAAAACCATCGGGTTTAGCCCGGTGGTTTTTTAATGGGAAAACCGTTTGACATTCCGCCTCCTGGGCGTTAAGATATTCTATTAATTAATAATTTGTTCATTAAAACCCGTAAAAACCCCCATATATCATGAAAAAACAGGATATTGTTGAGTTCTCTAATCAAATTACACAGGCCACGGTCGCAAAGTTTATTGATAGACTTTTTAAATCTGGCTGGACAGAAAAAGATTTGAATCGTATTGCCGGTTGGTCAGACGACATTTTGAACTTAAGTGAACTAGTAAAAGTGGTTCGCGAGGAAGCCGAAATGAAAATCGATATTAAGGAACATATTGTAAACACTGGCCAAAACCCAAACCCGAATAGAACCGACGTCCGACTTGTGCTCAACACTTGTTTCGGAGAAATTGATCTCAAGAAAAATAAACCGCAGCTATTCGTTTGTCCGCCCGAGCTTCAGGAAGATAATTATTTTTACAGCGGCATGAAAAAATTGCTTGAAGGCTACAAGCTGATGAACGCCACAATGAAGAATTATTTGTTAAAGTATCCGCAGTTAATCCCAAAAAATTGGGAGGATAAGGACCGGATATATTTTTTGGGAACCATAACTGGACAGCCCAAAGATATGTGGTGCGACTATATACACTTTAACAAAAAAGATTCAAAGTGGTATGGCGAGATTCACAACCTTACGCATTGGGAACTTGGCTACCGATATCATTTCGACAAAAATGATGCCGTCGCAATCATTAAGACCAGGAAACGAAAAAAATAACCTGGCTAAGCCTAGACACAACACGCCAGACACAACTGGCGTTTTTTAATTGCCGGAAAGACTGATATAATAAAGACATAAAAAATTCTTAGTAATTATATGGCATTAATTAAATCAATCTCCGGTATTCGCGGCACAATCGGCGGCCAACCCGGAGACAATTTGACCCCCAATGACATTGTAAAATTTACTCTTGCCTATGGGTCTTTTGTTATTGAAAGAAATCCTGATATTAAACAAAAAATAGTTATCGGTCGGGATTCGCGTTTATCGGGGGAAATGACAAAAAACATTGTCTCCGGAGCCTTAAATAGTTTAGGAATTAATGTTTTGGATATGGGTTTCGCCTCAACCCCGAGTGTAGAGATGGCGGTAGAGAGCCAGAAGGCGCAAGGCGGCATTATTATATCCGCGAGCCATAATCCGCAGGGTTGGAACGCTTTGAAGCTCTTAGACGCAAGAGGAGAATTTTTGTCGAAGGAAGAAGGAGAAAGAATATTAGAGTTAGCGGAGCGCGATCAAGATTTTAATTTTGTAAGTGAAGATAAATTAGGCTATTATACGCTTGATGCTTATCTAGATCAAGAACACCTAAAAAAAATATTATCTCTCAATTTAGTTAATAAAGAATTAATTGCTCAGAAGAAATTTAAAATTGTGGTTGACGGCATTAATTCTGTCGGTGGGTTGATTGTACCTGGATTATTAAAAGAATTAGGTGTGCAAAATATTGTTGAATTAAATTGTGAGCCTAATGGTCAGTTTGCCCACAAACCAGAACCGATTGCAGCCAATTTAACTCAGATTATGGAGGTAGTTAAGAAAGAAAAAGCGGATTTAGGTATAGTTATTGATCCCGATGTTGATCGTTTAGCTTTTATAGATGAAAATGGTGAAATGTTTAGTGAAGAATATACCATTGTTGCGATTGCTAATTACGTTTTAGAAAATTTTTCGCTTATTGATAGTGCCAACCCCGGTAAATATTTAAAAAACACTGTTTCTAATTTATCGTCATCGCGCGCGCTTTATGATATTACTGAGGGTCATGGCGGCAAATATGAAGCAGCGGCGGTGGGCGAAGTTAATGTTGTGACAAAGATGAAGGAAATTAAAGCGGTTATCGGCGGCGAAGGAAATGGGGGTGTAATTTTTCCGGAATTACATTACGGGCGGGATGCGCTTGTCGGCATCGCTCTATTTTTAAGTTATTTGGTAAAGAATAATAAAAAAGTATCAGACCTGAGATATATATTACCGGAATATTTTATGGTTAAAGATAGAATGGAATTAACGCCGGAGATAAACGTAAAAGTAGTTATGGAGAAAATAAAACTAGATTACAAATCAGAAAAAATTACCGATATTGATGGCGTTAAAATTGATTGGCCTGATTCCTGGGTACATTTAAGAGCTTCTAATACTGAGCCGATTATTCGGATTTACGCCGAGGCGAAGACATTAGTCCGGGCCGAGAGCAAAGTAAAAGAAATTAAAGATAAAATTTTAGCTTATATTAAATAAAATATTTCATAAAATCACGGTTGCCCGCTCGCTCTAAAAATGCTAAAATATAAGGGAAATTATTCATAGATTTTCCTTATTTTTTTAAATTATGACTCGTATTATCATCCTGGCGGCCGGTAAGGGTACGCGCATGAACTCGGAATTGCCGAAAGTTCTCGTTCCACTAAAAAATCGTCCCATGATTAAATATTTAATGGATTCAGTCGTGGCCGCGAAGGTCGATCCAAAGCCGATTGTCGTCGTTTCGCCCGACAATCAAGAAATAATTAGCGAAGCGCTTAAAGAATATAATGTTGAATATGCTATTCAAGACAAGCAGCTCGGTACTGGACATGCCGTTGCTTGCGCGCAAGCGGCTTTAGAAAAAAATAACGAGAAAATTGATACCCTGATTGTTCTCTATGGAGATCAACCTTTTCTTAAAGTGGAATCAATTAAAGCTTTCGCTAATTTAAATCCTGGCGCCTTAACCATCATGCCGACTAATTTACCGGATTTTGAAGATTGGCGCCAGAATTTTTATCGTTTAGGCCGCATTGCTCGGGGTGCTGACGGAAAAGTAGAAAGAATTGTTGAGTTTAAAGATGCGAGCGACGAAGAAAAATTAATAACGGAAATAAATATCGGTTTCATGTGCTTTAATTATGATTGGTTGTTCAAAAATATATCCGCTCTCCGTAATAATAATAACCAACAGGAATATTATTTGACCGATATGGTAAACATCGCTTTTGCCCAGGGTTTTGAGGTTGATACTCATCGTATTGAGCCCCATGAAGCTCTAGGGGTTAATAGTGTAAATGATTTAAATGTTGCTGAGAATATATTATAGATTTTTTAAAGACTTAAATATTAATTATGCGCCAAATTCTTGATCTCCATATCCATTCAAGATATTCGCGTGCCTGTTCACCAAGGCTAACGCTTGAGAATATTGATAAGGCCTGTCGGATAAAGGGGGTTGATATTATTGCTACCGGCGATTTTACTTATCCTGATTGGTTTGAGTCCATAAAAAACGAGCTCGTAGAAACCAACCCTAAATCCGGCCTTTATAAATTGAAAACCGCTACGGACGATAAAGTAAAGTTTATTCTTTCGACCGAAGTAGCGCTTATTTATAAAGATTCAGAAAAAGTCAGAAGGATTCATTTAGTTATTCATGCCCCTAACATCCAAGCGGTAGAAAAATTAAATAAGCAATTAGATAAAAAATATAATATTCGTTCCGACGGTCGCCCGATTTTAGGAATTAAGGCCCCGGAGTTAGTGGAACTTCTTTTAAAAATAGATTCTAATTTCTTAATTTACCCTGCTCATATCTGGACGCCCTGGTTTTCTGTCTTTGGTTCTAAATCTGGTTTTGATACGCTTGAAGAATGTTTTCATGAGCAGACTAAACATATTTATGCTTATGAGACCGGCCTCTCAAGCGATCCGGAGATGAATTGGCGCCTTTCAGCACTTGATAATTTAACATTATTATCTAATTCTGATGCTCACAGTCCAAATAATATTGCTCGCGAAGCCAACGTAATGGAAATCAGCGAGCCTGTAACTTATCAAAAAATTTACGATAATATAAAAAACAAAAAGGGAATGGTGGAAACAATAGAGTTTTATCCGGAAGAAGGCATGTATCATTTCGACGGCCATAGAGATTGTAAATTTAGCTGCGAGCCGGCCGAAAGCCGGAAATTAAAAAACATTTGCCCGGTTTGTAAGAAGCCACTCATCATCGGTGTTTTGAATCGAGTTGAAGAATTGGCTGATCGGCCAAATGGCTATAAACCGAAAAACGCGGTTGGCTTTAAAAAACTTGTAGAATTAGATAAGATAATAGCAGAGACGTTTAGTATCAAAAGCCGGACCTCAATCGCCGTGCAAAAAGAATACGCCGCTCTAATTGCTAAATTCGGCCCCGAACTCAATATTTTGCTTAATTTAGAGTTGAAAGAATTGGACAAAGAAGATAGCCGGATAAGCGAAGGAATAAGAAGAGTACGAACCGGTGAGTTAATAATCAAACCAGGTTTTGACGGCCAGTATGGAGAAATTAATATTTTTTCAGACGAAAATCGCCCAGGACGCCAGAAAACATTGTTATAAATTTAAATTTTAATATTAATTTATGTTCGGCTTGCGCAAGACTCTCGGTTCAATAATCATGGTGGTGTTGTTTTTAGCCCTCGCCTCCTTAGCTGCTTTTTTTTATAATCTTGATCAAGATAAACAGGAGGAAATAGCCAATAGCGATTTAGCGCAGAAAGGTCAGGTTGCTTTAGGGACTTTGATGGGCGTTTCGGAAAGCGCGGTTGATGTTAATCTTCAAAAAAATATTGGTCCCGGAAAAACCATAATTGATTATATTCGAAAGATAAATTGGAAAACGCTAATGCAGGAAAAAAAGACTGGAGACGAAAGTTCGAATTCCGATTCTAATCTTAATTCGGAAATGGATTCTGAGGCTAATTCAGATAACAGTACTCCCGGTTTTTGGTCTAAGTTCGCTGGTTTAGTTCAAAAAGAGTGGTCCGATAATCAAACAGAAGAAAACACTCAAACCGAAACAGAAGAAGCGCCGCCTGTCGATCAGAATGAACAAAAGTTATTTAATTATCAAAAAACCGAAACCGGAGCGGAAATAATTTTTAAAGCAAAAAATGGGGCAGATTATAAGTTGCCCGTACCGTTTAAGTTTTTATCTAATTTTTAAAAATAATTTAAAATAAAATTTGTTTTTCTGGATATTTTTTTTAAAATTCTATAAGGGGTAATGTGTTATACTAAAATAATTAATAAATTTAAAACATAAATGTATGGCTAAAGACAAAGAGAAAAAAGTTACTCACGAGCGTGGGGAAGATAAGGGGAAACGGGAAGAAGCGGCCTTAAACGCTATTGAGCAAATTCGTAGTAAGTTTGGCGAAGGTGCTATTATGCGTTTTGGTGATGCTCGAAAAACCAATGTCGATGCAATTTCAACTGGTTGTTTGTCGCTTGATTTAGCTTTTGGTATCGGTGGCGTCCCGCGCGGTCGTATTATTGAAATCTATGGCCCAGAGTCATCTGGAAAAACAACTTTGGCGCAACATATTGTGGCTGAAGTGCAAAAAACGGGCGGTATTGCAGCCTTCGTTGATGCGGAACACGCGCTTGATCCTGACTATGCGGCTAAAATTGGAGTTAATATAAAAGAGATGTTGCTCTCTCAACCCGATAGCGGCGAACAAGCTTTAGAAATTGTTGAAACACTCGTCCGCTCAAATGCAGTTGATGTGATTGTTGTTGATAGTGTAGCCGCTTTAGTTCCCCAAAAGGAAATTGAAGGCGATATGGGTGATCAACATATGGGCTTGCAGGCACGTTTAATGAGCCAGGCTTTACGCAAATTAACGGCAGCGATTGGGAAGACAAAAACAGTCGTTATTTTTATCAATCAAATTAGAAATAAGATTGGCGTTTTCTTTGGTAATCCGGAAACAACCAGCGGCGGCAATGCTTTAAAATTTTATTGTTCCGTCCGCGTTGAGGTTCGTCGCGCCGCTCAGATCAAGCAAGGGGAAAAAATCATTGGTAATCGGGTCAAAGCGAAAATTGTTAAGAATAAAGTTGCGGCCCCCTTTAAAACTTGCGAGTTTGATATCATGTATAATGAGGGCATCTCTGTCGCCGGTGATTTAGTTGATTTAGGGGTTGAGCAAGGCGTTGTGAAAAAGAACGGCAATACTTATTCTTTCGGCGAAGTTAAATTAGGAACCGGGAGAGAGGTTGCTAAGAAAACCATTAAAGATGATAAGAAGTTATTGGCAGAAATTCGCAAAGCAATCGTCGCTGTCGTGAAGAGTAAAGAAATTGAGGAAAGTAAATAAGAAAAGTAAAATATAACAAAACCGCTAGTAGACACTGGCGGTTTTTGGTTAAAAGCTAGTTTTGAAGAGTTATTTAATGATTTTTTCTATTTTAGCGACTAAATTATTAAAAATTTCTTTAATTTGGCCGTGACCATCGATAATTATTAATTTTCTTTGTTTTTGGTAGTAGGCGATAATCGGGTGCATCTCGCGATGATAAATTTTAAAGCGCTCCTTTATAACAGTTTTATTATCATCACTGCGGCCCGAAGTCTTCGCTCGCTCAATAATTCTTTTTATACCCTCTTCTTCGTTAATTCTTATTTTTAGAACTTCGTCTATTTTTTGTCCATCTTTTTTTAGAGCCCTATCAAGCGCTTGAGCCTGCCCGACCGTGCGCGGGAAACCATCAAAGACAAAGCCTTTAGCTTTTTTATGATGTTTAATCGCCTTTTCCATAATTGAATTAATAAGTTCTCCGGGGACAAGACGACCAGAAGATAAGTATCTCTTAACTTTCTCGCCCAGCTCGCCACTTTTAATTTCTTTACGCAAAATTTCGCCGCTTGAGAGATGAACAAGGCCGTATTTTTCCGCGAGTAGCTTAGCTTGAGTTCCTTTGCCGGCGCCAGGGGCGCCAAATATAATATAATTTTTCATAATCCATAGTTATTATAGCGGAAATATTTATTTTGGCCAAGCCTCGCTTTTCCGTTGCTTTTAGCCTATTTTCTCGTTATACTGAGTTTATTAGAATAAGAATAATTATATGCTTAAAACAAGGATTCGTCCGATTTCAGTCGCGATTATCAAAAATGGTCATAAAATTTTTGTCGGCGCCGGATTTGATGAGATTAAAAAAGAAAAGTTTTATCGTTTAATGGGTGGTGGCATTAAATTTCGGGAAACCGCGCTTCAAGCGCTGAAGCGGGAGTTCCGTGAAGAGTTCGCGGCTGAACTTATAAACATAAAGCTGTTTAAAATTATTGAAAACATTTTTGTTTTTAATGGTGACTATGGTCATGAAATAGCCTATATTTATGAAGCTGACTTTAAAGACAAAAAAATGTATGAAGATAAGAAATATAAAGTTTTAGATAGTAAAATAAATAGTGCCGCCGAATGGGTTGAATATGAAAAAGAGATGAAAATTTATCCGCGGGGGGTAAAGGAATTGATAAAAATATAATAACAAAAACCGGCCAGTAGCCGGTTTTTTCTTGTGCGCCCAGTAGGATTCGAACCTACGACATTCACCTTAAGAGGGTGCTGCTCTACCAGCTGAGCTATAGGCGCTTTCTATTTTATGATTACTAATTTGTAAATTTGTTCGACCCAAGTCATTATTTTATGTCGAGAATTTTCCATGCCCAATCCATAGACTTGTATTCTTATTATACCATGGGGCAAAATATTTGTACGATGACCAGTACCGCTTGGCTTAATAAAACTTTTGCCAAAATTTTGTAGTGGGATTGTAGTCAATTTTGACCAATACTTCTTTATGTTTAAATCATTATCATTTTTATGAATATGCAAATGAACTCGGATTCTATCAATATTAATATCGAGAAACTTTTTAAACCATTTTATCATAAACAAGATTACTCGTTCATCGGAATTAGTGATAGCTAAGCCCTTAGTCTTAGTACCCTCCGCCCAATACAACATAACGCCTGCTACAAAAAAAGTAAAGTCATCTATTTTTTTATCAATTAACTCATTTTTAGCGGACCTTATTACTTCGCGAATTTCCATTTCTCTTATTTCGTGTAGTCTTCTGGAGCCTAATTCCAATCTTTCTTTTTTATTGGCTATTAATTTGTCGGATTGAATTCGAGATAGCTTAATATCCCTACACCATAAACTTATGTTGCTTTTCGAAGTTGAACATTGCTTTGCAATATCACCATAACTAAAACCATTCTCCCTGAGTATCCGAACCCGATCATATAAAATTTTGTTTTTTGGTTTCCGAACCATAAGCATTTGTTATATAACAATTGTACCAAAAAGTTAAAGAACTGTAAACGGTGGCGGGGGCGGGGCTCGAACCCGCGACCTTAGCGTTATGAGTGCTACGCTCTAACCAGCTGAGCTACCCAGCCTTATCAACAAATCAAAAATCTAATCAACGTGCGCCCGGCAGGATTCGAACCTGCAACCCCTTGGTCCGAAGCCAAATACTCTATCCAGTTGAGCTACGGGCGCTACAAAACGCCCCGGGTCTCAGGAAGAAAATTCCTTAGATGGGCGTCCTTATTATCTTTTTCCTTTTAAAGCCTGCTTGAGGTGATAACCAGTCTTAAACTTCGCTACCTTAACTGCCGGAATAGTAATTCTTTCATTCGGCTTCTGGGGGTTAACACCGCCGCGAGCATAACGGACGCGAGCTAAGAAGGTCCCGAAGCCAGCGATTGTGACTTCATGGTCGCTTTTTAACTCTTCAATAATGGTGTCTGTCAAGACATCAATCATCTTTTCCGCCTGCTTTTTGTTTAGCCCCTCGACATCATGATAAATTTTGTCGATGAGTTGTGCTTTGTTCATATGTTTATATGTTTAACGTGTAAACATTATATTTAAGCTTTTTAGGGCTTAACGAGCATATTCGGTGACCCGCATTTCGCGGATAACATTCACCTTTATCTCTCCTGGATATTTTAACTCATTTTCTATCTTTTTTGCAATATCTCTAGCCAAATTATAAGCTTTGAGGTCGTCGATTGCATTTGGCTCAACAAAGACGCGGACTTCACGTCCTGCCTGGATAGCATAAACCTTGTCAACCCCTTCGAAGGTCAAAGCAATCTTTTCGAGCTCTTCAAGACGCTGTAAATAGTTTTCAAAACTATCATTTCTCGCTCCCGGACGAGCCGAAGAGATAGCGTCCGCCACTTTAACGATTACCGAGATTAAAGTAGCTGGTTTATCGTCGTGGTGAGTTTCAATCGGAGCAATAATTTCAGCAGGTAAGTTAAATTTACGAGCAATGTCGCGGCCAATCTCCGTATGATTACCCTGAACTTCATGATCAACCGCTTTACCAATATCATGGAACAAGCCGCCCTTCTTCGCGAGAGTAACATCAGCACCTAATTCTTCCGCGAGCATAGCCGAAAGATGTGCGACTTCGATTGAATGGCGCAGAGCGTTTTGGCCGTAGCTGGTACGGTATTTTAGACGGCCTAAAATTTGCACTAATTTAGGATCAAAGCCGGTCACACCGACTTCATATAAAGCTTCTTCACCGGCTTTTTTAATATCTAGAGAAATATCCTTTTTTGCGTTTTCAACTGCCTCTTCAATCTTGGTCGGATGGATGCGGCCGTCTTTTATTAAGTAATCAAGAGTTTTTTTAGCAATATGGCGGCGAATTAAAGAAAATCCGGAAACAGTAATGGCGTTAGGAGTATCATCAACAATGATTTCTACACCAGTCATTTGTTCAATCGCTTTAATGTTACGTCCTTCACGGCCGATAATTCGGCCCTTCATCTCGTCGCTCGGCAAATCAACGGTAGTGGTGGTTAGTTCGACCGTATAATTAGAAACCATTCTTTGCATGGCGAGAGCCATCATGTCTTTAGCCTTGTCATTAATTGTATCTTCGGAATTATTTTCTAATTTATTAATGCGTACCATCAAGTCTTCAGCGATTTTTTCTTCGAGATTCTTTATTAAAATTCCTTTGGCCTCTTCTTGGCTTAAGCCCGAAATTTTTTCTAATTTTAATTCCTGCTCCTCTTTAATGGTTTTAATTTTTTCTTTAATTTCTTGGACCTCGCTTACTTTGTCGTATAGTTTTTGTTGCTTTTCTTGAAGATCCAAGAGTTTTTGGGAAAAAGAGTTTTCGCGTTGCTCTAAGCGTTTTTGCAATTGATTAATATCATTGCGGCGCGCGGCTTCTTCTTTTTTAGACTCATCAATAATTTTTAGAGCCTTGTCCTGGGCTTTTAGGAGTAGGTCTTTTTCTTTAATTTTAGCTTCACCAATTAATTTTTCCGCTTTTTCGGCGGCGTTGTTGATTTTTAAAGTAGCTGATTTTTTGTAGAAAAGAAAGCCAATAAAAAAACCACCTACAGCCAAAACAACATACAAGACATAGTTTAAATATTCCATATAATTGGAACTGTCTTTAGGAAAGAGAGGTGGCAAGAATAAGTATTATTAAATTTTGAAAAACAATAACCACTTTTAAAAGTGATATTTTAGAAGATATTGTGTCTGGCTATTTGTAATTTTTTTGCTAATTCTAGAGTAAAAAACAGATTAGACATAATTAATTGATCTTCGAAAATAATTTTTATTACGACTCTAAACAGTGGTTGGTTTTTCAGCTTATTCCTAAAAACAGATTTGAATTAATAAATTATAAATTTATATGCCTACTTTAGCATTAAATTTTTGATTTGTAAAGTTTCGACTAAGCCCAATTTTATTGACTAAACATCAATTATAAAGTAATATTAAAACACAGATAAATAAGATATAAGGTTTGGTAAACCTTTTTATTTTACTAATATAACATTAAATATTATGAATATTACCGAGCTCGCTAGAATTTTACGAATACCTCCGCAAGAGTTGCGCGATTTATTGCCTCAGCTCGGTTTTGCGATTGGACAAAAAGCGATCAAGGTTGATAATAATACGGCCAAGAAAATTATTAAAGATTGGCCGTTTTTAAGAAGACAGTGGGAACAGAAAAAAGCTGATGCCGCTATTAAAAAGCAAGACGAAGTTTTACCGAAAGAAAAGAAAACAATTGCTATCCCCAAGGTTATTACGGTTCGGGCCTATGCCGAACTCGCCGGCATCCCGGTCAACCGTGTTTTAGCCGAACTTATGAAAAATGGTGTCTTCACCTCCATTAATGAAAAGATTGATTTTGACACGGCCTCCATTATCGGCGAGAATTTAAATTTGGATGTGCAACTGGTAGAAACGAAAGTTGAAGAAGATGATAAAGAGGATAAAAAACTAGAAGCAATTTTAGCTAATGAAGATAAAGATGATTTAAAAGAGCGTCCGCCGGTTATCGTTGTTATGGGTCACGTTGATCACGGGAAAACTAAATTACTTGATTCGATTCGTAGTACGAATGTAATCGCGGGCGAAGCGGGCGGGATTACTCAGCATATCGGCGCTTATCAGATTGTTCGCAAGGGAAGAACAATTACTTTTATTGATACTCCTGGTCATGAGGCTTTTACCGCCATGCGTAGTCGCGGCGCCAAAGTCGCGGATATTGCGATTTTGGTTGTAGCTGCCGATGACGGCGTCAAACCGCAGACCGTTGAAGCTTTTAGAATTATTGAAGCCGCCAAGATTCCATATCTTGTCGCTATCAATAAGATTGATAAGCCGGCTGCTGATGTTAATAAGACCAAACAGGAATTATCAACGCAATTAAATATTACGCCGGAAGATTGGGGCGGTAAAATTATTTGTGCGCCGATTTCGGCTAAAGACGGAACCGGCATCGAAGATTTGCTTGATATGGTTTTACTGGTCGCTGAAACAGAAGCTATTAGCTTGAAGGCTAATCCGAATACAGATGCCGCCGGAACAGTGATTGAATCAAATGTTGATAAAGCCGCTGGACCGCTGGCTACTATTTTAGTGCAGAACGGAACTCTGCGCGTCGGCGATCAACTATGTTTTAATGAAGTAATTTATGGCAAGGTTAAATCTTTAAAAAATTATAAGGGAGAAGAGGTAACAGAAGCGGGACCGTCAACACCGGCGAAGATTTTAGGTTTAAAAATTTCTCCCGCCGTTGGTGATATTTTAAATGTTGGCGAAGGCGAAAAAGTTAAAACCAAAAATATTAAAACCAGTTCCCGAGCGGCTGATATTTTACCGGCCAATAGCGACGACAGCGTTGAAGATAAAATTCCTAAAGTAAATATTGTTATAAAAACCGATTTTTTAGGTTCAGCCGAAGCGATTGAAGAATCGCTTATGAAACTTAATAATGAAAAAGTAAAAACCCGAATTATTCATAAGGGTTTGGGCTATATTACAGAAGGAGATGTGAAGCGCGCTGAAGATTCAAATGCGAAAATTTTAGGATTTAATGTCCGCATGTCACCGGTAATTGAGACCTTAGTTAGGGAAAGGCAGGTAACCGTTAAGTTGTTTTCTATTATCTATGACCTGATTCGCTATGTTAAAGAAGAGATGCAGCTGCTTGTTAAACCAGAAATAAATCGCATTGAGCTCGGTCGTCTAAAAGTGTTAGCTGTTTTTAGAACCGAGGCTAATAGTCAGATTGTGGGCGGCAAGGTTCTGGATGGAGAGATAAAAAACAATAGTTTAATTGATTTAAAACGGGGTGATGATTTTATTGTCACTGGCAAATTAACTCGTCTGCAATCAGGCAAACAAGATGTTGAGACTGTCGGCAAGGATCAAGAAGCAGGTTTAAAATATGAAGGTAAACCGGTAATCGCGGTTGATGATATTTTAGTAGTTTATCGTGAGGAACGGATAATTGATAAGATTTGATATGTCTAAAATTGATCGTGTTAATGACTTAATATTAGAAGAGTTGGCCTGGGCAGTTAATCGCGAGGTCGCGATTGAAAACGCCCTAATTACAATTACTTACGTGGAGTGTTCACCTGATTTAAAACAGGCGAAAATTGGATTTTCTGTTTTACCCGACAATTTAACTGGTACGGCTTTGCGTAAATTAACGGCCGCTACTAGCCAATTAGTGGGAATTTTACGAGTTAGAACAAAAATGCGTAAACTTCCTCATTTAATTTGGGAGTTTGACGCCACGGAAAAAGAAGCGAGTAAAATCGAGAGACTTATCGCCGAAATTGACGACTCTGAAGACGAAGAATAAAGAAATTTTTTATCAAAAATAGAGTCCGGAGCAATCTGGACTTTTTTGTTATTTACCGCTAAGATACTCAATTATGGATTTTATCGCCAAGCTACAATTAGCCTATCGGAAAATAGCGGCCGCCAAGCGTATTTTAATTGTCGGTCATGTTTCTCCTGATGCTGACGCCATTTCTTCAATCGGCGCCATGATTGAAGTTGCTCAACTCCTTGGCCTGGGAGTTTATGCTTATGCTGACCATAAGCCGAATGGAACTTATGATTTTATTGCTAACGAAGATTTAATTAGCAGCGAAGAGCCGGCAGATTTAAGAGTATATGATGTTATTTTGATTTTAGATTGCGGCTCTATTTCTCGAACCGGATTAGAATTGCGGCTGAGAAATTTAATTTCCGCCGCCCTTGAGGGGAAAATTAGCACCCGGCCTTATATAATTGAATTCGATCATCATGAACACCAAGAAACTTATGCTGATCTCGAAATTAGGGAAGCGCATAAAGCTTCGACCACAGAAATTATTTACCACTTTCTTAAAGCCAATGGTTTGCCAATCACAAAAGTTTTAGCAGATTGTATTTTAATTGGACTCATGACGGATACGGGGCATTTCTTGCATGCGAATTCTTCGCGCGAAGCTTTAGCGGTATCTTCAGAGATGCTACTGCGCGGTGCTTCACTTCCGAAGATAATAAATAAAACAATCCATAATAAAAGTTTTGCGACCCTTAAAGTTTGGGGGCGAGCCCTGGAAAACATGAAGTTTGACCCCGATACTGGTTTTGCTTCTTCAGCTTTATTAGAAACTGAGTTGGCCGAGCTTCTAACGGCCGCTGAAAAAGAAGCCCATGTTGATTTATTCGGTGATATTGTTTCATTTATGAGTTGCTTGTCAGGAGTTCGCGTCGCCCTTCTTTTAAGGGAAGAAAACGGTAAAATAAAGGGCAGTATGAGGACGGCCCTAGATGAGATAGATGTTGCTAAAATTGCGCAAAATTGGGGCGGCGGTGGACATAAAAAGCGGCCGGGTTTTCAATCGCGGGACACCTTAAAGCTACTGAAACTGGCTGGAAAGTGATAAAATTAGAGTAGAAGTAAAAAAGTAGAGGCGTAAAACTGGTAAATATAATAAGTAAAAACGTTCATTTAAAAAACAGGAGATAAGGATTATGAAAAGAAGAGACGGTATCGAAAGTAAGGCTCATTGGTATATTGAGCCAATTGGCAGCCACACAAACCAAGTTATCGCTCGGCGTTTAGCCGAGTTAGAAGAACTTACTGTCGGGATAAATCAATCCATGAAAGATGACCTTGGCGTCGAACACTCTGTGTTTGAAGTCCCGGGATATTCGTTTGTGACGGAAATGTATAAAAGTAAGGCTGACTTAGAGCTAAAATTTTTTGTCTACACACGCGCGTTAAACCACGGCCCGATTAAGCTTTGGCTGTTCGGTAAAAAGAAAGCCAAATCGGACAAAGTTTCTGACGCCGAAGCCAAGCTTAAAAAGTTAAAAACAAAAAAGGGAAAGCCATAAAAAATAAAAATAACAGTTTCGACTGTTAAAAAAGCCCGGTAAAATTCCGGGCTCTTTTAATAAAAAAGTATTTTTTATTGTTTTCTTTTCCGTCTATTTTTTTATTTAACACTATCAATTCATAATTAATAATTATGGACTGAATTGTGTGGACGAATTTAATAAAGGCTCGTCCGGTTACCTTCAGAAATAATTAGCGCATCCTGTTTCCCATCGGGGTGCTAATGATGACTTTTCTTTCGAAGTATTTCTGATTCTTCAAAAAAAGTTTTTTAGGGTCGCCATCACTGGAAAACCCGTGAAGTGATAGTAGCCGGTTAGCTACTTTAACAAGTTCAGCTCTGGTTAGCGGCTTGCTTTGTGTCATGTCTGGAGTGTTGGTTAATACTACTCGATCGACTTTTTTTTATTTATCAACTTACTTCACGGTATTTTTTTAGATTTATTTTTAATGTTAAAGGAAGTGGGAGGCCCAGAGTAAATTCTCCAGACCGCCCACGTTTTTCGGGTTTGACACGGCCAGCCAACCAAGCCCGTGTTTTCTCTTCTGATCGCGCGCCAGAAGCAGAACTTTATTTGATTGTTGCAGCGCCGCGGCAATCAAACTCAAACCCTATTTTTATGAGTAGCGACACAAGGTTTGGCTTTACCTTGTGATTTTTGCTTCATCGCGCTGAAGCAAAACTTTGCCAGGTGTCGCTCTCGACCCCAGCTCGCCCCCTTCTTGTTCGGATTTTTCCTATTGTAATGATCAATAGATTACTATAGCATAAGGAAAAACCCTTGTCAAGGGAATATAACAAGTATTTATGTTAAAAATATATAAAATAACAAAAAAGCCCGTTAAATAAGGCTTTTTGTAGATAAATATATCAATATTTTATGTTATTTTTTTGCTAAATTCCAGCAAGTCAGAAAAATCATTTTCATCATTTGATAGAATAGTTTGTTCCTAACTAGGAGGATGTGGATATCTTTATCCCAGGCAATAAAGGCGACACAGCCATCCCAAATAGCGATATTTCCGAGCGGATTATAGATTTTCTGGTCTAAAACGCGTATTTCTCGTAAATCTTTTTTGTTTTCTCCTTTTAGGGCCTTGATAAATTCAGGATCACTTAGTGGTAGTATTAATTTAGTGGTAATTAATTTCTTATTTTTTGCTTTTACATAGTCTTGTAGAAAATTAGGAAGGATAGTAAATATTTTTGGGTCAATACCGAAGCGCAGAATTTCGCCGCCCTTTTTTTGGTTAAGAGTTTCGTTATAAATTTTTTTAAAGCCCTCCTCGCCTTTTAGAAGTTCGGTTTCGATGCCGCTTTGCTCCTTCAAGTAGTGGAGAGCGTCGAGTTCTGGTATTATTTTTTCAATTTGTAATTTTTTTAAATATATTTCGCTTTCCTTGCGCGCCAAGAGGTTTAAAAGTTGATTGGTATTTTTAATTAAGTAATATTTTCTTTTTCCTTTTAGGTAATAAGAAATGATATTTTCTTCTAAGAATTTATCAAGCGCTAAAACTATGGTGGTGCGGGGCAACTTAGTGGTTTGAGCTAGATTCTGAATAGATAAAGACCCGCCCGGGAGAAGAGTTAGATAAACTTCGATCTCCGCCTTGGTAAACCCCAGTTTTTTTAAATGGTCCTTGATTTCGTTTAGCTTCATATTGGTTTTATTTATTTTTTTGGTTCTTCTTTTGCCATTCTTTTATCTTTTTATGATCGCCGGACAAAAGAATTGCTGGGACTTTATACTTTTTTCCTCCGGCCATAAAAATTTCGGGCCGAGTGTATTGTGGATATTCGGTGATACCGTCTTCGGAGTGCGATTCCTCGATAATACTTTCTTTATTGCCTAAAACGCCAGGGATAAGGCGCGTAATCGAATCAATAATTGTTAGGGCGGGAAGCTCGCCGCCAGTTAAAACATAATCGCCGACAGAAATTTCTTCATCGATGAAATTATTAAGACGGGCATCAACTCCTTCATAGCGTCCACAAATAAAAATAATTTCATCTAGTTTTGAATATTTTTTAGCTAACGCTTGGTTCCAAGTTTTTCCGCCGGCAGAAAGTAAAATTATTTTTCTTTTTGCTGGTTTTATTTTTTTGTCTAATTTTTTTATAGCTGTAAGAGCTTTATATAATGGCTCGATTTTCATGAGCATTCCCGCCCCGCCGCCATAAGGGGCATCGTCGACAGTTTTATGTTTATCATTAGTCCAGTCGCGTAAATTATGGATTTTAAATTTTACTATTTTTTTATCGCTCGCCCGCCGCAAAATACTCTCATTAAGGTATGAGTCGAAAATAGCAGGGAAGATAGTGAGCAGATGGAATTTCATATGTTTATTGTTTCAGTCTTATTATAACAAAAAAGCGCTATTTTTACACGGCGCTTTTTTGCTTATTGAATTTTTTTGTTTTAGATTTTTAAGTCATCAATCGCAGAAGTATCGATGTCTTCACGGCGGCCAGTGTCTTCACGGCGGTCAGTTGAAGTACGACGATTACCTCCCTCTGGATCAAAGATTTTTAAATTGACACGGGAGTTGTTTTTAGCACCAACGATTTTAAGTAAGGTGCGAATCGCTTGCGCGGTTTGGCCCTTGCGGCCGATAACGTAACCCATGTCAGCCGGATTGATTTTAAGGGTCAATAAGACGCCTCTTTCATCAATCGTTCTGTCCACGACCACATCGTTCGGATTACCAACGATTTGTTTCACGATAGTTTCTAAAAACTGTTTGTCTTGTTCTACCATACGTTTGTTGTTCGTCTTTCAGGATTTGAGCGGTTTCCCGCGGTCAAAGTAGAAAGAATGTTATTAAATAACTGCGTTTAAGCAGACTTATACTATGCATTATAACACAAATACGGAATTTGTCAATGTAACGGTTTCGCTATTAAGCGTTCTCGGGAGCGGCTTCAGGAGTCGGGGTTTCGGTCTGGGCTTCAACTGGGGCAGCCTCAGGAGCCTTTTTCTTGTCAGCCTTGGCTTTTAACTGTCCGAGACGTTTCTCGCTCGGTTTGCCGACTTTAGAAGCGGTGGCATATTTACCTTCAATAATCTTCTTTTCAATTAAAAGATTATTGACACTCGCAGTCATCTGGGCGCCTTTTGAGAGCCAATACTTTATACGGTCAGTTTTAGCGGCTAATTCCTTAGAATGGGGATTGTAGGAGCCTAAAATTTCCAAAACAGTACCATATGGATCACGGCTTTTTTCCGAAATGATAAGACGGAACATTTTTTTATTAGTTTTTCCGGTTTTAGACAGTTTGATTGCTAACATAGTTTTGTTTCTCAGTATTATTTTATATTGGAAAATAATAACTTAATATTAGTTAAAAGTCAATAAGATTTAAGAGCGGGGAGTTCTGGCGCCGAAACGACTCGGTCGCGCTGGTCCGCGGCTACCTCCGCCGAAGCTAGGACGACTGCCTCCGAAACTAGTTCCATTCGATTTACCCTTTTCGTCTTTCCATAAATCAGCATTTTCTGAGAGCCCTTTCATGGTTAGGTTAACGCGTCCCTGGTCATCGATTTCTTTAATTTTAACCGTTACCTCATCGCCGACAGTTAGGAAGTCGCTAGGCTTCTCAATTCTATAAGGAGCGAGTTCGCTGACGTGAACCATGCCGTCTTGGTTGGCGTTTAAAGAGACAAAAGCACCGAAATCAAGAATGCGAACAACTTTACCTTTTATGATTTCACCCGCCTCAAAGACGTGAACAATTTCTTTTACTTGTCTGACTGCTTCAGCGACTTTTTCTGAATCAGTTCCGCAAATCATGACTAAACCAGAATCCTCTATATCGATGCTAACGCCCGTCTCGTCAATAATACGATTAATAATTTTTCCGCCCGGACCAATAATTGCCCCGATTTTTTCAGGATCGACATTAAAGCTGATAATGCGTGGTGCGTATTTTGATAATTCGGCGCGCGGCTCGCTGATGGCTGTTTTCACGACGCTGAGAATTTCATTTAAAGCGGCACGTCCTTGACTCAAGGTTTTTTTAATGATTTCTTCAGTCAAACCATCGGTTTTAGTATCGAGTTGGATAGCGGTTAAGCCCGCGTCCGTTCCAGTGATTTTGAAATCCATGCCACCATCGCCATCTTCTAGATCCTGAATATCGGTCAGAACTTCCCATTTGCTCATATCATGATTCGAAGCTAGACCCATCGCAATTCCAACGACCGGTTTTTTAATTGGGACACCAGCGTCCATTAAGGCTAAAGTAGAAGCACAGGTCGATGCCATTGAAGAGGAACCGTTTGAGCCTAGAGTTTCACTGACCAAACGAATAGCATAAGGGAATTCTTCTTTAGTTGGGATCATTGGGATTAAAGCTTTTTCGGCCAGTGCGCCATGACCGATTTCTCGACGCCCCGTACCGCGTAAAGGAGAGGCTTCGCCAACTGAGTAGGGCGGGAAATTATAATGATGCATGTAACGTTTTTTGCTTTGGCCATCAAGACCCTCTAAGGATTGTTCAAGCCCAGGAGCGCCAAGGGTAACAATTGACATGACTTGGGTTTCGCCGCGAGAAAAGAGGGAGGTACCATGGTCGCGAGGTAAAATAGCGACTTCCGCTGAAAGAGTTCTGATTTCATTTAAGGCACGACCATCAACACGATGTTTATCTTCAAGAATCGCTCGGGTAATTTCAGTATCAATCATTTCTTCGACTAATTTTTTCGCAATAAAATGACGCTTGTCAGCGCTTAGTCCTTGGGCGCTTAAATATTCGTCTAATTGTTCTTTAATAGCACTAACGGCGGCTTTTCGTTCGCCTTTCGTGTAGTAAATTTTATCAAATAAGATTTTTTTAATATTATCGCTCAGCCAGGTTTCGCCGATTTTAAGTAATTCCGCTTTTTCGGTTTCAACTTTTTCTTCTTCTTCAGTTTTTACTTTTTTATTTAAAGCATGATCTTTTTTCGGTTCAACATTTTTCTTTAATTCTTTGATTAAATCAATCGCGGCTTGCATTTGTTCTTGTCCGGCCATAATCGCTTTAAACATGACGTCTTCAGCGACTTCGTTCGCACCCGCTTCAATCATAATAACCTTTTTATCAGTACCGGCTACAATTAAATCAAGCGTGCTCTTAGCCTGCTCTTCGTTAGTTGGATTAAAAATGAATTGATCTTCAATCAGTCCAACACGTACTCCGCCGATTGGTCCATTCCAGCTTAAGCCGGAGATAGATAGGGCGGCTGAAGCGGCGATTAGAGCAACGATATCATGATCGTTTTCTTGGTCAACGGCCAAAACTGTGATAATGACTTGGACATCACGATTATCGCCTTCGGCAAAAAGCGGGCGGATTGAGCGATCAATCATACGTCCGGTTAAAATTGATTGGTCGGTTGGACGACCTTCACGTTTAATCCAGCGCGAACCCTTAATGATCCCCGCGGCATATAATTTTTCTTCGAATTCAACCATGAGCGGGAAGAAATCGATTCCTTCACGTTCATTTTTTGCTTGGACAACGGTCGCCTGGACTACTGTTTCGCCGTATTGTACCCAAACGGCGGCATCAGCTTGCTTAGCGACTTTGCCAGTCGTAATTTTGAGAGGGCGGCCAAGCCACTCTCCAGAAAATACTTTTTCCATAATTTTTTTTGGTGAGCCTGGCCGCTAAATTACAGAACTGTATTAAGATACAGCGCTATCTATTTAGCGATCAGACCAGTTTATATTTATTTTATTATTTATTTTTTTAATTAAAAATTAAAAACTTTTTATTACTACCTAAGTCAGTAAAATCATCCGCCTCTTCAATTAAACGAGAGGAGCAGGTTTTGCGGAAAGCCATAATTTCTACTAAACATCCCTTATTGTTTTGCAAATAAGAGACAAGCGGTAAATAGTCGCCGTCGCCGGAAACAATAATTATCACATCTAATTTATTGGCTAGTTTAATGGCGTCGATAGCAATCCCGACATCCCAGTCGGCTTTTTTTGCCCCTCCGGCAAATATTTGGAGATCTTTCATCTTAACTTCAAAGCCCTGCTGGCTCAAAGCCTCAACAAAAGGCGCCTCGTCCTGGTTTTCTGTCCGTATAGCATAAGCAGTGGCCCGGATAAGTTTCCGGCCGGCCACTGCTTTGACTAGTATCTCTTTGAAATTAGTTTTTCGATTATATAAATTCTTAGCAGAATGATACATGTTTGAGACATCTACTAAGACTCCGACTCTTTGTTCTTTGTGTTTGATCATAGTTATTATTTATCCTCCTCCAAAACACTATCTTTCGGTTCAGCAGCTTCGTCTTCTGGATCAATATATTTCTTTTCTTTCTTTTTTTCTTCCTCTTCTTCTTCCATTAATCTTTGGGCAATTTTTAATTTAAGCTTTTCGGCTAAATCTCTAAATTGCTCGGCGCTCTCTTTCTGCAAATATTTAAGCAGTTTGCGTCTTTCGCCGACTTTTTTAAGTAATCCGCGGCGGGAAGAGAAGTCGTGCTTGTGTTTTTTTAAATGCTCCGTCAATTCCTTGATTTCTTCGGTTAAAATTGCGATTTGAACCTGTGGTGAACCGGTATCAGTATCGTGGACGCGGAATTTTTTGATAATTTTTTCCTTAGCTTTTTTGTCTAACATAATTTCGTTTGCTCTATCCGAGAAGCGGGCTAAGCTGTCCCCCATCCCAGAAAGAGTACATTATATATTAAGTACGCTTATTTTAAAGCGTTAATTTTTTTCATAAGTCTCGATTTTTTGCGAGAAGCCGTGTTTTTCTTAATAACACCCTTTTTTGAGGCTTTATCGATGGCTTTTATGGTTTTAGTATAGTCTTCCTTAACTTTTTTATCTTGAGCCTTAATCTGCTTAAGATTGATTTTTACTAAATTTTTTAGCTTATCAGATACTTTTTTGTTGGCGGCGTTTCTTTTGACGGTCTTTTTCAGCTCTTTTTCCGCCGATTTCTTGTTTGGCATACGGAATTTTCTAAATATTAATTAATTAAAAGTAATCAAATACTAACATAATAGTAAATAAAAATCAAGGCCAAGAGGGTATGCGCGATTTTTAAATTTATTGTATAATATTAGCATATGAATAAACACTATTTTAAAAAAGTCGGCTGGCTGGGAACCGCCATAATTTTAGTGGTTCTGGCCGTTCTTACTTACTTTAACCGTTCTTATGCTCATATTTATAATCATATAGATAAAAGCGCCCTAACTACTCCCGATCGCGTCCTTTCGTATTTGGTCGCCAATAATCAAACGGCCAGTTCAAGCTTAACTTATGTGGCGCTGGGCGACAGCCTAACATCCGGCGTCGGCGTTAATAACTATAACGAATCTTACCCCTATCTTCTGGCCCAGTATTTTTCCGGTAACGATACACAGGTGGTTTTGAAGGATAGAGCGGTTCAAGGAGCGAAGACAAAAGATGTTTTAATTGGTCTTTTACCCGCCGCCATCAGAGATAATCCGGATATTATTACCGTTTTAATCGGCGTTAACGATATTCATGGTGGCATTAGCCGAGATGATTTTCAGAAAAATTATGATAGTATGTTACAGCAACTTACCACCGGGACTAAAGCGAAAATATATGTTATAAGCATTCCGTTTATTGGCGCCGATAATTTAATATTGCCGCCGTATAATTACACATTTGATTTAAAAACTAAACGGTATAACGAAATTGTTAAAGAGTTGGCTATAAAATATAAAGTTAAGTATATAGATTTATACACGCAGACCGAAGAATTATTTAAAACTAATGGCTCCCATTACGCCGCCGATTTTTTTCATCCTTCCGCGCAAGGTTATAAAATTTGGGCTGATTTAATTTATGCAGATATTAATCAATAATCCAATTCAAGCAACTTGGATTTTTTCCCTCATTTTTTTTGCGGTGCTTTTGGTATTTATTAGGCCCCGGAAAATAACGGAATGGTTTCCGACTTCTGTCACTACAGAACTTAAAGGCTTGTCTATTTTAATGATAGTTTTATCGCACATCGGTTACTTCTTAGCGGCCGATACTCGATTTCTCTGGCCCCTTTCGATTATGGCCGGCGTGGGCGTAAATTTATTTTTATTTTTGTCCGGTTTCGGCTTAACGGCCAGTCAGATGCAAAAAGATTTAAGCGTTGGCGGGTTTTATAAAAAACGTTTATTAAAATTATTTTCTCCTTTCTGGCTGTCTCTAATTGTTTTTTTACTTTTAGATTTTTTTATCTTAAAAATAAGTTACTCTTGGGAGTATATCGGTAAAGCGTTCATCGGTATTTTTACACACGCAGACTTATATCAAGACATTAACTCTCCTCTTTGGTACTTTACTTTTATTCTTGGTTATTATTTATTGTTCCCGTTGTTATTTTTTAAAAAAAGACCTTGGCTGACAGCACTTTTTCTATACCTCGCCGGTTATTTAGTTATTTATTATAAGCCAGTGCCCTTGGATTATGTTTTGCATCTTTATAAATTGCATATTTTTGCTTTTCCTTTAGGGGTTTTGGCGGCTTGGGCGGTTACGAAATTAAAGAGCCCGACTATTTTAGAAAAATTATCCCGTGGTTGGCGAGCAATTGGCTACTATTTAGTTATCGCCGGTCTACTCGTTTTATTTGCCTACGCTAATATTAATTCGGGGATTGGCGAAAGCGCGAGCAAAGAACAGTGGATGAGTATTCTGGCCGTAGTGGCAATTTGTTTGATTTTTATTTTGAAAAAAATAGAGTTCAGACTATTTTATTGGTTTGGAATTTACTCTTATGAAATTTATCTTTGGCATTGGCCGCTAATGTATCGCTTCGATATTTTTTATAGATGGCTACCGGCTTGGCTAGCCACTCTGCTTTATTTAGGATTTTTTATTTTGTTGAGTTGGGGCGCAAGTAAGCTGACAGAGTTAATTATTAAGAAAAGACCGAAAGAAACCGTTAAGATTTTGCAGTAAAGTAATTTTATTATTCTTATCAAAAAATAAAAAAGAGCTCCTTCGTGGGAGCTTTTTAAGTTTACATGAAGGGCTCGGAAATTTTCCAGGCATTATCGAGTTTTTGTTTTGCCAGTTTTAAATAGACTGCTGCTACAAGTAGGTTTCGCGATAATCGTTCGCGTTTTTGTGTTGGATTAATAGCGCTGGGCCGAAGAGCGTCGGCCTCGCCCTGTCTTTTGATTTCTTTGGCGTATTTGTCAGTGAATACAGCAACTTGGTCATAGCTCATGTTACCGATGGCTTTAACCAACTCGTCCAATGTGCCGTTCCAGCCAACTACAAAATTGGGGTGTTTTGGTTTCTGTGTTTCCATTTTTAAAGTTTAAATGAAATGTCGGGGTGGAGAGATTCGAACTCTCGATCTTCTGGTCCCAAACCAGACGCCTTAGACCAACTGGGCCACACCCCGTGTTATATTAATTTATTTTTTAAACCGTCAATCCAGCCAATCAATCGGAAGAAATGCCGAACATTGTTAATTCTTAGATGTATCGTCCCATATTGTAGTTTTTTATTTCGTTTTTGTAAACTAGCGCGACTCAAAGATGAACATGTACGTATAAAATTTTCTTTTGGGACACCAGTAAGTTTGTACCAGAAATTTGTTGCCTCAATAGCCGACTTTTTATTATGAAGCATGATTTGAATCAGAAAATCAGATTTTTTTAAATGAAAGAATTTAGTAAAAAATATCATCATTAATTCAATCATAGCTGGGTCAGAATTAGTAAAATCTATGCTCTTCCATTTACTGCCGTATGCCCCTTGCTTATAGCCTTCGGCCCAATATAGTGATACGCCGGCCAAGAAAAGGGGATCGGATAATAATTTTTTTGCTTCTATTTTTGCCAATTTACGAATTTCCTCATGGTTTTTCTGGGCGACAATTGTTTGGTTTTTGTTTCTTTTAATCAATTTTACAATCGCAGTGTTATTTATTCGTAACTGAATTTTTTCTCGAGCTTTTCCGGAAAGGGGGACATCTTTTAGCCAGGTGCTTAGTGTGCTTTTGGGAATTTTTAAAGACGCGCTTATTTGGTTATAAGATAATCCAGATTTTCTTAATTTTATAACTTCTTGTTTATCAGAACGCATAAATAAAAAATTGAACCAACGGTAATAGTATAATTATAACATGGGTTCAATTTTTTATCTACTTTTGTGCCCCGGGTCAGAATCGAACTGACGACACAAGGATTTTCCTTGTTGCGGCTTAAGTTTCCTTAAGGATTGGACTATCTCATCTCCGTTTAATTTCTTAAGGGCGGAGTCGGGCGCTCGCGGCGGGGTTATTGTTGGGCTCACCCGCTAGTCTCTACGCCTTCCTTAATTATTTATCCCAATTAAGGCTTGGCTCGGGATTACCATATTTATTTCTAAATTTAGGTTTCCCCGAATTCACCCGATTTTCATCTCAATGTTTCCATTGAGCGGACCGAAAATCAGTCCTTTGCTCTACCACTGAGCTACCGAGGCTTGAAAATTATTGTTAATGCTAGTTGCGGGAGTCGGACTCGAACCGACGACCTCTAGGTTATGGGCCTAGCGAGCTGCCAACTGCTCTATCCCGCTATGATACTATATTTATACTATAGAGTGGGCAATGGAGGATTCGAACCTCCGACCTCAACATTATCAGTGTTGCGCTCTAACCAACTGAGCTAATTGCCCTTTGAATTTACGAGTAAGAATATAACAAATAATAAATAAAAAGGCAAGGGATTAGAGGCTGGAAATTAGAAGCATTAGCTCGGTTTTTATCTGGCTCCGTCCCGTTTTATTAGAAAAGTCTAAGCCGACGAGCTGATTTAAACATTGTTTTAGATTATCGGCCGAAAAATTTCTCGCCTGAGCCAATCCCTTTTTAATAACGAAGGGATGAAGTTTTAACTGGCTCGTCATTTCCGTCTGGCTCAGGTTAGTATCAATTGCGGCGCGAATTTGGAGGAGAATTTTGAATTGGCGGACGAGCATGGCGATTAAATATTCTTCGCTTAATCCGGCCGCGTATTGTTCTTCCAATAATTTTAAAGCTTGAGCTTTATTTTTAACGCTTAAAGCATCGGTGAGCGCAAAAATATCATCGTTTACCGCGCCAACGCATAGTTCTTTAACGTCATTTTCAGAAATTAAACTAGTAGCGCCATAAAAAGATAATTTTTTTACTTCGCTCGCGATTGTCCAAAGATCGCCCCCGGTTAAATTAATTAAAAGGGAAGCGGCCGCCGCACCCATTTCTTTTTTGTAGTTTCCGGCTTCCTTTTTAATAAAGTTCAAAAGCTGGATATTGGAGAGGGTTTTAAATTCTTGGGCATATTTTTGCTTGCCCAGGAAAGCAAAAAGTTTTTTTGCATCGACTTTCAGCGGTTTTTCTTTACTATTTAACTCCTCATCGATAAAAATAAGGATATTATCATCGCTCGCGGAAAACTTTTTTAGATAGTCTATGAGTTCGGCAAAAAGTTTTGTTTTTTTGTTTTTAAAAATATTTTCAATGATAACCAATCTTTTTTTTACGAAAAGAGATCCGGTATTTATCTTTTCGGCGATTTCTTTGAGAGTCACGGTCTGGCCATCGAGCACACTTAAACTATTAGATTCTTTATCTATGTCTTTAATAAATTTATTTTTCATTTCTTGGAGCATCCGATGACTCCTAAAAGTATCGGCTCCGTATAAGAATATTATCATAATTATTTAGAGTATTTTTTGACGGCTTTTTGGAATAAGTTTCCTTTTTCTTTAAAATCTTGGAATAAGCTATAACTGGGAGAGGCCGTCGATAGTAGGCAGATTTGTCCGGGTTTAGTATTTTGATAGGCAAATTTTATCGCTTCATCCATACTTTTGGTAAAAATATTTTTTGGCGCGCATAGCCCGGATTTTTTATAGGCTAATTTTATCTCCTTATAAATTCTAGGTCCGCTATCAGGGAAAAAAATAAAATTAGAAATTTTTAATTCCGCCAAGCGTTTGGCGAGGCCGTTAAATTTGTAACCCCGATCTTCGCCACCCAGGATAATTGTGTTCGTTTTCTCCTTGAAAACATCAAGAGCCGCTAAAGTTGACTCCGGCGTCGTAGAAATGGCGTCGTCATAAAAAGAAATTTTCTTATACGTGCCGACAAATTCTAAGCGATGTTCAAGATTGGTGAATTTTTTTAGAGCACGCTTAATCGCAGTGTTGGAAATTTTATATAATTTGGCGGCGCAAATCGCAGCCATAATATTTTTAACATTATGATCTCCGAGCAATTGTATTTCAGAGCGCGCAATAATTTTTTTTTGATGGTAGTAAATAATCCCATTCTTAAGCGCGCATTTTTTGAGATAATTAATTTTTTGCGCTTTGGTTTTTTGGGCTAGCTTATTTATCGCTGGATAGTTTCCGTTGAAAATGAAGTAATCATTGTTATTTTGGAAGTTAGTAATGTTACTTTTAGCTTTAAAATAATTATTAAATCCGTTGTGGTAGGGAAGATGGTCGGGAAAAATATTAATAAAGAGGGAAACGTGGGGGCTGCATTTAGCGACGGACAATTGGTAGCTGGAAAGCTCGTAAACAAATATTTTTTTCTCGTCATATGGGAGAAGCAAATGCTCAAGAGGGTCAAAACCGATATTGCCGACTAGAAAAACTTTTTTCCCGGCCGCCTTTAAAATTTGATATGTCAGGGAAGCGGTTGTGCTTTTACCTTTAGTCCCGGTAACGCCGATAGTTTGCTGACCATAGAGCGCTAAAAATATATTTGTTATCGAAGTAATTTCCCGACCGGAGTTCTGAGCGGCCATTATTTCTGGCGTTTGATCGCTAATACCCGGGGATTTAATAATTACTTCATGCCTTTTTATCGCTTCTAAATAATTATCTCCCGAAATTATATTTAAATTTTTGTCCTTTAGAACTAGAGGCTTTTTATCAGCAATGGAAATTTTAAAGTTAGGATATTTGCGGCGCAGGTAATTATAGGAAAATTCCCCCTCCTTCCCGTAACCGAGAATTAAGGTCGAACGAAAATTAGCCGGAATATTATGCTCAGATTTATTTTTTAAAGCGGCGCTTATTAGCTTACCTCGATTTTTAATTTTTATGGCAATATTTCTTTGAAAATAGTTGACGATAAAATCTTTTGGCCAGTCTTTCTTGGCGCCGGCTAAAAGCAGGGCCGCCTTTACCTCAGTCGGCGTACCGACGCAATCAAAAGGCTTAAATCTCTTTTCGCCCCAGAGCTCCTGAAATAAAGGGAGTAGTTCTTTCTTGGCGAATAAATTTTGTCCGAATATACTGATTAATTTTTTTCGGTCGATATAAGCGGCTAATTGAGAAAAAGTAAATAAACATTTCGGGCACTGTCCGCACCAATGGGTCTGCGCTTTTTTAGTGATAGAAAAATTCCGATTGCAGCTTGAAAATACGGGGAAGTATTTATCATAACGGGAAAACATTTGGCTTATTTTTAAATCAGAAAATTGGCGCAAGACACTGAAATGGTTAATGCTGGGTGTTATAAAGTTTTTTAGATAATCGCGGAAATCATTTTCAAATTCGAGTGACTTGCTGTATTGGTGGTTTATTTCTGATCCGAGATAATTAACATTCCCAAAATTAGCGCTTGCTTCGTTAGAATAAACAATATGGCGGTAATTATATAGAGCAGCCGTCAGAACCGTCGTCCAGAAATAAATAGCTGAAATTGGCACGTGGCCGTTATAAACACCTTGTTTATTTAATTCAATTAAGGCCGGATCAATCGTGCGGCCGTTAATAATTCTGGCGTGCTTAGTGATTTTAGCGGTTTCTCTCTGGATATCGCTATCACGCAAAGTAATTAAAGTAAAATCATGCCCCAATTCTTTTAAGAGTTCCGCGGAAACGCAGGAATCTTTGCCGCCGCCCCAAGGAAGGAGCACTCGTTCGCTCAACTCTAGATTAATCGGCTTAGAGCTTATATTTTTATAGGGAAAATTTATTAAATTACGATAATCAATTTTATGGCGATAAAAGAATTCGCCCAAACCCTTGGTATATAGTTTATTCCAAAACGCGGCCTCCGGCTTCGAAAGAGACCCGCTTTTAATTATTATTTTTCTGGGACAATATGCCTTGTAATAGCCGATGCCCAAAACGAGGTGGAGATTAAAAGCTACTTTTTTAATAAGAGGCAGATTAACTTTTTTCCAATTAATTTTTCCGCCGCCCAGGGAAATGGTTTCGGTAAATTTTAAGCCGTTGTCAAAAGAATATAAAAAGACGAAAGTATTATTTTTTTTATTTATACTATAAGACTCAAAAATAAATGTTTTCGGTTTTTTGTTTTTTGCCATAATTATTTTAATTCTCCCCAATTCTTTCCTCGGCTTTCATCAACCACTATCGGGATGCGTAATTTTAGAACTTCTTGCATAATATTTTTTATTTTTTGTCCGTAGTAGTCCATCCTATCTTTTTTAATTTCAAAAATCAACTCATCGTGAACTTGAAGCAGCATCCGAACCTCTTCTTCATGGCCATCGATAAGTTCGGCCACTTTAATCATAGCCATTTTAATCAAGTCAGCGGCTGTTCCTTGGAGCGGCGTGTTAATCGCCATGCGCTCGGCGCTTTTTCTGACCATGGGAATATTAGAATTAATTTCCGGTAAGGGGCGTTTGCGTCCAAAAAGAGTTAAGGCATAACCATTTTTTTGTGCCTCTTTAATAGAGCTTGAGACCATTTTTTTAATACTAGGATAAGCGAGGAAATATTTATTAATGAATTCAGTCGCCTGATAGTAGGGAATGCCGGCCGATTGGCTAAGACCATGCGGACCTTGACCGTAGAGAATGCCGAAGTTAATTGCTTTCGCTTCTCGGCGCATATTCTTTGTTACCTCGGTTAATTTTACGCCGTTAATTTCCGCGGCGGTAGCGGTATGAATATCTTCCTCGTTTTTAAAGGCTGTAATCATTTTTTTGTCTCCTGCCATGTGAGCCGCTAAACGCAATTCAATCTGAGAGTAATCAAAGCCGATTAATTCAAACCCCTGTTCGGCGACAAAAGCGTCTCTTATTTTACGTCCCTCTTCGGTACGTGTCGGGATATTTTGCAAGTTAGGGTCGTTAGAAGATAGGCGACCGGTCGCGGCTACGGTTTGGTTAAAACTAGTATGAATGCGCCCGGTTTTCGGGTTGATCATTTTTGGTAGGGCGTTTAAATAAGTGGTCTGAAGTTTGTTTAGTTCGCGGTAATCGCGCAATAGAGGAATAATGGGGTGGAGGTCATTTAATTTTTCAAGTTCATCTTCAGCCGTTGAAAAACCGGTTTTTGTTTTTTTAATATTGTTAGTGGGAATAGCTAGTTTTTCAAAAAGAATTTCTTTTAATTGCTTGGTTGAGTTAATGTTGAATTTATTTTTGGCTAATTTATGAATTGCTTTTTCGAGCTTGGCTAATTTAGCGCTGACTTCATGGTCAAGTAATTGTAAGGGTTCGATTTTGACTTTAATTCCGGTATTTTCCATCTCGCCCAAGACCGGAATTAGAGGCATTTCTATTTTATTAAATAAGTCCGTAAGGTTTTCTGTTTGTAAGCGTTTGGTTAGAATTTTTACTAAACGATTCGTAAAATCCGCGTCCTCGCAGGAATAAAGACTAAGTTTTTCCGGGTCAAGCGACTTAAAATCAATTGTTAATTGAGCCGGTTGCGTATCAGCGAGATTAATTTTACTTATTTTTTCAAAGCCGAGCTCGGTAAAAACCAAAGAGTCTAAATTATGTTGGCGATTGCCCGGGTTTAATAAATATGAAGCAATCATGGTATCAAATCCTAGTCCTTTAAGCTCAACCCCTTGGTTTTTTAGAACGCGCCAATCAAATTTTAAATTATGTCCGTATTTTTTTATTTTTGGATTGATTAAAATCGGTTTTAATTCTTCTAGGCGTTTTTTGGTAGCGAGCACGAAATAAGCCTCTCCCTCTTTCCAAGAAAAACTAAGGCCTAGAAGTTCGGCCGTAATCGTATCCAGTCCGGAAGTTTCTGTATCAAGCGTGAATGCTTTTTGAGTTTTTATTTTTTTTAAAAAGGTCGCGAATTTTTTATCATCATCAACTAAAGTATAATTAAATTTTTTCGCGTTGCGCGCAAATTTAGAAGCGCCTGATCCGCGCTCCGCTTCTTTTTGGCTGTCGATTTTATTCAATTCTTCTTCGCCTCCTTTTTTGCCGTGAGCCTTATTAATATTATCTCGCAATTCTTTAACCTTAACGAGCAGTGATTTAAATTCAAATTCACTAAAAAGGTTAATAACATTTTCTAATTTAAAATTGGAAAATTCAATTTCTTCCAGAGAAAATTTAATTGGCGCTTTCAGGTTAATCGTGGCCAGATGCTGGCTTAAGTAAGCATTATCTTTATATTCTTTAAGCAGTTCTAAAATTCGTCCCCTAATTTTAGGATTATTTTTTTTGACCGCCTCATAGACGCCATCAAGAGTTTTGAAGTCATTAAGAAGGTCGGTCGCCGTTTTTTCGCCAATCCCTTTTACGCCCGGGATATTGTCGCTGGGGTCACCGCGTAAAGCTTTATAGTCAATCATCTGTTCTGGTTTTAAGCCGGCGTAACGTTCAGCTACTTTGCCAGAATCATAAAGAACGCTGTCAGACAACCCCCGGCTCATCGTATAAACTTTAGTATTCGGAGTTATAAGTTGGAGGGTGTCCATATCGCCGGTGATGATAATTCGTTCCAGATTTTTTTTAGCCTCTGTTTCGTGGCAAATAGTACCAATTAAATCGTCTGCTTCAAAACCAGTTAATTCAAAAATAGGAATATTAAACGCGCTGGCCACCTTTTTAACTAGAGGTATTTGTTCATATAGTTCGTCCGGCGCCTTAACGCGGGTTGCTTTATAGGCGGCGTATTCTTCGTGGCGGAAAGTTGGGCCTTTTTTGTCTAAAGTTAAAACAACGTATTCCGGATGAAATTCGTTAAGAGCTTTGAGCAGGAAAGAAGTAAAGCCGTAAACCGCATTTACCAGTAGTCCGCTTTTAGTTCGTAGAGTCGGCGGTAAAGCATGAAAACTGCGGTGGATTAAAGCGTTTCCGTCGATAATAATAAGTTTAGGTTTTGTTTTAGACATGAGTTAATTTTACCATCTTTAAGGAGATGGAGCAAAAATAAAAAACGCTTCGGAACAAGCGCGTTCCGAAGCGTCGGAGAGTGATTACGGTGTGTAAATCGCAGGTATTCGATGATTAATCGGCGTAAATTAGAATCGGAAGCCGATTGGATAGACATTGGATCGTTTTGATCCGTATCTTGGTGGGCGATGAAATGTTTTTAAAAAACAAGAAATAACGTAGACCTGGAGTCGTATTAATTTTTTTGGCTCCTGTCTTTGAAGATAAAGAACGATTCTGTTTTTGCACCGCTCCCCGGTGCGCGACTAGCCTCCATCGAAATGGATCAGGCTGGAGAATTTTCGGGCATCAACGCCGCATGCGTATGTGAGCGGCGATTCAATTGAGATCTCGCGCGTAAGATAGTATGGTCTGTAGCAGGTGAAATCAATTTGAGGGAGCAGTGACGGAAAAGGGTTTACTCTTTCTGTCATCATAGGAGATCTTATTTATACTTTAATTTTAGAAAATTTAAATAATAATGTCAAATATTTTTTAGTTGACATTTTGGGCATTTATATTACAATACTATGATTATCAAAAAATAGTCGCCGTTCATTTTAAACTAAGTTAGAAACCAATAAAATCCCTATACCCATGAAACAGATCAGCCCTATTGATTTCAGGCCCTATCTTAACTCCTTAGAGTCTAAAGCCTTTAACTCGGGCAATAGCCAAGGCAGGCGCCATCCAGCCGCGAGCGATGATGATCGTGTTTTTGCCGAAGTTCTCGACCCCTTTCTTTTGGATCGGGAAAAAATCAGGCAAAGCAAGTCATTCCGTCGCCTGGCCGGTAAAACCCAGGTCTTCATTTCTCATCAGGAAAACAGCCATGTCCGTAATCGTAAAATTCATACGGACGAGGTTGCCTCCTTGGCGGTACAAACCGCTAGCATTCTCGGATTAAATATCTATTTAGCCGAAGCCAGCGCTTTCGGACATGACATCGGCCATTCTCCTTTCGGTCACTTGGGCGAAAGAGTAATCTCTGAATTAGCCGAAAGGCCGTTCAAACACGAAATTATGAGCGTAGTAATTGCTCAGAAAATTGAGCGGAGCGGTTTAGGCTTAAACCTTTCCTTCGAAACTCTTGAAGGGATCCTCTATCACTCAAGAGGCAGGAACGGATTGCAAATCAATCATGATTTGCCTCTGGAATATGCGGTCGTTATGCTAGCCGATAAAATTGCTTATACTTTTTCGGACTTAAACGACGCTCTGCGTTGCGGGCAGTTTACAGAAAGCCAATTGCCGAAAGAATTTTTCGCGCTTGGAGGAAATCAACGAGAACGTTGGCTGAACTGTCTATTTGCTCTTGTTAAAGAGAGCAGTGAGAAAGGAAAAATTTCTTTCCAAGATTCAGAAATCGCTCAGCAGTTTGAGTCTGTCAGACAGTGGTCGTATGACAGCTTCTATTCGCAACTTGATAGCGGTGGTGAGCGCCAGCAGGTGATTACTGATTTAAAATCCATATTCAAGTTTTTGGATGGCTGGTTTAAACAGTTTGGCTATGACCCGCTTCTTATTATGGCCCTCTTGACAGATCAGGAAGCTAAGGACATAGCTGCGTTTTCTAACTATCCGACCATCAGGAATACGGAAATGATAAAGCACTTTAGCTTTATGGAAATTATTTCCAGGTTTCCTGAAGGACATAAAGTTGATGTCTTTGATGCCGACTTGAATGTCGAAGATTTCTCGTAAATTTAAAGCCCTCTTACCAGGGCTTTTTTAGTTAATGACTTCGCCATTCATTAGAAAAGCCCCAGCCGTTCCATTTCCAGAGGGCTAAAGAATTGCCAGGACAATTTGGTTCTTGTGCGTAATCACCCTCAATAACAATCAGATCATTTTTTTTATCACCATCAAGATCGGCAATCACAAATTTGCAATTTGGAGCCTCAAGATTTGATGATTGCCAGATTGGTCGAATAGCACCGCCGACAAAACCAAAAACAAAAAAATGATTTTTTACACTTAAATCATTTTTTTTAATCCAAAAAGGTTTTGAAGAGCCGAAACTACCGGCTTTCCAGACGGACATATTTATTTCTGTAGTTCCGTCGTTATTAGAATCAGCTAGAACAAAGTCATCTAGGCGCCAGTCAGCTGGCGACTGCCAAATAAAATTAGTATTTTCAGTTACAGTTAATTGCCCGTTTTTTAAAACATAATTTTCGGGCAGAGAATTATTATTTAAGTCGGCTGACTCTATTTTGGCCGAAGCCGCCCTATTGTTTCGTACAGACTTATAGATAGAATACCAACAATAATTAGCAACCAAGGCAGCGGCTAGCAGCAAAATAAAACTGAAAAATATTTTTGCAGTATTTTTTTTATTCATTTATCGAGAGACGAAGGAACTGGTCCACTCCGGTAGTTGCGGGGCTTGGCCAGAGTTAAGTATTTCTCGCCATTTCGCATCAGTTAATCTATCGGACATTGGCCACGGGAATTCATAATAAGAATAAACTCCCCCTTTGGCGATTTTTAATTTGCCCTCAAGCGGGAAGACCACGTAAATATCAGAAATTTTTCCCGTCCCTTCTTCTAGCACTTGGCCATTGGGGTCAGTCGCGACATCGGCCACTACGGCGGCGGGATTTTGATCTAAGAAATCTCTTTGTCCTAATTCTTTATATTGAGCTTCATCTTTATTTATCTCGAGCCAAAAATGTTCTAACTGCCCGCCATAGGAGCGGATAATTTCATAATCAGCGTCGCTTAAATTTTCATTATTTAATTCTTTTTCCGCTATTTGTTTAAGTGTCATAGTTAGTTGTTCCATCAGACCCAAATTTTCCTTCATGTTAGGACTTAATAAGCCCCTGGTTTCAAGGCCCTCACTAGTCATTTTTAAAAGAGAAGCGAGACGTGCGTAAACGTATGGGTTAGGTTCAACGTAGCCACGATCATCTTTCTTTTCCGGCATGCCGCCACCTAGCTCGGCGTAGGTTTGCTTCGCGTAAAGAATAGTATCATGTTTTAACTCGCTCCAACTTCCTAAATAAGTGTTAAGCTCCTTTCTGACCCAAGCGGAATTTTGCATAAAAGAGGGATAGCCGTTCTTTTTTTCTTCAGTCAAGGGTCGCAGTTGATAGAGCCAGCCCCAGTATAAATTTTGTGTCCAAATTTCAGTCGGCAAGCTCGCTAGATATGATTGCATTTTCGTCATATTTTCTGGGTAGCAAGCATATTGCGTTTCGCCGCCGTTTTTAAGAATATTTAAAGCCTCTTTTGATCCCATTGCGGCCGGAATGTCTAGCCCCTTTGGCAACATGCGGCCGCTTGCGAATGGAGCATTAGAGCAAGAATCTCCTTTGGGCCCGACTTCTCGAGTAATAAGCCTCTGGAATATAGCAGCGTCGATGGTAAAGCGTTGCCCCATAAAGCGGAAGCCTTTAATTTCTTTAGTGCGGTCGGGCTGAAGGGCTGAGTTAAAGATTGGCATGGAGTTTATTTGCGGCGGCGCTAAAGTGTCAGTCGCTTTAGTGAAGGCGGTTAATTTATTTTTATCGCTGGCTATTGTTTGAAGCGCCGTATTTTCACCATAGACCTGATTAACCAAATTTTTAAATTGATAATAAGTAATGTCATCGCTTTTACCGACGAAGAAATTGACCGGTTCATAAATTTTATTCCAACCCGATTGGTTATTATCTTTGTTCAGGGCCAAGGTAATTAAAATCCCCGATTTTATTTCGTCCGTATTTTTTAAGCGGAAAGTTAATCGGCCATACCACATCATCGATTTAAAATAAGACTTCAATTGTTCGGTCTTGTCGTAATGTCCTCTCGGTATATATTGTGAATAATCTTCTTTGAGAGCTTCAAGTGATTGTGGCCCTTGGGGAGTATCGATTTTAGCGGTGTTTTCGGCTCCAATATTCATAACGGGTGAACTCTCAATTCCTTGGTGAGCCGCAATCAATAATAATTCTTGTTCAACTTCATTTTTAACAATGTCGGGAATATTGAGAGACGGATCCAAAAGCTGACTGCCAACAGCGAAAAATCCGACGTTTCTTTTGGCGGCATTCTCCCACTCCGTTCCTTTGAGAGCGCTAAATTGATTCAGCGACTCGGAAAGCATTTTAGCGTTGAGCTGTTTTAATTCGGATTCTAACTTTTGTTCTTCTAATTGTCTAAGCAAGTGGTCGAACATTAAATGATAATTATGAAGAATAGAGTCGGTGGTAACAAAGTTTGGCACATAGGCATAGCGATTAGCTTCATAGAGCGGGAAGAACTCATTGTTATAAGAAGGGGAAACAACAAAGGAGTTTTGGCTGAGTAAATTTTTTGCTTCGGCGGAAAAAGAAAAATCATTGGCGTTAATTATATTACCCAAGTCTTGTTTAACAGAATATTTAGGAATTTTTGGGGAAACATTTACAGAGACCTCTTCGTAGGTAGCAAATTTTGAAGCAAAGGCAACCGTCGGTTTATAGATTTTGTCTACGGTATTTTTGATAACCTCCTGGCTGGTTTTTGGAATAACAAAATAAATAATTAAACCGATAATAATTAATATTCCCAGCCCCAATAAGGCTGAAAAAATTTTGGTTGTTTTTTGATTCATATGTTTATAAATATATATTATATATGGTATATATATTATATAGCTAGTACAATAGGAATATCAAATTATCCTTATTTTGAGTAAATCAATATAAAAAACAACCCAAATAAATCTAGGTTGTTTTTTTTATTTGTGGACCCTACAGGACTTCCGCCTCACGACGCCTTAACGGCGTCGTTCGTTGTCGTGGCGGACCCGCTAAACGCTCGCTCGCTCGCGCTTATCGTCGCTCGATTATTATGGCTCGCTCCGCTCGCCCTAATATCTCACTCGCCGCCTGTTCTCGTCCTGTAATTGCGAACTACTAAATAAAAAGACCTGACATTCGTCAGATCTTTTTATTTAGTGGACCCTACAGGACTCGAACCTGCCACCCCCTGCTTGCAAAGCAGGTGCTCTACCAGATGAGCTAAGGGCCCAGACAGTCATCTTATTAAGATGACTTTTTGATTATAAACAGGTTTATTAAATTTGTGAAGAGGCGACGATATTTAGACGCTCGGTTGGTTATATCTGATGAGCGGGCCAAGTAACCAACGCATAAATTCTTGACCACTGCCAGTCATAACAATAATGCCAATAATGATAGCGACAATGCCAATCAATTTATAGCCGAGTCTCGTTCCGCCCTCAGACCCGAGCTTTTCCTCGAACCAGGCCATGCGTCCGAAATTATTAATTAGCCATTCGGTCTTCATTACCATTAAGGCGCCGGCCACGGTAATGACGATTCCCAAAATAACGTGTCCCATAGTTTTTTATCTTATATAATTTAAAGGATTATATCTAGCTCCATTTATTAATAATTCAAAATGAAGATGCGGTCCGGTTGATCTGCCGGTTGAACCCATCGCGGCAATATTTTCGCCTTTTTCAACCTCATCTCCGACCCTAACAAAGAGTTTTGAGGCGTGGCCATAACGAGTTTTTTTGCCTCCACCATGATCGATGACAATCGTATTACCATATCCGCCGTTATATCCGCCTTGGGCGATAACCACAGTTCCGCTGTCAGCCGCATAAATTGGCGTACCGACTTTATTAGCAATATCAACCCCGTTATGGCGCCAAGAAAAATATTGTGTGATGCGAGCGCCCACTGTCGGCCAGGTCATCTTATTCCCGCTGACTTTTACTCCGGGGTTTTTTATCAAATCTTTAATAACGGAGATACCGGTATAGTTCGTGCTTGCCGGGCGCCTGACAACCACGGTTTCGATAATTTTTTTAGCTCCCGGAATAACAATTTTTTGTCCCACCGATAAACTATTTCCTAGCGTATTACAACTTAATATTTTTTCTAATTCGATGTCATATTTCTGGGCTATTTTGGCCAGAGTATCTCCTTTTTTAACTGTATAAAGAATGCCACTGTAGGGCAAGATAGCTAAGCGATCACCCGGTCTGATTAAACTAAAAGCAGTTAGGTTATTAGCCCAAAGAATAGTATTAACAGTCAGACCGAAGCGACGGGCGATGGTTGATATTGTATCACCATTTTGGACAGTATAATAAATAATCTCTTGGCGCGCAGCCACTTCACCACCCTCGTTGCCCCCGGAACTAGGGGTAATAAATTGAGGTTTGAAAACCAAATCACTATTTTCATTAAATGAGATAGAATCATTCGGGCCTAGTTCATCAATCGGGTTAATCGCAATTTGTTTTTCTAGAGTACAAGAATTATCAACATAGCGATCTTTACCGGCGGTTATCACGTTATTGAGCGATGATGTTTCTTCAATTAATTCTCCGTCCTGGAGAGAACTAAATTCGGTTGAAACTAGATTAGACATTACAGTTTTTGGTATTTTGGTTTCCATGGCTCCCGCCCGATCAGTATTAGCGAAATTAGAAAAGAGAATTAGGCAAACTAGAGCAAAAATAAAGAAATAAACCGATTGCTGGCGCAAGACCTCTAAGGGGGAATTTTTAATAATACCAGCTTTCCGCCACCGAAAAAGTTGATAGTATATTTTGACTAATATTTTATAAAAAAAGAATTTAAAAGTCCAACGAAAAAAACCGGCCAAGAACCGGAAAGGATGAGACAGTAGATTTTTTAAGAAAAGAATAACTTTTATGGTTATTAATCCGCTTTCTACTGCTATTTTTTTAAATTGTGTTTGTCGAGACTTATTAATATGATTATTTTAAGCTCATAACTATACTATCATTTTTAAACTTTTGTCGTCAATTTATGATATAATGAATTAATAATCTAAAATTTGAGATTAATATTGTTTTTTTATGTATAAAATTGTTTTACTCCGCCACGGAGAAAGCGCTTGGAATAAAAAGGGGTTGTTTGCCGGTTGGGTCGATGTTGATTTAACTTCGCACGGTGAACATGAGGCGCGGGAAGCGGGTCGCCGGCTAAAAGCAGCTGGTTTTAAATTTGATTTAGTTTTTGAGAGCTTCCTTAAAAGATGTTCGCAGACAACCAATCTGGCTCTAAAAGCTATGAATATTCATCCCAAAATTCAGAAAGATTGGCGGCTTAACGAAAGACATTATGGGGCTTTGCAGGGAATGAATAAAAAAGAAATGGTGGCCGAATATGGAGAACAAAAAGTTTTTGCTTGGCGGCGCTCATATAATATCCGTCCGCCGAAAATTAAAAAGGGAAGTCGTTATGACCAGAGCGATAATATTTCTTATAAAGGAATTCCTGTGCCTAGGACAGAGAGTCTGCATGACGTTGAGCAGAGAGTAAAATCTTTTTGGTTAGAAAAGGCTATTCCGGCCCTTAAAAAAAAGAGAGTGGTCCTAATCTCTACCTCGGGTAATAGCTTAAGGGCACTCGTTAAATTTTTAGGCAAGGTTTCCGCAGAAAAAATTTCAGGCTTAAACATCCCGACTGGCCTACCCTTAGTATACGAATTGGACAAGGATTTTCATTTGCAGAAATACTACTATTTAGCTACTAAGAAAGAACTATTAGCGGCGATTAATAAGGTAAAAAATCAGATTAAAACTAAGAAATAATTATAAAATAGTTTATAAATAAAAATGGTCCCGTTTAGCGCGGGGTTTTATAAAAACACCTTAGGCAAAGGTGTTTTTATTTATTATATTTTTATTTAATAATAGCAATTTTATTCAACTATGACCGAAAATGGTTTGGTGCTTCCGTAGGCCTTGGGTCCATTTTTGCAGAAAGCGGCGATATTTTTCTTGAAATAAGCTGGTTTTATGCCTTGGATTTTACCAATCAAATAATAACTTAAAGCCATGACGAAACTGCTACCCGCATTTTTTGGAATTTTTATTTCTAAACGATTTTCCGGTCTGCCGAAATATTTGTTCTCGCCCAAGCTAATAACTAATTCTTTATCTGAATTATTAACGAATTTGGCATGCCTGGCTTCGCCGAAACTAAAAGCGCGTAAAGAAATATAAGGCCCGAATAATTCATTTCTTTTTATTTCTAGCATGGGCGCGACGGCAGAGAATTCATCAGGCAAAATAAAAGAATAACTGGTATATTTCTTAAAATCTTTGGCTAGTTTTAATTTTGATATATATTCCTTTATACCACTGGCCTCTTCCTGATTCGCGGATAAGATTATCCCGAGGTAGGTTGAAACATTATAAGTATATGGTTCCGGTAATTTTTTATAGACGATAACCTGATCGGCTAGTTTAGCGGCCGTTGATTCGGCGTGGCAAGTTAGAAGGGTTGTCTTTAAGCCGCTTTTTTTAGCAAATTTTACTTCCCAAACAGAATCTTTTTCTCCCGAAGCCGAGATAATAAGGGCGCGGTCGATTATTTTATTTTTAATTAATTTTTTATAGCCGTTCAGAATTGTTTTAAAGTTACTTTCATTGCCGATAATTGCCGGTCGGCCGGAAAAGATAATTTGTGCCGTGTTAAAGGCGTTGCCGCTGCCGACCACTAAAGGTAGAGAAAATGATTTAAGACTTAGCCGCGGCGGTTTATTTTTTATAAAAAAATCAAGAGCGCGGACTACAGTTTCATCAAGATTCGGCAAATTATTGTAATTCATATTTTTGCTTTATTTTACTTATGTTTTTATTATAATTCATCTTGATTTTTATTTCAATTTACGGTAGGATAAAAATGATTATTTATGAATTTATTTTATGTCTGGACACTCAAAATGGGCGACAACCCATCGTCAGAAAGAACTCGTCGACGCTAAACGCGGCGCTGTTTTTACTAAACTAGCCAATATTATTACGATTGCCGCGCGCAAGGGCGGCGATCCGAATGCTAATCCCTCGCTACGGGCCGCTGTTGATCGGGCGCGTGATGCGAGTATGCCTAAAGATAATATCGAGCGCGCGATTAAAAAAGGAACGGGCGAACTCTCCGGAGCGACGGTTGAAGAATTATATTATGAAGGAATAATTCCACCAGGGATTCAAGTCGTCGTTAAATGTTTAACCGATAATAAAAATCGCAGCGGTTCAACTGTCCGTCATTCATTTACCAAAATCGGCGGCGCCTTTGGTGCGGTTTTATGGAATTTCTCCCAGCTCGGGGTTATTCGGATTGCGAGTGAAGAAGTTAAGGCCAAAAAATTAAGCAACGAAGAATTGGAGTTAGAATTAATCGATCAAAATATTATTGATTTCCAGAAGGAAGAAGAGGGGATTACTATTCAGACAGAGGTTAGAGATTTGCAGAAAATAAAAGACTTCTTGGAGGCTAAGGGCCTAAAAATTGAATCAGCCGAAATTGAGTATGTAGCCAAGGAAAAATTAGATCTCAATGCAGAAGATAAAGCGAAAGTAGATAAATTTATAGAAGAAATGGAAGCGAATGAAGATGTCAGCGACTATTATGCTAATTTATTATAAAGCCGCTTCTTATGGCGAAAATTATTTTAGGGATTGATCCGGGAATCGCCGACACCGGCTATGGCGTAATTAAATCAGAAGGGAGCAAATTGACTTGCCTTGCTTATGGTTCGATTAAAACTGATTCGAAGTTAGATTTAATATCGCGTTTAGATATTTTGCATCGCGCGCTCGATAAAATTATTAAAAAATATCAACCCGATTTAGCCGCAATTGAACAATTATTTTTCAATAAAAATGTTCGCACCGCCCTAATCGTCGGTCAGGCGCGCGGCGTAGTTCTCCTAACGCTTAAGCAAAACAAATTAACCATCGTCGACTATACCCCCTCGCAAGTGAAATCGGCCGTCTCCGCTTACGGTCAAGCCTCTAAATTACAAGTCCAAAAAATGGTTAAACTTATTCTTAATTTAAAAGAATTGCCTAAGCCGGATGATGCGGCGGATGCTCTCGCTGTCGCTATCTGCGGTTTAAGCTGTCGGTTATGCCCAAAAAATTAAAGATTGTGCATATTGCCTCAGAGGTCGCCCCGTTTTCAAAAACGGGCGGTCTTGGCGATGTTAGCCGCAGCTTGCCGAAAGCCTTAACCAGACTAGGCCATGAAGTTATCATCATTACGCCTCTCTATGGGCGGACGATTGATAAAAAAGAGCATAATTTAGAATTAGTTTTCGAAAACGTAAATTTAATTCTCAATTCGCAGGAGAAGGTTAAGGTTAATTTCTGGCGCGGCTATTTAATGAAAGATTTACCGGTTTATTTTGTTGAGAATACGAATTTTTTTTCGAAGCATAAAAGAATTTACGGATCGACTCATGAAAATGCCCGTTTTCTAGTATTTAATGTTGCTGCTTTAAAATTATTATCTTTATTAAAATTTTCGGCGGACATTATTCATTGTCATGATTGGCAGACCGGTCTGATCCCTTATTATTTAAAAACCGATTTTCGTTATTCCAAAACTTTAAAGAAAGCGAAAACTATTTTTACGATTCATAATCTTATTTTTCAGCTTGGGCATAATTGGTGGGAGATTCCTTTAGAGCGCAAAGATTATGGTCGGAGCCGAATTCCGCATTTAAGCGATCCTCATCTTGAAGATATTAATTTTGCCAAGCGCGCCATTCTTTCCGCCGACATAATTAATACGGTCAGCGAGCAGTATCGCGAAGAAATAATGACTAAGAAATTCGGTCAGGACTTACAGCGCATTTTAAAGAACCGCTCTGACCGTCTGTTCGGTATTATTAATGGCATCGATTATAATACTTATAATCCAGAGAAAGATAAGGATTTATATCGTCGTTATTCGTTTAACAAATTAAACGCGAAAGTTGAGAATAAAAAGTTCCTCCAAAAAAATATTGGGTTGCCGGTTAATAAGGACGTGCCCATACTTTGTACGACCTCGCGCGTTACTTTTCAAAAAGGTTTTAATTTAATTTTAAAAATTATCGACGCTCTTTTAAAATTAGACGTCCAACTGGTCTTTTTAGGGGATGGCAGCAAAGAGTATATCCAGCCTATTAAAAAATTGCAGAAAAAAAACAGCGACAAGATTGTTTGGCTGCCCTTTGATCAGAAAAAAGAGAGTTTGCTCTATGCGGCGGCTGACTTATTTCTTTTACCCTCCAATCATGAGCCGTGTGGAATTAATCAGCTAATCGCGATGCGCTATGGCTGTATTCCGGTTGTTCGCGAAATCGGCGGTTTATATGATACAGTTGAAGACTTCAACCCGACGACGGGCAAGGGAACGGGTTTTACTTTCAAAACTGAAGATGAAATTTTATTTTACGCGACGATTATCCGGGCGCTGGAGAATTATAAACATAAAAAAGTTTGGGAAAGCTTAGTTAAGCGGGCAATGAAGCGGTCGACGAGTTGGGAAATTCCCGCCCGAAAATATATCGAGCTTTATAAAAAAGTCGTTAAGGACTAAAAGTTATGATTTGGATTAATTTTTTACATTTTTATCAGCCCGCTAATGCCGAATTTTATAATATCCGCAAAGCGCTCGATAAAAGTTATTGGCGCTTAATCCGTTTAATGGAGGAGCACCCTGAAATTAAAATGACGTTTAATGTCAGCGGCTGCTTGCTCGAGCGCCTAGAAGAAGCTAAAGAAAAAGCTTTTATCGATCGTCTTAAATTTTTAGTGAAAAAAGGACGCGTGGAATTAACTGGCTCGGCCTATTACCACGGTTTTTTACCGCTTCTGCCGGAAAGAGAAGTTATTCATCAAATTAAGGCCAATGAAAAGATATTAAAAAAAATATTCGGCAAGAATTTTAAACCCGTCGGTTTTTTTCTCCCCGAAATGGCCTATTCGCCGGTTGTCGCCAAGATAGTAAAAAAGCTTGGTTACCAATGGATTATTTTAGATGAGATTTCTTATAGTGGCGGCTCCAAAGAAAAACCAGAACTTAATCATTTATATATTGATGAAGCGAGCGGGCTTAAAGTTATTTTTCGCCAGCGGGAATTATCGAATGCGTATCCGCCCGATAAATTGTTTGTCTTATTAAAAGAGGAGACAGTTCGTTTAAGCGCGACTGATGCCGAGCTCTATGGTTTGCGCCATGAAGATCCTACCGGTGAAATAGAAAAAATTGTTAAGGCCAAAGAGATAAAAACCATGACGCTCTCGGCTTGGTTTAATAAAATAGCCAAAAAAAAGGCCGAGAAAATAAAAATTCACCCCTCTTCCTGGGAGTCAATGGCCAGTGAAATAAAAAACGGCCAAGCTTATTTTTTGTGGCAGAATAAAAACAATAAAATTCAAACTTATCTTTGGCGCCTAGCTAACCTTTCCTTGGAATTAGAGACTAAATATAAAAAAGATAAAAATTATTATTGGTATCGCTGGCACCTAGCGCGGGGACTGGCCAGTTGTACTTTTTGGTGGGCGAGTGCGCGCGATTTTTCAAAAATTTTTGGTCCCTATGCCTGGAGCCCTGATGATATTGAGCGCGGCCTAGAGGATTTAATTCGCAGCGTCCGCTCGCTTAACGATGCGAAAACTAAAAAGAAAAAATTAGAGGCGGAAAAATATTATTTAAAGATAAAAAAAATGATTTGGGAAGAGCATTGGAAAAAACACTGGAAAAAACAATATGAATAAAATATTAGATCTATTTGACGAACATTTCGTCCTGGATTATTTTAAACGCAAGCTTTTACCGCTTTATCCCGCCTTTAAAGATATTAAACGCGTGGTGATAAAACCGTATAAAAAAATGGTTTGGGAAACAACCTACCATGTGGTTATTGGTTTTGACGTTTATTTTTTAACGGCCGCCGGCCAAGAGACAAAAATCCCAGTCGTCTGTTCGGCGCATAGCGAAGAGCCAAGAGAAAATGTTTATATCGCCCTGGAATATCTTTGGACAAAGAATTTTTCAAGCCATGGCATTGATTTACCCAGGCCGCTGTTCTATTCGGAACGCTTCAATGGTACTTTTTATCGGGCTTTAAAAGGCGAAAATTTACTATATTATATTAAAGAGAAAGATTATAAAACAATTGAGGCAATTGTCATTGCTTCAGCCGAACTGTTTGCTAAACTACACGCGCTTCCTGCGGGCTTAGAAGCGAATTTTAATCCTATTAATTCTCGGATTCGGACGGTTGTTCCGGGGGTAGCGATGATTTTTCAAGAAATGTCCGCTCGCTATGGCGATAAATACGCGCCCTGTTTAAAAAAAATATATGCCCACTTTATTGCCGAGGAAGAAAAGTTTTTTAATTCCGGAGAACCATTGAAATTAATTCATGGCGACGCTCATCCGGAAAATATTATCAAGACAGCGGCGAAAAGAATCGGGTTGATTGATTTCACCGATTTATGTTTGAGCGATTTTGCTCGAGACCTCGGGACCTTCATGCAACAATTGGATTATAAGATAATGATTAAGATAAATGACGTTGAGTTCGCCACTAAAATGAAAGAATTATTTTTGCGGAGCTATTTATCAGCCGCCGGGCTAGAAATAGACGCTAATCTCCAGGCGCGAATTGATCTATATTATAATTGGACGGCTATCCGCACCTCGACGTATTGGTTTTTGAAATTCGGCCACAATGAAAAGCGCGCGGAAGATTTATTGAATGCCGTTAAAAATAATTTAAATTTACTACCATGCTAGATGCTTTAGATCACCAGCCTAATAAGATCTCTGGTTTTCTTCCAGTCCTCGCCGCTTTCAGCGGCAATGTCATTGTTTGCATCGCGAAGTTTGCTGGTTTTTTTATTTCTGGTTCCGGTGCCATGTTTTCTGAAGCAATCCATAGTTTAGCCGATACGGCTAATCAGTTTTTATTAATTGTGGGCGTTCGTCTTTCCATTAAAAAGCCAAATAGTCTTTATCCTTATGGCCATGGCAAAGAAAGATTCATCTGGGCGCTTATTTCCGCCTGCGGCATTTTCTTTATCGGTTGTGGCATTACCACCTACCACGGCATTCAGTCTTTAGTTAATCATCCCGAGGTTCATTTTAACTCCTGGAATCTTTATATTTTAGTCGCCGCTTTTATTATTGAATCATTTACGCTTTGGTTGGCGGTACGCGATTTAAAAGAGCATTTTCCGAATGCGCGTTTAAAAAAAATATTAGCCGAAGCTGATCCGACTACCTTAGCTGTAGTCTATGAAGATGGTTTGGCTGTTTTAGGGGTCACAATTGCTTTTTTCAGTGTCGTTTTAACCTATTTAACGGGTAATATTTATTGGGATGCTTTCGGCTCGATTATTATCGGTTTACTTTTGGGTGTAGCGGCCGTTATTTTAATAGCCAAAAATCGTGATTACTTAATCACCAAAGCCATCCCAGTTGAAATCGAAGATTTAATTAAAGATATTTTAAATAGCGAGCCGACGATTGAGAAGGTTTTAGATTTTAAGTCAGCTGTTTTGGATGTTGATAAGTATCTGATTAAATGCGACGTCGAATTTAATGCCTCTGCCCTGATGAAAGAGTTTAACCAGCATCATTTTTTAGAGAATGAGTATGAAGAGGTTAAAGAAAGCTACGAAAATTTTATGAAATTCTCGGTTGATTATATGGATAGAGTGCCGCGCTTAGTCGGCAAAAAAATAGATGAAATTGAGAAACGAATACGCACCCAGGTGCCAAAAGCGGTTTTTATCGACATTGAAATCAATTAGGGCTTTAGATTCGCGATATGGTATAATTAAAAACGTTAATATTAGTGTTTTATTTATTTATTTTCTATGTCCCGTAAGAAAAAAACTACCAACCCAATGGATTATGTCGCTCTGCCGGAGTTCAATCTCGACGAGCGGGCCAAACGCAGTATTATTATTGTCGGGCTCATTGTTTTGGGTCTTATTAGCTTTTTAGGCCTTCTTAATTTGTCCGGCCATTTGGGCCAGTTTCTCTCTAAGTGGCTGACTCTAGTTTTTGGTTTTGGTAAATGGCTCGTGCCCTTAATTTTTCTTTATTGGGCGCTTATTTTAATTAGAAAAACTAAAAATCCTTTAAAATTTACTGATTATTTAGGACTAGGCCTTCTTTTTATTTCTTATCAAACCCTATTTCATTTTTTTATTAATCAGATTAATTGGGAGTCGACAGTCGAACTTGGTGTTGGTGGCGGTTATATTGGTCTGTATTTAAGTAAATTATTTTTTTATATTTTTGGTTTTTGGGGGGGCGTCTTAGTTTTAATCGCTCTCCTTTTAATTTCTCTAGTTCTCGTATTTAATACTTCGCTTTCCCGTATAATCGGCCGGGAAAGTTTTTTTGCGAAAATATTTCGGCCTTTCGCTTTATTTTTCAAAAATCTATTTTCCAATAATGAGTTAGAAGGTAATGAGGGTAAGAAATTTATTACTGAAGCGCGTGATGAAATTTTAAATAGTTGGCAGCAAAAAGAAGTCAAACTTAATTTGAATGATATAAAAGAAGACGAAGAGGATGATATATTAGTGCCCAGCAAAACTCAGGCGCAAAAAGATAAGCCTAAAGTCCAGGAAAAAATCACTTGGCCGAAACGCTCCTTTAAAATCGATCTGCCTCTAGAGCTTTTAAATAATAAATTTTCCAAAGCAATCGGCGGGGATACCGAAGCTAATGCTCTCAAAATTCAGAAAACTCTAGAGAAGTTCGGAATTGAAGTTGAAATGGGTGAAACAAAAGTCGGTCCGACTGTAACTCAATATACTTTTCGTCCGGCTGAGGGAGTTAAATTATCGCGCATTACGACTTTAAATAATGATCTCTCGCTCTCTTTAGCGGCGCACCCGATTAGAATTGAAGCGCCTATTCCAGGTAAATCTTTGGTCGGCGTTGAAGTCCCTAATCGCGCGAAGGCGATTGTCGGCCTCCGGGAAATATTAGAAGATCAGGCATTTAAAGATCGCAAGAATAATTTATTTGCCGCCCTAGGCAAGGATGTAGCCGGTACGGCCTGGTTATATGATTTGACGCGCATGCCCCATTTACTGGTAGCGGGTGCGACTAACTCGGGCAAATCAGTTTGTTTGAATGCGATTATCGTTAGTTTATTATATCAAAATAATCCTGAAGATTTGCGCTTTATTATGGTCGATCCTAAGCGCGTCGAACTTCCGACGTATAACGGTATCCCTCATTTGTTAACCCCGGTTATTACCGATGTTAATAAAACTATCAATGCTCTTAAGTGGTGTTTGAATGAGATGGAGCGCCGTTATGATATTTTAAATAAAGCCGGGAAGCGAAATATCCAGTCTTATAATTCAGCGGCTAAAGAAAAATTGCCTTATATTGTTTTTATTATCGATGAACTCGCTGATTTTATGATGACGAGCGGCAAAGATATGGAGGCGGCGATTATTCGTTTAGCACAAATGTCTCGCGCGATTGGTATTCATTTGATTTTAGCGACGCAGCGGCCGAGCGTCGACGTTATCACCGGTTTAATCAAAGCGAACGTGCCGACGCGCATTGCCTTTTCTGTTGCCTCGCTCGTGGATTCAAAAACAATTTTAGATTCTTCCGGCGCCGAAAAATTACTAGGGCAGGGTGATATGTTGTTTATGACGGCAGAGTTTTCAAAGCCGAAAAGAATTCAGGGCGCCTATTTAAGCGATAGCGAAATTAATGATGTTGTAAACTATATTAAAGACAAGAGCGGCCCAGCGGAATATTTAGAGGGCGTAACCGACCGCCAAAAAGTCGGTGGCAACGCCGGTGTTGGGCTCGATGGTAATCATGGTGATGAAGATGAATTATTTGAAGCGGCCAAAGAGATTATTGTTAAAGCGAACAAGGCTTCAACCTCGATGCTGCAACGTCGCCTTTCAATCGGATATGGCCGCGCCGCTAAAATTTTAGATATGCTTGAAGAGGCGCAAATTATTGGCCCTTCTAATGGCGCTAAGCCACGCGAGGTTTTGATTTCCCAGGAAGAGTATGAAGCGATGGGCGGAGCAGTAAGCGGCATCCCGGTTCATGACAGAGGGACAACTAGTGCTCCTGATAGTTATTTAGGAGACGATGAGGGCAATGATGATACCTTGGTGTTTAAAAATGACGATAAAGAAACAGAAGTCGCGGAAGAAATAGAAGAAACTAAAGAAGAAATAAAAGAAGAATTATTGTTGACTCCCGAAGAAGAAGAGGCGGCAATTGAAGACGAAGATGAAATTATCGAAGAAATAACTCACGATCAGCCAGCGCCTAAATCAGAAATTACTAAACCAGCTAAAAAAGAAAAACCAGAAGTTAATTCAAAACCATTCGAGGATGATGATGAAATGTTTTTTTCTAAATAATAAAAATAGCCCGATTTGTCCAATCCTTTTTTGTAACAAATACCCGGGCCTTTCGTATTATTAAGGGTAGATAAAAAGTGTATTTTACATATTTGGATTCATAATCCAAATGATCCGCTCGTTCAGGGGCTTGGTATAGGGCAATTAATGTCTGAAGTTAATCCTTGTAATAGCCCGGTAGTTAAAAAGATAGAGAACACTTTTTTAATTTCCGGAAATCAATTAATCATAACCGCACCCAACGCTAATGTATATAATGTGACTGCTTAAAAACCGGATGGTAGCCTCTGGCAAGCGACTGCCCAGTTTAATGGGCAAGCAATTGATATTCCAGATCCTTCTTGGAAATACAAGGTCGAAACTGTTAATTTTATTAGTATAGCTTTGACAGGATTACCTGCGGAAATTATTGAAACGAAAGCGACTGGCCCCAATCCCTTTACTGATCAAGTTAAACTGTCAGGAGACGGCGAATGGCAAGTCTTGAATGTAAATGGTCAGGTAATTTTTTCCTCTTTGGTTAAGGATTGTCTATCAGTTAATACAAGCGAGTGGCCAAAAGGAGTTTATTTTGCCAAACAAATAAAAAACTCCAAGCAAGCAACCGTTAAATTGATTAAGAATTAAGAAAAGTGGCCTAAACTATATATGGTATAGGCGTTTGAAGAAATTTGAACGCCTTTTTTTATTTTTTTAATCTCTGTTATAATGATTAATATGTTAAATTTTTTGAAAAAGTTAATACCTAAACGTCTTTTTAGAAATCTACAGCCCGTCTATCATTTTATTACTGCCTGGCTGGCGGCGGCGGTTTATCATTTCCCCAGTCGAAAATTAGTCGTTATTGGGGTTACCGGGACCACCGGGAAAACCTCGGTCGTTTATTTGATTGCTAAAATGCTTGTTGAGGCCGGATACAAAACTGGCTTTACCTCGACTGCTATTTTTTCTGACGGCAGCACAGAATGGCTTAACGATAAAAAAATGACCATGCCGGGCCGTTTTTTTATTCAAAGAACTTTGCGGCAGATGGTAAAAAATAATTGTCGCTACGCTATTATTGAAACTACCTCAGAAGGGATTAAACAATTTCGTCATCGTTTCATAAATTATGACGTCTTGGTTTTTACCGGTTTATATCCGGAACATATTGAATCTCACGGTAACTTTGAAAAATATAAAGCCGCTAAGGGTCGTTTATTTGCTCATCTCAAGAATTGTTCTACTAAGTATATTAATGATAAACATCTGGTTGTCCGACCGCAAAACAATTTAAAGAAATTAGATTTAACGCGCGTCGTTAAGACAATTATTGTTAACGGCGACGATAAATTTGCTGATTATTTCTTAAATTTTTGGGGTGAAGCTAAAGTAGCCTATTCTTTTAAGGAAAATGTTAATATCGGATATTTTACCAAAAAATTAGCCAGCGAAGCGATTGTTAAAGATTTTTCCGTGGTTAACGGGTTTGGTATTTCTTCTAGTGTCCAAGGGGTGTCTTTTGGGGTAGCTGACCAAATTATTAATTTAAATCTTTTAGGAGAGTTTAATGCGGTTAATGCGTTAGCCGCTTATGCGGTCGGTTTAAATCAGAGGATTCCTTTCAAAAGCATAAAAAAGGGCTTAGAAAACGTTCATAGTTTAGCCGGAAAACTAGAAATAATTAACCTTGGTCAAAATTTTACCGCTATCGTTGATTATTCTTTTGAACCGCGGGCTTTAGAAAAACTCTATCAAGTAATTGAACTACTTCCAAAGCAAAAAGTTATCCACTTGCTTGGTTCAGCCGGAGGTGGGCGCGACCAAGCGAGACGGCCGCTACTGGGCAAAATAGCAGCCGAAAAAGCCGATATAGTTATAGTTACCAACGAAGATCCCTATGATGAAGACCCGGCAAGTATTATAAATTCGGTTGCCGCCGGAGCAGAGGAGGCGGGAAAAATTCTAAATAATAACCTTTTTAAGATATTGGACCGCCGTGAAGCTATTAAAAAAGCGCTATCTTTAGCCAAAGATGGTGACTTGCTATTGTTTACGGGCAAGGGAGCCGAACAATATATTTGTGGTCCTAACGGCCAAAATACGCCTTGGGACGAGAGGGTGGTAGTAAGGGAGGAAATAGCTAAGAGTATCGGTTGAGGAAATTAGTATTGACAAGCAATAGCCGATGTTATATTATAAAAGCATTAACACTTTTTTATCTAAAAAAAGTGATTTATCGAAAAAATAATTAATTAAATAAACTTGAACTCAAGCCAATTTGGGATTGGGATTTTTTTGTTAAAGAAATTATTTTACCCTCGCTTTTTTCTCTATTTTTAAATAAATATTTTATAACATATACGTCTTATGTCTAAAAGAAAATCATTTTCTGAACTTCAAGAAGTTATGCCCATGCCGGACTTAATTGAGATTCAGAAGGATTCTTATGATTGGTTTCTCAAAGAAGGACTAGCGGAACTATTTGACGAAATAAATCCGGTGACCGATTTTATCGGTCGCGACTTGGAATTATATTTTGAAGATTACTATTTAGACGAACCGAAGTTTTCGGAAATCGAAAGCCGGGAAAAGAATATTACTTACGAAGCGCCTTTACGCGTTAAGACCAGACTTCTCAATAAAAAAACAAACAAAGCTCTTAACCAAGAAGTTTTTCTTGGTGATTTTCCTTTGATGACCGAAAAAGGAACCTTTATTGTCAACGGCATCGAAAGAGTGGTTGTCTCTCAGTTAATCCGCAGCGCTGGCGTTATGTTTACGGCCGAGTTCGTGAAGGGTAAAAAATGCTATGGTGCGAAAATTATTCCGAATCGCGGCGCCTGGCTCGAAATTGAAACTGACTCTAACAAAGTTATTTGGGTGCGTATTGATCGTAAAAGAAAAGTTGCTGTTACCTCGCTCTTGCGCGCTTTTGGTTATGTAACCGATGAAGAACTTATAAAATTATTTGCCGATGTTGATTTAGTAAAAGGAAAAGAAGAAAAAACTTTCATTGAAGCGACAATTGAGAAAGATGCTGCGAAAAATGAAGCTGAAGGTTTGCAGGAAGTTTATCGCCGCATTCGTCCGGGTGATTTAGCTTCAGTTGAAAATGCGCGCCAATTAATTTATTCCATGTTTTTCCGTTTTGACCGTTATGATTTTGGCCGCGTCGGCCGCTATAAATTAAATCGCCGCTTTAGCTTGAATTTACCCGCCAACAAGAAAGAAAACAGAATACTGCGCAAAGAAGATTTAGTTTTGATTGTTAAAGAAGTAATTAGATTAAATATCACTAAAGAATTAGAAGACGATATTGATCATCTTGGTAATCGTCGTATTCGCGCTATCGGTGGTTTAATCCAAAATCGCTTCCGCGTCGGTTTAGCCCGCATGGAACGCATTATTAAAGATAGAATGTCGACTACCGACATTGTTTCTCTTACCCCTTCGAAATTAGTTAATGCTCGCCCCGTCATCGGCGTGGTTCGCGAGTTTTTCATGTCATCCCAATTATCTCAATTCATGGATCAAACTAATCCGCTCGCTGAACTCGAACACAAGCGCCGTCTATCGGCGATGGGTCCGGGTGGTTTAACGCGCGAGCGCGCTGGTTTTGATGTTCGCGATGTACACGCCACTCACTATGGACGCATTTGTCCAATCGCGACGCCGGAAGGACCGAATATCGGTTTGGTCGGCCATTTAGCGAGTTACGCGCGGTTGAATAGCTATGGTTTTTTAGAAACACCTTATCGCAAAGTGGTTCGCGATAAGAAGGGCAGTCGCGTGACCGATGAAGTTGTTTATTTAGACGCGTTTGAAGAAGAAAAATATATTACAGTTGATGCGACTATTCCGGTTGATAAGGATAATTATTTTATTGTTAATAAATTTGAAGTTCGTAAGCACGGTCAACCGGGCGTAGAGGAAGTTGGCAAGATTGATTTTGTCGGCCTGGCCGCTAATCAGATTATTTCCATCGCGACTTCGCTTATTCCTTTCATGGAACATAACGACGGTCAAAGATCTCTCATGGGCACGAACATGCAACGTCAGGCTGTTCCTTTAGTTAAGAGTGAGGCGCCGATTGTTGGTACTGGTATTGAAGAAAGAGCGGCTCGTGATAGCGGTCACGTTGCCATTGCTAAAGAAGACGGTGTGGTTACGAAGGTTGAAGCCGCGACAATTGAAATTCAAAATAAAAAAGGTGTGCTTGATCGTTATCCTTTGAATAAATTTTTACGTTCTAATTCCTCGACTTGTATTAATCAGCATCCGGTCGTTGATGTCGGACAAAAAGTGAAGAAGGGGGATATCTTATCTGATGGTCCAGCGATTGATAATGGAGAATTATCACTCGGCCGCAACGTGCTGGTTGCTTTCATGACTTGGGAAGGTTTCAATTATGAAGATGCGGTTATTATTTCTGAACGCTTAGTAAAAGAAGATATTTATTCTTCTATTCATATTGAAAATTATACAATTGATGTCCGGGATACAAAGCTTGGCCCGGAGGTGATTACGAATGATATTCCTAACATCAGCGAGGAAAAATTAAAGAATTTAGATGAAGACGGTATTATCCGCATCGGCGCCGAAGTTTCTTCCGGCGATATTTTAGTCGGTAAAATTACGCCGAAAGGAGAAACAACTTTATCGGCCGAAGAAAAATTGCTCCGCGCTATTTTCGGTGAAAAAGCTAAGGATGTCCGTGATTCTTCTTTATATCTTGAACACGGTGAACACGGCAAAGTGGTTGATATTAAAATCTTTTCCCGCGAAGACGGCGATAAATTATCGGCCGGAGTTTTAAAATCTATTCAAGTCGCGGTGGCAAATCTCAGAAAAATCCAAGTCGGTGATAAGATGTCCGGCCGCCACGGAAACAAAGGTGTTATTTCTCAAGTGGTTCCGATTGAAGATATGCCGTATATGGCCGATGGTACGCCAATCGACGTTATTCTGTCTCCGCTCGGTATTATTTCTCGTATGAACCTCGGTCAATTACTTGAAACTCATTTAGGTTTTGCGGCTAAGAAATTAGGCTATCGTGTTGTTTCCCCAGCCTTAAATGGTATTAACGAAGAACAGATAAAAGGAGAACTACGCAAAGCAGGCTTACCAGAAGACGGAAAGGTAACTTTATTCGATGGTAAAACCGGAAATTCTTATGATCATACGATTACGGTTGGTTATAAATATGTCTTAAAACTCAACCACATGGTTGAAGATAAGATTCATCAACGTTCAATCGGTCCCTACTCTTTAATTACACAACAGCCGCTAGGAGGTAAAGCACAGTTTGGTGGCCAACGTTTTGGAGAAATGGAAGTTTGGGCGCTTGAAGGTTATGGCGCGGCCCATACTTTACAAGAAATGTTAACTATTAAATCAGATGATGTTCCGGGACGCAGCAAGGCTTATGAATCTATCATTAAGGGTGAAGAGATTGAAAAATTAAATGTACCGGAATCTTTCAATGTTTTAATTAGAGAACTGAAAGGTTTAGGTTTGAATGTAGAATTATTGGGCGGCAAAGGCGGTCAGCCGGCTTCCGAGGTTGTTACGGAAATTGATGAGGAAATCCAGAATGACGATAAACTTATTTATGATAAGCCGGAAATTATTGCAACCTTTGAAGAGGGTGGCGACAAAGAATAATAATTTATTAGCAATTATTAAAATATGTTAAATCCAATAAAAACTAGCGACTTCGACGCTATCCGCCTCAAACTGGCTTCGCCAGAAGAAATCCTTAATTGGTCGCACGGTGAGGTGACTCGTCCGGAGACAATCAATTATCGCACGCAAAAACCGGAAAAAGACGGGCTCTTTTGCGAAAAGATTTTTGGTCCGACTAAGGATTGGGAATGTGCTTGCGGTAAATATAAAAAAATTCGTTACAAAGGCATTGTCTGCGATAAATGCGGTGTTGAAGTAACCCGCAGTGTTGTCCGCCGCGAACGTTTAGGGCATATTACTTTACAGGTTTCCGCTACCCACATTTGGTTTTTACGAGGATTATCTTCGAAAATCGGCTTGCTTTTAAATTTAGGGATTCAGTCTTTGGAAAAAGTTATTTATTATGCCAGTTTTATCGTAACGGATGTTGATGAAGCTTTAAAAGAGTCGACCATTGAACAGATTAAGGCAGAATATAAAACAAAAGTTAAGAGTATCGATAATGATTATAATAATCAGCTCCGTAAGATAAAAGAAGAACACGGCGAAAAAGCAGAAAGCGAAATCAAGGAAGCAGTCAAAGCGAAAGCGGACAGAATGGCGCGCTTAGATGAAGATTTCGGCGTTACCCAAAAAGAATTAAAAGAATTAAAACCACTTTTAATTTTATCAGAACAACAATATCAAAATTTAAGTTTAAAATTCGGCCATATCTTTGAAGCCTCAATCGGCGCGGAAGCGATCCGTAAGTTACTGGCCAAGATTGATTTAGAGGGTAGTATTAAAAATTTGGAAGGCAAATATGTTGATGCCGTCGATTCGAAAAAAGAAAAGTTAATCAAGCGTTTAAAATTACTCAAGAGTTTCCGCAATAATAATTTACGACCAGAATGGATGATTATGACTGTTCTCCCGGTAGTGCCGCCCGATTTGCGCCCGATGGTAGCTCTTGATGGCGGACGTTTTGCGGCTTCTGATTTGAATGATTTATATCGCCGCGTAATTAACCGCAATAATCGGTTAAAACAGTTAATGGATTTAAATGCGCCGGAAGTTATCTGCCGCAACGAAAAAAGAATGCTTCAAGAAGCGGTTGACGCTTTAATTGATAATAGTGCCAGACATACTAAGACCGTCACTGCTTCCACTGGCCAAAAAAGACAATTAAAATCTTTGGCCGATACCTTAAAAGGGAAGCAGGGTCGTTTTCGCCAGAATTTACTCGGTAAGCGTGTCGATTATTCCGGCCGCTCGGTTATCGTTGTTAATCCGAAATTAAATCTTGATCAATGCGGTTTGCCGAAGATCATGGCTTTAGAATTATTTAAACCGTTTATTATTTCTCAGCTGATTAAGCGCGAAATTGTGCATAACGTGCGCAGTGCTTCGCGTTATATTGAAGCCGGCCATGATGAGGTTTGGGATATTTTAGAAGAAATTGTCCGCGGTGCCTATGTATTACTCAACCGCGCTCCAACCCTGCATCGTTTGGGTATTCAGGCTTTCCGCCCAACCTTAATTGAAGGTAAGGCAATTCAAATCCATCCTTTGGTTTGTACGGCTTTTAACGCCGATTTCGATGGCGACCAAATGGCTGTTCATGTACCACTTACTAAAGAGGCGCGCCATGAAGCGGAAACTTTAATGCTTTCCACTCATAATTTACTTAAACCGGCGACCGGCGATCCGATTGTCGCTCCGGCGCAAGATATTGTTTGGGGTACTTATTATATTACTTTAATCAATAAAGATTTTGCTGAGAAAAAAGTTGAAGACATGCGCTATTTCTGCAATGAAGATGAAGCTAATTTAGCTTATGAAAATAACTTTATTGATCTCCATGAAGCGATTAATGTTAGATATAACGGCGTAATGCTTAAGACAACCGTCGGCCGTTTGATTTTTAATTCTCTTTTACCGGAAAAATTAAAATTTATTAACGATGTCGTCGGTAAGGGAAAACTCAAAGACTTGATTCGTGAATGTTTGCGTATCTATGGCGAAGAAGAAACAGTTAAATTTATTGACGGCTTGAAGAATCGAGCTTTTGCCTTTATTACTAAATCCGGTTTGTCCTGGGGCTTTGGGGATTTACCGAGCTTACCGGAAAAAGACCAATTAATTGATTTGGCTAATAAAAAAGTTGATTTAATTCAAGAGCAATACGAAGAAGGCTTACTTACCGAATCAGAACGTTACGCTAAAGTGATTGAAGAGTGGACTAATACTAAAGATAAGATTGCTGATATTTGTAAAAAAGGATTACTCGATATTTTACCGGTTTATTCCATGATTGATTCTGGTGCCCGCGGTTCTTGGGCGCAGCCAGTGCAGATTTTAGGCATGAAAGGTCTTGTGACTTCTCCGTCTGGCGCGATTATCGAGTTGCCGGTTAAAGGGAACTTTAAACAAGGCTTTGGCGTATTGGAATATTTTATTTCAACCCATGGTGTCCGCAAAGGTTTATCCGATACGGCTCTAAGAACAGCTAACGCCGGTTATCTAACCCGCCGTTTAGTCGATGTTTCTCAAGATGTCATTATTGCCGAAGAAGATTGTGGAGATAATACGGGCATGACTTTAAATCGTACAGAAATTGAGAAAAACGGGGATGACTTTTTCCGCCGTTTAACTGGTCGCTATGTTGCTAAAGACATTAAAGATATAAAGGGCAAGGTTGTTTTAGCGGCTGGAGAAATTCTTAATGAAGAAAATATAAAAATGTTGAAGACTAAGGAGGTTAATGAGGCCTGTGTCCGTTCCGTTTTAAGCTGCCAAATGCATAAAGGAATTTGTGCTAAATGCTATGGTTGGGATTTGGCTTATAACAAACCTGTTAAAATGGGTTCGACAGTTGGTATTATCGCCGCTCAGTCTATCGGTGAACCAGGCACACAGCTGACGATGAGAACCTTCCATACGGGTGGTGTTGCCGGTCAGGATGATATTACTCAAGGTTTACCGCGGGTTGAAGAAATTTTTGAAGCGCGCAGTCCGAAAAAGAAGGCCTTAATTTCCGATGTCTCGGGTCGCGTTAAAATTGAATTTGCGCAAAAAGTGATTAAAGATCAAGATGGTAAAGAAATATTTGTTAATAATCCGCAAGCGAAAATTTTAAGTATCTTCTATAAAGGTAAAGATCACGATAAATATTATTTCTCCGAGAAGATGAATGAAATAAAACTCGCGACTGGCGCCACCGCTAAAGACAGAAAGAAATTAGAGGTTAAGGTTCTTGTTAAAGACGGCGACGAGGTCTCTAAGAATTCAGAATTATTTAATATTGGCGGCGAAGTAGTGCGCGCGAAATCGGCCGGAACAGTTAGTATTACTGATAAGTATATTAGCGTCGCTAAAGAAGTTGAAAAAGTAAAAGAATTCTCGATTCTTAAAGGAACGATGCTTATGGTCAAAGACGGCGACGTGATTGAAAGAGGTACACAATTGACCGAAGGTAGTCTTGATTTAAGAGAATTATATAAGCTTAAGGGGCAGTTAGAAACTCAGAAATATATTATTCGCGAAATTCAATACGTTTATTCTTCGCAAGGACAACCGCTTAATGATAAGCATATTGAAATTATCGCCCGCCAGATGTTCTCCCGCTATTTGGTTAAAGAGGCCGGAGATGCCGCCCTTCTTCCGGGAGAAACAATCGAGGATGAGGTTTTAGCCCAAGCTAATAAAGGTTTGAAAAATCCGGCGAAAGCGGAAAAACTATTGCTCGGAATTACTAAAGCGTCATTGACTACGGATAGTTTCTTATCGGCCGCTTCTTTCCAGGAAACCTCGCGTGTACTTATTGACGCGGCGGTTAACGGTAAGATTGACTATCTTGAGGGCTTAAAAGAGAACGTTATTATCGGTTGTTTGATTCCGGCCGGCACTGGGTATAAAGGAAAAAAGAAGAGAACAGATTACGGTAAATAATTTAGCTAAATACAGATAAAAAAGAGGCTCTAAAGAAGAGCTTCTTTTTTTACCTAAAATGACGTAAAATATAAATAGATATGCTTAAACCGTTTTTAAGAAAATGGCCATTTTTATTTAAGTTCCGTTTGCTTTTGGGGCTTGTTTTGTTTATTTTAATTTTATCTTTTTTGTATCTTAAAGTAGTGCCCTTCGGAAATATTACTTATAGCCGCGATTATGTTTTTGGTTTGCGTTCCGGAAAAGGTTTTATTTATGGTTTTACGCCCGCCGAGAGAGTTGATTTAAAGAGCGGAGACGGGCCCAGGATGATTGGTGATCCAATCTATTTTTCACTTTTTACACCCCGCACTTTTGATAAAGCAAAATTAACCATCACTTATCGTGATAATCTCGGCTTGGATACTCCGGTGATTGAAGCGGGAGTTCTGGCCGATAATATTGTTTGGCGTTACGAATTAAAACCGATTGATAATAAGGCGCTTGATTATTTAATGTTGCGCTGGCATAAAAGCGAAAGTAACGGCTACCTGTTTTTACAAAGAAATGAAAATTATTCTAATCCCGCCGAATGGGAAAAGGACCTTGCTCAAGGAAGGCTTAAAGATTGCGCGGATGGATTAGAAAAATGTCTCGTGGTTTATAATTTTTCCCCAGAGTATAATTACCAGATTACAAATTATCAACCGGCCTTGCCGTTAGTTTTAGACAAGCCTTTGCGCGGCGCGCATCAATTTTATGTTTATTTGAAAGATGAAACTTTACGTTTGGAATTTTCCTTAGTTGATTTGAATCAAGACTTGAAACCGGCGCCAATTGATATTATTTTGTCATCGGGCAATAAGATCATCACTAGCCAAACCCTAGCGGATGCCAATTTACAGCCCGGAAGTGGCAAAATTGAAGAAAAACGGGTGGTTTTAGAGCAAAAAAAATTACCGGCTGGAGTTTATAAGGTTGAGGTGAAGATTACAAGTGACATGGTTATAAAGAAGATTATTAGTTCCGTCGACCGCCTCTCTTTTATTAATAAAGTCTGGCCGATATCGAATGAGGGCCCGTTGACGTTGTATACAGATGCTAATTATCTCCAAGTTAAAGCTTTAAATCCAGCTAGCCTTCAGACTCTGAAGTTCGCCGGCCGAGATTTCGGCTTAACCGAGGCCTATAAACAATTCGATTTTAAGACTGACTCGGTCGCTAAAAATAAAGAAATAAAACTCGCGAAAGATGATGTTATTTTAGAAAATAATGGTGTGTTCGCCTGGTCACCGTCCAGTCTCTTCAATCCGACCCTTCCTAAAGTTGACCGTTTTTTTTCTGTTAATAATCAATTCGATTATATTATTGCCGATTATAAAAAACCCAGTGAAGAGGAAGGAATAAAGACGGCAAGCGCTGAGCTTAATTTAAAGGGGGCGTATCGGGAAAACGGTAAATATAGCTTCATTATTTCTGTTCCAGGATTAAAAACTGATGACGGGACAAATGATAACTTAGAAATTTATAAAATTAAAATAGAATTAGAAGGCAGAACTCTATGGCAAAAAATTTGGCAATAATCAGTCGGGAGCTTTTTTATTTTTCGAGTGTTCTTCTCCTGGCTTTTATCATTTTAGAAATTATTTGGCCCAATATCATCCTGAGTTATTTTAATTTAAATTACCTCTGGGTGTTTGCTGTCCTAACTGGTTTCATTTGTCTAATTAAAAAATAAAATATATGTCTTTAAAGTATTTTTTCAACCCTAAATCAGTCGCCGTCGTCGGCGCGTCAAAAGATAAAGTAAAAATCGGCCGCCAAGTCCTAGATAATATTATAAGCGGAGGGTTCAAGGGTAAAATTTTTCCGATTAATCTTAAAGAAAAGAAAATAGCCGGCTTGACTGCGTATGCGGGTTTAGAAAATTTAGCCCGCTCTGAATATGCGGTTCTTTTAGTCGTGATTGCCATTCCCGTACAGTTTGTTTTGACCGAAATTAAAAAGTGCGCCCAGCTTGGCATTAAAAATATAATAATTATTACCGCTGGTTTCAAAGAAGCGGGGGAAGACGGGAAAAAAATTGAGGTTGAAATCGCGCGGTTAGCCAATAGACATCACCTTCATATTCTAGGGCCGAATTGTCTGGGTTTAATTAATACTTGGCATAAATTAAATGCCACTTTCGCGAGCGCGGACGGGTCTACTGGAAATACGGCCTTGTTGTCGCAGTCTGGCGCGATTGGTTCAGCAGCGCTTGATTGGTTAAAGGTAAAGGATTTTAATTTTGGTTATTTTATTAGTTTAGGAAATAAAGCGGTTTTAGATGAAAATAGTATTATTGAATATTTAGCCAGTGAAAAGAGAATTGATTTAGTGGTAGCCTATCTTGAGGAAATGCATGACGGAGAAAAATTTATGAGTTTAGTTTCACGCCTAGTAAAGCATAAACCGGTCGCCGTCTTAAAGGCGGGCCAGAGCGCCGCCGGTGGTCAATTAGCACTCTCTCATACCGGATCATTAGCCGGCTCGAATGCGGCCGTGGAAACGGGCGTTAAAAGAGCGGGGGCGATTTGGTTGGAAAATCTTGAAGAATTATTTAATCTTCTTTTACTCTTTCGGAAAGAATCATGGCACAACACCGGTAGCCAGGAGTTATATGTGATGACAAATGCTGGTGGCGTAGCCGTCCTTACCGTCGATGAAATTTCTCGGCAGAATTTACCTTTTGGCTTTAGCCAAGATTTATTAGGAGACGCAGATGCGGCGCGCTATGAAACTGGCTTAAAAAAAATGTTAGCCGATAAGAAAGTTAACAATCTTTTGGTATTGCTCACGCCGCAAACTTCAACTGAGCCGATTAAGACGGCGGAAGTAATTATTAAAATGGCTAAAAAATACCCGCATAAGTTAATTATGACAAGTTTTGTCGGCGGCGAAGCAGTGGCTATCGCCCGAGACATGTTTGAAAAAAATAATGTGCCGACTTTTGACTATCCGGAAGAAGCGGTCCGGAGTTTTAAAAAATTGATCATTTATAAGAAGACTTTACAGTCAATCAAACCATATAACCCGCCCCGCGCTAAAGCGAAACGGGCAGTTAATAATAATGAGTATTTAAAATCGCTTGCGCTTCTGCGTGAGTATAAAATTCCGACAGTAAAAACTTCAAAATATGACGCCTCTAAAGTAGCGGGCTATAAATATCCGGTCGTTTTGAAGGTAACTGGTCCTGATTTTCTGCATAAATCAGATAAAGGCGCGGTAATTGTTAATTTAAAAAATGAAACCGCTCTTAAAGCGGCGGTGCGCCAAGTAGAGAAAGAAAACAAGAAAGCGCTAGCCAACCCTTTAAATCATTTAATCATTCAGGAGCAGGCGAGCCGGTTTCAAGAAATAATCTTAGGCTTCAAGCGCGACGCCTCTTTTGGACCGATTATGATGATGGGCTTTGGTGGTATTTATACGGAAATATTCAAAGAGATAAGACTGGCGACTAGCGATTTAGATTTCAAGCGCGCTTTAGAATTAATTGCCGACCTGCGGACTTATCCGATTTTAAATGGCGCGCGCGGGCAGAAAAAATATGATATTAAAAGCCTGGCTAAAGCGTTTGTTAATTTAGCGCGGTTAGCCAATGAGCACCCAGAAATCAAGGAATTGGATATTAATCCGTTATTTGTTTTTGAAAGTGGCTGTCTGGCTAGCGATGTGCGCATAATTACTTAAAACTTAATATGTATAAACAACAAAAAATTATTGTTGTTTTACCAGCCTATAATGCCGTCTCTACTTTAGAGATGACGGTTAAGGATATTCCTGAGATGGTTGATGAAATAATTCTCGTCGATGATAAAAGTAGTGACGAAACGGTCGCCGTCGCTCGGACCCTGGGCTTGTTTGTCTTTAATCACGATGAAAACGGCGGCTACGGGGCTAACCAAAAAACCTGTTATCGTTTAGCCCTTGAGCATGGGGCGGATATTGTCGTTATGATCCATCCGGATTATCAATATGACCCCAAGCTCATCAATTTTTTCGCGGAACTTATCGGCGATGATTATTATGATGTTATGCTCGGTACGCGCATCCGTTCGCGGCGAGAAGCTTTAGCCGGCGGCATGCCCCTCTATAAATATGTGGCGAATCGAGCCCTGACTATATTCGAGAATCTTGTTTCGGGGTATAACTTATCGGAATGGCATACGGGGATGCGCGCTTATAAAAAAGAGGTCCTGGAAAATATTAAATGGCAGGGAAATTCTAATGATTTCGTTTTTGATAGCCAAGTTTTATTTCAAATAGTTGGCCAGAAATATCGGATTGGTGAAATTCCGGTACCTGTTCGTTATTTTAAGGAAGCGTCTTCTATTAATTTTTCGCGCAGCCTAAAATATGGCCTCGGTACGGTTTGGGAAGGGATAAAATATTTATTTCACAAATAGTTTAATTAGTTTTTACCTCATATGCTTAAAGGATGGCGCCCTTATTTTATTATTTTTGTGATTGGGTTCTTGCTTTACGGGCAAAGCTTATTTTTTGATTTTTCTTACTTTGATGATCAAAATTTAATTTTAGATAACGCGCCTATTCTAAGTAATTTTAAAAATGTAGGCGAGGTTTTTTTTAATGACGCCTTTTTTTCGATTAATAAATATTATTACCGCCCTCTTCTTAATTTTTCCTTTATGATTGATATGCATCTGGGCGGGACTTTGCCGTTTATTTATCATTTTGTAAATATTTTAATCCATATCTTGGTGGCCTGCTTGGCTTTTCGGTTATTTTTTAGATTAAATTGTCGGAAAGAATTGGCTTGGTTTTTTTCTCTTCTATTTTTAGTTCATCCCGTTCTCGTACAAGCCGTCGCCT
>Ga0172381_10000275_pt1 | contig 63513 bp, 80 predicted proteins | sample Leawel6488metaG_FD_119754 | JGI IMG/M metagenome (GOLD analysis project Ga0172381, IMG submission 119754) | Leachate microbial communities from a municipal landfill in Southern Ontario, Canada - Leachate well 64-88 metaG | ecosystem: Engineered > Solid waste > Landfill > Unclassified | place... | reverse complement strand
TCTGCCATACGGGGGTAGGGACATGGGCGGAGCGGACTATCACAAGCGCGTGCGGTCTGACTGTCACAAATCCCGGTGGCGTTGCGGGAAATATCGACATTGGGTTGACAACGGATGTGGTACAGTTTGGGCGGGTCGGTGTTGGCGTAGCGGCTCCCGCTGGAACCTTGCTCTATGTGTATTCCACAACCGCCGATGTGCTTGCCCTTATAGAATCTACCGATAACACAAAGGATATCACGCTTGGATTGACAAACACATCCAGTGGGTATGGCCTTGCTTCATATGTTTATGCCGCAACAGATGACGTTTTTCACTTATACAGCATTGGCACTCGCTCATACGCATGGGGTATTGACAATTCCGACAGCGACAAGATGGTGTTGAGTACGGCGGCTGGCCCTGCCGCAGTTCCCGGCACAAGCAATCTTGCCGCATGGGACACATCGGGAAATCTTGTCAATACGGGCACTGTATCAGCTACTCAATTTACATCATCTATTGCTATAGGTACTGCGCCATTAGTCATTACTTCAACTACGGTTTGTACTAATCTCAATGCTGATTTATGGGATGGTTATCAGTTTGCCGATTATCTGAATCAGGCAGTAAAAACGACTAGTTCGCCAACTTTTGCAGAAGTTACTGCAAATAATTATGTAGCGTCAGTTGCAGGTGGTGCGTCATATTATATGGGTGCTCAAAATGCTCAAAATTCTTGGAGACTGCAATATGTTAATACCACATCAGCCGCCATTCAATTTTATAATGCCGGTTCTGTTTATCAGCCCGTACAGACTTGGGATGATTCGGGTAATAGCGCCTTTGGTGGAAACATAACCATAAACGATAACGGGTACATTGGTAGCGCAACAGGTACAACGGCAATACGGATAGCTTCAACTGCCGCAGTCACCTGTGCCTCCACGTTGCAGGCTACTGCTGTGAGCATTGGAACAGCACCAGTTGCAGGAGTTGGTTTACACGTAATAGGAGATTCAATATTTGATACTGATGGTGGTAATGACCCTGTTTATGTAACAAGGCTTGGCGCAACGAATGAGTGTGCCGCCATGTGGATTGATGACCACGCCTGCTATATTGCATCAAGGCAAGACGAAAGCACAACAGGTAAAGCAAATTTATATGTTCGTGTTGGGAATCAGGCAGGTCAAACAGATGCAAAATTTGCAGTTTCAAGCTATTCCAGTGGAGCAGATGTTTGGATGTTAGGTGTTACAACAGGTGAGGGAATATATGTATGGGGTGCAACAAATGAAGAAGGTTATATAAACTTACAGGCAAATCAGGGAGCAGACAATACCGATAGATGGCGTTTCATGGCTTCATCCTCTACTGACTTTGTTACTGCACTTTCGTTGCAGTCATATCAAACTGGATCATGGGTAAATGTGTGGAATGTAATTGATGATTCATTCCGGTCCCTGTCTATTTATAGCCACACAGACGCAACAGCGGCAAATGTCTACATAGATGCTAATTATCAATTATTTAGGTCTACTTCAAGCTCAAGATATAAGGGCAACATACGAACCCTTATTGATTCTGAAAAAATATATGACTTACGCCCAGTTTCATTTCAATCTAGAGTTACTGAGAGAAGGAAAAAAATAACTAATAGTAGAAATAATGAAGCTGATTTAGAGATAATACCAACAGATATGTTAAAACCTGGAAGGAGAATTGGACTTATAGCAGAAGAAGTTGCTGAAGTAATGCCTGAAATGGTGGATTATGATAAGGACGGGAAACCGGATGGTGTTCATTATGCTATGTTGGTTGCACCATTGATTGCTGAAGTAAAAAAGTTGCGCGACAGAATAGTGGAGTTGGAAAAAGCGACATAACCATTTAACGCGGAGGGAAGAACGCATGAGCGAGAAACAGGAAGTATCAGTGGATGTGCGGAAGGCCATTGTCAACCAGAAACTTGCCCTGTACCGGCAGACCATCTATGACCACGAGATTGAATTGCGCATCTACGAAAAGGTCAAGGATGAGCAGAAGGTGGAGCAGATCGGCAAGGCGCTGGTCAAGTTCACGAAGCTGGTGAATGAGCTTGAGACCATCGTGAAGGAACTTGAAGCGGAGAAAACAGAGTAATAAGAAGGGGAACAGGTAAACTATGCCGGGGCCATTCGTACACCGTTCGGCATTGCTGGTGACTACGGCTGCGGCGCCTGTGCCACCCGCCGGCGATCCTGACAATGAGATTGAATCGGCTACTGGCATTGGAGTATCATCCGGTATTGGAATGTGAAAGGGGAACCGATGAAGATTATTGACAAAGAAAAGCTGACGGTTGAGAAAATCGGCGATAAACTGTGGCGCGTATCCAACAAGGGGTGTGCCATAGAGCTTTCCGATGGCCGGGTACTCAAGGTTCAGGATGGTTTTGAGACCGATTTCCACGATCTCCCTAAAGGGCTTGTGGTGAAACTGCTTGATGCCGGTGCCGGGGCGATACTGGCCGCGCATGCCTATATGTATACCTATGGAGCGTGCCAGTTTTACACGGTGACAAAGGCGTTTGCCAATAAGTGCCTGCTTGAAGGACTGAAGGAGCTTGGTATCGGCTGGTACAAGAGATGGCAGTCAAGGGAAGCGTTCTTTACCCATTGTGGCGGTGCATGGAAACGCCATCATCACCCTGAGAAATAGGAGAGAGTATCATGGGATGGAAGAACCGGGATGCAATGCTGGCGTTTATCGGCGACAAAATCATGGAGAAGTTCTCCGTGACAGCGGACAAGATCGTATTGTGTGCCCAGGGGTTGAATGCGAATGAGGCGGTGGCGAAAGACAAGCGCCTTGAAGGGGAGATTGTTGGCGACGTGAAGATTATCTCAGGCTGGCTTGCGTTCTATGTGGACATTGCCGGGCCGCTATTGGTTCAGGTGCGCATTGGCATTCTGAAGAAACGGGAACAAAACCTGTACCACCTTGACCCGAACGACAGGGCAACCGTGACCCTGTTTGCGCCGACAACAGACCTGACGTTTGAGCAGAAGGTGAAGGCGGAAGTTGAGGCGGCAGGCCATGTGTTTGTCGGTACGGAACGGGGAACCGCGGACGCGGCGGTTGTGATTGCGGGAGTGGTATCAACGCAGGGGTATGTTGGGCGCAAGGCGCTGGCGTTCACGAAGCCGGATGGAAGCATTGGATTCAAACTCGAAACGGTGTAGATATGGCACAGTTTAATAACTTTGGCACGGACTGCATCAGGGAGATGGAATACCTGATTCCCGCAAAGGCGGAAGTGCTGACGGCATTCCCGAACTTGTTGGAAGTGCCTGGTGCTACGCACGAGTTTTGGACAACCGTTGATATCGCGGGTGCAGACCTGTACTTTTTCAACGCGGCGGGAGTGGCACTACCGTATGAACTTGTGGCGATAGATACTGTTGCAACGACCGGCGAATACTACGTGCGGTCTACGTTAAGCAACATCGCCAATAACTACATATATATGCTCTGGGATGGCAGTAACAATCTTGGCAACACCCCCACGGACACGTGGAGCGGCAGTTACCATCTGGTGTACCACGGTCAGCAGGGCGCGGGGAACTGGACTGACAGCACGGCCAACGGGTACACGGGAACCAATACGGGAGTTGCGGCAGGGGTGGGGAAGATAGGGGTATGCGGGGATTTTGAACGGACAGAAAGTGATCGTATTGCCAATGCCGCTGCCGGAAACTGGGAGTATACACAGGCGTGGACAGTAGCGGCGTGGACGAAGCGCGAAAATGTTGGATATGATGCGTTTATTGGCATAGCCGGAAGGTCTCTCGGGGCGGCAACCTATCGTGGATGGGATTTTAACTCTGATGGAGGATCAACTGCCGGACGCATTGGAGTTGTTATTCGGAACAACGCCACTCCATCTTTACAAGTGAACGCATATACAACAAATGCGTATGCAGATACAAATTGGAAGCATCTTGCTTGGTCAAACTCTGGAAGCGGGACTGTTGCTGGACAGTCTGTTTATGTGAACGGTGCCGGGCCGGTTGCTCTAACGACATCTGCCGACACCTTGGCGGGGAATACAATAATAAATGCTGCTGCGTTTAGTGTTGGTGCAGTCAGAAATAATCTAAATTTCTACGACGGCCTCATCGACGAAGTTCGCATAGCCACTGTTGCCCGCTCTGCAAATTGGGTTGCGGCTGAATACAGCAATACCAATGACGCGTCGGCGTGGTCAACGCTTACTACTGTACCCAACATTATATCCATTGTTCCCAATTCAGGACAGCCCGGAGACCCGGTTACAATCAATGTTACTGGTGGTCTTGCCCTTCAGGGTGCAGGAACAGTAACAGTTGGTGGTGTACCGATTGTTATTACCGGATGGAGTTGGACTGTGCTTACCGGAAACATCCCGGCAGGAGGGGTTGGCCCTGCCGATGTTGTGTTGACAAACAACGATGCGCACACGGATACCGATGCTGGCGGATGGACATTTTTACCGATGGGAAACGTGGCGCAGTCTCACGAATCAATAACAAGTATTGGCATAGCGAATTCGATAGGGATATAGTACATTACACTCATACCAAAAGGGAGGCAACATGCCTACACCTGGAATCAACGCCCCAGCAGATGGACACATCATCATCGATGATGCTTTTCTCGAAGCGCACACGGCAGACGATGGGACGGTCATTGACGTTATCGCCATGACTCCCCCCGAAGCGTTTCTCAACGTGGCACAGAACCGCATACAGGGCGGTGGCCGAAGGATGATGAACGCCTTTGACCCCCGCGCAATCAAGGTCACGGGGGTGTACGTAGACCGCGCCATGGACTATGACGCGACACACGCCGAAATCAACTGGTGCCTGAGAAACGACCCCGAAGCATATCCGGACGTTGACTCACTGACCCCTCGGGTGCTGTACCCTCTCCGTACCCGATTCATCAGACCGTATCTCACGACAGCACGGGGTATCCGTATCTACTCGTAATCAAAGGGACTTGCGCCATGGCGAATACAAAGATAACGAAGTGGCTTGAAGAAAAGCGCCGTCAGCAGGGATCGCAGGTGGGCGGCATGCTCGGCATGGCCCCAAGTCCCATGCAGCGGTACGGGTGGGACCCGGTATCACAACAGCCTGTCCCGCAGACATTACAGAGCGGCAAGTACACCGGGTTGGGTGGCAATGGCCGACTGGAACGCACTATGCCCACGGAAAGGCGCGTGGATGTCAACGGGAAGCCCTACGGTGTGGACGAAGGGGAAGTGGTAGTCAATGACGCTCCCACGGTACAGGCGTATGGCGGGGCCCAGAACCTCGACAGGATGATACAGGCGAACCGGCCCGATGGCATGGCAAGACCCACAACCCCAGGCCAGGGACAGCAGCCAGTACCCCAGATGTGGCGGGGCGGAACCCGCGGCGGCCCACAAGACGGGACGATGGGGGGCAGGTATCCCCAAGGAGTTCCGGCAGGAGTGCCAAGGCCCGGTGCCGGTGGTATGCCGAAGGAAAGCCAGGCACAGATGCAGGCCGACATGAGAAACAGGGGAATGAGGCGGTTTGCATTGGGGGGGAATGTTCCAAGCTATCGCAATCGTACCCCGGGTATTGATATTCAGGGTAATTTCAGTGATTCAAACATCCCTCGTGCAACATCAGCAGTAGACACTCTTACCAATATGACGACCGCCGATGAAAACCGTCCAAGGATAACGGCAACAGACACACCTGCGCCTGCGCCTGTTACACAAAGCGCCGCTGCCCCAGCATTGCCCCCGATGTTTGGTACGGTTGACCCCAATGCCGGATTGAGTTCAGAACAGATTGCACAGAGGGATTGGGAATTAGCACACCCAAAGCAGACCGCTGGCGATCCAAACAAAATTCCGGTGCCAACAACGCCGCCACCAGTAACAGGAACCGGACTTACCCCAGAGGCAACCACTGCTGGCGCCGCGCCTGCCGGAACTCCGGTATTCGACCCGACCACACAGGACCAGGCCGCGCTCAACTACTATCTGCCCCGCCTTACCGCATCACAGCAGGCCGAAAGGGCAGCAGAGGCACAGGCGGCAATGCAGCAGGGAGCAAGCGCAGAGACCGTCAGGGGGACACAGGCGGTATCGGATGTCGGCAGAAGGTCCGCTGTCGGCGAAGCCGTTGCGCAGTTCGCCGATACCGCAGCGACAAGGGCGGATGAGCGGTACAAGTGGGCACAAGAACACGGCATGGATGAGCGCGAGTTCCAGTGGGACAAAGACCAGGCGACTGTTGCCGGATTGATATCTGCTCGGGACTACGATGGAGCCAATGCGTATCTTACTTCTCACGGCATGCCCGCAATTGATTTTACCGAAATAGAAAACCTTGAAGATGCGAGCAAGTTTGGTGATGCGGCGAACGCGATCTTTGATGTTATATCAATTCTGCCAGAGGATGCCGAAGAAACAACGCCAGGAATCACATCCTGGCTGTTGGGACTAGGAACATCTTATGTCCAACAGCAAGTTACGACAATGACCGGTGGAACAATTGCGCCGGAAACGCCAAGGGCCGTAACTGGTGGTCAGTATCAGGGGTATAGCTATACCGGCCTTGGAACCGGCGGCTATTCATTTACCGATGCAAACGGAGTAGCGCAAACCCTTACTCTCGATCAGATAATGGCAGACCCCGCGCTGATGTCTGCTGTGTATCCTGCGGCCAATCTGAATTGGGATGATGATAGTCCAATTGGCGAAGGTGCCGACCCCGTTCTTGATGCGTTTGCCGAGCGAATCGACAACGATGTATACGATTGGATAACCGATGGGACAGCAACAACAGGCGGCAAGGGGATATATGACAACCTGTTGAGAAATGAACAATTCAAAGGTCTTCTTGAAACAGCTAGGGGAACCGATGAGGCTGCCGCCGTGGAGGCATGGGATCAGATCGGCAGCATTCTTGGTGCCGCACGATTCATTGCATACAACAGAACAGACTATGCCGGAATGGCGTTTATGATTGACGAAAACACCATGGATACATTGAATGACCTTGGTGTTGTAAGTGATACGGTATACAATTCCTATCTCGCCGAACGCGGAGGAACCCCCGCAAGTTCCCGTGCCTATTTGATTCAGAATGAAGGAAACTTTGCCAATATGAGCCCCGCCTTTATTGCTGACTTCAACACGGCATACAATAATGGAGAGTCATGGGCGAGAGAACTGGTTCTGCCGCCCGAAACAAAAATGAGTTCAAAGGGAGATATTTTCACCGGACACACAACGCTAATGGACGAGGATAAAACCCTTCGTGGCGCAACGATGAATTGGTATCACCAAAACGAAGGCAAGGTTTTTGAACATGTCGGGATGTTGTTGAGGGCCGATGCAATATCAGAAGGAACAGCAGACAATGCCGGGTATATCGAGTTTACAGACATAAAGACCGGCAGCAAATATCGCCTCGGATGGAACGGAATGAAAAAAATAAGCTAGGGGGATAATTATGGGCGGAGTAGCGGTTGACCAGCCAACAACACAGACATCACAGACGAGTAGTTTGACGAGCGACATCAACGATACCGCCCAAACGGTAACACAGGCGGTCAATACGATCACGAATGCTGTTGCTGTTTCCGATGATGAAGACCTTGCCAGGGAAGTTGAAAAACAGCGGCGCAAAGAGTGGCGAGAATCAATGAAACAGCGCAAGGCGGAGTATGATGAACAAACCGCAATGCAGAAACAGGAGCTTGGCAGCAACCTTATGAACGCCGGGCTGAATCGCGAAATGCAGGCATATGCTTTCGGCCAGCAGAAAAAGAAAGACAAAATCGGCAGTGCGCGGGCACGAGCCTTTACGCTTGGAATTGCTCGCGGAATGGGATACCTTCCCCCGGGGTATTCGGCACAGAAGCAAACGGCCCAGGTGCCGCAATATCCGGTGAGGACAGTGAGCGAACAACCGGAAGTGCCAGGAACAACGCGCCCCACAGAGGTTCCCTCTGCGCCCACCATTCCGACAGAACCGCAAATCGTAATAGACCCAATAACGGGAAAGCCATCAAGGGCAGAGCAGGCGTTTAATAGAAAAATGGACCCACGTAGTTTCTATTCATGACAGGGAGTGACAATGGCAGAAAAAAACAGCGCCACCGTTGAATGGCCAAGCCGTATACGTAGACGTTATGGTGATTGGAAACCAATGTCGCGCCCACAGGCAACTGCGGAATTTGTTGAAGACATATTGAATAGCCCCAAAGACCTGACTTCCGATGAAATAACAGAAGAGGCGGTTATCCGAAATGTTATACAGGAAAATCGCGTTCAGGCATTGATACGCCTTGCGGAAAGTCGCAAAAAGCGTGGCGCTGGCGAACAGATATCTGGCGCGGCAAAGGAAGCGTTTAATCGGACGGCCACCCAACGCCAAGCGGCACCCCAAGGGCCAGGACAGTCCGTTGCCGCCAATGCGCAACGACCGATGCCTGCACAAGAAATAACCAATCCGCTCGACACTGCGCAAACACAGCAGGGATACAATTATCGCCTTGCCCAACAGTTGCCACCCGGTACGCCGCTTGAAGACGTTAAATCAAATGCACAGGTGGAACTACTGAGGCAGTCGTATCAGCCTGCCGAAAAGCCAATGACGGAATATCAGAAAGAGTCTTTGCGCTTGCGTCAGTCGTATCTTGGATACCAACAGTCGCGGGGCCGCACGGTTGACGAGAACATGGTTGATGATCGCCTAGTAAAGATGATTGCTATACCGGAGAAATACCAGAAAAAGGTTGAAACAAACCGGCAGATAATCGAGGGGTATGACAGCGCGATCATGGAGTTCGACAAGGCGATTCAGGCGTCAGCGTCAAAGGCAAAAGACAACACCGACCCCGAGGGCGCGTCAAAGGCATACGAGCGGCAACTTGAATTAATCGGAAAAAGGAACGAAGCGCTTGAAAAGAAGGCAAAGGCGTCCGACAGCGATCTGCTATACACCCAGGAAGCAAACGAGGCATGGACAGCCTACGACATGTTTACGGACTCAAGGGGAAGCATCAACTATGCCGATGCGCTGAAGAAGGTTCGCGGCGAGGACAAGCCCGCGAAGGTCGAAAAGAAACCGGATATTGTGCCGAACCCGAACGCGGGGAAGCCACTGACCCCGGAGGCGGTTGCCGAAGCGAAGATGAAATTTCCGAACGACAAAGAAGCCGCAAGGAACTGGCTCATCAGCCAAGGGTACAACGTCCAATGAGCACATTCGACGAACTTTGGGATTCCCCGACCTCTACGACGACCGTTGAAGAGCGGGAGAAGAAGAAGTTTGATGATCTGTGGGATTCAACTCCCGCCCCGACACACACCATGCCGGACGGAACGGTGATGCCCGGCGCGGAACACCCCGCCCCATACGAAGGCCCGAAGCCCGTTGAGATAACGCGGCAACCGGCGCCCACCGGATACCCTGAACTGCCGGGGTTTGGCGGCGCAGAAGCGGTGACAACCGGGGTATCAGCAGAACCGGCGATACCATTCTCTCCATCGGCACTCACCGACACAGAGCGGGTTGTCGGAAGGGCAAGACCCGTTGAGCAGGAGCCAATCTATACTGATTCAGTAGAGATTCCATTTGCCGCACAGGTGACCTCACTTGAAAAGGAAACTGAGTTTTTAGATAAGCCGCTGACCTATGCCGCGGAGAAGGCTGGTCAGTTTGTCGCGGCGCACCCTACGCCGATTACTGAAATCACCAACAAAATAGCGGCATTCGGCGGACGGGTGGTTGGTGGTGAGCAGTTACGCGCAGGCCGCGGAGAAGTCAAGGCGGCGGAAGTTGAGAAAGAGGAACGGACACCAGAACAGGAAGAACAGATTGTACGAGGAAAAGCCCTTGCCGATAAGGCGGGAATCACCGCAAAGGACGTATCATGGCAAGGGATACTTCCGATATACAAGGACAATCGAAAGTTGGCCGGCCTGAAACCGGTTGAGCGCCAGGATGTGACCGCATACCTGATGAGCAAGCGCGGGGAACGCGGGGCGGTACTCGAAGAAAAGGGCGCGATAAAACTGAAGGCGGCAGAGATACTTGACCCGACCGACCTGAAGGTTGAGAAGGTCCGCAGGCAGGTGGACAAGCTGGCAGAAATGAGCCCGGGGATAGGCGCAAGCCTGAAGGAAGGCGACATAGGCGGGGCGCTGGATATGCTCTTGGTGGATGCGACCCTTGGAGCAAACCCGGAAGCCCGCAAGGAAATACTGCGATTGCGCGACCAGTTTCAGGTGATTGCACAGGACAAGGACAAGGAATCCCGCGCCGATGGGCTGGCGAAAGTAATGGAAGATGCGGCAAAGTCCGGCGCAATGATGGCAAAGAGCGCGGCGATATCCACCATCCCCATTCTTGGCCCCATTGTGTCTACATCGATGTGGGTGAAGCAGGGCGCTGGAGAGATAATTGCGGGGCTTGAAGAACGCGGAATCAATCCAGAGGAACACCTTGGCGTGATTGCCGCTGGGGCCATGATCTACGGGGCCATCGAACAGGTTGAGGTAAATACGATTCTTGGCAAACACGGGATCGGAAAGGGAACCATTGACCGGCTTATAAAGAACCGGGTGATGCGGTTTGCCGCAGAGCGTGCCCTTGCGACAGGAAAAGAAACCATCGAAGAAGGGTGGCAGCAGCTAACCACTGATCTGACAACAGATATAGCCACCCCGATTGACCGCAAAGACATTGATGCTGGAAAGGCCATCCGCCGATATCTCACGAACGCATTCGACACCATGGCAAAGGCGCTCCCCTCGATGGCGGTGTTCTCGGCAATAGGCGCACCGGGAGCGTACAAGGCTACCAGGCAAGGCGGGACAGACACGGATGTTGCAATGCAACAGTCTGTTGCACAACCGCAACAGCCTCCCAAAGCGCCGGAAACACCCCAAGGACCCACGCCAACCCCGACCCCTGCCGTGACACCCCAACCGCCGCAGGCCCCTCTTGCCGCCCCTGCCGCGAAGCCGCAGGCCCCTGCTGAGACCATTGCTGATAAACTGGTGGCCGGGGAAGCCCTGACTGACGAGGAATCGGCGGAAATGCTGGCCGGGGATGAAGGGAAACAGGCTGCGCGGTCTGAAACAGAGGAATCCACCTACCAGGCCCTCGATGCTCCCACCAAGGCGAAGATTGATGCGATACCTGAATATCGGAAGAACAAGATACTCAAATTGTCCACCGATAGGGGTATACCCGTTGCTGACTTCGATATGGCTACCGGAATTCCTGGACGCAACTACATTCGCAACGAGGTAACTGCCGCCGTAGACTCACAGGACAAGGGAATACTATTCTTTGATCTCGATAAGACCAAATCAATGAACGAGGTATATGGGCACGAGGCAGTAGATGATGTGTTTGAGGCTGTTGGCTCATTCATGGGAAAGCACTTTGGGAATGTTCCCTTTGGAAGGCAGGGGGGAGAAGAGTTTGTTGCCATATTGCCTGCCGACCAAGCCGATAGGGTGAAGGCGTTTTTTGACGATATTTCCTCAAACCTTGACATATATGGCGAACCCGTTACTATAACGGCAGGTTTTACCAAGGGTCGCGACGATGGCGGAAAAATGAAGGCATCGTCGCTGGTTGAGGCCGCAAAAAACAGAAAAGGCGGAAGAAACACATTAACTATTGACATCGATAAGCAAAATGCTTATACTATACAGGGGGCAGTCCGGGGTCAGAAAGAATATGAGAACACGTATAACCGTGTTGCCGGTGCCGAGGCGCTTGAGGGTTTAGCAGAAGAGGCTGGTGTAACGAGCGAACAGAAAGACAAATGGATTGCCCAAGCAAAGGAGCTCCGCAATGAATACATCCAAAGAGTTGGTTCTATCCAAGATCGAATTAGAGGAAGGGAAGTACTCTCACCCTCTGTACAAAACACCGTTGGACGAGCCATACAGAAGCAAGAAGCAACAGGTGGAGTATCTGGAAAACAAGAAACTGGAGTATCAGCGAAAGAACAGGTTGGTGTAAAACCGGAATCGGTGGCAGCACAGGAACAGGAAGTAAAGAATGGGAAGGGACAGGGAAGCAAGGTTGGCGGGGTGGTCCCCGGAGTCACAGGAAAGGGTGATACGCCGGGTAGCGGAACTGGTACGGCAGGAAAAAAGCCAGCCGCCGCAATCCCCGAAGCCGTCTCAGGTGGCGCCATCACCGGGTACAGTGCCGGAAGCTGGCGGGCGCTGAAGTTCACGCCTGAGATTGAGGCGATGGAACCGGCGCAGAAAAGGGAAGCGGTTGTCGCTGAGAGAAAGCGGTTGCGCGAGAAGGCCCGGAGCGGCAAGATAACCGACGCGGTAAAGCGTCAACTTCGGGAAGCCGATAAGGTCCTGGGCCAGTATCTTCGCAAGAAGCTCGGTGAAGTCACCGCGGAGAAGCGGGTTGAGGCGGAGTCAAAGGCGGTCAGTAAGTACGCGGAAACCGGGAAGCCCGGCAGTGAGAAGTTGCGCAAACTGGATGCCGACGTAAAGACGGTACTGGACGATCTCGACAACGCCGATCTGGTGAAGGCACTCAACGACAGGTACGGCGAGAAAACGATACAGAAGGCCCGGGACGCGATAGAGACCGGAAATAAAGACGGCAAGGCCGCGCAGGAGCTTCGGGACACGATAGCCAACATTCTGCTTGGCGCGAACACGCAGGAAGCCGTTGAGATGCTTCAGGCCCGGCAGGAACAGAAGGTAGAGGACGAGCGGGTTGAGACTGAGCGGCGGGACCGGGAGCGGCGGCAGGCCGAGGGGAAAGCTCCTGAAGGTGAAGACAGGCGCAAGGGTGAGCGCAGGGCCGAGGGGCCGAGTCCGGCATTTCAGGAAAGGGGTAAACATGTATTGGGCAGGGGTTTGGTTTCAAGACAGAGAACCAAAGAGTCTGTTGGACTTATTCGACAGAGGACCATACGAGCGCTACCGGTATTATCATCACAGATGGAAATTGAGACTGCGCCGCCTGTACTATCGTGGCGATCTAAAGGAGCAGAAGCGGCTGCGGACGCTGTTGGAAAGTCCGTCGTGTGGTTTAAGATAAAGCCGAACACGCCCCTTGCCAAGAAAAACCCGGGCGGATTCTATAATCCATCAACTCCCGAGTACATTTATTTGAATGTTGAAGAAATGGGGCGCACCGGCTTTATGGGTAGCGTGATGCACGAACTTACCCATGCCGTGAAAAACGAAGCCCCTGAAATCTATCAAGCATATCTCGATGTCCTTGAATCTGAACTTACAGAAAGAGGCAAGGAAAAGCGCGAAGATACACAGCAAGAGTACGGCGATGCTGATGTCGGCAAAGAAGAATTTGTTGCCGAACTCAATGGGGATATCGCCACACAAGAATCATTCTGGCGCAAGCTGTATGAGCGCAGCCCCGAAGCGTTTCAGCGGGTATATGAGATATTACAAAGAATACTCGCAGAGGTAAAGGGATATCTTGGTGGAGCCAATTATCCGAAGTTCTATGTTCACAGAGTTGAGAAGGTTGAGCGGGCGCTGGCGGACATGGTTGAGAAGTTCAGGGTACAGCGGGGCGATGGCGGACAGGGGGATGTGACATTTCAAGGGAGAGGTAAGAAATCAGTTTTAGATCAACTCACAGATCCCGGCGAAGACTACAAAGACGATGTTGAAGTGGTGGATTACGTGGCAAGGGGGTATTTGCTCCCCGATGGAAACTATCTGTCAATTGGAGCGGGACAAGATCATCGTTTTATAAATGGAATGGTTGATCTTGGAAAGAAGCTTGAAGATAAATTCAAGAATGAACGTACATCGAAGATGTTTTATATCATGCGTTCATCTGGGGCAATACGATTCCTCCCTGAAACCAACTCATTTCAGATTCTCAAAGACCCAACACGAGAACAGATGAGAGCAATAGGGCGATACATAAAAGACAACGGTAGCGTTGAAATTGAACTTGGAGAAAACAAACCAAGCAGAACATATACAGAAGACAATCTTTTTGAACTGGAAGACGACCTTGGGAATATTCGATTTCAGAGACGCAAGGACATCACTCAAGGCGATCTGTTCGGTGAAGCCAAGACCGTAGGCCAACTTGAGGCCGAAGAGCAGCAGAGGCTTGAGCGTGCCGAGGTATCCCGCAGACAGCAGGAGAGGCCGGGGGGAGAGGCCGACCTTGGCAACCTGCCGATGTTTGAGAACCAGGACATTGCCGGTAGCCAGATGACCATGTTCCAGCGCCCCGCCTCAGAGCTTGAACCAATCTTAAAAAAGCGTTTTGTTCGTGGTGACAAACTTCTTGACGCTATTGATCTTGCAAAAGACATGGAAGCAAAGGGCGGGAAGTTTACACAGGATGGCAATGCTATTGTATATCATAGAACAACTCCGGAAAATGCCCAAAAGATAATCTCAGAACAGGCTATGACATCAAAAGAAAACGGGCTATTTTTTGGAACAAAACCGACAGGCCAAATAGAAGGGTATGGCTCCGCTGTAATTAGGGTTGAAGTTCCAATTGAAAAGCTTCAGCCAAGCGATGAATTCCCTAATGAATACCATGTTTGGATGCCTACCAATACGATTGGAAAAAAAATAAAAGTCAAGGCTGAGGAAGAACTTGCGTTCCAGCGCCGTGCCGCCATCAAGGCAGAGTCCGAGGACGCAGCGCGGAAGGCCGCTGCCGCCGAGGGTGCCGCTGCCCCGTTCGCCGTTGCCGCTGAAATCCAGACTGAGGCCAACCGGTTGCGCGGGAAACTCGCCAACATGGGCGATGACCGCCTGCTTGACCGCGCACAGATTGAGTTGCAGATAAAGGACTACAAGGATGTGAACCGGGATATTCTCGGTGCGGCCATCATCGACTACGCCCAGAAGATAGGCATACGCGGTGAACCTTACGCCAACGTGGATACCCTGGTCAAGAACGCCAAGACCAAGAACGACCTGTTGAAAGCCCTTGACACCATTGATGAGCGGTGGGGCGCGATGCTTAACCGCACCTTGCTGAAGAAGGCGCTTTCCAAGGTTGAGGATTCCGAGAAGTACCTGAAGGGGCTTGAGGGGAAGAAGGTGTCAACGACCGACCTCGAATCAAACAAGAACCTTCGGGAGTACATCGACAATCTCAAGGGCGCCGACGAGGCCACGCAGGCCAAGGCGCGTAATCTGTTGGCCCTGTACAATTCCACCGGGCAGGACAAGAAGACCAACAGGGAAGCGAACATTTCCGAGTACGGGGAGGACGTGATACGCTGGATTGAGAAGCCGTCAGAGGCCGTGCCCGCATCCGTGAATACCCTGTTGCATAAGATGTTCCGGGCCCGATTGCAGGAGATGAGCAATGCCGAACTGGCACAGGCGGTACGGGACATCAACGAGATACGCAAGAACGGGCGCACCGAGCGGCAGGCGCAGATGGAGAAGCGGGCCGGGGAACTCGATGAACTGGCCGCGCACATAGCCAACGACATTACCACGTTCACCGGCAAGGTCCCGCTCACGGACGTTGAGAAGCTGTCCGACAAGGAGCGCGGGAAGTCACCCAGGCGCAAGCGTGCTGACAGGATTCTTGAGGCGATAGATGAGTTTGGGTATTCGATGCTGGATTCCGAGCGCATCATTGAGGGACTTGTCGGGTTCAGCCGGAAGTCCAAGATAAAGGATGCGTTGTGGACCCCGCTCTGGCGCGGGACGGTGGAAGAAATCAAAGGGATGAAGGCGGCAGAAGAGAAGTTCAAGAGCCTGTTCCGCAAGATGAACATGGCCGATGTGCGCATGAAGCCGTTTATCGCCCTGAAGATACAGAGCCCCAAGACCGGGCAGGAACAGTCGATAAACCTGTCTCTTGAAGAAATGATGTTCGTGTACGCCAACAGCCAGAACCCCGGCAACCGGGCGCACCTGGTTGGAACAGGGTTCACCGAGGAGGCCATAGAGAGCGTGACCGGCGCCCTGCCGAAAGAGTACCGGGATGCGGTTGACAAGCTGATTGACTGGTACGACAACGAACAGTACCCGCGTGTGTCCGCACAGTTTGAGCGCGAACACCTTGTACCCATGCCGAAGGAACACCGGTATTTCCCCCTGTTGAACCTGAACTCTGACCGCGGCGAGAGCCAGATTGTCGTAGACATGATGGCGCGGATGGGCGCGAAGAAGGCCGGGGTACTCAAGGGGTTCACCAAGAGCAGGGTTGGGGCCGATACTCCGTTCTCCGGGTTGAAGTTCTTCGACACCGTTCTGGGGAACATCAAGGCCGTGGAACACTATGTCGCCATGGCAGAGCCGACAAGGGAAGTGCAGCGGGTGCTGAGTGACCCCAACGTGAAGGCGGCGATACAGGCCAAGAGCAAACCCGCGTATGCGAGCCTGGGCAAGTGGGTAAAGGCCCTGGCCTACGGGAAGATTGAGGGTGGCGACAAGATAATGAACGTGTTGCGGAACAACTACGCCGCATACGTTCTCGGGTACAAGTTGACCTCGGTGATGGCACAGACCGGATCGCTGCCGAAAGCCATGGGACAGTTGAACAAGGCCCGGTTTGCCGGGACCCTGGGCCGGTGGATATCGCATCCGATTAAGTTCATGGAGAACGTGAATGAATTAAGCCCGTTCATGGCTGCGCGTTCGCGGTCATTTGAGCGCGACATTGCCGAACAGTTTGAAGGGCAGTGGGCCAAGGACATGCTTGGGGTTGGAAGTGTGGCCGACAAGGTGCGCGAAACCGGCATGTGGACCATGGGCGCGTATGATAAACTGCTGGCCTCGTGGGTGTGGGACGCGAAGTACCGGGAAAGCCTGAGCCGGACCGGGAACAAGCAGCAGGCCGTGGACGACGCTGATGAAACCGTGCGCAAAACGCAGTCTGGCGGCGGGCTCATATCCATGCCGGAATGGCACCGGGGATCGGCGCTGGCCCGGATGCTGTCCCAATTCAAGTCAGACCCCTCCAAGACCGTGAATTTGCTCTATGAAATGGCGGGGAAGGTCAGGGACAGGGGGTACGCGAAGACGGCCCTGGATGCCTTCTGGGTGCTTCTGGCGCCCGCCATGCTTGAGTACATGATACGCCATGGGTTCAAACCGCCATGGGACGAGCCGGAAGAAGTAGCGCGGGAAGTTGTGAACAACGTGGTCGGGGGAATACCCTATTTTGGGCAGGTGATAGAGGCTGCCGGGAACATAGGGATAGACAAGATCGGGGAAATGCGCGGGATAAAGCCTGATTATAGGTGGACGCGCAATATCGGGGAGGTCAACATACCTGCGCTTCAGGGGATAAGTTCTCTGTCTGAGGGTCTGGCCGGCGAGAAGATATGGGCGATTGCCGATGGCCTTGCCGCGGTGGCGGGGGTCCCCGGGGGTGGTCAGGTGAAGCGCACTGTTCAGGGTGTGCAGAAGATGGCCGAGGGGAAGACCGACATACGCAGCCTGGTATGGAGCGAATCGGCGTTGAAGGAACACACGGTACGGGCAAGTATGAAGAAACGCCTGAAAAGCACTGACCCCGCTGAGGCTGCGACATTCCTGGGGTGGTGGCGCAAGCAGAAGCCGAGCGCAAGGCAGAACTTCAGGGAGTATTTTGGTCCGGGGATGCAGGAGGCTGTCGATAAGGCCCGAGAACGGGTTGATAACGCAAAGGATCGGTACACAAACGACCTTGCCAAGACGCTGACGATAGAGGAGCGCGAGAAGGTTATCGGGCGCAGAGATAAACTACTCAAAGCACAGGAGAAGGCAAAATGACCGGGACGAACAACACTGCCGCGTGCGCCATCGAGGAATGCCGGAAGATATTTCTGGAACTGAGCAAGTTCTGGAAGCTATGCCTTATTGGACTTGTCAGTCTGCTGGGGATGTATGGTGGTGCCTGGGCGTGGACATGGAAAGAGATGCGAGATGACCAAGTGCGGCAGGACAAGGCCATCGAAGAGATGCAGTCCGCCTTTGACGATGTGCGGTTTTTGAGAACGCAGTCAGATGAGATATTGGACAACCAGAAAGAAATCATCAAGTACTTCGAGCGGATGAGCAAGAGACCGAGGTAGCCAATGGCCGCAAAACTGGTGCGCACGTTTGATGTGAGGAAGTTCCGGCATGGGGATACCTTTTTCAGCCGGGGAACAAGCGCAAAGAGTGACACCATTGCATATGCAACGGCATGGAGCAGGGGCAGAGAGGGCCGCAGACGTGCAAGGGCGGCGGTAAGGAACCCGAACTATGCAACACATGCCGGGAATATCCACGAGTCCTGGGGCCAGTTTTACCCGATTGAGGCGAGTATACGCGGGTATGAGCGCGGCGACCTTGATGAGTACCGGACCGACGAATGCTGGTTCGTGCGGGTGTACCGGTGGAAGGGCTTTCAGGAACCACGGAAGCAAACCCTGTGCGCGAACACACTGGAATACTGGTCACGGAAGAACGGGAGAAAGAAATACGATCTGTGGGGAGCGATAACAAGTTCCCGGCTTGGTCAATGCCTGTTCCCGTTTGCAAAGGCAGATGACGGGGCGCTGTATTGCAGTGAAGGCGCAATCAAGCTCCATGTGATATGTGGGATTGTGGACGTTGAGTTTCCCTATGACGTTGACTTGCGGCTGGTGCGCAGGTACATGGAACTGAATAAGGACAGACTGCCGGAGAGTTACAACCCCGCAGCAGTGATGGAATGGATGCAGACGAACCCCGAGTTTGAGGAAGTCACCGGATATATTTTGAGATAGTCAAATCGGTGGACAACCGAAAGCAGGAGGGGGTGAGACCAATGGCGATGTAGGGAAAACATCAAGAGAATGATTGGGCGGTCTGCGAGTAATGGCGCGGACCGCTTTTTATTTGCACAAAGGGGTTGACAAACGAACGGGAATTGATTATACTTGTGATAAGCAGGACACACTTGAATAGGGGGCGGCTTATGAAAAGACCGAGTACCAAAGCGCTTCGAGCGTTGTTTTGGGAAATAAAAACTTCCACAGATAAATCCCCACTCCGTCTGATGAGACAGCAATATGCGGTAAGTTCCGCTACGGCTGAGGTTGATTATATAGACGGATGGTTAGACGGGATTAGTTTTGCTAGGGTCGCCCCTCAGGGGAAGTTGCTTGGTGTGCTGAAGCGCCTTGTTGAGCGGTGCGATGGTGACGAGGGCGTGCGGGCAGACGGAAGCAACATTGACACGAGGGAAGCACACGCCGTTATTGACAAGACAGAGGGACGGCATCGGGAAGAGGCCATGCATGATACCCCGTTCGGAGAACAGCTTGACGGCGGCAGTGAGGTAGACCTGTGATAACTTCTTCTGAGAGGGCTTTGGGTTTTGCTGTTGAAGCTACGGGGGGCGGTAGATTCGGAACTGCCGCCAAAGCCCTTCCCCCCTACCCCCCAAAGAGAGGAAAGAGAGGACACAGAGAAGCCATTGGGTGTGAGGCTCTGACCTTCACATCCTTGGACAAATTGCCGCTCGCGTTGCGGCCCAGAGAAGTACGGTACGGCGATGAGTTCGTCACCACCTGGCGGGTAAGGCCCTTGATATTATCTCCAAACTTCCCGCCGCGCAGATGTGAGGCCGAAGCCAATGTCCACGCCCAGATATGAATATATACACAACTTCACAAAAAATCAACAGGGAAGGTGAAAAATGTTGAAGGCAGGCAGGCCGAAATACGAGGCGATGGGGCGGTATGACTTCTATATCACCGACCGCGCAATCGCGGCGTTGAGAAAAGAGAGCGTTGATACGATGGTTTCCATGTCGAAGATCGTTGAACTGGCGATATGGAAACACCTTGATGCAATCGACAGCCCGAACAGCAACAAGCCCAAGCAGCAGCTTGTCAGCCAGAGGGTTATCAACAAGTACAAAGACCCGAGGAAATAATGGCTCTTCGCATATCCAAGCGCGGCCTCTGGGCCACAAGCAATCCCACGTTCGGGCGCTGTCCCGCCTGCTCCGGCCTGACGCTGCGCGGGGTGTGCCAGTCGTGCGGCCTGGTCCACGCCTGCGCCCATTGCGGACGGGTGAAGCTCCCTGACGGCACATACGCGGCGGTCCGGCACGACAGCGAACAGATATCACATGGCATCTGCCGTCCCTGTGCGCAGAAGTATCACCCGGATACCTACAATCGGCTTGTGGCGAAAGGCGTGTGGAAGGGTTGCGCGGAACGTGTATAAGCATTATATTATCGGTGTGCTTATGCACAGGAAGGAGATACCATGAAGGGATGCATCTTTGTGCGGAAGTGTCACCCGGACGCAACGGCCCTGTTCAATCGGCTGAAGCGTGAAGGCCGAGTGAAGGACTGGCTTGATGTGGTGTACGCAGGTCTTCGGGCGAAGTCGAAAGAGAAGAAGCCCAAAGAAGAACCGTGGAAGTAGCTGCTTGGCGGCGGCGATGGGGTCTCTTACAAAGGGAGTGGCGATGGCAGCAGCAGTTGAGAAGTTCGCGGCAAAGAAAGCCCGGCAGCATACCGTGTACAAGCTTGCGGATGGTACGCGGGTTCCGGGAGTGACAACGATTACGGGAGTGATGGACAAACCTGCCCTTGTCAAATGGGCGAACGGCCTTGGTTTGCAGGGTATCGAAACCACGAAGTACGTGGATGAACTTGCGGCTGTCGGGACTCTGGCGCACGATGGTATTCACTGCCACCTGACCAATGCCCCGTGGAACACCGATGACTGTTCCAAAAACCAGATTGACTTGGCCGAAACGTGTATCATCAAGTGGCATTACTTCGCGGACAATCACAACATCAAAGTGATTCACAGCGAATGGCCGCTTGTCAGCGAGAAGCACCGGTACGGCGGAACCTGTGACCTGTACTGCGAGTTGGATGGCAAGCCGACCCTGCTTGATTTGAAGACCTGCAAGGGTATTTACGATGACCACTTCACGCAGCTTGCCGGATACTACACCCTCATCAAAGAGCAGGGGTTGCCGATAGATCAGGTGATGATTGTCCGCATCGGGCGCAGCGATGCGGAAGGGACACAACCCGAGGTTAAAGAGTGCCCGGATATCGACCTACACGTTGAGCGGTTCCTTGTGTGCCGGAAACTATATGACCTGAACAACCAGATACGGAAGGCGGGATAAGGATGGAACATTCACAGGAAATCAGCAAGCTGGCAACCGCGCTGGTGCTGGTCCAGGCCGCACTCAAACCGGTGGTCAAGAACAGCGAAAACCCGTTTTTCCACTCGAAGTATGCCGACTTGGTAGCGGTGTCGGAATCCTGCCGGATGCTGCTTGCCGAGCAGGGGCTTGCGGTGGTCCAGACTCCGACAGGCGGCGATGGACACACCATCAGCATTTCCACCATGCTTCTCCATTCAAGCGGAGAGTGGATACGGGATACGGCCCTGTACCCGTTGGCGAAGTCAGACCCGCAGGGAGTGGGAAGCGCCATAACCTATGCGCGACGGTACGGCCTGTGCGCCATTGTCGGCATTGTGACCGACGATGACGACGATGGAAACGGGGCAAGCGATACACCGAAACCCCCGGCGCCTGGGAAGCCCCCTGTTGCGCCGCCCGCGCCGAATACCCCCTTGGTGACAACCGATATGATTCTGAAGCTCATGCGGGAAGCGCAGACGGTTGCGGCCCTCACTCAGACGGTGCGGAAGTACAAGGCTGTTCCGATGACGGTTGGCGACAAGGAAAAACTGAATGAGGAATACAAGGCGCTCAAAAACAAACTGAACGGGGTAAAATAATGATAAACCACGTCGTTCTCATGGGGCGGGTTGGGCGCGACCCGGAAATGCGCACATCACAGAAGGGCACATCCATTGTCTCGCTTTCCATGGCTACTACCGAGAAGTGGGGAACCGGGGAAGCGCGTAAGGAACAGACGGAATGGCACAACCTGGTTGCGTTCGGCAAGCTGGCCGACAACATCAGCCGCTTTGTCAAGAAGGGGAACCGCCTCTACGTGAGCGGCAAGATACAGACGCGCAAGTGGGATGACAAGGAAGGCAACAAGCACGAGCGCGTTGAGATTGTCTGCATGGAGGCGGTGTTTATCGACTTCAATAACGACGAGAAGCGGAAGGCCGCGGATGACAACCAGACGGCGGCATACGAAACCCCGGCAACAGAGGCGCAGAATGATTCCTCAGATTTGCCGTTTTGATCACAGGCACATGTCTTTGTCTGACGTTATCGCCATGGCCGATGACATCAAGGCGCGGGATGAAGCGCGGGAGCTGGCCGGCGACGAGGAACAGCCCGAGGACAACCACGATGCGGAGATAGCCCGGTATGAGGACGATCTTAACGACTGACCAGCAGCGGGACCAGGCTGTTGACTACCTGAAGCAGTTGGTCTTCGGGAAGCGCCGGTATGTGCTGGATATCAAGGTGTGGCGCAGGCCCCGGAGCCTGAGGCAGAACAGGCTTGAGCGGATGTGGCTGAAGTGCCTGGCGGACGAGACCGGGAATGATGCTGACGACCTTCATGAATTTTTCAAGAAGAAGTTTCTCGAACCACGCCGGGCGACAATCAACGGTGAGACAATCGAGATACCGGCATCGACAACGACCCTTGACACGGCGCAGTTTACCACGTACCTTGATAAGATAGCGGTGTTCTCGCAGGACTTCTTTGGGGTGATGCTTCCGCAACCGGATTCCCTTGGATGGGATTACTTGGTTGCAAGATATGGAGACCAATAATGCCTACACACATGTTCACCGTGACGGCAACAAAAAAAAGCATGGCCCTATTTGTTTCCCGGCATTGTACAAAGTGCATGTCGAAGCAGGCGAAGCGGTTCTGCACTTCCAAGGACTGCGACCTGTACCCTATCCGCATCATGCGCACCGTGGAACCTGACCAGACCCACATGTTCAAGAGCGCGGACTTCCCGGCATTCGTGAGGGACGTGGTGCAGGCGGCGATAGAGTATTCCAGCGTGGTAAGTGATGGTTTTGGCTTCGACCAGTTGCGCGGGGCTGTGCCGATTCAACCCATGCACCCGAACTGGTGGGGGAACGTGACCAGGACAAGGGCATGGAAGGCTAACTTCGAGGCGACCGGGGCGCACCAGGTCAGTGAGACCGACAGCAGGGCCGGGGGGATGCAGTTGGTGTGGAGAAGGAAGCGGTACTCGCCGGAAATGCTGGCATGCACACGGGCGATGTGTGAAGGAGCCTTGGCGCCGGACGTGGTAAGCGCACTCGCAAACACTTGAGGGGGCCAGTGATGAATAAAAAAGTTGACTACGAATGTGTAATTGGTGACATAATTTTCTTGGTATCAAAGGCCTTTACGAATACAGAAACAAATGAGGTGGATATAGCGCCGATTGTGTTTTGTCTTGAGGTGGCAAAGCATCGTACCATTGAAGTGTTAAATAAATATACTGCCAAACAAAGAGGACGCACTCGCAATTAATTGAAAGGTTGTCACTATGGGATGCAGACACGTGTGGATGATTGAGATGAGTGAGGGAGCGGCTTGTCTGAGTTGTCGAGACTGTGACATTGGCGGAACTGTTGCTGGGAAGAACAAGGCAGACTGTTTACCTTTCTGGTTTTTTGAGGATCGGAAGCATATACACGAGTTGGTTGATGCAATTTTCGACGACAAGTTTGAACCGGCCGATATTGTGGACGCTCCCACCAAACAACAGAGCGGTAAGCGCACTCGCAAACACTCAGGTGGCAAGTGATGGAAGAGCCAACCAAGGTTGACCAGTTTTTCACTAATCTTTTTGCTTTCATCGGCGTGTTTGCAACGATTTGGTTTATCTCCGGCCTGTCGTGCAATTAATTGTTGACAACAGGCGATCCGTGTATTAGATTGAAGGTGTCGGGACTGGACGTTCCGATGCCATGCAAAGGGACAACGTGAATTCCACAATCCAACATCTACGGCATGGCCAAACCAAGCGGACTACGCTACCGTTCTCCCGTTCCTTGGACTGTAGCTTTCCACCCGAATGGGGAGGCCATGCCGCTTTATGAATAAAAAAATGGAGCCCGTTGAGGTTTATGTTAGTGACTCTAATTTTGTTTGCATAAAGACCGATGACTATGGTGGTGGGGAACAAATAATTTTATTACACCCATCACAGATCGATCTTCTTATTGAGTGGTTGAATGAGGCAAAAACAGAAGCAATGATAGCGGGGAAAAATGAATAAAGACCCCGCATTTCTATTTTACACGCAGGACTTTATAACCGGCACCATGTTTATGTCGAATGAAGATGTCGGTATTTATACACGCCTACTATGCGCCCAACACCAACACGGAGGATTAATACCCAAAGATGCTTTTGTGTCAATGACTTCAGGCCACCCCCTTGTCATGTCTAAATTTATCGAGACCAATGAAGGATATTATAACAAACGCCTTGCAGACGAGATGGTAAAGCGTGCCAACAAGTCATGCAATATGTCTGCAAATGCTCATAAAAGATGGGCAGAAGCAAAGCAAAAGGATTGCAAAAGCAATGCAATTGCATATGCTTTGGCAATGCAACCTGAAGATGAAAATGAAATAGCTTCTAAAGATGGGGGTACGGGGGAAGGAAATCCCCCAATACCTGAGCGACCTAAGGCAGTATCATCTTCGATGATTGCAGCATTCGTTGAGGAAGCCCGTATTGGATTTACCAAGCTGGACCAGAAGTACCGCATGACCCAGGATGAACGAATCCGGGCGCACACCGTTGTTGACGAGCTTTTAAACAATGACCGGTATTCAATCCAAGATATAAAAGACACGATTGATAGTGCTCAAAGAGAAGGGCTTTCGTACACATCCTTTTCGGCAGTAGCCACAATGCTTCGGCGCGGAACATTCAGGAACAAAGAATGACCATCGAAGAACTGATCGGCTCATCGAACGCTGTCAATGAGGGCATGGTCTTGAGTGATATTCTTGTCACCCGCATGATGCCACTTGGCTTGAGACCGGAATATTTCACCGGTAAGCAGCGAAAGCTATTTGATGCCCTGTATTTCCAGTGGAGTGAGTTTGGAGAGTTAAACCCTGAGATACTTGATGATGGAGAAAAGGCAATCGCCGACGAAGTTCTTTCCCTCAATGGAAATTCATCGAAGGAAATAATTGAGTCGCTTCATTCTGAGTATCTGCGCCGCTGTCATGGGTTGATGATGTACGAGTCGATGAAGATTGAAGAGCCGGACGCATCACTACGCGCACTACAAGAAAGCATTGCCGATGCGCTGTTCTCAAAGCGGTCAAAGGACTATGACCACCTTGACAACATGCGCCGCCTGATGGCCGCGCTTGAGCGTGCGACACAGATGGACATTGCGGTATCGGGTGTTACCACCGGCGTACCGCAGTATGATGCTTTAATCAACGGCCACGAACACGGCAAGGTGTATGTCATCGGCGCTTTGAAGAAAACAGGGAAGTCTCGTTTTATGACACAGTGCGCTATCAGTGCATGCGAAGCCGGGGCCGGGGTGATTGTGAACAGTCTGGAAATGTCACCGATTCGCCTGAACAACCTGGCGCTGTCTTACTACTCAGGGGTGAACGGAAATAAGATAGGCCGTGCGCTGACGCAGGGCGACTTCTCCAAGATTGCCGCGGCAACGGATAAACTGCGCTCCCTTTCGTGGAAGATTTACGCTGACCATACTGTTGCCGACATGCGCAGTCGCATTATCCACGAGAAGGCAAAGGGACAGGTTGACGTTGTGTTTGTGGACTTCATACAGCGGCTACGTGATGATAAATACGGCAAAGACCGCGTGAGGGAAGTTGAGCGGATCAGCCAGGACCTTGCTGACCTTGCCAGAGAACAGGATGTTGCGATGGTTGAGGTTACGCAGTTGAAGGGGGAGGCTGAGTTTTTACAGAAGAGGGGCGATAAAAAACCAGGAGTGTTTGGCAGCGGAGAAAAAAGAGAATCGGAAGAAGACCACATGCCGGACATGTCATACGTGAAAGAGTCTCAAGGAATATCTGAAAACGCCGATGTGATAACGATACTCCACAACCCGAAGCGACACGAAAACCCTTACGACGGGGCCGCGTATGTATTGCCGACGCTGTTGTGTAAGGTAGAACAGAGGGATGATGTCAGCGGAACAGTCTTGCGACTCGCGGCAGACTTGCGTACCTGCCGATTTACAATTTGCGATTGATTCAATGAAACGCGCATTGCCCCTGTGTACTGATGAGCGGAGAGCGTACCACTACAAGGACATACGCAAAATCGCAAGGGGAATTGACCGGGAATTGCTGAAGGCGGAACTAAAAAATGACCATGCTTAAATTCTCCAAACAGTCTCAACTCCACTGCTCTGATCTGAGTGAGCGCGGGAGCAAGTTGAAGCGCAAGGAACTGGACGCCCTGCTTACCGCATGGTCCCTTGAAGTCCGGCGCCTGGCAGGGAACAAGTGTGAGTGGTGCGGAACAACCAAGAAGCTCCAGGCCCATCACATAGTAGCGCGGTCCTTGTGCAGCCATGCCGGACAGACGATGCTTGCCAACGGGATGTGCCTATGCTTCAGGTGTCACATTCACCGGCTCAAGGCTGACGTTGACGGGTATATCCAGGTGCGCGACGAAGTGTTGAAGCGCCGGGGGGTAAGCTATCAGGAACTTCGTATCAAGTGTGGCCGTCAGTTTTTGGGGAAGGTGGGCGTCCCGGCAAACGACATTGCCAAGATCGTACACGAGGCGCGGGAGAAGCACATCAACACGGTGTTCGAGAACAAGCTGACCCTGGCCCTGAATGAGAACGCGGCACTGAAGCGGCGCATAACGGAACTGGAAGAAACGGTTGCCAACCTCGAAAGGAAGGGGAAATGAACTATCTTTTTATTGTTGTGGGAATGTGGATTGGTGCGGCGATTGCGATACTTGCACACTGGCGGAGTACGAAGCGGCACACCTTCATGATAAAGAATTTTCTCATGGGAACAGCGGACAAGTACACAACACTGGCGGTATCCCCGAGGGGCAAGATGCTCTTCGTGCAGATATCAGACCGGGACAGCCGCTCAAAGGAACTGCCCTACGGGTGGGCGCTCATAGAGGTGATTGACCAGGAAAAGAAAGTGGTGTTTCTCTGGGATATCCATGTTCGTGAGGAGCTTCGGCGCCAGGGGTACGGGCGCGACCTGATGAACATTCTTCAGGAAAACTACGACGAGATACGGACCCATACCTACCCCGCAATCATCAGCCGGGCAGGTACACAGTTGTGCCTTGCCTGTGGGTTCCGCATGACGCAGGCACTTATCAAGCGTGACCCGTGGCTGCTGGTGTGGCAGCGCGGCAAGGGTGTCAGCGACAAGCCGAGGGGGAACAAGTGAACCTGCTGGCATTGAAACAAAAAGTTGCGTTGGAAACGTTTTTGATATAGATTGCTGTTAGATGCTCTGCGAGGACATCCTGTGATTAATATGCCAGTGGGAATCAACCCTTATCCGATGCGCTTTCTCCTCGCAGAGCGGCGCGTCGGGCTGGCTTTTGTATTTTGGGGGTGTTGGTGAACAATATTAAGTACAACGAGGAGATTGTTTACGATGGTGTTCGGCGCGGTGCCTTTGAAATAGACAGAGAGGGGAGAGTGTGGAGAACCAAGTTTCTTGATTGGTGTGGAAAGAATACTTTGTACACATCCCAGAGGCACAGATGTGAAACCGTTGGGGGTAGAAAAAGAAACCGATTATGGGTTTGCTGGAGATATAATAAAAAATATGTTCGATGTGTCGCTGCGCGCCTGGTGTGGTTTCATTCGTATGGGCATATTGGAAAAAATCTCACAATTAATCACATTGATGGAAATCCGTTGAACAATAACCCGAACAACCTAGAGCTTGCCACTTACTCTGAGCAACAAATACATGCACACAGGGTGTTACATGTAAAAACCGCACACAATGGCGGGGAGGGGTGTGCAAGATCAAAATTAAAACAGCTTGAAGTTGATGAGATTAGGAAAATTCGAAAGGCTGAAATCGGAACGGTACTAATTGGTAAAATGTTTGGCGTTACCAGTGCGACCGTGTCAAAGATATGCAGGAACAAGACGTGGAGGAATGTTAAAAATGAACCAAATTGAACGACAGAAATATCTCCAACTGTTCACAAATCTTACTGTTGGCCTGTCTCAAACGGGCGCGAGTTGGTGCGCATGTTTTGGAACCCTGCTTGGCATAGTGAGAGATCACAAAATATCCGATGACCAAGATTTGGATATTGGGATACTCAGCGGGCATCTTCAGGTTTATTCCATGCTACGCAGCCTTGTTCCTGTCAAAAACTTTGTTTTAGATGATTGCACCGGAATGCCATATCAGTTAGCGTATTCACAAAACGGACGCACTGTTGATGTTTATTTCTGGTATCGGCGTGAAGGACACGCATTTCATTGTTTTGACGAGAACCTTGAGCGGCCGGCCAACGGGGTGCTGAAGGAGTACCACTTCAAAGGTATCCCCGAAACCGTGTTCTGGCCTCGCCCCGAGGACGTAGCAAAGGTGGACACCAAGGCAAAGCTGATGCGCTGGATCAATGCGGACAACACCTACGCTGTCCCGGTGCCGGGGATTGAGACAGAGGGGCTTACCATCAACGTGCCGTTCGGGTTCGGGGCGGCGCTGGACTGCTGGTATCCGGGGTGTTGGGCGATACCAAACCCTCAGTATGGGCAGAGCAGGGCGATACACGAGTTCACGGTACAAACCTGTCGCGGGATTGGGTGGAGGTGAACCATGACCAAGTACAGCCCGAAGCACATGGCAACCGAACCTGACCGCACGGAGAGGGCTTACGGCGGATTCAACCACGCCGCGGCACGGATGCAGGAGAACGAAGCTATGGTGCGGGAGGTCTACAAGAGGCTGCAAGAGAACCACGGTGAGTTCTTGAGAAAGTTCATGGTACTCAAGGGTGTGGACCTGTTTGGGAAGGGCAAGGCCCAAGTGGTGCTGGTGCGCTGCGAGGATGGCCGGGAGTACACCACTGACCTTGATGTGCTGGCACGCGAGGGAATCACGGAACCGGCGCACATCGTCACGGCGGTGGTGAACACGGTATCGAACGCGGAAGAGCTTTCATCCCTGCCGAGGATGGACAGGATAATGAGAACGGGGAAAGAATGAAGTACGCCACTGTATGCAGTGGTATTGAGGCCCCGTCTGTGGCTTGGTCCGGCCTTGGATGGGAGCCGGTGTTTTTCAGTGAGATAGGTTGACATTGTGTCATGGTTTGAGTATATTTATAGTTATGAGCGCACACAGAAAAGATTTTACAACGGCCAAACTTCTGTATGAAGCGGGATTGTCCATACAGGATATAGCTAAATATTATTCCGTATCAAGACAGTCTATGTGGGACGCGTTAAAACGAAGGGACGTTGTTTTTCGACCAAAAATCAGATGTGGAAGCGACAACGTTTTTAAGAGACACGGAGATATTTCTGATGGAAGATGCCATGACCTTTTTGAAAAAGCATTAGAAAAGAGAATCATTATAAGAAAAACCACCTGTGATGTTTGTGGAATGGTCAACGATAGGGATAAAAGCTACATTGAAGCCCACCATAGTGACTATTCAAAGCCCCTTGATGTTATGTGGTTGTGCAGAAGGTGTCATTATCAGTGGCACAAAACAAATAAAGCATTAAATACAAAATGAAATACTTGAGTTTGTTCTCTGGCATAGAGGCCGCATCTGCTGCGTGGATTCCATTGGGATGGGAGTGTGTGGGATTTGCAGAAATAGAGAAGTTTCCATGTGCGGTATTAAAACACCATTATCCGACTGTTCCAAATTTGGGAGATATTACAAAGATAACGCAGAAGCAGGTTGAGGCGTTGGGGTGTGTAGATGTTGTTATCGGTGGTTTTCCCTGCCAAGACCTGTCTGTTGCTGGTAAGCGAAAGGGGCTTAAAAATGCAGATGGAACTGCCACTCGATCTGGATTGTTTTACGATGCCATGCGAATCTTCTGGTGGAGCAAGGCAAGATATCTGCTCATTGAAAACGTGCCTGGACTGTTCTCGTCTAACGGCGGAAAGGACTTTGCTTCGGTGGTTGGAGAAATGGCTGGGTGTGAATGCAGCCCACCGAGAGATGGATGGGAAAATTCCGGTTGTGCTGTCGGAAAAAGAGGGATGCTTGAATGGTGCTGTTTGGATGCGCAATATTTTGGGTTGGCGCAAAGGCGGGTGCGCTGTTTCCTTGTCCTTGATACTGGAAACTGGTTCAATAGACCGCCGATACTTCTTGTCGAGTCAAGCTTGCAAGGGTATCCTGCGCCGAGCAGAGAAAAGGGGCAAGGCGTTGCCGCCGATGTTGCTCCGAGCCTTACAGGTAGTGGCCGAGGGGTCGAGCGGACAGGCGAAAGCATAGGACAAGACCCGGTGATAGCACACTCCCTTCGCGCCGAGGGCTTTGATGCGTCCGAGGATGGTACGGGCAGGGGTACGCCGATGGTGCCAGTCATTTCGCCAGCAATAAAAAGCCGTGACAGCAAGGGGCCGTCAAGCGATGGCGATGGCGATTGCGCGTGCCTTGTGCCTATTTGTTTCAAGGGCGGCCAGAGTGCAAAGGCGCGAAGCCTTGGGCTTGCAGAGAATATATCCCCGACGCTTCCGAGCTCTGACAGCGGAAGCAATAGAGCGCCGGTGGTCGCCATTCGCACGGCGCAGACATCGGCTAACGGATGCGGGATATCTGAAGGTGTTGCGCACACGCTTGACCAGTCACAGGGACAGGCGGTGGTATACGACATGCGCGGGAACGGGGATGGACAAACGGTAAACACCTTGTCTGGTGACCACGCATCAAGGCCGACAGACTATACGCCGGTGGTAACATACCCGATAGACATGCGAAACGCTGGCCGTGACCCTGAAAAGCACGATGAAATAAACCGGCAGGGCATCGGGGTTGGCGATGAAGGCGAACCGGCGCACACTGTAAGTTGTGCCCATGTCAACGCGGTGGCATTTGCGCAGAACCAGCGTGGAGAATTGCGGGATGCATGCACAACAAGCAAGGCGAGGGACATTGGGGCAGCCCCAGATGAACAAGTCGGAATGCGCGGATGTGCGATGGAAGTAAGACGTTTGCTCCCCTCTGAGTGTGAATTTTTAATGGGACTGCCACGCAATTATACCCGCATACCTTGGCGCGGGAAGTCTGCCGCTGACTGCCCTGATGGACCACGGTACAAGGCTTTGGGGAACAGCATGGCCGTGCCGGTTATCCGGTGGATAGGCGAACGCATACAGATGATGGAAAATGAACGAAATCATTGACAACCCCCCTCTTGAAGTCACCCAAGACTTCCTGCGCCGCCTTGTTCGCCAGACAGAGGGCCGGTGTTTGGAGCGCACAGAGGACGGGTACTACGTGTTTCTGTGTGGAAGCGCAACGGTGACTTCGGACATAAAGACTTGGGCGCGGGAGAAGGTATCGATACTTATCAATCCCACGCGCCGGGATTACGAGCAGTACATGCCAAGGACGACATATTACAGCGATCACAGGTTTGATACTATTGACCCCGAAGATGGGTATATCGTCATGGAACATCCGGGCCTATTCTGGAAAAAGCACCAGCGCGACTACCGGGAATGGTATGACAAGACCCGCTGAAAAGACCCGGTGAAAGGGCGAGTTCGTGATGCCTTGCACAAAGGAAGCGCATGGCGATCTCAACTCGTGGCGCATGGAGCGGGCAACAGGTGGGGTGTGGGCGTGGACTGAGCCGGAATTGCACTACGCTTCGATGCGCAAGAGCAAGTGGATAGGGCGACGGTGCGGGGTGGATTGCTACCTTGATTTACCGGTATTCGCAAAATAGTTGCGCGTGGACAAGATAAGCATTATATTATCGGAAAGATTATGGACAGCACCACGCAGAAAACAATCGACGAGTGGAACAAAATCTACCGGGAGCATGCGGCCAGTGTCGCGCATTGGAACCGGGAGCGTGCGGAATTTGAGAACCGGAAAGCCATGGTAGAGAAGGCCGCGCTCGAGCGGTGGCGCCGGTTGCCCTGGTGGAGAAGGCTCATCATTCGCATACAGGGGATGCTATGTGGATAGTTGAGGTGCTTGGGTCTCTTGCCGTTCTCCTGGCGCTGGCCGGCCTTGGCGCGTGCTGTATCGCTTGGATGGTCGAGGGGTCGAGGAAACATGACAGAGAAGATTAAGCGCAGATACCACGATGAAAGCGATCTCAAGGGCGGGGTGCTTGTTTATTGGTGTGGAAACCAATATCGGACGGGGAATCGGCGACATGATGAAGTCGAACTATGCCGCCTCGGAACAAATGAATTTTATCGCTGCGTGAAGATACCGAGCGTGTATTCTCTTGAAGACCCCGATCCCATCGTAGACAACAACGGTCTTCTGGAACTGGTATCAGACCTGATGGTATGCGGGTTCAGGGGTTCTCGTCAGAGCGTGGTCAACAAGATATGCAGGGATTACCTGAAGCGGTGGAGGACGCATGCCTGACGTGATTGATGTTCTGGAACGGGAGAACAGGCCGCAGTTTGAAATTGTAAGGAAGTGTGTTCTGTTCCCTGTTCGGCGTGCGGTTGAGCGCGGGTGGAACAGTGCGGAAGAACACGAGATAAAGAAGACGCTTATTGAGGCGGGGGAAATTATTGGCAAGACCGCATGGCGTGATGGATGGAAACCAATTTTTAATGAAGTTACGTTGATTGAAGAATCATGCCACTATAATACACTTATTGCGACTGGTGTAACCGCGATACTGAAGCGGTCTTCAACGCATAAGCAGCGGGTGTACGGACTGGTGAGTCTATGCCGCGACCTGGCAAGGGAGAACGCAGAACTGAAGGCTACGGGGTGGTACAAGCTGTGGAAGTTCTTCTCAAGGAAGGTCTGGTAAGCCATGTCTGACATTGATGAAAATGACTACGTGATGAAAAGTCCGAGGGAACCGATACGGGTTGAGTATCGGGGTTCGACTGCCTATTTTCTCGATGCTGACGATTATTGTTTTGCGGTGCATGTGATGGCGGGGATTCAGTGCCAGGCCTGGCCGCTTCGCCTCTGGTACACCATTCTCGATTGGATAAGCCATGTCTGACAGCCCTTGGGTATCGGTGAATGATCGGTTGCCGGAGAAGGACGTAGGGGTACTGGTGACTGATGGGAATGTGGTCACGGCGGCAAGGATGTGCCGTAACAGATTCGGTGTCATTGAACTTGATGGCCACTGTTTCGGGGGATATGAGTGGGAGTTCTATTTCGGCGATGAGGATGTCACCCACTGGATGTCGCTTCCGTTGCCGCCTAAGGGGTGATAGATAACGATTCTGTACGCCATGCGTTATGTTGTACGGCATTCGGGCGCAAACACGATAGGAGGGCGGCGCAAGTGGATTACGAATCGATGTGGAACGAGTTGAAGGACCAGTTGTCACGAGATAGAGCGCTTGGGTTTGGGCACAAGGCGAACCGTGCATGGTTTTTGATGGAGGAGTATGAGAAGCGCGCCGCCCAATCTGCGGAGGTGCGCCCGAACACCGTACAACAGGCCACCAACACAGGCAGCCCCAAATTGCTCACTCTTGTCGATATTGCAAAGTCCGGTGTCTTAAAGGATCATCCGGCTTTACAAATAGCCTTTGATGGTGCTGTGCGTGAGCAACTTCGGGCGGGCGCATGATGGAACACCTCTTCTTGGGTTTTATCATCTGTATGCTGATCACCATCGTTTGTACACCAATACGGAGGCGGTAGAATGAAGACCTGTACGCATCCAGCAGACCGTGACCCGGAGAGGTGCCCGCTCCGCCATAAACAAGATTATGGCAAGGTAGTCTGCCGGTTCGGTGGTCTTTGTGATTGGCAGGGGTCAATGGTTATGGCAAAATTTGCTGAAGTAGTGCGCGGCGATAGCATTGTTGGGAAGGGCTTTGTTCCATTAGTGTGGAAGCACCCGGGCGAGAGGAGAAACAAATGAAGAAGCGCAGGCACAAAGACGAAAGCCCTCTTGATGGCCCAGAGTATACCTGTGTTGGGTGCGCATGGTTTGAAAACAAGGCGGTTGTGGGTCCTTGCCGGGAGTGTCGCAGGCAGTTGCGACTCAAGGATTTTTACAAGGCGGAAAGGGCCACCAATGACAACAAAGCGCAAGCGTGACAAGGGCCGGGGTTGTGGCAGCGAGACCGTGACGGGTGGCAAGAAGAAAAGACCCGATTACAATGATCTTCTTGAAAGAATGGCAAAAACAGGAACCGAGATGTCGAATAAACTGTTCTCGCAGTTAATCGGCAAGCCAGATGTAGGGCCGTGGCGCTGGTCTACTGATAACCGTAAATGGTGGTTGTTTGGGGAAGTGCCGATAGGCACAGATTGGCTTGGTGGATGGGTCGATACCTGCCTCTCCCTGACCGGCCACAATGAGCCGCCGAAGCCGGTGAGGGTGCCAGCGTGGTTTACTATGGGTGTCGGCACGCAGGGAGTGGGATGGAAAATAGAAGTCGAAGCCTACCCCATCACCAGTAACGGGGTTGCTTACCACGTTTGGAGGGACAGCCGGGGCGTGCTTCGTTTGATTGAGAGGGAAACGTGAATAGAAATCCATTGCACCAAGACGTGTCCTGATATATAATAACACCATAAGAGGACACTATCTCTCAAGAGGTTATCATGCATTTCAAGCGTTATCCTGCCGAACAATGGATTCTCATCCGCGCCACCTACGAAGCCGAGTCTGCCCACAACGAATCACTGGATGATGTAATCGAGCGCCTGAAAAAGACCCATCCCGAGTACCCAACCTGGCCAACGTGGCATCAGGCAAAGAAGCGCCGCATCAAAGAGTTATGGGTAAAAGGCAAGCTCTCTCCCCAAGTCGAACGCAGCATCCAGCAGCAGGCAATCGAGGACTGCGCCACCTACGGCCTGACCAAGCTGGTTGCCGCGGAAGCCTTGGCCCAAGGGGTACTGTACAAGAAGACGGCCCTGAAATCCTTTGAAGAAGGGGTCTCCGCTGCCCTACAGTCAATGGGAGAGGCCGGACCCGACGCGAACACCGTCCAAGCCCTGAAGGCCGTTGTAGACCGGTTTCTGACCGATATGGGGCTTCCCCTGAAGTATCTCCAAGAGTACCACAAGATAGCCGGACTCTACGCCCCGGTCAAAGTCGAGAAGACGGTCACGGATAACACGGGAAATCAAGCACTTCGGAACCTCTCTCGTGATGATTTAAGACACATGATAGACCGGGACATCAAGAAGTACCTTATGCGGAAGAAAATCAAGGCGGGGCTGATGTGACCACCGAAGACGCAGACATGGCCCTCATCAAGTCTCACGTGTCTGTTCTCGCTGAGCACTTTGATTCTGTCCAAGTGTTCTGTACCCGCCACGACAACCAGAACTTGAAGGGTACAATCAACGTTCACTACGGGTCTGGTGATTGGTTCGCTCGGTACGGACACGTATCGGCCTGGCTGAAGTCTGAAGAAAAGGACATGAAGCTCAACACCATTGACCAAATAGACCAGTTTTAAACCACCACAAACAAGGGGCCTACATGAACCTCACTCCCACATCAGACCGCGTTATCATTCAACCAAACCCCATTTCCGACACTACGCCGGGCGGTATCATCATTCCTGAGACTGTCAAAGAGAAGCCCCGGTACGGAACCGTGGTAGCTGTCGGCCCCGGCAAGTACAACCCTGACTTTGAAACCGCTTGCCCGGTGTCCCTGAAGGTCGGCGACACCGTTCTGTTTGCCAAATATTCAGGCTCAGAAGTCACCGTGGACGGGGTAGACTACCTCATTATGCGCGAGGATGATGTCATTGCGGTGCAGAAACGGTAATATTATCGTTAAAAAACCCAAAGTAGGTATTAATCGGTAAGTTTTACCGAAATAGGTAATAGTTACAATGGGACTTCCCGATGTCATAGACCCCGCAACTACTGACCGGATTGATATTAACTGGCCCGAGGTTGACCACTTTGAGCCTGAAGTGATAACCGGTTCTCACGGCATGATGCACGAGGAAGAGCGCCGGGACTGCGAAGAATCCTACTACATGTTCGTGCGGCATGCCTGGGATGTTCTTGAACCCCAGACGGAGTTCGCAGACAACTGGCACATCCGCTATCTCTGTGACCTGCTGCAAAAGGAAGTCGAACGGATTGCGGCCAAGCAACCGAAGACCCACGATATAGTTATCAATGTTCCGCCCAGATCGATGAAGTCTTACCTGGTAACAATCTTTCTTGCTCCCTGGGCGTGGACCCGCTTCCCGCATCTTCGCTTCATCAACGTGTCCTACGAAGAGGGGCTGGCAATAGACCTGTGCATGAAGTCTCGCCGCCTCATCGAGAGCCAGTGGTATCAGAGCCTGTGGTCAGACAAGTTTAAGCTGACCTCTGACCAGAACACGAAGAAGTACTACGACAACGACAAGGGCGGGTTTCGGCGGGGTTGCCCCATCAACTCCATCACCGGGTTCGGGTGCGATGTGCTGGCCTACGATGACCCCCAGAACCCCAAGAAGGCAGAGTCAGACATTGAGCGGGAGAACACCAAACAGGCATACGGACAGACGGGGTACTCACGGCTCAACGACCAGTCGATAGGGTTGCGGCTGGTGATTCAACAAAGACTTCATGAGTGCCTGCTTCCCGGCACAATGGTTCGTACCCCAAACGGGAATAAGGCTATAGAAAAAATTCGAGTTGATGATGTCGTTTTGGGAAGATGTGGCTGGCAGAATGTTGATGCTGTTGGCACAAGGGACTATAATGGTGATGTTTGCGGTATAAAATTGTGGGGGTATCCGCAAGAGACATGGACAACTGATAACCATCTTTATTTGACAAGGCGCGGGTGGGTCAGAGCGGACGAGCTCACGATAAGGGACTGGGTAGCAACCCCTACCCCAAAGGGGAAAGACTACATTCCAGAATGGGAACCGATAAGAAAAAAACGATATGAAAGTGGTCTTGGATGTTTTAACGGCAAGCGTGGTACAAAGGTTTCAAAGATAAGGCTACAAGAGCTTGTCGATAAAAAAATGTCAAACGTTTATATAGCAAAGAGCTTGGAGGTTAATAGAAGCACCGTACAGTGTGCAATGTACTATTATGGCATTGAAAAACCCATTGAAAGGAACGTGATAGCTGATGAAGGCGTTGTATCTACCCCTGTGTTTTGGAGGATAGTTGGCTACTGGCTTGCGGAGGGGTCTATTCAGAGATGCCATGGGAAAAACATATGTGGTGCAGTATGGACATTTGCCAAGCACGAAGACAAATACGTTGCTGATATTACTGGTTTTTTTGGAAAGTTTAATATTCCAAACTTCATTGAACGTCTTGGAGGAATGCAAAGGGTAGTAATTACATGCGGTCAATTTGCGCGATTTGTCATAAACCATTTTGGACACAGATCACATGATAAGCATTTGCCGGAATGGATAGTCAGGCTGCCTATGGCCTGTAGGGTTGAACTGTTGCGGGGTTGGTGGCGCGGCGATGGGTGTTTTTGCAATGGCAATTATCGGGCGGCAACCGTTAGCCACAGGCTTGCAGATGATTTTCAATTACTTATTCAGTCTCTAGGAATGTCAGCAATCGTGTTTCGGGAAAATGGCAAACAAAGACCGGTGGAGATATTTGGAAGAAAAAGCGGAACATCTTCTGGCAACAGTAGAGAGGTTCGGTGGTCAGCATGTGAACTCGATATTGATGGACTCGGTGCGCGTTCTCGTATGAAATCAAGGATAAAAATTACACATGGATGGAGTCGAGTAAAATCAATATGTGTTCGGGGCTATTCAGGGGAAGTGTACGACATTAAGACGGAATCGCATGATTTTGTTTGCGGAAACGCAGTTGTTCACAACAGCGACTTAACTGGGTTTCTGATGCAGAACGACCCCAAGAAGTACCTGCACATCTGCATACCCGCCGAAGAGACTGACGACATAGCACCACCGGAACTTCGGGGCAACTACAAGGATGGCCTGTTCTGGCCCGAGCGGTTCACCTGGCAGCAGCTTGCGGATGCAAAACTTCCTACAAACCTTGGCGCCTACGGGTACGCCGGCCAATATCTGCAATCCCCTGCCCCACCCGAGGGTGGCACGTTTCAGCGTGTATGGTGGCGCTTCTGGGTGCCTGCTGACCGCAACGATTTACTTTCCCCATCGTACAAGGATGTTACCGGGGTGTACCGGACGGCAAAGATGGTGAAACTGCCTGACCGCTTTGATTCAGTGGTGGACTCGTGGGATACCGCAGTTGAGGGCGGGGTAACGAACGATTTCTACGCCGGTGTGAAGGTTGGCAAGTTGGGGTCACAAAAGTACCTGCTGTCCGCGGCCCATGAACAGATGGAATACCCCGAGGCCAAGAGGCGCATCCGGGAACTGTGGGAGCGACCACCGCAATCGTCCGCGGTACTCATCGAGAAGTCAAGCAATGGCCCGGCAATCAAGGCCGACCTTGGGGCTGATGTACCCGGCATTATCACCATCGCAACCGGCAAGCTGTCGAAAGAGGAGCGGGTACGCATCTACGATACGGTGCCATACGCCGCACAGGTTGAGGCCGGGAACTGTTATCTGCCTCACCCAACAATCGCATCGTGGGTGCCGGGATTCATTGAAGAGCACGCCAAGTTTCCCAAGGGTACGCACGATGACTACGTAGACGCTGCTGCCCAGGCGTGCAACTACCTGACGCAAACCAAGCCGGTGTGGCCCTACTATCAGCCGATGGACCCGCTGCACCACGGCCCGGTAAAGTTGACCTGGGAGAAGGGGACATACCTGCACTATGGCGCACTGTACTTGTCCGCTGACCTGCGGGTGTTCCTGGTGGCCGGGTACTGGTCGATAGGCGAGAGGCGTCTGTATGTCTACGGCGCCTTGTCGGTGGATCAGCTACACTTGAGAAGCCTGGCGCAGACGATGGTTGAGGGAATGTGGCTCACCAGGCATACGGCCATCATGGTCTGCAACCACGACATGTACGGGGATCGCGGTGAGAAGTCCATGGTCCGGGCGATGGAAGAGGAACTGGCGCGGGCAGTAAAGAGGTTGGGTGTGAACAGATACATACCCATTGCCGAGGCTGTGGATTACAACCGCCTGGGTGCGATAACCCTGACCGGCATACTGTTCTCACGGTCTCAGATAACTGTCGGGAGCAAGTGCAACGAGGCTTCCCGGCAGATATCCGCATGGTCAATCGAGAAGGACCGCCCTGCCGATGGATACGGGTACTGTGAAGCCCTGTCGATGGTGGTATCGGAAGTCAACAGAAAGATTAAACTCCGCGAGAAACCGAAGTATATTGATTCATACAGGCCGGTGAAGGAAGTTGAGAAGCGCAAACCTCTATCCGATGCTCTGGGGTATCAGTCCACATGAAGCTCGTACTGACCACGGTGGTGAGTGCTGATGAGTTTGCCGGTTATCTTCCCCTGTTTCACTACTGCGCTGCGCGATATCTTACTGATTGGAGTGTGCGAACATTCGTAAGAGGCCGGTTGCCCGACGATGCGCGGAAAGCATACGGGGCGTTGAACGAAGCCTATCCCGGAATCGAACTGCCGATTGAGAACTACTGCCTGCCAAAGAGCAAGACCCTGCAAGACCCGTTCTCCACGAATGTGACACGCTGGTTTCTTGACGAATCGCAGTTCGCTGACCTGAAACCCGATTGGGTGCTGATAACCGACGCGGACCTGCTGCTGTTCAATGACCCGCTATCATGGCACCTGCTTCAGACTATTGGCGACAACAGAGGTATTGCCTGCCATCATGGGCCATGGCACAAGCCCCGGCGCCCGGAGATATGCTCAGGGTGGAGCGGGATGTTTGAGCGGGTGGCCGGTGGGTTTGTGATGGTCAACAACGACTGGTTCAGGGCCACACTGAAGGCAAGGGCAAACTACGCGGCCATGATGCGCACCGATACCCTGCCATTCCCCATGTTCAGGGAAGCCGACGAGGTTATTCTTGGAAGGATTCTCGCGGACTCGGGCATACCAATTCCGACAGCAAAGGCATTCCCGGCAGAACTGCGCGGGGTACACCTCGGTGATTTCAAGGGGTCAATGACGCACCGATGGCAGGACATGACGAAGATGGGCGGGATACTCACAAACTTCAACTGCCTGTCATTCAGGACGGTGGAAGCAACGGAAACATGGCAGCAGATGTTGAACTGCCTCTACAAGAACACGCTGGTGACAGAGACGCTTGAGAACATGCGGACACACATATCGAAGCGGGGGCTGTGAATGGTGTATGACCGGATAGCACTGATGCTTCCAACCTACGGGCGCTGCGATACCTACCTGCCCCGGTTCATTGAATCCGCTATCGCCACGGCATCAAGCCCCAAGGCCGTCTGTTTCTCATTCTGTGTCAACGTGAAGGATGTGAAGACACAGGAGTTTTTGAAGGCATACGACTTCAAGGGCCACGAGTGGGAGTGGATACCCGAGAGTCTACCATCACCGAACCTTGCCCGGTATTTCAACATTCTCTACACCCTCACCAAGTTCAATCAACCTGAGACTGTGGTGAGCATGGTAGGTGACGACTTCGAGATGAAAACACAAGGGTGGGACGAGCAACTGTTGGCGCAGATCAACTACTATCAGGGCGTGGGGGTGTTTTTTTGCAATGACAACTATATCGCAAGAGAACGGTGCTGTGTGAATGTCTTCGTGACGAGAAAGATGGTAGAGGCCACAGGCAGGCCGTTCATGGCAGAAGAGTTTGCGGCTGACCAGATCGATGTGGTTTGGCACGAAGTAGGTCGCACCACCAAGAGTCTTCATTTCTACCCCGATATTATCATGATGCATAACCACAATTCAAGAAAGCCCAAAGAACAGTGGGATGAGACGTACAAGAAGTTGAATGTCATTCAGAACCAAGTGTATGCTTCCGGTGGCAAGCCAAAGGCCAAGGCCATAGGCAGGGAGATTGGGGCGATTCTTCTCGCCAAGGGATTCCGTGGCGATAGTATTTGCTGAAAGGTAAACCATGCTGTCAATTCTGATATGTTCATTGAACTCCCGCCAACGCCAGCTCAACGAGTTGCTTTCCATCCTTGAGCCTCAAATACGCGGTCAGCCGGTGGAGATTCTTATCGAGAAAGACGGCGGGACAATGCCTATCGGAACCAAGCGCAACCTTCTGCTCAAGAGGGCATCCCGCAAGTACCTGGCATTCGTGGACGACGACGACAAGGTAGACCCCGCATACGTGCCGCTGATTCTCAACGCCATCAAAACCGGGAATGAGCCGGACTGCATTGGCATGGTCGGGGTGATGGTGGGTGGGCGGTATAATGGATGGATGTTCCGGCACTCAATAACTGTCAACCGATGGTGCAAGGACAAGAAAAACCTGCTGTTTTTCCGCACCCCCAATCACTTGAACCCCATCAAGTCATCATTGGCAAAGACCATCACCTTTCCGGTGAGTAACTTTGGCGAGGACCGGGCATATTCCGATGCAATCAGGCTGCTGCTTCGCACAGAGCGGTTCATTGAACACCCCATATATTATTATCAGCAGAACAACAAATGAAAACCAAGCGCCTTATCAGCTATTCAATCTGGGGCAACCAGAACAAGTATCTGGTAGGTGCCATGAAGAACATTGAGCTTGCCCGGAAGCATTATCCCGGATGGGTTGTGCGGTTCTATTATCAGGCCGACATGGACCCGGAGCTGATAAACAGATTGAAGCTGGCCGGCGCGGAAGTGCGGCCAAAGGGATACTTCAAAGACCCATGGATAGGACTGTACTGGCGTTTCTGTCCAATGTATGATGATGAAAGCATTGAACGGTTCATTGTGCGTGATACCGATTCCCCCATATCTGCTCGTGAAGCCGATGCGGTACATGAGTGGATAGCGAGCGGAATGCCGTTTCACATCATGCGTGACAACACGGCGCACAACATCGAAATACTCGGCGGCATGTGGGGGTCCATATCTGGAATTGTGCCAAACTTCGAGGCACATCTGAAGGCATGGATTGCCACGGTGAACGGAGACAGGAAAAACCCCATGGGCCGGTATCATGGGACTGACCAAGACTTCTTGCGCGTATTCGTCTGGCCGGTGGTGAAGAACAAACACATTGCCCATGGCATCAAGTACCTTGGAAATGAACACCCATTTAGGATAATCAACCCCGGCAACTACAAGGTTGGGACATACCCGGATGCGGAAACCTGGGGGCAGCAGTGAGGTTTTTCAATGTTGATCTGCACATATCGGTAATAGCCGACATCAAGCGGATATTTACCGATCTGGGACACACCGTTGACGACCTGTGCCTGTCCGGGCACCATTGGGTGATGGATCGCAAGCAGGACCATGTTGCAGAACTGTCCGGTGAGAAGTGGACGCAGATGGTGTGGAATGAAAAATGGGACACGTTCTACGATGCGCACAAGAACAGCCTGAAGAAGTACGATGGATTCATTGTGACCTACCCGCCGATATTTGCGCGGCTCTATGAGAAGTTCGATAAGCCCATTATCGTTGATATGCCAATCCGGTATGACTATGCAGTGCATGGTTGCCCGGATCGCCTTGGCCGGTGGAACGAATGGCTGAAGAAAGCGGTTGCGGGAGGGCAGGTAAAGCTGGTTGCGAACAACAAGTACGACCAGGAATACTGCCGTATCTTGAGCGGGTTGAAGCCGGTGCATATTCCAAGCCTGTGTGAATACTTTCCAAAGAGAACCAAAAACCCGCGAAATGGATTTGTCCTTTATGAAGACGGATGCAGTCTGAAGCATCTTGTGCCGGACATACGGGATAGGAAGGCGGGGTTGCCCCACGGTTGGAAGTGGAACGACATCCACCGGTTTCGGGCGGTGGTTCACATGCCGTACCAAGTGTCTACCATGTCGATATTCGAGCAGTACACCGCGAACGTGCCGATGATATTTCCTGCGAAGAAGTTTCTTACGGACATGTACTTTTCTGGAAAGTGGCCGAATGTACTGTCGCAGGTAAGCACAAATCAGTTGTCGCGAAAGAAGCCAGTTGGAACACCGATAGAGCTTGCAGACAAGAACTCGCTTGACCCGAACCGATGGGATGACCGGGCCGTTATCGATGAGTTGTGGCTTGAACATGCGGACTTCTATGATATCGAGTGGATGCCGCTGATACTGACGTTTGACACCATTGAAAAGCTGCGTGACATCTGCAAGTTCATGGACTATGAAAAAATATCCGCTTGCATGGCGGTGAACAACAGAACCCGGAAGGAACGGGTATACGCATCGTGGACTAAACTGTTGGGGGAACTATGAAGATCGCGGTTGACTTTCACAGGGACAGCCTACAGGGACAGATGAAACCGGAAGAGCGCAAGGCCATGTACGACCTGGTTGTAGCCAATGAGTGTCTACGAATACTCGAAATTGGTACGTGGAAGGGCGGGGGTTCCACATATATCCTTGCATGCGCCGCGCTTGAATATGGCGGGCACATAGACACCATCGAGGCCGACAAGGGGCTTCACGATGCGGCAGTGAAGCTGTTCGATGAACGCATGGCAATACTCAGGCCGCGGGTGACATTCCATCTTGGGCTGAGCCACAAGATGATACCGGGCCTGCTCAAAGAGGGGAAGTTCAACTTTGTGCTATTTGATGGTGCCGAGGATGCTGACCAGACCGTGCGCGAATATGACCTGCTTAACAAGTCGCTGGACATCAATTCATTCATTGCTTGCCATGATTGGAAGACACACAAGATGGCAAAGCTGAAGCTGGTTATTGCCAACGACAACACCTGGGTTTCGGTGGTGTCAATGCCTCAGACGGAAACAGGATTTATGATATTCAAGAGGGTAATATGAGAGAGCCGGTTCCGCAGTCTGAATATACCGAGGATTACTTCGTCCACAACTGTGATGGGTACACCGTGGACGGGTCGCTGTGCCGAAGACTGCAATGTCTAATGCAGCACCTACCCCACATCGAGGCAATGAAGGTATTTGATGTGGGATGCGGACGCGGGGAGATAACAAAGCACCTGTCTGGCCTTGGACATGAGGTACTGGCAACAGATTACAGCCAGGCAGCAGCAAGGCTGTTTCAGCAGAATGTTCCCGGCGGAACATTCCTGTTGCGTGACGCGACCCTTGGGTTTCCGTGGATAGCAAGCGATTACTTCGACCTGGTTGTTCTGGCGGATGTTGTCGAACACCTGTACGATGAACACCTGTGCGTATTGGCCAGGGAGGCGGTGCGCATGCTGAAGCCGGGTGGCATGATACTCATTGACACCCCGATAATGAAGGGCGGGGAAAGTAAACTGCATGTCGATATTAAAGAGAGCGCTCAAGAAGTACACGCATATTTCACAGGAACACAGATGATTGGAACGCACTGGCACAAGAAACCGGAACACTGCAACATTATTTTGAGGAAACAATGACAGCAGGCATATACACGGTTGCCTATGGAGAGGACTATGATCGGTGTGCCGCCTGTGCTTTCAGGTATGGGCGCAAACATACCGACCTGCCTATCGCGGTGGCAACCAACCTGCGTGCCGGCGAGCGGTGCAAGGCGTGGGCAGAGGTGCCAAATGTTACGTTCATGTACTTTGCCAACAGAAACCAAGGAGACAACAGGCGTGCCAAGCTGCAAATGGATCTGATAAGTCCGTTCGAGCGCACGCTGTACATAGATGCGGATTCGGTTATCCAGAACGCGGGAGTTGAGAGGTTTGCCCCGCTCTTGGATGACAACGAAATGGTGTTCAACTGGCGCATTACGTTTGGCACGGGCGACCGCATTTGGAACATATATGCCCGGTGCATGGCGATGTTTGGCGTGAAAAAACCGATATCCATATACAACGGTGGCATCATAGCTTTTCGCAAGACCCCGGCGGTGCGCGAGTTCTTTCGCGTGTGGATGAGCCATTGGGAAACATTTGGATGCGGGCGGGAAATGCCACCGCTGAATTGTACCATCAAGGAATTCGAGGGGAAGTTGAAGTACACGACATTCCCGCTATTGTTCTTTGCTGATGCGCAGACACATACGGATACGGTAATCCAGCACAACTATTCACGCGACTTCAACCAGAAATTTGGGATAGTGCCTTGGACACCATACAAGCCCTTTGATGGAAACAAGAACGACTTCCACTTGGAGCGGACGCCATGAGCATGAGGAATGCAAACGGGAAAAGAACGGTATGTGAAGTTGTGCGCGAGATAAACGATGACCTTCAAGGAACAGGGTTACACCCGGTTATTCTCCCGAAGTTGCGCGAGGTTGAATCAATGTGCAAGCGCATGGCGCAGAAGCTCTATCAATATAACAAGGATTTTGACAAGGACTGGTGGGCGACAAACCCTGATTATGAGGCCGATTTAAAAAGGAGGATGGATGCGTCTTACCTATCTTGACCAGTATCATTTTTTCAATGCAACCATCATGCCGGAGCGTCCAGTTGTTGTGAAGGTTGGAGTTGATGGAATTGATGACCTTCAGAAGATGGTGGGAATGTACCCAAAGGGAGACATCTTTGCTTATGAGGCTGACCCGCGCAACTACGACAAGTGGTTGAATCCCGCGAAAGACCTTGGCATTTATCTATATAATTATGCCATTGGGCCAACCGCAGGAGGCAAGATGAAGTTGTATCGTTTTGTGAACACGGTTTCAAATTCGGAGTTCCCGCGCCATACCCACGACCCTAACTGCAAGCTGGTGGACAGCGTTGAAGTAAACACAAAATCTATTGTTCAAGTCGCTGATGAGGTTAAGAGGAATATAAGCCTGCTGATTCTGAATTGTGAGGGCGGGGAACTTCACATCATGCGTGCGCTCTATGATGAATCTATACGAAAGCGCATTGACCAGATATGTGTTTCTTTCCATGACCCGCGCATCTATGCAACGAAACACCGGGAGGAAATACTGACAAAGCTGGAACCGTTTTATCATGTGTTCCGCGGGAACTGTCCGCACGGCGGCATACCCGACTACCTGTTGATTCTTCGCAAATGAACCCCATCCGCATAGGCAAACAACTTCAGCGCCAGGTTGAGTGCGCGAAGCAGGCCGGTATCTACGATGCCATGTGCCTTGCGTTCGGTAGCGTGCTGGCAGTGTGCCGTCACCGTGGCCCGAACATGGACGACGATGACGACGATGTGATGATATTCGCGGACATGGTTACCGCTGAGCAGGAGCGCGAGTACGTGAGGCTGCTTGAGGTGCCAACGGCTGACTTCCCCGACAAGGGTATTGGAAGATGCAGGTTCATGCAGGAAACAAGGCCCGACAATGGCCGGTACTTCTGGGCATCCATCAAGGGGGACGCTTCTGATGTTGGCCGCAAGTGCTGTCATTGGTTTGTGTGGCGACAGGGCGGGTATCTGTGGCACTGCAAGAGCAAGGGTGCCATGGTCAAGGGAATCCCAGAGAACCTATGTATGCCCGGCGTTGAAACAGAATACTTCGGTGCAAAGATACGCCTGCCCTCAGACCCCGGAGCCTGCCTGGATTGGTGGTATCCCGGAAACTGGCTTGTACCCCGCAATGGAGTCAACAGCGCCCCCACGGTCACGATGAAGATCGGCGACTGGACAAATAAGGCCACTTGGAAAATTAGTGGTTGACTTTTATAAGCAAGTGGATTATATTAATGGTAATCATACGGGCTCTCGCGGGCTGGTGTGCGCATCCGTGCCGCGAGTTGCTCTGTAGATAACGATTCTGTACACCATACGTACAGTTGTAGGGCATTCACCCTTTTGGGAGGTTAATATGATTGATTTTGCAGGTGTGAAGGTTGGTGACAGGTGCCGTATCGTTGGCGCTGGGGCCCCAGGGTATGCGATGCTCGGTGATGTTGTTACCATCGTGCGGGTTGGCAGTGATCGTGTAGACGTTGTTGACGCGAGCGGGGCCCCGGCGTACTTTGCGTTGACCTGTGGTGCAGCGAGGCTTGAGCTGGTGGAGGCGGGTGAACACCCTACAACAAGCCAAGGAACGCCACCGGAACAGCTGGCGGCGTCCGTTGGCTGAACGTTGGTGTCCATAACAGGGAGGGAAATGTGAGCAAAAAGCTATGTCGCGGGTGCGTGGTGAAAATGAAGTCATCTTCTGGAATGGACGGGTATGGCAATCCACAATGTGTTTCGTCGTATATCGAGCAGTTGGGGGAGGTCTATTTTTTTGGTCATAATCAGGGATATCACGACTATGATGTGTTGAAAATAGTGGAGCATCCAGAGGATCGCGCCCCCGCCACCCGCATCATCGGCGATCACTGGTGCGAGGTAGCCGCGTCCCGTATGCGTGCCGGGGAGGACGAAGCGGCGGTGATGCGGGACTACGGGTACATGAGGGACATAAGCTGTCCGGTAATCGGCTGTCGTATCGTTGGCCCGCACTCGCATGGTAGCAACGCCCCGGCAACGGGGAAGGGGTGAGCAGATGGACAAAATGACAGGAACCATTATCAAAACGTACTGCGCGACGCTGAATGATTGTGCACTTCGCACAATCCAAGGCGCGGTTTGCCAATTCGGCGGAGAGTGTAAACATCAACACCGTGAGGCACTCCCTGAGCCGTCCGCATCCCCCGCGCACGCGCCACCGGCGCAAGGGGAAAGCATGAAGCGCGGTGTATCCATTGAGGTATACCAGCAGGACTGGATACCGGGCTTTGCCGCATTCGGGGAGGGCAGCTTGCGGGCACGAGGGCACGCGCATGTCGTGCTGAATCTAGGCAGTCTACTCGCCACCGTTGCGCACAAAGACGTGCTACCATCAGAGCTTCCGTATGTTGTCGCAGAATGCCTGATGCACGAAGTGATACACGTCCTCGAAGAGTGGGCCGGTGTGGAGTTCTCCGAGAAGCGCGTACACGCACTAATAGCCAAGTATCAACAGATGTACAAAGCAAAGCCGCGCCACCGGCGCAAGGGGGAGGGGAAATGACACTCTGTAGCGATGGACACGACGAAGTGTGCTATGATGGGAAAGAATGTCCTGTGTGCAAGGCCATACAGGATACGAAAGACGCGGACGAGGAAATTAAAGAAATGGAAAAAGAAATAAAAGAATTGAAAGAAGATATAGCGTCCTACTCAATACAATGACCACCCATCTCTACGCCTGGGGTAAGGGGGAGAAGTGAAACCGATAACCTTTGTAGAACAGAATGCTACGTATGCAAGGAATCAGCCGCCCTACGTTCCACTACCCGCATATCGTACCACTGACGGGCGCGTGATTGCATGCTGGCACATGTCGTGGCGCGAGAGGGTGACTGTACTGTTGACCGGACGCGTCTGGTCAAGTCTTATGACATTTGGCAGCCCGCCACAGCCACAACTATTGCAGACAAATTATCCATTCGAGCGCGACAAGGCCAAGGGTGAGAAATGACCACATACCTCTACGCCTGGGGCAACAACCCCGTCCGTGCCACGCTCAAGGGGCGCAAGTGCAAGCTGCTGGCCACCGGGACGCGCAACACGGTGCTGATTGAAATGGTGGACACCGGCGAGCGGGTGACCACGAGCAGGCGGGCGCTGAGGCGGGACATAGACATAACAAGGGAGGGAGAACGATGACAAAAAATGAGTTCCTGGCGAAATGCCAAAACGATTTTGTGCGGGCAATGTGTTCCCGCGCATGGGATGAGGCGCTGCTGTCGGTGGAACCCGCGCAGGCCACCGGCGCGATGGTGCCGTGCCCACATCACGGGCGCGTCGAAGTGATACCAGGCGATATAGCAGAGGTGTGTTGTCATCCAGATTATTCGAGTTGGGCACAGCCCGAGTAGCGCAAAGAGAAGGGGGAAGTGATGGTATGTCCACTGTGCAAGGGCGACAAGGAAATGGTATTCAAAATGTGCCCGGAAATTGCCACTCAATGCCCGCGCTGTCACGGCACTGGCGATGTGGCCACATGCACCGGCCCCGAGTCCTGCCACTACAGGCTACCGGACGGCACGTGTGGGACGGATGAGAACTGTAAGCACAGGGTGGAGGGGGAATGATGTTCGGAGATAGCCGCCTTGAAATGATGGTGCTGGAAATGCAGTTACGAGAAGCCATCAACGAGATTGTTTTACAGGCGCAACTGGAAGAACTGCGCATACAGAACGAAATGTATCGCGCACGATTGGACGGCGAGTGGTTTCGCGCAGTCTATGATGCAAAACTTGCACAACTGAAGGGGCAGGCGTGAAACGACCTTACCGCTACGACCAGCTATCTGACCGTGCCTGCCACTGTGGGCGCAGGCTCAAGCTGAACATCCTGGCACGCCAGCCGCGGGCGGCGCTGTGCTACAAGTGCTGGAAAGCCGACAAAACCAAGACGATGCAATAAGTGTTGCATGTTGCGTTGCAATGAAGTATAATAGGATTACAAGGCGATAGGGGGTTAATGAAGAACAACTAGGAACTGTGCATCGATGCGACAGGAAAACCCTATCGCCGCCGCCCTCATCGGTACCCGCAAGGTGCCGGTGAGGGTTTTTGCTATCTATGGCCAGCAATGACTTATGCGTAGTCTACTGCCCTGGCCGTGTACATAAAGAGCCAGCACCCAAGGCTGGTGAATCGCGTTCAGCGACCCCCAAGATTCTGTTTCTGTATGAGCGTGGCCTTGAAGGGCGGATACTCATACAGTGTGGCGAGAGCAGATGTAGACATTCAGAGGGCGAGAAGTACAACGGGTGGTATGAGGTGAACGTGAAAGCGACTGGCGCATACACAATCGAACCCGTAACCAAGAGGCATTTCAATCTTGCCCGGTTGCCCGGTATCGTATTGGAGGGCGCATGGTAGAGACAGCGGCTCTTGATATACAGCAGGGCGGACGGACCGGGAATAGCTCACTGAAAGATGTGGGCTTTCCGCATATCTCATCCATGCCGCGGCGCCTTGTAAAATCATCCGATTACGAGGAAGTGCGCCGGATTCGGCAGGAGTACCAGAACGCATGGACCGCGGACGAGCAGGACTGGTCCCTGTGCCTGCAATCGTGGAAGATGTACTTTGGGTGGCCGGGCGAACACTGGACTGAGGACGCGCTTAAGTACAAGTATAAACACAAGATGCGTGCCGCGCAGTACAACATCATTAAGCCTCGCCTTCAGATATTCCACGGGTCCCTAGTGGCCGATGAGTACGATTTCAAGTACGTGCCGATTGACCGCAAGCGCACGAGTGCCATTGAGAGCCTTGAAAACGCCTACTACATTGATGCCGAGGAATGCAACTACGACTACAACTACAGCCTGTTTCTCCATGACGGCTGTGTGCATGTCGGGGTGATGGAGATTGTCGTCACGAACGAGTATGACCCGCGTGGAAATATCGCATTTCGGGCGCGTGACCCTGGCCGCATCAAGTTTGACCCGTACTGGACCAGCCAGTTTGATTCAGACTGCATGAAGGCATGGAAGTTCGGGCACATGACGGCGCGGCAGATAATGGACAAGTGGCCGGGCCTGCCGATGAGCGCGAAGCTCGACGAGGAACTGAAGCGCCTCAAGAGAAGCGGGATGGACTGGAAAGAGCGCGGCCCGGACGACTACACTGAGGCATTCCCGACAATCGAACACGCATTCCATGTGGTCGAAGCGCACTGGATTGACGAAGTGAACATGACCCGGATTATAGCGCGGGGCCAGGATGGCAAGTGGATTCCATTCCCGGTGACTGATGACGTTGAAATGCTAGAAGCCTTTGCGCAGAAGATAGGGGTTGAGGACTGGAAAGACGGTGCGCAGGAAGTGCCGTACAAAGACCGCATACACAAGCAGGCGGTGATTTGCCCGGACCTGTTCCCGCACAACTTCATTGACAATGGCAAACCAGAAGTACAGGTGAAGCGCCTGCCGTTCTTCCAGTTTACGTGGAGCCGGGATTACAACGGGCGCAACATGGGTGTGGCAGCGGCACTGACTGACCCGCAGCTTGACCTCAACTATTCGATGAGCAAGAAGCAAGACCTGATTGCGACCAAGGCAGGCGGGGCGCTGGTGTACAATAAGAGGGCGTTTCCTGACGAGAGTGAGCAGTTGGATTTTGAGGCGAATCATAACGATGTCGGGCGCTCATTCGGGATTGATGGCGAAGTCAATAATTTTATGTCGCACGTGTCCAGTGATGGTGTCACGCGTGATGTTGACTCCCAAGCGGCACAGGCGTTTGATATGGCTGACCGGGTGGTGAACGTTACCCCGGCCATGCAATCGCAGAGCGAAACGGGCGGGGAACCAGCATCCCTGTACGCCATGAAGCTCAAGCAGTCGAAGATAGGACAGCGCACAGTTGATGACCGGGTGAAGTATTGCAGGGAACAGATGGCGTTGGCATACTACGAACAGGCGAAGATTACTTACGCGGGTGCGGAACGGGTGTTCACGAGCAAAGACGGCAAAAAAGAGGCAGTATTCAATGCGGTTCTACCGGATGGCAGCGTACTTAACAAGATCGATACGATTCCCCGTTGCTCGGTGTCAATACAGGAAGCCGCTGGCAACCTGTCCGCACAGATGCGCGACCGGCAGGAAATCGCGGCGGTCCTGTCGTCTCTGCCTGAAGGGTATCGTGAGCACACGGCAATTTTGATTGACCGCATCACGAAGACAACTGCGCTCGGTCAGGTAGTGAAGGACGACATTGAAGATGCAACCATGATCGAGCGTATGAAGGCCCGCGTGGCTTCGATGGCTGAAATCAGCAATGCCATTGCGGCGGACAAGAACGCCACGGTGATGGCGTTGCAGTTACAGCCGCGCATTGAGGCGTTAATGCAGCAGATGGAACAGCAGCAGATGCAGAAGGCGGGTGGTGCTCCGGCTGAAATGGCGATTACTCCACCCGAACAGCAGGGAATGCAGGCACCGCAACCGGCACAGCAGGCCCAGCAGATGGCGCCGCAGATGTTGCCACAGCTGCCCGCGCAGGGACCCGAAGAGGCGGCACAGAGGATGAAGTCAGAAGCGGTTGCGGAACAGAAAAGCGATGTAGGCACCTAACCAGGTGTCATTTCTATAACCCCAACAGGGAGTGTCAAAATGCCGGAACCGGCAGCGGTAGAAGTAAAACAAGAACTGACGTTCAAGACGCATCAGGAGAAGATCGATGCGTTGGAGCGTCTACAGAACGAGCGCGACCTTGGCCCTGACGATCTCCCAGAGATTGACAGGATCACAAACGCGAAAGTTCTGGAACCCGAAGCAGAGGAAGTGGAAGCTCAGCCCACGCCAACAGCGGCGCCTGAACCGAAACCGGTTGAGGGTGCAAAGCCTGTTGTGCAAGCAGAGCCGGTTGTCCCGCAGACTGAAGTGCGGAACTGGCAGATTACCGAAGACCTTCTGAAGAAGTATGACGAAGAGTACACCGATCATGGTGGACGGAAGCGCCCTACGTTTCTGGCGAAGGACCCCGAGGGATTTGTTAAGAGTGCCGCGGACGCGCAGAAGTACATCCGGTATCTTGAAAGCAAGAGGTTGCCGGATGCCGAAAGCGCGGGGTATGCACGGGCAAAACGTGAACTCGAAGCCGATATGGCGAGGGCTCGAAAGGAACTTGAGGAGTTGAGGGCGAAGGTTGCCGCTCAACCCGCACCGGCTCCCCAGGCCCAGGCCGCAGCAGTACCGCCGAAACCGGCAGCGAGCGTTGACTATCGCGCCGTCATTGACGAGTTTGACGCTGTTCCCAATGACGACAAGGTTGACCACCTCGACAAGCTGGCAAAGGCACTCAAGGCCGCGGTATCACGTATCGACGAGCAGAACGAAACCATAGCGAGGATCGACAAGGAAGGCCCGACTGCGCTGAAGGGCCTCGAACAGAGGCAGAAGGACTCCGAAGCGCAGGCAGAAGCACAGCGGAAAGCAAGACAGGATGAGGACGAACGCAAGAGACTCGATGCCGAGAACAAGAAGCAATGGGAAACCGCCTGTCAGTTGGTCGATGGCTTCCAGTCATCGAAGGACTGCCCCGCGGACCTGAGAATCGGCAGGAGTTGGCGCGAGACCACTGCGGATGTGATACGATTCCACAATGAGCTTGCGACCCTGGCGACCGGAAAACCAATAAGCGAGATAACGGATGCTGACGCGGCAAACGCGGCGGCACTGTATTTCGACGGCCAGCCGGAACTTGCGCAGAAGGTGCGAAACTACGGTATTCAGGAACCCGCTGATTACCGCAAGTGGGTCACGCTCGACCAGCTTGACGCTTTGCGGATAGGGCTTGTCCGCGACCCCGTTACAAAGCAGTGGGAACACCGCTATGACCCGGATGGGAAGCAGGTCACGTTTCCCGATCTTTCATCGGCATATCGTGAGTTTCTGGCTATGACCGGCCAGGACAAGGCGATTGCCGCAAAAGCCGCGAAGTCCCAGACTGACCAGGTTATCGCAGCCATCCAAACGCGAGACAAGGGGCTGATTGCGATGGACGAAAGCCGCGCAATGCAGCAGGGTCAGGGTGGGGTCATCGGTGAGGAAGAGGCACTGCGCCGTCAGGCCGAACTTGAAGCGATGGGCGGCATCGAAGAGGCCCAGCGGAGAGCAAGACATGGCGACAAGGAAATGATGAATCAGTACAACATCATCTTGCAGGCGCTTGGTGCTCCGGCAATGGCGTAATCGCTGCATATACGTTTTGGCTTTACCAGCGCCGAGTGGCGCGTAACTGACAATAGAGCGGAGAGCATGAAACAATTCATTGAAAGGAATGCATCATGGCTGGTGTAATCGTTGCATCTCCGCGACTTGCTGCTGCGTCAAGAGTGATCGGGTTTGATACCCGGCTTCAGGCGTTCAGTCAGATCGTGGACATTTACTCGGACCTGTCGGGTGTCTACAACCGCAAGAACGAGCAGTTTCCCAAGGACGCTATCAGGATGAAGGTGCTGGACCAGGACAAGTCAGTTGGGACCATCACCATCAAAGAGGGCCTCTCGACGGCAGGTGTGTACGGCAACACCGCTGCGCTCGGAACAGAGGAAGTGCCGGTGACTCACACCCTTAACACGTATCAGAACAACTACCGCAAAGTGATTCCCAAGCCGGGTTACGGGCTACGGAAACTCGAAGCGGACAACTACGGCCTGTATGAGCAGCATGAGAAGGACATGGGGCCGTGGGGGAAAGAGGAACACGGGTATTGCATCCGTCGCGCCATTCTCGAACGGTATTCGCCGAACCTGCTTGCCGGTGACACCGCCGCAGTATGTACGCCCTGGTGGAACCCGAACATATTCATTCCTACAATCGGTTCGCTTCCTGCCGCACATCCCGCATTCAGCCGCAACCGTGCCACGCACACAAACAACATCGTCAACGCCCTGATCGCCACCGGCGGTCTCGGTCAGTTGCCGACACGTTGTTTGAGCGCCCCGGTGCTGGATGACCTGTCCAACTACTGCCTTGCCATGCGCCTGCGCCCGCTTGCGATACCGGGCCTGCCGACTGGTGAGGGTTTCGTGGTGACAATCAGCGAGATTCAGGCTGCCCTTATCAGTAACTCGACCTGGGCGACCAACAACCTCGGCAACCTGTTTGTCGCACGCGACCGGCTGGACAAGCGAGTGCAGGTGTGGGAAGGCGTTATCGGGTCATACGGCAATCTTCTTCTGATTGTTGACCCGCGCATGCCGACCCTGCTGCCGTCTGGTTCAGCGGAACCGTTCTCACTTCAGGCCGGTTACATGGTCTGGAACTCCACCGATCTTCGTTTCCGTGGTCAGCCGAACTGCAAAGACCTTGCGTTCGTGCATGGCGCGGGCACGTTCATTGAGGTGGAAGGCGAGAAGGTACACTGGATCAAGGACCAGCGCGACTACGATTTCCACAAGGGTCTGGGAATCGCGGGCGTGAGGGGCCAGCAGCTCCCGTTGTTCCTCAATGCCAACACGCAGGCGGTGTACAACATCACCAGCGCGGTTTGCATCCTGGACTTCCCGACGAACGGGCGGACGGGGTTCTAGTAGTAGCTGATTGATTGGGCCGGGGGGCATGGTGCTCCCCGGCCTGTAAACGACAATAGGTAAAGGAGAATTACCATGGCACCGCAGAGTTTCCCGATTATTGTTGATATGAGCGAAGCGCAGAAGAAAACCATGCGCGATCTGAATGTTATTGTCAATCAGTTGGGCTTCAGGGTGATTGAGATTGAGCAGTTGAACCCGAGGGTGCGCGAAGTCACCGGCGTGCAGGTGTGCCGGTACAAGGAACTGCCGCAGATTGAAATTGACCAGATGCAGCAGCGCATGGGCACAAGCCCGACAGCACAGGAGTTGTACCCGTATGATGTGGATGGCGGTACGATAGTGTTTGCGGAGTCACCGTTCCCGCGGCAGATGTCACCAGGCAGCACCGGGCGGGTGGCGTTTGTCCTCGATGATGACATGGACACCCCGGAGTACGCATACAGTGGAGAGAAGAAGGGATGGAACAGGGAGTTTCTGGCAAGCCACTACAACGACGGGTTCTGGAAAATCGTTGACCCGGATATCGACCGGGAAGTGAGGGCGCGGGCGGAAGCCATCGCCAAGAGGCGTGAGGAAATGAAACTCGGGAAGTACCGGCCTGGCCTGGCAATGCCGAACCAGCGCCGCGACCCGAGCCTTATCAGCAGACCTGACCCGGGCGTGAGTGTGCCAAGCAGCATCAAGGCGGAGAATGAAACGGCGGGATTCGGGGATGGTACAATATCCGCATCCGTTTCCGCAACAGGGCTTATTGCGTTGGAACCGGGTGCGACCATAGCCCTTGATGACGGACAACAGAAGTTGATTGAGGAACAGCGCCAGACAATCGAACTGCTCAAGGGCAGGCTGGAAGCGTTGGAAAACGCCAAGCCGCCACTCAAGGGTAAGAAGATTACCAAGGGTCCAAAAGAGGCCGGATTCGGAGCGTAAATGTACACGAGCGAGATACTGGCACGGGCAGGCAAGGGGCAGGCGCGGGGATTCTCTCGCCCTGCCGATTTGGTTCCATTGCTCAATACGGCGGTACAGGTGCTCTACAAGCATGAGTGCCCGCAGACAATGCTTCTTGGCACGACTGGCCGGCCACCGTATCTCACCACGACCGCCCTGAACTACGGCCCCTACAACGGCCCTGCCGGGACCTGGCGGGTAAGCAACCTGTTGATATGGGACGAACAGGCGGATTCGTTTCTGGACTACATGCGTACCGATTACGGGATGAACACGGATTTTCTTGAGGCGCGGGACTTCATCAAGATAAACGGGAACCGGTACTTTGCATGGCGGCATTGTCACCAGGAGGACGCTCTTGAAGGCGGAGTGCCGCAGATAATGTTCTCAGTGGACCCCGGCGCGACAACGAACTACTTCCACATGCAGGCGTACCGGGTACACCCGGCGATAACCTCTGACCGCATACAGTTGTCGATACCCGACAGCGAGGGTGCGCATCAGACCATCGTGATACCGGCGCTCATAAAGATGATTGAGGGCCAGAACCACGGCAATTACATTGAGGCAATTGAGTACATCGAGCAAAACCTGAAGCCCCGCCTGTGGAAAATTATGGGTTCCGGGGCACAGGGCAAACGCCACGAAACAATACGCCGTCCATGGTAGGGGGTTTGAGTGCCGTCACGGAAACTTACTTACCCTGGCAGCAACGACAAGAACCGGGCGCCGCAGACCGGCAGCCATCGGCAGTTCGTTGATGTATTCGAGGACGAACCACCCGCAGATATCCCAAGCGGAACCCTTTCGAAAGCCATAAACGCGATTGCGGTTGGCAGCAAGTGCAAGCCGCGCAACGGGTCTATCCTGTGGACTTCGACCAGACCCCCCGCGGTTGAGGGCAGGACTGGCTACGCCGCGCACACAACCGGGCAGTATATCGACTCGGACAGCGGGAACATCTTTACCCCCGGCGATGTGTCGTTTCTGTGGTGTTGGGGCGATGGCACGTTCGATGAGATCGTGGAGTACATCAGCCCTACCAGGGTGAGGCGCCGGGACTCGGAAACCACCTCGGGGATTGCCTGTTATCTTCAGGGAAGGCCAAACCTGTGGAAATGGCACCAGAAACAGCGGGTATTCATAGCTCAGGTAGGGTATGAACTGTACATCGTGAACTACGAAATGACGACCTGGACACTGGTGGTCCAGCACTGCCATTGGCGCATGTCGAACTCGGAATCTTCGATGGTTGAGGATGGCGACTACGCAATTATAGCAAATTCAAGGTATTGCTGGCGGGTGATAATTGATGGAACCCCACCCGTTGCATACCCGATAAACTCCCCGGTCACTGAAAACAGGCTTGACAGCAACGATGGCACGGGCGAGAAGAAGCACCGGTACAACTACCTGATTGCCCTGGCGCGGATAGACGGAACCACGAACTTCAGGCACAGGCTTGAGGACCCGCCACCGTTGATACTCACGGAAAGCGGTACAACGCGCATAGACGAGCATAGGCAGGACTGGATAACGGAGTGGACCGATGAGCCAATCGGGGAAGGATCGGCCACCTACGGGGTCCTGACGAGCGCAGGGATGGCAGGATTCGCCCTTGCCACACTGACCGCAATAAATGACGGCACAATGCAGATATCGCTCAACGGATACGGCGTTGTGGGTCTGGTGATGGACTTCGAAGCCTGCACGAGCCTGTATGACTGTGCCAATGTGATACAGAGTGCGCTTCGGGAATACTGGCCGTCCGCGACCTGTGAATACATGTATGAGGACGGGTTCCCGCGGGTGCGAATATGCAGCGGCAAGGTCAATGCGGGCGGCAGCGTGTCTTATGCCTACAACGGGGCTGGCGGTACGAATGTGGCCGGGATACTGCAACTGAGGCAGGTGGACGGGGCCACGATAACCACCCCCTACACGAACGCCCAGGCAGAACAGATGTATTTGCGGGTCCCGCCCGAGCAGTGGGTGAGCGGACAGTATCAATGGTGGGCCACGCATTACGTTGTCTACCGTACCCCTGACCTTGGCCCTACCGGGTATCACCTGGACGTTCTGGGGGAGCGGGTAGCCAACAGCCCTGATGAATTTATCTGGGCCAAAGACTTGCGGATATGCGGGAGCTTCATTGCCAGACGCGATGCCGGGTACGTGTACGCCAGGCTGGGGGAGTTTGAGCCTGCCGACAAGGGTACGCAGATTGAATTTGAGGACGGTTCACGAGTTACCATTGTACGGTACGTCAATGGTTCCACGGTGCAGTATAGCACGACCCCGTACTACCACGACTCTACCGATTGGATGGCGGCGGTAATCGGTGGCGGCAGAGTGGCGCGGGTGTCCCAGGCCGGAAACGTGGTCACGGTGTGGCCCGGCTCAAGCCTGAACTCGTTTACGGCGCTGAATGCGGGCGACATACGCAAGGCGTGTTGGTGGCCGGATGGAAGCAGGAGTTACATCAAACGCAGAATCAGTGCCACTCAATGGGAAGTCTGGGACTACCGGACGCGGGACGAAACAGGCTTTGCGCTTGACCCGACATACCGGGTGTGGACGGATATCATCGACGATGACCAGCTGAGAAGCCATGCAGCGGGCTGGGCGTGCAGAAACCGGTTCATGCGCGAAGTGGAACCAAGTAACTGTGTGGCCCCACAACCGGCATTCATGATATTCGGAGCAAGGGGTGGGGAAGAAGTGCGGTACTGTCCGCTCAATCCGGATTACAAACCGTTCCTCGGGTATCACAACAGGGAATACCAGACAATAGAATTGCGCGACAAGATAATGTCATTCTGGGGATTCACGACAATGTTTTCGGCGCTGTGCCAGGGAAGCATTTACACGGCGAGTACGAACAACTCCATTGAAATAACCGTGCCCGAGACGTTCCAGAAGATATGGCAGCTTGCGGGGATGGAGAAGCGGGCGGACTTCGGTATTGCCGACCATGGGAGCGTGTCGCCGGTTGGGAAAGATTTGATTCGGTTCGTGACAAGCACTCTTGAGGTGGTGGAGTTTGACGGGTTGAATTACTCGCCGGATATCTGTGTTGACCAGAAAAGTGGATTGAAGCGGTGGACGCGGGCGCTGGAAAAGTCACTGCCGATATTCGCATCGATATGTTCGCGGGTGACGGCGCATGTGCTGTGGTGGAAGAAGGACACGAGGCTGGAATGATACTTCTGCAAATTCCGTATCTTGGAATGGACATGCCGAACGCTGATGAACTGGCGCTGATGGCACGGACGCGGGAGTATGCACGGGTACACAAGATGCACCATGTGATTATATCAAGGGAGAAGTTTCCCTGTGATGAATTTATCCAGTTTGAGGAATACATTGCCGACAGGGACAACCAGGAACTGGTGACGGCAATGAAGGCAATGGACTTCGAGGAAAGGCACGCGGCGCAGCTGGCCTCGGATATCGTGAGGTTCGACTACGCGGCCCGGCACGAAGATGTGTTGTACTGCGACAGGGACGCAGTGCCACCTGACTCGTATCCGGTTGGATCGTGGTTTGCGAAATACGGGAAGCACGGACTTGACCAATGCGTGTTTTACATGACTTCGATGTTTGCATACGCGCTGAATTACAAGGTGCTGAAGGCGATACCGGTGGTGCGCGGCAGGGCAACGGTGCGATGGCCGACGATACACGCGCTGGTGAATGAGTTTTGCCTTGGCCGGGCAACCCCGGTGGCGGTTGAACACATGCATGTTTCGAGGGTGCGGTGACTGCTCCCACGACTAAAGCCGTGGGCTTCCCGGTCGCGAAGGATTTACCGTAATGGCTAATTACTACGTTGACCTTGATGATGCGTCCAATGTGGGCAGCGTGGGTTCTGCCTTAGACCCATTTGGCGTTGTGGAGCTTATTGCGACTGCGGCTGGCGCCGGTCCCCATACGTTTAATTGCCGTGGTTCTGGTGAAATATTCGCCAATCTCGTTTGCGGTGGTTCCCATACATTTCAGGCGTGGGATGTTGACTTGTACGGGAAGTGGACAATCTATAGCGGCGCCCTATCAATGACACCAGCAAGTTGTTATTTAATTGATGGCGCGTTAATGTTGAATATATCCGCTCTTACTTATGTAAGGGTTTTGACGCGCTGTTTTGTCGTGTCAAATAATATATACGTTGGTGGTATTGGTACTTCGGCAACAGACTCGACTATAATTATCACCAATAGCTTTTCTGCCACAACCGCCACCACGTTCACGGGCTGCTGTATAGATTCTGCCAATCCGATTCAATGTGTTGGTGGCGGAATTACCTTTGTAGGCAATGTCACCGATGCCGCAAATCTGGCGGCACTGGCAGTCGATGCCGGTGGTGGTGCCCCTGTTGATGGTGGCGGGCAGATATACGGGGTTACGTTTCCTGCGACACCCGCATGGAACGAATCTGACCAGTCAAGATTTAATCTGTATCCTACCCATGGTGTAGGGGCTGGTGGCGCATGGGCCGAACCGCGCCCGATGTATACCGATATTCGCATTGCAAACGATGGCACATTGCCCCGTACCGGAAACCCCGATCTTCCAGCGACACTTGCTGATTTCATTGCGCACACAAGCCCTGTTGCCACACGCACCTACAAGATGGGTGGAAGCCGTGTTCTGACTGCGCCAATTATCCCGGTGTACGCGCCTGACGCGCAGACCTTTGATGGCTTTGACCTTGCCGACCCGACCAAGCCCGAAGCGTGGATTGTCGATGGCTACGGCAATCAGATGTCGTTTGCGCAGGTTGACGGCGACAACATCATTTTCAAGCGCTTGGCTTTGCGGCAGGGAACCATCGCATTTAATGCGCCGATAGACAACATGCGGCATTATTTCAAAAACTGTTACTTCCGTCACCCGACAGTAATCAATCTCAACGCTGGCAACCCTGTCAACTATTACTTCTATGGATGCACATTCTATTCCCCACAGATATTCGCTCACTATTGCGGCAACGACTTTTATCACTTCAGGAATTGTCTGTTCGTGAACGCCGTGGTTGACACCGATACGCTTATAAACATGTCTTTCGACCACTGCCGGTTTACCGAGAAGTCACAGGCCGAAGTGACTGCCGGGATACAGGGCGCGTACACCATGACCGATTGCGAGTTCAGCGCAGTCATCACGCGCAACCCGCCTGAAGTGGTTGATGTCAGCAACGCCACAATGAATTTCTTCATGTATGGCTTGCCTCTTGTCACCGACCAAGGCGCGGTGTGGACGGCTGATGATTACGATTACGGGTTCAGCGCGGCCCCGCGTCTCGGGGTTGGAGCGTTCTACTTTGACCCGCCAACGCCCTCATTCTCGTGGACTCCCGCATCAGGGCAGGCCCCGCTTAAAGTGACATTCTACGACACAACGGGAAGCGCCTTTGAGGCAACCGGGTATCATTGGGAGTTCGGGGATGGCGAAGGAAGCGATGAGGACAGTCCGAGCCATCAATATCTCATGCCGGGCGAATACTACCCCTCAATGACCGTGACATATTTGGGCGGGTACACCGTAACCCATTACTCCACGACCCCGGTGTATGTCTACGACTTTGATTATTCCCAAGGCGAACCGCTTCCCACGAAGACCGATACCTGTTATCGCACCCCGGTGAAGGCCGGTGACGGGTACGGGGTAAGTGAGTACAAAGACGGCGAGACAACGGGGCTTGACTGGCTCTGGCCTGCCGCCCGCGTGGGAACCTGTATCTGTTACGACAAACAGAACCGGGAAGTTGCGCTGGTGTGGGACGCAAAGACGCAGCAGATTTATCAGATAAACAACCCCCGGATATGGCAGGACAGGGTAGGAAGCTACGGCGGCGGAAAGACCATCATTTCAGAGATTCACCACAAGGCTGATGTCGCGGTCCAGGGTGAACACGTAGCCATCGTTCACAACGAACACCACAACTATTTCAAGCCCTACGACCGCACGAAACTGAACACGACCGGGTATGATGACAAGGGATACCCGTCAGGAATGCGCGTAGACCAGCAGGTGCATACCGATGAAGAGCCGTTTGTGTTTGCGGCAGAGACGAAACGGATCCCCAAAGACGGCGATATCGTGTTCCAGCAACCCATTGAGGCCCGGTCAATACAGATTCGCTCACGGATATGGGGTGCGCCGTGGTGGAATACCGGATTTAACGCAGACCTTCAGACCATCGACAAGGCCGCACGCCCGAGCTTGCGCGAGATGGAAGAGGAAGATTTGCAGGAGCAGCTTACCTCAATGCCGCTGTTCCACATAGGCAGGCACTACGTCAATGCGATGAACTTCGCAACCGGACGGGTGGCAACCGGGACCGTGACAAGCAGGATAACTGGGCCGGACGGACTCGACCTGTCCGCCATGAGTTTCGCTGCTGGCAGTTCGGGACTGGCGGACACGCTCCCTGCTGCGGTGGATGGCGACTGCACTGCGCTGGTGTGGTACAAGGATGCGCCACTGGCAAGCCTGCCGGTAACGCTGTGGTTGATTGGGGCGGCGTTCGTAACGATACAGAATGTGGCCGGCCAGAGAACCTTGCGTCTGACCTACGGGGTGACGGTGCTTGACGTGCCCTTGAACGGAAATGGGTTGACATGGACGCTGATAACCATAATGCGTGAAGGATTGAACCTGAAGGTGTACGAGAACGATTCCCTGCTGCACACTGCGGCAATGCCATCCGTGATAAATCTGGGGTTGATGGTGAACCAATGCGGCGCCGGTGGGTACAGCATCTTTGAACCATGCCTGCTTCCAAGGGCGGTAAGCCAGGATGCGCTGACGTACTACGTGTCCGATGTGAACCGTGGCGGAAATGAAGTCTTGAGGATATACTGATGGCGAAAGTAACCAGAAGCCGGGTCCAATTTCAATCACAGGACACACCAGTTGCCCGAGTGCAAAAACTGCATTCGATGTACAGTGAAGTGACCGCGCAGATTGAGGAACTGGAAAAGGAACTTGTTGATTTGGAGCGGACGCGGCGCGGCGTACTCAAGCTGGAACACAACGGCGATGTGGTGATGAGCGACATGGGGGATAGATCGGGGTATCTCTGGCGCGACGGGTCTACCGGGGCGCTGTCGCTTCGCGCATCCTTTGCCATACCGCTTCCCGCGCTCCCGGTACATACCCATACAGTGCCGCAGATAACCCCGGTGAACACGGCGCGGGTGATTGGCAGGGGGACGGCGGGGATTGGCGCGGCAGAGGAATTGACGCTGGCGAGTACGGCGGGGTTCGACCTGACGTATGGAGCAGGCACACTGAATATCGGCGCGACAACCGATGTGGTACGGATAGCGCGGATGGGAATTGGCGCGGCGGCTGATGCGGTGAACAGCCTGGTGCTGAACACCGTACCCAATGCGGCGGCAAATATCCTGACGCTCAATGCAGGGGTGGTAAGCCAGAGAACTGCGGCGCAGATACTTGGGGATATTGGCGCACAGCCTGTTGATGCTTTCCTGACTTCGATTGCTGCCCTCGG
>Ga0172381_10000274_pt1 | contig 63560 bp, 55 predicted proteins | sample Leawel6488metaG_FD_119754 | JGI IMG/M metagenome (GOLD analysis project Ga0172381, IMG submission 119754) | Leachate microbial communities from a municipal landfill in Southern Ontario, Canada - Leachate well 64-88 metaG | ecosystem: Engineered > Solid waste > Landfill > Unclassified | place... | reverse complement strand
GCCGTCAAACGCTATGTCGAAAACCAACAACACCACCAAGTCGACGTCGAACAACTCAAATTCCCAAAGCTGGCGTAGCCAGCAAGACGAAACCCCCAGCGATTAGCTGGGGGTTTTCATTGTTTATTCCGTTATCGTAGTTACCTCATAGCCGAATTCATTGCCCAAGTCATCCTTTTCCAACATATTATTAATCGCCGGCAAGGAGAGAGAAAATTGTTTACCGGTCCAGTCATCCGTGCCGGTGAAATTTAAATTTTTGATAAGCGTAATTGCCTGACCAATTTGCTCGGGAGTGGGGGAAGCGGATACTTCAAAATATAGACCCGCCACGCTATTGGCTGGCAGGTTTTTTTCGTTCCAAGTAATCATTTTGGTTTGGCTGTTATATTTTATCGGCGCGCCAATGGTAATACTTTGTTTGCCGGTAAACTCAACTCCGGAAGCAAGCTGAGCGGTGAAACCAGCATCTTTAACGGCGTTGGAAGTATTAATGACTCTAACAAATATCCAATATTTAGTGGTTTCTCCCACTGCCGGAGGTAGCGGTCCTCTGCCCAGTTGGTCGCCGTCAGCGGTAAAATAACGCGCTTGCGCGCCCCAGGTTAATTCGGTGGCCAAAGGAATGCTCAAAGTGTTGCCCAAAATTTGCGCTTTTTGTCCGCTTACCGGCGGTAGCTCGCCTTCTAAAATCGGTTTTATTTCCAAAGCGGCATTCTCCAATTGATTTAAATTAAATTTAGAGAGCGATACTAGATTAATATTAATTTTATCAGTCGTTCCCGGTTTGATGCCGGAAAGAGAAGTGCGGTTTTTTTGGTCAATCACCAAATTTTCGCCACCAATAATTAGCTGATTGGATTTGGCGGTGGCTAGCATATCCACCACCCCTTTGGGATTAAATGTTATTAGTAGGCGGGGATTTTTTAGTTCGGTTTGACCGGAGTTTTTCCAAGATATTTCTAAAGGTATTTCCATTCCACCCTCCAAGTAAGCGGGCGCTGCCCCGCTGGCAGTTAGATTAAAATTTGGTATAGCGGCGATTTCTATCGGCGCGATATTTTTGGCAATGGTAAAATTGTATAAAGATTTTACCAAAATACGAGTGGCTATTTCCAGATTGAACTTTCCCGGGGTGGGAGGCAGTTTGAAAGAGGCGGTAAAGGTTTTGGTTTCTTGGGGGGCAAAAGAAATCTCGGTCCAATCATTTTCGCTTTTAAGATAATTGATTGAGGTTTGGTTGGGAATATAAATATCTATTGGCGCGATGGTTCTATTTGTTTGATTGGTGATGGTAAAAGTTAGGGGAATTTCTTGACCCGGTAAAGCGTTAAAGGGGGCGGATAATTCAGTTTTTAAAATACTGTCTGGTAAAGTTATTAAAATCGTTCCCATTTTTTGTTCACGATTTTTTTTCTCCTCTGGTCGATAGGAAAGTAGGGCGGTAATACGAGCTTCTTCGTTTAGCTCGGTCCAAAAGTATCCCCAAATTATTTCTTCACCTTTGGCGCCCGGTTTGATAGTGCCGAGATCAAAAGTGGATTGATTGGAAAATTTGGTTTCGGGGGTTCTGTTACGATCGATTTCAAATCCGTTTGGCAGTTGCACGCTTAATACAGAGTTTTCAAGATCAAATTTTGTTCGGTTTTGGTAAGTTATTCCTAAGGCCACCAGTTCTCCGTTTTTTATTCGCTCTGTTCCGATAGTAAGTTTAAGATCAATTAAGTCGGTTAAGCTCGGTTTCCAAAAAATAAAAAATAATCCACTTAAAAACATAACAATCGCCACGGCCATTAGTATTAGATCAAACACGAACAATTTTTTGGCATGACGGTAAATACCATGATAACGAGTGTGGTAGTGATGATGAAACCAAGTGTAAATTGGATTTTTCATATGAATATATTATAGACCGCATTTTGCTTAGAGTCAATGTAATAAAACACCCCCAAACAGGGGGTGCGAAATGTCAAAATCTAAATTTCCAATCAAACCCCAATGTCAAATGTTAAAAGTGTATTTAGATTTAGGATTTGATTTGCTATCGGATATTTGAAATTTGTCATTAATTACTGATGTTAGCGTTTTGAGTATCAGAAATTTTTGCACCCAGGTCATCTTTTGCTTTTGTTACTGATTTGGGGTTAGGGGAGTAAAGTGGGTTTTTGATATGCCACTTATCCACATATTGTCCAATGCCTTTTTTAGCTAGTTTATTTTTTACCGTTGTATGTTTTTGTGACCATTTGACCAGTGATTCAAAATTAAGCTTGTAGCGACCGGATACTACCACATAGGTAACTTCTTGATTGGCAATAGCGCGTCGGACAGTAGCTCCGTTTACACCAAAAAGACGAGCCGCTTCTGATACCGAAACCCGAATCATTTCCTTAGATTCTTGAGGTTTTTGATTTAAGTCGTTATTATTAGACATATTTAGGTATTTAGTCTGCTATTTGTATACACTAGTCTATACAAATGATAGCACATTTTGGCTTTTTTGTCAAGAGGATGGCTGGTTTGGAATTTTATAAATTATTCAAGTTTGTATACACTAGTGTATACAAACTTAGACTAAAATCCTTAATTTAAGCCAAAATTTTTTATTTAAAATTTGTATACACTAGTGTGCACATTCTTTAAATTTAAAATATAAAATTCCAAATACCAAACCGTCACTCGCTCTGTCTTTTTGGTTTGTTTGGCTCTTTTTTGATTTTGATATTGGGATTTATTTGTAATTTGTAATTTTGGATTTGGTGCTTTTACCCTTCTATTTGACCTAATCCGTATTTTGTAGTATATTATTGTCTATCTTAACAGGCGTTTCAAGTGTAACATTTTAGCCACTTAACCGTCTTCTATAATGTCAGGCTCTATTAAAGAAAAACTGCTTCTATACCGACTGCAAACTAAACACGACCCGGAAGCATTTACCGAGCTCTACGATCTGTATGTTAAACGAATCTATCGGTTCGTTTATTTTAAAGTATCCGGAAAAGAAGAAGCCGAAGACATTACCTCTGAAGTTTTTTTGAAAACATGGAACTATGTGATTGGTGAAAATACCAAAGAAATAAAAAGTTTTAGCGGTTTGCTTTACCGCTTAGCTCGTAACGCGATTATAGATTTATATCGCCGTCGATCAACTCAACCGCAGGTGATAATTACCGAAGAGATAGAATTGAGTGATGGAGGAAAGTGGTATGAAGATTTGAATCGCAATGCGGACGCGGCGCAAATAATTAGCGCGTTGAAAAAATTGAAACAAGAGTATCAAGAAGTTTTGACCTTGCGCTATGTGGATGAGTTGGATGTCGATGAGATTGCCGAGATTATTGGTAAAGGTGGAATAGCGACTAGGGTAACAATTCATCGAGCGATAAAAAAATTAAAAGAAATATTAGGTGGTTAAAAAGTGTATGGACATCAAAGCACAACTTAAATCACTCAAACATTCCGAAGTAAATCCATCAAACGATTGGTTAAATTCCAACCGTGCTTTGTTGTGCGCGCAAATTAAAAACACCGTTGACGATTCTCCAACTTATTCCAAGATCAACCTTAATAATGTTTGGTCCGGTTTATCTATTTTCTTACCTCAGAGTGTGGTATTTAATGTGGTGCGTCCGATCGCCGTGTTATTAATAGTAGCTTTAGTTGGGACTAGCGGTTGGGTGGCCACTGTCGACGCTTCTTATGAGGCTTTGCCAGGTGAATGGTTGTATCCGGCTAAACGCGCGGTAGAGAAGACCCAAGTAGTGGTAGCTTCGGTTACCGGCAACAAAACTTCCGAGACCAAGCTTCACGCTGAATTTGCCAAACGTCGCGCTACCGAAGTAAAAAAGATTGTAGATGCTAATATCCCCAATAATCAAGAGCAGGTTAAAACGGCGGTGGAGGATTTAAAAAACGAAATTCAAAATGTTAATAATAAATTGGATGAGATGAAAGCTGGCGCCAGCGAAAGCAAAGTTTCGGCCGATACGGTAAAAGATGTTAAGACTACCACCGAAGAGGTAAAGGTGGTACTTGAGTTAGTGAAAGATAATTTACAGACTAATACCACGACTGATCAAATCATCAGCCAATCGGTATCCGAAGTTAAAGACATGGCCAATGCCACTGCGGTTAATGCGATGGGGGTGATGGTTGAAAAGCATCTCGGTGGCGATGTTTCTGTTACCAAAGATGAATTGAAGAAAGAATTAGACAAGACCTTAAATAGCGCTGCTGCTGATATCGTTTCCAATCAACAAAATGTGGAGGGGGTTAAAACGATTGTGGATGCGGTAACCAGCGAGGTTAAAGATTTAACTAAAGATAGTCAAAGTATTAATTCTACTATTACTACTAGTTCCACGCAAAACTTAACTGATAAAATGGTGGCGATTGCTTCCACTACCAAAGCGGCCGTTGTGCAGACTGATGCCGCTGCTGTGGCGGGTGATAAAAAGATTGCCGAAGCCAAGGTTTTGATTGGCCAGGATAATTTGGCACAAGCCATGGATAAAGTAAAAGAATTAACTGTGGTGGCGAAAGAAGCGGAAAAAATAAAAGATACCGCTTTGCAAACCGTGCAGAACGTTTTGCCGATTGTAAATGTGGTGAAGGACGCATCAATACCGCTAAATGCCACCTCTACCAAGGTGGAAGTAAAAATAAATACCAGCACTATTATGGCTACCGGCACGTTGCCGGTACAGATTGTAGTTACCACTACCGCGTCGATTGTTCCAACTATTAAAAAGTAATTTGTCTTTCTTGAATTGCCTGTCATCCCCGTGCAAACGGGGACCTGCTCTAATAAGTCGCGGATTCCCGCTTTCGCGAGAATGACAAAGGCAGACAATTCGAGAGAGGGAAAAATTAGTTTATAACAGTTCCAAGCAAAAGTCGAGGGTCCATAGTGACTCGCTGGAGCTTTGTGTCGCGTGCATTGCGCGTCATAGCTATACGCGCAAAAACGCGAGCGACTTTAACTCGTTTGACCCCGCCTTACCGGCGGGCGCGCAAGCGGTTAGAGATTAAATAATATTATGAACTTAATTAAAAAGGTATTTACGTTCAGCGTAGTAGCGACTACTATCATGTGGTCTCTCGGCGTTGCGGCTCTTGTACCTACCGTCGCTCAAGCTGAAGAAGCTTGCATTGCTGGTTTGGTTGCTGGCGACATGGTCAAAACTGCCTCATCTCCGACTATCTATGTTTTGGACAACAATTTAAAGGTTTCATCTTTCATTAACAACACCAAAGTTGGCACCACTTATTATAGTGGCTACAAGACTTGGAATGCCGATGAAAGCTATTCCTTTAAGACCGTTTCTTACGATTGTATCGAGAAGCTTGGTTCTTCTCCACAATACGTAGGTTATCGCCCAGGTTCTACTCTTATTAAGCATCCGATCACTGGTAGCATCTACGCTGTTGGTTTGGGTCGTGTTGCTTATAAATTAACCGATGAAGTTGCCAAGCAACTTTATGGAACCAACTACAAGACCGCCACTATTACCAATATGGAATTTGGCGCCATGGTTGATTCTTTGGTTGATTGGACCGAAGCCAAAGCCCATCCGGGCATGTTTGTCAAGAAGGACGGATTAACTTATTTCGTCAATACTGACAAAACTTTGACTCAAATCACTGCGGAAGGTTTAACTGCCAACCGCGTGAAGGCCGAATATGTCCGCACTCTTGACGCCGCTTTATTGCCGGCTGCTGGAACTGCGGCTGCGGTAACTGCTTACACCACCACTTTGGGCGATCGCTCACAGAGTGGTGTGGCTGGTGGCACTGGCACTGCAACTAATGGTGCCTTGACCGTAGCTTTGTCTGCGGCAACTCCGGCTGCTGTGAACATTCCTGATGGTACTTCTTTCAATCCGGTGTTAAAGATAACTTTAGCTGCCGGACCAGAAGCTGTGACTGTTAATGGTTTGACTCTTAATAAAGGTGGTTATATCAGCAATACCTATCTTACCGGTATTGATATAGTTGATGGCAATGATGTCCGCCATGGAAACATGGTTTCTTCCGTCAATTCTGATAATCAAGTTATTGTTCTATTCGGTTCCAATCCGGTAATTGTGCCGGCCGGCGGTTCTGTCACTTTGACAGTACGCGTCAATGTTAGCGCCTCTGCTGATGGCGGAACAATCAAGATGGGTGTAGGCGCTGTTGATTCAACTGCCGCCACTATTGGTGGTTTGCCAGTATATGGCAATGAGTTTAATGTAGTGAATGGCGCTAGCGCTGTGGCCTCTGCTTCAGTTGATGTTATGGCGGTTAGCGGTGCCAGTGGTACTACTTTAAATGCCGATTCCGACAATGAACAAGAAATTACCAAATTTCGTATCAGCGAAACAGGTAGCCAAGAAGATTTGAAATTAATCAAATTGACTCTTTTCAACCTTGGCAGCGCTGCTGATGCTGATTATAGAGATGTTCAACTTGTGGCTACCGATGGAACAGTGCTTGCCACTGCTCAGCCGGTCAGTCAATATGTAATTTTTGATCTTTCCGCCAATCCATATAAGATTGACAAAGGTCAATACAAAGATCTCACTGTCCGCGCTAAAATTGTGAGCGGTGCTGGCACTTCCAAATATATTCAGTTCGTTATTTACAACGACTATGATTTGGCTGTGAAGGGCGCTACCACTGGTGCGTATGTATTATCTACTTATGGTAGCAATGATACCGCTTTCCCGGTGGGCGACGGTGATAGCACTACTACTTGGAACAAAGTAACCATTGGTACTGGCACCTTAAGTTTCAACAAGGATGCCAGTTCTCCGTCTAATGCAGTTGCTCCAGGAGCCACTAATGTGGTTTTGGCCAAGTATTATGTCAAAGCTATTGGTGAGGACATGGAATTACGCAAAGTCAATTTAGGCATTGTGCAAGTTGACAGCGCTTTGACTGGTAACGTGTATATTAAAGTTAATGGCGCGAATGTTTGGAGTGGTGCGGCCAGCGGTTTTACCGCGGCTGGAACCGCCGTTGGTTCATTTGCCTTGAATTCTTATCCATTATTAACTGCTAACCAGGTCACCTATATTACTGTTGAAGGCAATGTTCCTTCCACTGCTACTTCGGGTGTATCTTATACAGTTAACGATATGGATGTGACGGAAGTACGCAAGATTCTTAGCAATGCCATTGCCGATCCTACTGTTGTCCCAGCTGATGGCAATCAAATTTCGGTGAATGCGGCTTCATTGTCTGCTAAGACATTGACCACCCCGATGGCCCAGAGCATAGTTGCTGGGACTACCGGATTTACATTTGCCAATATTGAGTTGAGTGCCAATACCTCGGGTGAAGAAGTAAGAATATCCTCATTGGTAATCTCCGATACTGGTACCGATAGCTCTGTTTGGACCCATGTGGCGAATTTAGTGTTGTATGATGGTACTAATCAATTGACCACCAGCAATAGTACTGCCACCAATTCGGCTTCTACCACCTTTACTTTCAGCACTCCGTTGATGATCGCGAAAGGTGCGACCAAGACTCTCACTCTAAAAGCTGATGTTGTGTCAGGTACTTCTTTGACCCACATCTTCCGCTTGCATAGTGTTTCCGCTACTGGTAAGGATACTGGCACTACTGTGTCTGTAACCCCGTCCGGTGATGGTCAGGCCATGACTTTGACTTCTGGTCCGACGGTTGTATTGTCGCTTGTTTCTGGCGCCGGCGCTTCGCCGAGCACTAATCAAGTGGTACAACTTGGCACTAATGATGGCACTTATTTTGCCTTCAAGATCACTCCGTCCAACGAAGCGATCAAATTGCGCACTCTTAAGTTGACCGCCACTGGTACCGCGTTTAGTAAGACCAATAATGTCGTCAATGTCCGTTTGTATCGTAACAGCGAGACCACGCCGTTCGCTTCGCAAAGTGAAATGACATGTGATGGTTCTACCGATTGCTATGTTACTTGGACCGCTACCGACAATTTATTGCCGGAGGCAGTTCAACCTGGCAGCCCGGTAACCATTTATGTCAAGGCCGACATCGGCGGAGCCGGTCAAGCCAAATTAGGTGATAGCTTTGCCTTTAGCATTGCCTCCTCCACCACCGATTTCAAGGTGTATGGTCAAGGTACTGCATCTCTCGCTACCGTAACCGGTCTTCCGGCTGTTTCCGGTCACAGTTATATCGTGCCGTTTACAGTTAAAGTAGAAGGAGTTTCTCCGACTGCTGCGGCTACTGTTGGTCTTAGCACTGGTGCCAATGTTGGTGTATTCAAGGTAACCAATCTTGGCAATGCCGAAGTTGCTATTACTAAGTTTAGTTTAGCCAATGGCGGAGCTTCCACTTCTACATTGAAGTATGATTTGAAGTATTCTGTTGATGGTGGTTCGCAAACCGATGTTACTGGCGGCACTGCGTCCAGTACTCTTGCGAATACAACTGCCTTTGGCACGTTAACCACCCCTGTAACTATCGGTGGTAATTCTTGGAGATACTTCACAGTCAAGACTAGCGGCACGGCTGTCAATTATGACTATTTCCAGTTGTCAGTTGGCGCTTTGGGCGATATCTTGTATGAAGTGAAGGATACTAATCTCGGCTATGATGGTAATGTCTCTGGTGCTATCGATGATAGCTATGTCAATACTGGTTTATATACCAGCGGTACCCCATCACTTGAGTCAGTAACTGCTCGTAGCTAAGCACTAATCATTTTTTCTCAATTTTAAATTGAGAGGATAAGATTTCCAAACCCGCCCTCGCAAGGGGGTGGGTTTTGGTTGTGAAAATTTTTTGTTGTGGTATAATTGTTTTAGTTTGTCACCCTTTCGCGTTTGTCATCCCGACGCCTGCCCGCCTTTGGAGGGAAAGCGGGGATTTACTCCTTATTCTTTATTCCTTACTCCTTAATTTATGCTCAAAATCGGCATCATCGGCGGGTCCGGTCTAGACGACCCCAAAATTTTAGAAAATTCCCACGACATGGAGGCGAAAACCCCCTATGGCGCGCCATCTTCGTTTTTAAAATGTGGCACTATCAAAGGCGTGGAGGTGGTTTTGATTGCTCGCCATGGGCGCGAACACACTATTCCACCCACGCAGGTAAATTTTCGCGCCAACATTCAAGCGCTCAAAGAAGTTGGTTGCACGCATATTCTCGCCACCACCGCCGTTGGTTCTTTGCGCGAAGAAATTGGGCGCGGGCATTTGGTGATACTTGATCAGTTTATAGATTTCACTCGCCATCGTTTTTCCACTTTTTACGAAAGTTTTGAACCGGGGCAAATGAAGCACACTCCCATGGCGGAGCCGTTTGATAAAATTTTACGCCAAATTTTTATTGATGGTTGTAAAGAATTAAATTTAACTCATCATGAGCGGGGGACGGTTGTTACTATTGAAGGCCCCAGATTTTCTACCAAAGCCGAAAGCAAAATGTTTCGCGCTTGGGGAGCGGATGTGATTAATATGTCAATCGCGCCCGAAGCATCGCTTGCCAACGAAGCCGGCATTCCGTATGTTGCTGTAGCAATGTCTACCGATTATGATTGCTGGAAAGAAGACGAAGCGCCGGTATCTTGGGAAGCGGTGATGGAGATTTTCAATAAAAACGCGCACAATGTTACGAATTTGTTAATTCATGCGATTGAGAGGTTAAAGTAACATTGTCATTCCCGCGAAAGCGGGAATCAGCGACTTGACGGGGCGGATCCCCGTTTTCACGGGGATGACAGTTACTCTTTATTCCTTTCGTATGCCTCACATTCTCAAACAAAAAATTCGCACCGTGCCGCACTGGCCTAAGCAGGGGATAATGTTTAGAGACATTACCACCCTTCTGCAAGATGCAGTCGGTTTCAAGCGCATGCTGGATTTACTGCAAGAGCGTTATAAAAATTTTAAGATAGACAAAATTGTCGGCATTGAATCCCGCGGGTTTATCATCGGCTCGCCTTTAGCCGATCGGTTGGGTTTGGGTTTTGTGCCAATTCGCAAGAAAGGTAAACTCCCGGCCGCGACCATTAGCGAAGAATACGAATTGGAATACGGCAAGGACAAAATTGAAATACATTTGGACGCGCTTCTGCCCGGCGAAAAAGTTTTACTCGTGGACGATCTCATCGCCACCGGTGGCACAGCTTTGGCTGCCTGCAATTTGATTAAAAAAGCCGGCGGGCAAGTAGCAGAATGTTGCTTTGTGGTAGACCTTCCGGAATTAGGTGGCAAGAAAAAACTCGAATCCGCCGGCCACAAATCCTTCGCTCTGGTTGAGTTTGAAGGGGAATAAGGAGCACTAGCACTTGTCATCCTGAGTGAAGTCGAAGGCTGAGTCGAAGGATCTCTTTATGTTTCGTTGTCATTCCCGCCAAAGGTGGGCAAGCGTGGTCCAAAGTTATCCACAGGCATGATTTGTCAATTTGTGGTATAATACTTTCCGAGGAGGGGAAAATAATCCCGATTAAATCGGGATTGTTTTTATAAGAGGTTATTCACTCGCCAACTGTCATCCTGAGTGAGCGAAGCGAATCGAAGGATCTATCACAACAATTTATTTTAATAAAACATTTCTAATATGACCAAGAAAGTTTGGTTTTGGGGAACGGTAGTCGTCGGTATTATCGTTCTTTTTTTATTATTTTTAATTTCCATTGGTTGGTTCACTCAAAAACAAGAACGCGTTCAAATGGGCCTGGCCAATCCCAAATTTCCGTATCGTAATTATAATCAAGCCGAACTAAATAAAATGTATCCGCAATATATTGATTATAGTGGCGTAGCCGACAAACAAACCCCCGAGCAAACTCACGCGCTATTTCTAGCCGCGCTTAAAAAAGGCGATTTTGACGCGGCGGTGAATTGTTGTTTTAGAGAAGGGGATAGGGCGAAGCAAAAGGAGTTTTTGAATGGCGTGAAAGAAAAGGGAATGTTGGATTTGATGATAAGTGATATAACTAAAATCGACCCTGATTTTAAGTCGGAGAATAAGGCGACATATATTTTTGATGGGACTTCAAAGAGTGGAGAAAAAAATGCCGGATTTATGACTTTTGTAAAGGTATCTGATGGTATTTGGTATATTGAGTCGTTGTAGTATCTAGTATTTGGTATTAAGTATTTTAATTTTTAAAAAGTTATGAATTGGAGGGTAACTTTATTAATATTATTTTGCTCGGTTGGGGTTTTATTGCCTGCCCGGGCTTTTTGTTTTGATACTAATATCGCTCATCCTAGTATTGCCGAATTGGCTGCCAGGGAATTTGATCGAGCTATTAAAGATGTTCAATTAAGCGTGGAAGATATTAATTGTATTAAAAAAGGCGCGTCCGAAGAGGATGTTCCCACGAGATGGTACAATCATTTTTATGATCCGGTTTATAATCGCGGTATTTGGTTTGGCGCGCAATACCCAACCACAATCAGTTGGGTTACCGGTCCAATTTTACAGATAAAATATTCGTTGGGCGACCAAAGTTGGCAAAGAGCTTTGGATTATTACCAAAAGGGTGATCGGAAAAACGCCATGGTTGCCTTGGGCCATGCCATTCATTTACTTAGTGACATGGCTGTGCCGGCTCACACTCGTAACGATATTCATCCGGCCGGAGATTCTTTGGAGCAGTATGTAAAAGACAATTGGAAAAAGATATCGCCTAATTTAGAATATTCATTTCAAAACATTAGCGATCTGAATTCTGCTTTTTATAATTTGGCCAAGTATTCTAATGGGAACTTCTATAGCGATGATACGATTGAGAGTAAGTATTATCAAATTATTAGCACCAAAAATGGTAATCGATTGGTTTCAAATGGGCATAAGTATATAATTAAAGTGGACAATATTAACAGACTAGTTTTTGCTATTGAGGATATAGCATGGCAAGATAATAATAGTGTAACAGTAAATTTAAATGCTATTTTATTTTCTTATTCCACCCGCCTCGTCTCTGCCGCCATATCCAATAGCGCTGGATTGATTGATTTGTTTTTTCGCGAAGCGGCTAAAAACGAAAAACAAAATTTATCAGCGCTAAAAATTAATTTGGATGGAGTAGTTAATACTGTTTGGGGCTATCTGGTTACCGGCGCGGAAAAATTATTTGGTTCATCACCCAGTGATTTTACCGCTAATATTTTGCGTCAGGTGGATACCACTATGACCACTCTTGGTCAAACGGCGCAAGGGCAAGGAGCAGGTGAAATTAATTCGGCGACCCCACCTCTCCCGCCTGTCGTCGCCTATGGTGGAAACGATTCATCTTTCGCCACAGCCATTCCTTCCTCTAATCCCATAGCGATACCCACCACTAGAGTTGTGCCAGATATAATTAAGGAGCCGATTTTGTTACCAACCACAACACCGCCGGTTGCCACATCTTCTACTGTCATTGTTCCTTATTATGGCGGAGGCGGAAGTAGCGCGTCGTTACCATCGTCAGGTGGAGGATGGGATGAACAGGGTAATGTTTCTACCACTACCACTTCGACCGTTAGCGTGCTGGCTATGCCGGTTTTAGATGAGCAATTTAAAGAAGTTATTTATACCACTTCATCCGATTGGTTAATCACCGGTACTTGTTCTAGCGATACCGTTAAAATTATTGTAGATGCTTCTTCCAGTCCGATAGCGGAATTTTTTATTGCTTCGTCTAGTCTCTTTGAATACGAACCAGTGCTTAACTCCGGTCATAATTATTTTTATTTTGTCGCAGTTGATATTGACGGTGTTACTTCTACCCAATCTCTCCCGGCGCATTTAGTTTTGGATAATGATTCACCCCCGGTGCCTAGTGTTGTTGTCTCTAATGATGTTGGTTCAACCGAATTGTCTATTAATTTGTCCAGCATTGACGAGTTGTCGCCGTTAACTTATTTTGATTTGTTTTATCGTTTAGATATTAATTCTTCCAGCGCTTGGCAAGAAATTGCCATTAACACCACTACTACCGAGTTTAGTTTATCCGGAGAGCGGGGGTCCGGATATTATTTTCGGGCTCGCGCGCGTGATGGGTTGGGTAATACTTCTGCCTGGAGTGACGAAACTGCTTCGTCCACCTTATCATATATTGATTGGAGTAAGGAAATAGTAATCAACGAGGTGGCTTGGGCGGGGGCGGCGGGTTATGCCGATGATGAATGGTTGGAATTGTATAATAATACCAACGAGGATATTATATTGGCCACTACCAGCGCTAGCAGTAGTTGGCGGGTGACGGTCGGGGATCGAACGATTAAATGGAGCAAGATTAATAATGGTGTTATTCCGGCGCATGGTTATTATCTTTTGGAAAGGACCGATGACGACAGTGTGCAAGAAATTACCGGCGATATTATTTATACTTTGCAATACGGATTCAACAATGCCGGTGAAAAAATAGCGTTATTTAATCCGCAAGGAGAAAAAGTTGACGAAGTTGACTGTTCATCTTCGTCCGGTTGGTTTGCCGGAGATGATAGCAGTTTTCGTAGCATGGAAAGAAATGGTGCCGATCAAAGAGGCAGTGATGCTTCCAATTGGCATTCGAGCTTGGGATTGCGTATGCTTGGTCGCAATCATAGCGCTTATCTCAATGCTTCTCCTCGTCAGCCTAATTATGGGTTTATTGTGTTGCGCGGTAATCAGGCGGCAGAAACTTATGTTTTGAATCCCAGCAATAATCCTTATATATTAGGAGGCTATACTGTTCCGGTTGGCAAAAAACTTATTATTGAAGAGGGGGTAGTGGTTAAGAATGCTTATTATTCCTCCGCATTCAAGATTAATGGCGATTTGGAAATCAATGGATCAGGTGCTCGTCCGGTAATTCTTACTTCTGGGTATGATCAGTCGTTTGATCAGTCAAGTTATAATACCATTGTAGGCACATGGAGCACTTCCACCGCCTTTGCCGGTGATTGGCAAGGTATTCAATTTTATGCCGGTAGTACTGGAAATATTAGTAATTTAGAAATGCGCTACGCCGGGCATCTTTTTCGTCCGCCGGGAGCCGGTACTTGGACGCCCTATGTTAGTCAGCCGATTCGGGCTGATGAGGCTGTTTTATCAATCAGCAATTCGGTGTTTAGTAATAATCTAGGCACCATGATTTATGTTAAAAACACCACTACCACCGTGCGGTCAGCTACAATGAAAGGCGGTGAACGTGGTTTTGAGTCTTATAAAAGCGCGGTAGATATTAGTGATAGCAGTTTTTCTGATTTTATTAATTCGCCTGATGCTTGCTGTCGCGGCGCTATTCTTATTGCTGATATTTTACCTAAATTTTCAAATTTAAGTTTTTCCAACAATACCGTGGATAGAGCCTATATTGATTCAACTGTCCTGTCGCAACCGGAGTATACCATTACCAAAGAAATGGCAGACAAATCAATATTTTCTTACATTTTCGTTTCTCCATCTTCTACATTATATATTGATCCCGGAGCGGAGATAAAAATGACTTCCCAATCCAGTTGGGATATTAATGGTGTTTTAACGGCCAGAGGAGAAGCGGAAAATCCAATTTCTTTCAGTCCTTTTTACGACGATCAAAAATGGAATCAATTGAGTTTTGATGGTTCGTCATCCACTTTACGTTATGTTAATTTGGAAAAAGGTAATTCCAGGCCGACATCACAACCGGGCGGTGGTGATAATGGCATGATTTTGGCTAAAGATTCTAATTTAGAGATGATGAATGTTAATCTACTTAATCCTCGGCGACCGCTTTATACGGTGCAAGGCAACAATTCCACCATTAGCATGACTAATTGCGAGATTAAAGATGACGAGAAGTATTACAATCAATATATTCCCACTTTTGGGGTCAAAATGATTGGGGGAGAGTTAAATCTTGATAGTGTTAGTATTCAAAATATTTATGGCGGTTTGCTTGGAAATTCCGGCGCCACGCTACATCTTTATAATATGTCCGGAGACTCTTTTGTAAATGTGGATAAGCTGATTGATTGGCCGGGGTGGATTGGGTTTGACTTGCCTATTTGAGTTTGACACTTTACTTCGTTTTCGCTACAATATTAGCATTGTCGTGCTGAATTCATTTTGGCATTTTTATAATATTAGCATTGTAAATTGTATGAAACGCAAACTTGAGCTTCTAATTAAAGGTTTAATTTATGCCACTTTTTTTGTTCCATTAATTGTGCTTCCGTCTTCGTTTATTTTTCCTTTCATTGTTCCCAAAATTCTGGCGTTTCGTTCGCTTGTTGAAATAATGCTAGGCGCTTATGTGTTGCTTTTAATAATCAATTGGCAGGAATATCGTCCACGTTTAACCGCGCTCAATCTGGCGGTCGGCGCTTTTTTGTTGAGTTTTGCCATTTCTACTTTTGTCGGGGTTGATCCTTATCATAGTTTTTGGGATAACCACGAACGCATGCTTGGGTTGTTTACTATTTTACATTTTGGGGCGTATTATTTTATTTGTACGGCGGTTTTTAAAAATTGGAATGATTGGAAGTGGGCGTTAAGGATGTTTTTGATTGGTGGATCGGTGGTGATGTTTATTGGGGTGTTACAAGCATGGGTAAATCCAGATCTGTTGTTAAATCAAGGTAGTGGACGCGTTGCGAGTACTCTTGGTAATGCTATTTATGTGGGTGGATATGGATTATTTCTTACTTTTGTGTCTTATCTTTTATTTATTCGCGAAAATAACCCAGTGTGGCGTTGGGTGTTAGCTGGTTTAGCGATTTTATCTATTTTGGGCTTGTTTTACAGTGGTACCCGTGGTTCCATGTTGGGATTAGTGGCCGGAATTAGTACGGCGATTATTGGGTATATAATTGTTTTAAAAGAATACAAAAAAACTCGTCGGTCACTTATTGGTTTGGCGGTTTTTGGTATTATTTTTATCTCTTTACTCTACGTCTTTAGAAAAACTGATTTTGTTATCAATTTACCAGCCATTGGTCGTACTATTAATACTTCATTTACCGATCTTCAAGCTAGCCCGCGTTGGGTTGCTTGGCAAATTGCCATTCAGAGCTGGAAAGACAAACCGATTTTTGGCTGGGGGCCGAATAATTATTTTTACGCCTTTAATACGCATTATAACCCTAAGTCTTTGAATTTCGGCTATGGTGAAACATGGTTTGACAACGCGCATAATATTATAGTAAATACGCTCGCTGTGCAGGGAGCCTTCGGAATAATAATTTATTTGGGTATGTTTACGGTCGGAATAGCCGTTTTGGTATTGGCTTGGAAAAATAGTCAATTAAATATTCATATAGTGGTAATTGGTAGTGCGTTTTTGGTGGCGCATTTAGTAGGCAATGTTACCGTGTTTGAAAATCCCACCTCATATTTATATTTTATGTTTTGGTTGGCGCTGGTGAATTCTTTGTCCAGCTTCTGTCATCCTGAGCGTAGCGAAGGATCTAAGTTTGTCATCCTCGCCATGCCTACTGGCAGACAGACGAAGGCGGGGATTCAGGCCGTGGACAAAAATATCAGTAATGGTTTTGTGGCGAGTGTTGGCATGGTAGCTTGTTTATTAATTTTTATTTTTAATATTCAGCCGGCACGCGCTAACATGATGACGTTAGATGCTATTCGCTATATATCCCAAGATCCAGTGTTAGGCGTGCCATACATAAAAACCGCTTTAAGTTTTCGATCTCCCCATATTGATGATATTCGGGCAGATATTGGGCGCACTGTCGCTCAATTACTTTCTGGTTCCTATGAAAAGTTAGGTAAAGATCGCAGTTTAGAGATTTTTAATATTGTATATCCGGAGTTGCGAAAGAATTTAGTATTGCATCCATTGGATATTCGCAACCAAATCACTTTGTCCCAATTAGGACAGACGGGTTCTATGATTACCAATAATTCTGAATATATATTTGATGCCAAGACAATGATGGAAGATGCGTTAGTCAAATCGCCTCGTCGCCAGCAAATTATTTACAGTTTGTCTAGTTTAGATATGCAAGTTGGCCAAACTTCCGAGTCTATAAAATTATTAGAGCAGGCGATTGCTGATAATCCCAAAATTGGTGAAAGTTATTGGCGTTTAGCTTATGCGTATAGATTTTTAAATCAACCTCAAAAAATGGATGAGATATTATCTTTGGCTCAAAAAAATAACGTGATGTTTACCGAACAAGAGCAGCAAATTATTGGACAAATCAAATCCACGCCTGTTTTAGAAACTAATAATAAGGAAAAATAATATGACCAAAAAGGCATTAATTACCGGTATTACTGGTCAAGATGGGTCGTATCTCGCCGAGTTATTATTAGAAAAAAGATATCAAGTGCATGGCATTATTCGTCGCAGCAGTAGTTTTAATACTGGTCGCATTGATCATATTTATCAGGACCCCCATGATTTGGATCGTAAGTTATTTTTACATTATGGCGATTTAACCGATGGTAGTAATTTGAATCGTTTAATAGAAAATATTAAACCCGATGAAATTTATAATTTAGGGGCACAAAGCCATGTTCGCACCAGCTTTGAATTACCAGAGTATACTGGCAATGTGGATGGATTAGGTACTTTGCGTCTACTCGATGCTATTCGAAATAGTGGCGTCAAAGTTAAATTTTATCAGGCCGGATCATCAGAAATGTTTGGTCGGGTTTTGGAAAATCCGCAGAAAGAAACCACGTCGTTTTATCCACGTTCTCCTTACGGTTGCGCCAAAGTTTATTCGCATTATTTGTGCGTAAATTACCGCGAAGCTTATGGCATGTTTATTTGTAATGGAATATTATTTAATCACGAATCACCACGTCGTGGTGGTACTTTTGTAACTAAAAAATTAACCGCCGCGTTTGCTAAAATAAAATTAGGAAAACAGGATAAGGTTTATCTTGGCAACTTAGATTCAAAAAGAGATTGGGGTTATGCTAAAGAATATGTGGAGGCAATCTGGATGATGCTTCAGCAAGAAAACGCCGATGATTATGTGATTGCTACTGGCGAAACTCATAGTGTGCGAGAATTTGTAGAAGAATCTGCGCGTGTGGTAGGCTATAACATCAAATGGGAAGGGGATGGGGCAAAAGAAAAAGGCGTTGATTCAAAGACTGGCAAAGTTTTGATTGAAATTGATCCTTATTATTATCGCCCCACCGAAGTGGATCATTTGCTTGGGGATTACTCCAAAGCCAAAGCCAAATTTGGCTGGGAGCCAAAAATAAAATTTAAAGATTTGGTGCGCTTAATGATGGCGGCGGAGTTTGAAGAAAGAGGATTAAAAGCAAGCGATTATCTCACGTAATTAAAATTGTCATCCTGAGCGAGCGTCTCCACCAAAGGCGGATGCGCCTCTGGCGCAGAAGGATCTATAAAATATGGACAAAACATCCAAAATTTATGTTGCTGGTCACCGTGGTTTAGTTGGCTCCGCTATTATGCGCCGACTTGAATCAGCAGGTTATGGCAATATAATTACGCGTGCTCATGCCGAACTCGACCTGCTCAACCAGCAAGCAGTTGCCGATTTTTTTGTTAAAGAAAAACCGGAGTATGTATTTTTGGCTGCTGCCAAAGTTGGCGGCATTGGTGCCAACAATACTTATCCGGCACAATTTATTTACGAAAATTTACAGATTGAATGTAATATTATCCATCAGTCATATTTAAATGGTATTAAGAAGTTGTTATTTTTAGGATCGGTTTGTATCTATCCTAAATTTGCCTCCGAACCAGTAAAAGAAGAATATTTATTAAGCGGTAAGTTAGAATCGACCAACGAGCCATATGCTTTAGCTAAAATTACTGGAATAAAGATGTGTCAAAGTTACAATCGCCAGTATGGTACTAACTTTATCGCGGTAATGCCTACCAACCTCTATGGCCCGTATGATAACTTTGATTTACAAAAGTCTCATGTTATTCCGGCAATGATTAGAAAGTTTCATGAAGCCAAAATTAATCACGAACCAAGCGTAAAATTATGGGGGACAGGCAATCCGCGTCGTGAATTTTTATGCTCCGATGACATGGCCGATGGTTGCGTTTTTCTGATGAACAATTTCAACCCCACCAAACAACAAAATGAAACAGGAGAAATTTTTGTAAATTTAGGAGTTGGCTCGGATCTCACTATAAAAAAATTAGCCGAGCTGATTCAGTCGGTTGTTGGTTATGAAGGGGTTGTCGAATGGGACACTTCCAAGCCAGACGGTACCCCCGGTAGGCTCATGGATAGTTCGGCGGTAAATGCTCTGGGCTGGAAACCGAAGATTAATTTGAAAGATGGTTTGCAGTCAGCCTATGAGTGGTTTTTAAAAAATTTACCGTCTTAGCTTCAAGCGAAGTCTTGCCTCGCACCCTGTAGTCCTGAAGGAGAGATTGGTGCTTCGTAGACCATAGCCCAAAGGGTGATGGCCTGTGGATAACTTTTTGATACCTTTTGACACCTAATGACACCTGCGGTATAATAGGGAGTGTTATTATTTTGGCTAACTATGGCGGAAATTAAGCCAAACGAGGTTTATACAACTCAAGAAACCCAAGAACTGTTAAAGATTAGTAACAGCACTATGAAGCGTCTAATAAAGCGCGGTCTTATTAGGGCTAATAAAATAGGCAAACAGTACCGTATTTTAGGGCATGATATTTTGAAGATGCTATCTCCCGAGGTTGATCAGAAAGCTACTAATTTATATCAAAAGGTTAAAATGAAGACTATCGAAAAAACAAGAAATTGGTAAATTTCCACATCTAACATATGGATCACGAATTACAAGCTGGTACAAATTTTGCTTGGTCCACCTTTTCTCAATTTTTCTTGCGAATTTTGGGATTGGCTTTTTTTGTCCTCATGTCGCATATTTTAGGAGACATTGGTATGGGGCAGTATAATTTTATTTCATCGTTCGTGGGAATGTGGTTTATTTTTCTTGATTTTGGTGCAGGTAGCCATCTGTATCGTGAGTGGGCGAAGAGCCCCAAAACATTTGATCAGGTAGAAGGAGACTTTTTTGCGCTTTTTACTTTGCGGCTAATAACCGTGGTTATTATTTTTATTCCGTTCTTTTTGGTTAATTTTTTTTCCAATTTTAATATTTTGTTGCCATTAATAATTGCGTTCGTTTCTACTTTTTTTGCCACTTATATTAATTTGGCCGATACTTACTTTCAATCGGCCAATTTATTTAAATACCCGTCGCTTCGCCAGCTGATTGAAAAAATGGTGGTAATTATAATTGGCTCGGTAGGATTATTTTTTTATCCGCACGTGGAGACGGTGTTTGTAGCTCTATTGTTAAGCCAGTTAGTTTCTTTAGCTTATTATTTTTACAGAGTATTGCCTTTTAAGTTTAAATTAATTTTTAACATTCACAACATCTTATCAATGATCAAAAAAGGGATGCCATTTTTGTTTATCACCCTCTTTATTAGTTTATACAATCGGATAGATATTGTAATGCTGCGTTATTTAGATAATTTTTCCGTCGTAGGTTGGTATGGAACGGCTTATAAATTTTTAGAAGTAGCCGCTATTTTTCCGGCCGTTTTATTTATGCCATCAATTTTCCCAATTTTGTCATCACTATGGAATGACTCGGGGTCGCGCGTTAAATTTATTAGTTTTTTTTATAAAGCCACTCGTTTATTATTTTCTTTTAGTTTAATGATTACTCTCGGATTTATTTTTTTTACGCCGCTATTGGTAAGTTGGCTCTTTCCCGATTCATTTATGCCCAGTGTTTTGGCGATAAGGATTTTAATTTTAGCGCAGATTATTGGTTCGATTAGCATGTTATTTAATAGTTTGCTGGTGATCCAGCACCGGGAGCATCGCAGTTTGTATATTATAATTTTTGGCGCAATTTTCAATATTGGACTAAATTTTATTCTTATTCCTAGATATTCGTTATATGGTGCGGCATGGGCTACGGTCATAGCGGAAGTAGCCAACCTGTTTTTATTGCAACGCTATGCTCAATGGGAGAAAAATTGGTCTATCATTTATCGCATGGTATTTTTGGGCGTGTTTAATGCGTTGTTATTATTAATATTAAAATATATAGGACAGTCAAATAACTATTTTATTGGTTTCGCTCTTTGTTTAATTAATGTTGGTCTGTTATTTTGGTTACGGTTATTAAAGAAAGAAGATTTGACCTTTTTTTTCAATCCTTTCATTGTTAAATTTAACAGTCTTTTTTAATCTTAAAAGAGATTTTATAATAAATATGAAAACTATTATTCTTTGCGGGGGCACTGGTACACGCATGAAAGAAGAAACTGAGTTTAAACCCAAGCCATTGGTGGAGGTGGGCAATAAGCCAATTCTTTGGCATATTATGAAGATATATTCTCACTTTGGTTTTAATGATTTTGTTCTTGCTTTGGGTTATAAAGGTAACATGATCAAAGATTATTTTGTTGGCTGGCGTCATTTTTTAAATGATTTTACTCTGCATACCAAAACTAATGAAATGATCTTTCATAATAATGAATGTGATGATTTTAAAATTACTTTTGCCGAAACCGGATCAGACAGCTTAACCGGAGAAAGAGTTAGACGACTTAAAGGTTATATTAAAGACGACGACCATTTTATGGTAACTTATGGCGATGGCGTCGGTGATATCGATATCGCCGAACTGGTTAATTTTCATAAAAATCAGAACACTTTGGCCACCATTACAGCGGTTAAGCCGACCAGCCGTTTTGGCATGCTTAACATTGATCACGAAACCAACCGCCTAAAGGAATTTAGTCAGCACAAAGTTACTCACGATGATACCAGTGAGCACGGCAAAGATCACATCAATGGCGGTTTTATGGTGTTCAAAAAAGAGGTCTTGGATATGATCCCGGAAAATAGCATGATTGAGGGCCTGTTTGCTCCGTTTGCGGAAAAGGGCGAACTATCGGTTTACAAACATCCCGGTAATTGGAAATGTATGGATACTTATAAAGAAGTGGAAGAAATGAATGAGCATTGGCAAAAAGATCCATTTTGGAAAGTTTGGTCTAACTAAGAATGCGTAATATGTCAAAATTAACCAATAAAAATATTTTTGTCACCGGCGGCACCGGATTAGTGGGCTCGCACTTAGTGGAAAAATTATTTGCGGTGAACCCAGCCAAAATTGTTTGTTTGGTTCGCAGCCATGATCCCCAATCATATTTTTATCTTAATAATTCAGATAAAAAGGTGGTGTCTGTTTTTGGCGATTTGAATGATAAAGAAAGAATATTTAATATTATTACCAAGTACGAAATCAGCCATATTTTTCATATTGGCGCGCAGGCCATCGTTCATACTGCCCTTATTAATCCCTATGAAGCGATTGCCACCAATGTGATGGGTACGGTCAATATTTTGGAAGCCGCTCGTTTGTCGCCGTTAATCCAAGCGGTAGTGGTGGCCTCAAGCGATAAGGCCTATGGCAAGGACTGTGTCAACGCCACCGAAGAGCACGCCTTGGCCGGTGATCATCCGTATGATGCCTCCAAATCCGCTACCGACCTAATTGCCATGGCTTATCATAATACCTATGGTTTGCCGATTACTGTTAGTCGTTTTGGTAATATTTACGGTCCGGGGGACTTAAATTTTAATCGTATTATTCCGGGGGCGATGAAGGCGATCATTAAAGATGAGCTTTTAGAAATTCGCAGTGATGGATCATTTGAGCGTGATTATGTCTATGTAAAAGATGTGGTTGACGGTTATATTAGTTTGGCGGAGAATATAGACAAGACCAAAGGCCAAGCGTTTAATTTTAGCTCGGGAATAAATCTATCGGTATTGGGTTTGATCGCAGAGATGGAGAAAATTTTAAATAAAAAATTAAAATATACAGTGTTGAACATACAAAAAAACGAAATACCCAAACAGAGCTTGAATTTTAATAAGTCCAAGAACGTTTTGGGCTGGCGACCGAGCACGGATTTTACGCAAGCCACTAAAGAAACCTATCAGTGGTATGAGAAATATTTTTAGTAAATTTTAATTCGTAATAATATATATGTCAGATCAAAAATTAAAATCGGTCGAGGCCACCAATCGTAATCGGCTTAAAGAGAGGAAGCCCTATGTTTTTGAAAAGATTGCCAAGTTTGATGAAAAGATTAGAAGGGGTGAAAGCATCGCTATTATTCAGTTTCAATATAATTACACCTGTAACTTTCGATGTGTCCACTGCTCGGTTAAACGGTTTCAAGGCCCCAACAAAACCCGTCAATTCACTATCCCTGATGTTAAAAATTTATTTAAACAAGCTGATGAGTTGGGATTAGCGCGGGTGACTATTACCGGCGGCGAACCGATGGTATTTAAGGATTTTGACGAATTAGTGGCGGCTATTGACCCGCAGAAATTTTATATCAACAGCGATTCTAACGGCTGGCTACTGGACGAAAAAAGGATGAGACATTTGCAAGACATTGGTGTGGATAGAGTGCAGGTTAGTCTGGATAGTTTAAATGCTAAAGAGCACGATGCGTTTAGAAGGTCTCCCGGATCGCATGCCCGAGTGCTGAAGGCCGTGGATATTGCCCAGGAGATTGGGATGGATATTTTTATGCAGACGGTAGTTTGGAAAGAGAGACTTTATTCGGACGAATTTATTAAGTATCTGGAATATTTTACCAATAAAGGCATTGGCGTTTTTGTGAGCTATGCCAAGCCAGTCGGAGCATGGGAGGGAAATTTTGATTGTTTGATTGACAGAAAGGATATGGCGTATATGGAAAAATTAGAAAAGAAATATAAAGTTTTTACCCATTTGACCTCGGCTTACGGAATTAATATGGGTTGTATCGCGGTGAAGGGAATGTTTTCCGTCACGCAATATGGAGATGTGCTTCCCTGTCCTTACATTCATACTTCCATTGGCAATGTATTCAAAGAGCCACTTAAAGATATTATAAAAAGAGGCTTTGACATTAAGTATTTTGGTGAATATGTTGATACTTGTTCGATAGCGGAAGATCGACATTTTATTGAAAAATATGTGGCTGGAAGGATTTATGACAAGCCCCTGCCCGTTCCTTGCTCGGAAGTATTTACCCACGAAGATAAAACTCAAAAACCGTTTTATAAAGACAAGAGATTGTTTTCGTAGGCGATAACCAATTAATTCAAGAACATGAATTTATCATTGTCCCATTCCGAATTAAAACAATATATTTCCGGACAGCTTGATAATTTTTTCCCCGATAAGTATAAATTCGTCGGTGCGGATATAGACCGGGCGTTTGATACGGCTCTACAGAGGACGGAGTATTGTTTTAAGCATATTAGCTTGCGGTATTATAACGAGCAAAATAATACTTGTTTTTATCACTTACATGCCGATCAGTATTGTTCCTTTTTGTATTTTTTGGCCAATAGTCTATGGCTGGAATCACAGAATAAACCACTATGTGATAAATTACTCTTACTCAATAAAACGCTAAATTCCATATTTATTTCCTATAAATGTAAAATGCCGGATATTTTTCTTTTTTCTCACGCGATCGGTACTATCATCGGCAATGCGATTTACTCAAATTTTTTAGTAGTATTCCAAAATGTTACGGTTAATACCGGGGACGATGATGGTACCTGGAAGCCGCCCACGATCGGCAAGGGGGTATTTCTGGCGGCCGGTTCTAGCATTATTGGAAGCGGTAAGATAGGGGATTATTCGTCAATTGGTATAAATTCGGTCGTATTTAAGGCGGACATCCCGGAAAATTCTATCGTTTTCACGGATTCAACCGGCAAATTAAATATCAAAGATAACCAAGGTGCCTGTTTTACTCAAAAATATTTTAATGTTGATATTAAAGATCTTAAATGGACTTAAAGTTTTTTTCCAATTATCCATATGAAAGCTAAAGATATCAGCGGGCAAGCGCCGGGAGGCAAACGCACGAAGTTGGCAGAGGTGTTGCCCTTGGACACGCCCTTTGTGGTACAGATATTTCCGGTTTATGCCTGCGTGTTTAAGTGTTGTTATTGTATTTTTTCAGTAGACCCATCTAAGCGCGGTTTTATTTCCGATAAGGTTGTGATGGATTTTGATCTATACAAAAAATACATAGACGACATGACTAAGTTTCCCAATAAGATTAAGGTCCTGCGTTTTGTGGGAATTGGCGAGCCGTTGTTGCATAAAAATATTGCCGCAATGATTGCCTATGCGGTGTCAAAAAATGTCGCCAATACCGTCGAAATTTTGACTAATGCGGCATTGTTGACCCCACAAATGTCTGATTCCTTGATATCGGCCGGCCTTAATAGACTGGTTGTATCGTTACAAGGTACCAGTCGAGAAAAGTATAAAAAAATATGCGGGGCAGACATAGATTTTGATAAATTTATTGAAAATTTACAATATTTTTTTAACCACAAAGGCAATACTCATGTATATTTTAAAATTGTGGATAGTGCGTTGGACGGCAAGGAAGACGAAAAGAAATTTTATGAAATTTTTGGGGATATTTGCGATACGATAGCCGTTGAGCATACCGTGCCTATTCATACGGGTATAGATTATAAAAATATAATCAAGGAGAGTGGTGCAGCTGTTACCCAATTTGGGTTGCCTGTGAAGGATTTCAAGATTTGTCCTCAGCCCTTTTTCACCATGCAAATCAATCCGGATGGAAAAGTGGTGCCGTGTTTTTCCTTTGAATACCCCGGCATCATGGGGGATTGTAACCGTCAATCCATCAACGAGATTTGGCAGGGTAAAGAATTCCAAAATTTTAGATGTAAAATGCTTGACGGCATTAAAAATACCTGCCAAACCTGCGTTGATTGCAATATTATGAAGTATCGTTTATTTCCGGAAGATGATCTTGGTGCAGATGCTAGTAGGTTAAAAAAGTTCTATAAATAATTTTTCGCGTATGAATCGAGCATGTCCAGTTTGTTCTGGTGCCAATAAGAAGTTTCTCTATCAACAGAACTTCGGCAACAAAACCATTGCTTTGATGGAGAATTATGATGTGGTGATTTGTGATAGCTGTGGCATGGCTTATGCTGACAATATACCATCTCAAGACGAATTTAATAATTATTATGCGGTGATGTCAAAATGGGAATTTAATTATAGTGGTGGGGCGGTTTCAGACGACTACGAAAATTATTTTAAGAAAATTGTTAATTTTTTAACCCCTCATTTAAAGGATAAAAACGCCAGAATTTTGGATATTGGTTGTTCGACCGGGTGTCTTTTGTCCAAATTTAAAGAAAATGGTTTTAACAATCTTTTGGGGGTAGATCCATCAGCCAGATGTGTAGAAACGGTAAAGAAACTATATAATATCGAAGCTGTATCTAAAAATATTTATAATTTTAATGATAAAAACAAGTTTGATCTGATTATTTTGTCGGCAGTTTTGGAACATTTGGTAGATTTTACTACCGCCATGGGGAAAATAAGGACATTATTAAAAGACGACGGACTATTATTTGTTGAGATTCCGGACGCTACTAGGTTTGATGGCTATATTTTTGTTCCCTTCCAGCAGTTTAGTATCGAGCATGTAAACTATTTTTCATGTGATTCTATTAAAAATTTATTATCAAAATTTGCTTTTAATATAATTGAGATTAAAAAAGATGAAAATACTGTAAACCAAATGGTCGATCCTGACATCTTCGTTTTGTCGAGGAAATCGGAAAAAATTGATTATAAATTGGTTAAAGACAACACTTGTGAAGAAAAACTGAAAAGTTATATTTCTTTATCTTCTAAGTTGGATCTGAAGCTGAAGGACGTGATTCGTAAAAAATTATTAGATAAAAACAAAATGATTATTTGGGGGGTAGGCACTCACACTCAGATGTTGGTCGGTTCGGGGTTGGATCTCTCAAAAGTATTGTATTTTGTTGATTCCAACGCCAGATATTGGGGTAAAAAAATAAACGGAGTGGAAATTAAATCACCCCAAGATATCAAAGAAGATGTGCCAATTTTGATTTCAACTTATTCTTATCAAGATGAGGTTGCTCGTCAGATTACGGAAATTTTAAAATTAAAAAATGAAGTAATAAAAATATATTGAGTCTATTATATGGGGAATTTAAAAATTGCCATTTTAGGTGCCACTTCAAATATTGCCAGAGGACTGATAAGTAATTTTTTGTTAGATAGTAAGGTGGAGTTGCATCTTTATACCAGATCACCGGAAAAATTGAAAATTTTTTTTGACGCCTTACATTGTCCCAACCAACCGCGTACTATTAATGTGGGATACCAGGAATTTGGAAACAACCCGTATGATGTTATAATTAATTGCATCGGGGTCGGGACTAGGAATAAGCTACAAGGTGATTACACTCTTTATCTTACGGTTACCGAAGAATATGACAATATGGTCATAAAGTATTTGTGCAATATTTGTCCCAATGCTATCTACATTAGTTTTAGTAGTGGAGTCGTATATGGCGGGGAATTCTTGGCTCCCGCGGAAGAAGATACCAAGAATATCATCCCGGTGAACCATATTAAGAGCGAAGAATATTATACCATCGCTAGACTTAATTCCGAGACCAAGCACCGCTCGTTTAATCATTTGAATATTGTAGATCTTAGGATATTTTCATATTTCAGTCGTTATTCCAGCATGGGTGATAGTTATTTTATTACCGATGTGATGAATTCAATATTGAATAATAAAATACTCATCACTGATAATGTAAATATTGTTCGTGATTTTATTCATCCCCAGGACCTTTATTCCATGATTTGTCAATGTATCGCGGCCAAAAGGATCAATAGTGCGTTTGACGTGAGTAGCTCCAAACCAGTGGAAAAGAGAGAAATAATAAATTATTTTGCGTCAGAGTACGGACTTAAATATGAGATCGGTTGGGCCGCTAATCACGCTAGTCCCACCGGTGTCAAAAATAATTATTACTCCCGCAATAATAAATCATTTAAGTTCGGTTATAAGCCAGTGTATAGTTCCATGGATGCGATCAAGGACGAGTCGGGGTTTATTCTTAGTCAGTGTATTCATCAAGCCAATCAGTCGCCAGATTTAGATTTTGGAAAATCAATATTATGAACGAAATCATTAGAGATGATTTAGAATCAATTTGCAATAGCGATTTAGACTGGGAAAGGTTTAAAGACCGCACTGTTTTGATTTCCGGAGCCAATGGTATGTTGGCGTCTTACATGGTGTATACCCTGGCTTATCTAAACGAAAAAAATCCGCATTTAAATATAAAAATCATTGCCCTCTGTCGTAATCTTGACAAAGCTCGGGCGAGATTTAGTGATTTTTTAAATTCACCTCTACTGCAAATTTCCGACGAGAATATTCTCAACAAAATTAACATTTCGGAAGACATTCACTATATTATTCATGCCGCCAGTCCAGCTAGTCCCCAATTTTATGGCATTGATCCGGTGGGGGTAATCTTGCCCAATGTTTTTGGCACCAGGAATTTATTGGAGCTAGCCAGAGAGAAGCAGTCCAATGGTTTTTTATTTTTTAGCAGCGGAGAAGTTAGCGGCACGGCCGATAAAAAAGTGATAACCGAATCCGAAGGTGGTTATTTGGATCCCACCGATATTAGAAATTGTTATGGTGAAAGTAAGCGCATGGGCGAGAATATGTGCAAGTGTTGGCATCATCAATATCAAGTGCCGACAATAGTGGTCAGACCCGAGCATACCTATGGCCCCACTCTTGATTTGAATAATGACAAGAGAGTGTTCTCTGAATTTGTTTCGGATGTAGTGAACAATCGAGATATCAAAGTAAAAAGCGATGGCCGGCCGGTTCGGACTTTTTGCTATATTAGCGATGCCACCGATGGCTTCTTTAGGGCATTATTGAAAGGTAAATCCGGCGAAAGTTATCATGTGGGTAATAGTGCCGGTCAGATGTCTGTCGGTAATTTGGCTGAGTTGCTGATCTCTTTGTTTCCAGAAAAAAAATTGAAAGTTATTTATGAGGGTCGCGGGCAAGACGATAATTATCTCGAGAATAAAAATAATATCCGCCCGATGTTATCAACCGCCAAAATTGAAGAGCTGGGTTATCGGTGCAAGTTGAGCGTACGCGACGGTTTTTATAGAACAATTCAGAGTTTTTTAAAATAGTTTTTATTAATATGAAAAATATCAGCCAAATTTTTAGTCAACGCCAAGCTGGCGACGCTAAGCCGCTTTTTATTTTTGAAATGGCCAATAACCACATGGGCGATGTGAATCATGGGCTTAAAATTATTCGCGATGTCCATTCCGTTAGTAAGGATTTTGATTTTAATTTTGCTTTTAAGTTTCAATATCGGGATCTAGATACTTTTATCCACCCTGATTATAAAGATCGAATGGATCTTAAATACATAAAGCGTTTTTCCGAAACTCGATTAAAAGAAGAAGAGTTTTTAACTTTAAAAAATGAAGTAGAGAAATTGGGTTTTATTTCTATTTGTACCCCGTTCGACGAAGCATCAGTGGAAAAAATTGTTAAGCACAACTACGATATTATAAAAATTGCCAGCGCTTCTTTTACTGATTGGCCGCTCTTGGAGAAAATAGTTTCTTGCGACAAGCCTATCATCGCGTCTACCGGAGGGGTGAAGATAGAGAATATCGACAAAGTGGTTAATTTTTTTAGTCATCGCAACAAACAGTTCGCTGTTATGCATTGTGTCGGCCAATATCCCACAGAAGATGGCCAGCTACAATTTAATCAAATTACGTTATTACGCGATCGGTACCCCGAGATAACCATTGGATTCTCTACTCATGAGCGTCCGGATAATTTCGAGGCAGTTAAATTGGCCGTAGCCAAAGGGGCTGGTATTTTAGAAAAACACGTAAGTATTAAAACAGAGCAATATCCGATTAATGCCTACTCCGCTACCCCCGACCAATTACGAAATTGGCTGGAGGCAGCTCGACAAGCTTATAAAATTTGTGGAGTTGTCGGTAGGCGCCATGAATTTAATTCGGCCGAGTCGGCAGATATTAGACAATTTCAAAGAGGAGTATTCGCGGGTAGAGATATAAAAGCGGGGGAGAGAATTGATGTTACCAATACTTTTTTTGCTTTCCCCAATAAAGATGGTCAGATACTGGCTAATGATATGTCAAAATATACGGTTTTGACCGCTCAAAAGGATTTTAAGAAAAATGATCCCATCATGGCGTCCGAATTGAGTATATTAGAGGTAAGAGAAAAGGTATACGAGGTTCTTAAAAAGGTTAACGAAATTTTAAAGAAAGCCGGTGTTCCAATTTCTAACAAGTGGGATTTTGAACTTTCTCATCATTACGGATTAGATAAATTTCATGATATCGGAGCTAGTATCGTAAGTTGCTTTAATCGTGAATACTGTAAAAAATTGATTGTTATGTTGCCGGGTCAAAAACATCCTACCCATACTCACAAATTAAAAGAAGAAACTTTTCATGTTCTTTGGGGTGACGTCACTTTTGGTGTTGGCAGCAACAAACAGACTTGTGGGCCAGGGGATATACTTACTATTGAAAGGGGTTGTAATCACGATTTTGAATCTAACGGCGGTTGCGTTTTTGAAGAAATTTCCACCACGCATTACAAAAACGATTCTTTTTATGAAGATCAGGACATTATTAACAATCCGAATCGTAAAACCATACTTACTTACTGGGTGATATAATATTATGACTGAAGAAGGTTTATTATTGCATCGTAAACAAATAAGCGACAGCAAGTTGGTTGAGGCCAAGCCATTAATTAAATTATTTGGTTTGGATTATGATGGCACCATTGCGGATGGTAAAGATTATACAATTAAAGACGCAGTAGCATTAATAGGACAAATTTTGTTAAAAGGCAAATCTGTAGCCTTTGTTACCGCTCGCGCCGCTACCGCTATAAAAACTTTTATTCCTCCATTGGAAGAGTTTTTTATTAAAAATAAGATCAGTACTCCTATATATATAGGCGGCGGCAATGGTATCATCTTGTATGAATTTAAGAACAATGAATTAAAAAAAATTTATAGTCACGGATTAACGGTTGACAAAATCAGCCATGCCATTGATGTGTGGCAAAAAGTCTATGACCAATTTAATATTAATACCGGACTATTGTCGGAAAAAGGTTTAGATACTTTCCGTAAATTTTTAAAAGATGATTGGGAAGGATTGATTCCCAAGGATATTTATCAGTTGTGTCTGCCATTTGGTGGCCAAATTTTTACCGAAGAAGCTAAATTTACTTTTGTTTTACCCGCCGACCAATCAGTGCATCAAGAGATAATTACTGCCGTGCGCGTTGGTTTGGGCAAAAGCTATCAAGTCTCCGCCGGTGATACGCATTTTGCGCACATTACTAAAGCCCTCCACGAGGATAGTAAAATGGTGGCGATAAAAACCATACTTAAAACATTAAATTTGGAATTAAATCAGGTAGCCACCTTTGGAGATATGCCAAATGGGAATGATGCCGGCCTATTAAGTTTTCCTTATAGTTTTACCAACGATCAAAATTTTGTTAATCAAGAGAATGAATTGTCGGGTAGCCCATATATTTTGTGCAATCAAGATATGTCCCCAGTAAGTAATGTTTATGTCGCTATTAATTATTTATTAAGTTGAGCTTTATGTCTATTGAAGACGGGAGTAAAATTGAGGCGATGGAAGCCGGCTATAAAATAGAATATAAACCGTGTATTATTGTTTTTACCGGACCACCACTAACCGGTAAGACAACTTTGGCGTATGAGTTGGCCAAGAAGTCAAATTTGCAAGTACTCGATGTTGATGAGTTTAGAAGAAAAATTGAAAAGGAGGATGGTCGTAGTGCTGATATGGCATCTCTTAAGGCAAAGGATGAATTAGAGGTAATGATCAAGTCCTATAGCGCGATTTGTGAAACGGCGAAGGAAATGGTGTCAAAAGGCATGCCGGTTATTTTGACCGGGACATTTTCTCGCGACGAATTCAAAAAACCATTAAAAGTTTTGTTTGATAGCATGGAAAGCGGCACAATACCTACACGGTCGTTTTTATTGACTGCCCCAGACGATGAGATTGAAAATAGGATTGAACAGCGCAAGCGCGAACATACCCAGTCAAATATAAATTCTATGGAAAAATTTCAGTGGGCAAAAAATATGTTTAAAGAGATTGATTTTTCCACCGTGCAACGAATTGATACCACCGAGCCGAGTTATGTAGGTGTGGCCGGTAAATTATTGGAAGATCTAAAAAAATAATTTTTACAACTATGAAATTAAGTGATTATGTAGTAAAATTTATTGAATGGCATACTGATTCTATTTTTTTGCTGTCTGGTGGCGGTATTATGCATCTAGTAGATTCGGTGGGTCGATCAAAATTGCAGACTTATTGTTGTCATCACGAACAAACGGTGGCGATTGCGGCCGAGGGGTATTCACGCATCAATACCAACAGTATCGGGGTGTGTTTAGTTACTACCGGACCGGGTGGAACCAACGCAGTTACTGGTATAGCGGGCGCATGGCTAGATAGCATACCAATGCTAGTTGTAGCCGGGCAGGTCAAAAGAGATAATATTGTTCCGCAGGTAAATGGTCTGCCTACGGTGCGGCAAATAGGCTTTCAGGAATTAAATGTAATAGATATTGTTAAGCCAATTACTAAATATGCCATTACTGTGGATAAACCAGAAGAGATTAGTTACCATTTGGAGAAAGCTTTGTATTTAGCGACTCACGGACGACCGGGGCCGGTTTTTGTTGAAATCCCTTTGGATGTTCAGGCGGAAGAAATTGACCTAGAGAAATTAAAAATTTTTGATCCAGCGGAATTGTCAGAAAAACAGTTATTAGTAGGAGGCGAGTTGATGAAAAAGGTGGTAGAGCTATTACAAGAAGCCAAGCGCCCACTTTTAATGGCCGGCAATGGTATTCGTCTGGCTGGAGGAGAAAAGATTTTGTGGAAAGTATTAGCAAAGTTCAAAATTAACAGCGTTACTCCTATTTTTACCGCTGATGACTTAGTAACAGTTGATTATCCGTATTATTTAGGCAGGCAGGGTATGCCGGGTAATAAAACCGCTAATTATGCGATTGATAATTGTGATGTATTATTAGTGGTAGGGGAAAGGCTGCAACTAACCCAAACATCGTTTGATTATAATAAATTTGCTGTACAGGCTAAAAAAATAATGGTTGATATAGATGCCAACGAAATGTCAAAAAAGACTATCCATATTGATATACCTATTCATGTTGACGCCAAATTATTTTTAGAAGAACTTTACCAACAAAATATTAAATTAAATCGCTGGGAAGTGAGAACTGAATCCATCAATCCGGATAATTACCCCGTTGACAAACAGTATCTCAATGTTTATAAATTTTTGGAAGAGCTGGGGAAATATATAGGTAATATGGATGTGGCTACCGCCAATGGTATGGCCAGTTTAGCGCCACATCAGGGGCTTAAAATTAAGCGTGGGCAACGTTTTATAACCAACGCCGGCTTGGGGCATATGGGGTCTGGTTTACCGTTGGCAATCGGGGCTTGTGTGGCGAGAGGCAAACAGCCGGTTGTTTGTTGCGAAGGTGACGGGTCGCTAATGTTGAACATTCAGGATTTGCAGACCGCACTTTACCATAATTTACCCGTTAAAATTTTTATTTTTAATAATAATGGTTATTATTCTATTCGCAATACTCAATTGAAATTTTTTAATAAAAATTTTGCCGCTGATCCTGCATCTGGAGTAAGTTTGCCGGATTATAGCCGGTTGATTGCGGCTTGGGGGTTGGCGTATGAAAAAATAAATAATGACGGCGAGTTATATAAAATTAAAAAAGTGGTTGATTGCCCCGGCCCGATTGTTTGCGAACTAATGCTTGATCCCGACCAGCATTTGTTGGAGAGGTGGACCGCGGGCAAATTAAGAGATATTAATGTTTAATTAGTATGCTTAACAAAAAAGAATTAAAACAGCTAGTGTCTTTACTCAAGAAGATAGACAAGCCACACGAGGGCCTACCACAATCGGTTTTTGATGCATTGTGTGGTGTGGTTCCGTTTGTGGCGTGTGAATTGGTTGTCGTAAGTGAAAAAAATGAGATTTTGATGGAATGGCGACAGGATAAGTGGTGGCATGGTTGGCATTTCCCGGGCGGACTTTTGCGTTTTCGCGAGAGATTTGAGGAGCGATTAGATAAGGTGGCCTGGGACGAACTCGGTATCAATCTAGTTAGCCATAAATTTTTGTATGCCGAAGATTGCAGCCAAGGAAAGCGTGGTCATGTGATTTCGCTAGTTTTTATGTGTAAGACAATGATGAAGCCGATTCATGGAAAATTTTTTAAAAAAATGCCCAAGAATATTATCGAAGCGCATAAGGAGTTGTGGGAAAGATCGGTAAAATTTTTAACATAAATCTTTGTTTAATACTTATATGAACGATAATTTAAAAAATGAGATTATTGCGTATTACCAAACTAAATTTCCGTTTAAGCAATTTATTGCAGGTGAGTCATCCATTCCAGTATCTGGAAAGATTTTTGATGAACAGGAAATAATCAATGGAGTAGAAGCAGTTTTAGATGGTTGGTGGACTGAAGGGCGGTTTAGTGATTTGTTTGAACAAAAATTAAGTCATTGGTTGGGGGTTAAGAATGTGATTTTGGTTAATTCTGGTTCATCAGCAAATTTATTAGCAATGTCGGCTTTAACTTCTAATAAATTAGGTGATCATAGGATGAAACCGGGCGACGAAGTGATTACAGTGGCTGCTGGTTTTCCTAGTACAGTAAACCCTATCATTCAAAACGGATTTGTTCCTGTATTTGTTGATGTTGAGGTCGGTAGTTATAATATATTGATTGATCAGATTAAAATGGCACTTTCTTCTAAAACCAAAGCAATTTTTGTGGCTCATACTTTGGGGAATCCTTTTGATATTTCCGCGGTGGATCAAATTTGTAAAGAGCATAATTTGTGGTTTATAGAGGATAATTGCGACGCCCTTGGTTCTAGATATGCCGGTAAACATACTGGGACTTACGGACATATTGCAACTTGTAGTTTTTATCCCGCTCATCATATTACTATGGGAGAGGGCGGGGCAGTATTTACTAACGATGATGTTTTGTCCGTTATAGTGCGTGCTATGCGCGATTGGGGGCGTGATTGTCGGTGTAAGACTGGCCACGATGATACTTGTGGTATGCGGTTTGGCTGGCAATTAGGCAAGTTGCCGTTTGGTTATGATCATAAGTATATTTATTCAGAAATCGGATATAATCTTAAAGTTACCGACATTCAAGCCGCTATTGGACTGGCTCAATTAGACAAGTTGGATGGTTTTGTAGATAAACGTCGTGAGAATTTTAAAATTTTATATGATGGATTAAAAAAATATGAGCAATATTTTATTTTACCGAAGTGGTTGGATCAAGCCGAGCCGAGTTGGTTTGGGTTCCTGCTAACCATAAGAGAAGACGCTCCATTTACTCGTAATGAAATTATTAAATTTTTACAAGGTGAGCAGATCGCCACTCGTTATTTATTTGGCGGTAATTTAATTAAGCAACCGTATTTTGTGGATAGTGATATAAAATATCGTATCGTTGGAGATCTTAAAAATACCGATTTAATTATGAATAACACTTTTTGGGTTGGGGTATACCCCGGTATTACCGAAATAATGGCTAATCATATGGTAGCCGCGTTTATTAATTTTTTGGAGAAGTATGATTAAGACGGTACTCTTAACTGGTGGTACTGGTTTTTTAGGAAGTAATATCCTGAAACGCCTGATTTCTGATAAATACAATGTGATACTACTTAAGCGGTCTTTTTCTAATTTATCCAGAATAGAAAAATATATAAATAAAGTTTTGTTTTATAATATTGATAGGGATAATTTATCGGATATTTTTAAACAACATGCTGTAGATATTGTACTTCATTGTGCCACCGATTACGGTCGTAAACAAGTTAGTCCGCTGCAAATAATTGAAGCGAACTTGATTCTACCTCTGCGCTTATTGGAATTAAGCAAAGAAAATAAAGTTTTTTGTTTTATCAATACCGATACAATTTTAGATAAAGGCATTAGTCATTATTCTTTATCGAAACAGCAATTTAATGATTGGCTGGTAGGATACAGAAATAGTTTATATTGCGTTAACGTGGCTTTGGAACATTTTTATGGCCCGGGAGACGATAAAACTAAATTCGTTTCCTATATTTTTGATTGTTTGTTAAATAAGGTTGATAATATAGATTTGACCCCAGGCGAACAAAAAAGAGATTTTATATATATAGATGATGTAGTTGATGCCTTTATGGCGATCATTAATAATATCCCCCAAAATACTAAGGGATTTTTTCATTATGAGGTCGGTACTAATAATTTGATATCTATCAGACACTTGGTAGAGATGATAAAAGAATTGTCTGGCAACCAGATGACGATGCTTAATTTTGGAGTCATACCATACCGTGTAAATGAAATAATGGAATCAAAATCCGATACGGCTGCAACCAGGTTTTTGGGTTGGCAACCAAAATATGACATCAAATCTGGTTTAGCAAAAATGTTGTTAATTGAGAAGCAAATGAGAAATTAATATGAAGTATTTAATAACTGGCGGTTGTGGATTTTTGGGTGCAAATCTTGCTAAAAAAATCATTCAAACAGGGGATGATTTGGTAATTTTTGACGACTTATCCCGTTTGGGCTCGGTCGAAAATTTACGTTGGCTTGAAAGTCAGGGTAATTTTGAATTTGTTAAGGGTGACATTAGTGATTATTCGGCGGTTAAGAATTTAATAACCAAAGAAGAGCCATTGGCAATTTTTCATTTGGCCGGGCAAGTTGCTATGACCACCTCAATCAATAATCCCAAAAGGGACTTTGATGTAAATGCTCTCGGCTCTCTTAATTTATTGGATTCAGTGCGTAAATTTTCACCCCATTCAGTAATAATATATTCATCTACCAATAAAGTATATGGAGATATGGAATGGGTAAAATATGAAGAGTTAGCAAAAAGATATATCGCCCCAGATTTTAAGAATGGTTTCCCCGAGAGTATTCCGCTGGAATTTTCGTCTCCATATGGTTGTTCCAAGGGTAGCGCGGATCAATATATGCAGGATTTTAGTCGTATTTACGGTCTGAACACTGTCGTTTTTAGGCATTCTTCCATGTATGGCGGGCGTCAATTTGCCACTTATGACCAGGGTTGGATTGGGTGGTTTTGTCAAAAGGCCGTCGAGATTAAACAGGGCAGACTTAATGAGCCTTTTACAATATCTGGTAACGGTAAACAGGTTAGAGATGTGCTCCACGTTGAAGATGTGATAACGCTTTATCTGCAGGCCGTAGAGGGTATTAATAAAATTAAAGGCCAGAGTTTTAATATTGGCGGTGGCATGGATAACAGTTTATCCCTTTTAGAATTGTTTGATATCTTGGAGGATATGTTTCATATTAAAATGAATTATATCAAATTGCCCATTAGAAAATGTGATCAGAGGGTTTTCGTCGCCGATTTGAGTAAAATTAACAAGATAATCGGTTGGTCGCCGAGTGTTGATAAGGTTACCGGCATCAGTAAAATGCTTGATTGGGTCATGAATAAATAATATATGAATGATATTCAGCTGAGTGTGGTAGTACCCGCGTACAAAGAGGCGGAAAATTTAGGGATAATATTGCCCCGTCTTGTTGGCGTTTTGTCGAAAGTCGAACCAAGTTACGAAGTACTGGTAATCGACACCATGTTGCCAATGGATAATACCGCACATGTCTGTTCGGATATTCCGGGAAATATTTTATATCGAAATCGTGATTGCGGAAACAATTATGGTGATGCCGTTCGTACCGGTATTAAGTATGCGCGCGGCCGGTATATAATTTTTATGGATGGAGATGGTTCTCATGATCCCGAATTTATTGCCAATTTATACTCGTGTCGTGATAGTAACGATGTGGTGATCGCCTCTCGTTACATTACTGGCGGATCGACCGAAAATAGCCGAGCCACCGTATTTATGAGTTTGGTTGTGAATTTTATTTATTCAAAGGTTTTAAATTTATCCTGTAAAGATGTGTCTAATAGTTTTAAACTTTATCACGCCGCTGATCTTAAATTAGTAAATCTCGACAGCAGCCATTTTGATATCATAGAAGAATTACTTTTTAAATTAAAGAGGGTCAATAATAATATCATAATTAAAGAAATTCCTTTTAATTTTAAGGGTCGAATACGAGGCAAGACCAAGAGGAATCTGTTTGTTTTTATGATAACTTATATTTTTACTCTGATCAGATTACGTTTGAGAGGATAATGGATAATTAGAAATGATGGTACTATAATATGATTAAATTTATGACAGTTATCAAGGGATGGTGGGCGGATATAACCTGCCATTTCAAATTCCGTCCAGTATTATTGGTAATTGCCCTATTTATTTTATTTGGTTCGGTGTGGGTGGGTCAGATAATCAGATTGATTGGCAGCCGTGAAATGGCCAACACTATAACAGTGACTGTTGATGAAGGTGATAGTTACGCTATGGTGCCACTTGTAAGATTGGCGCACGCCGGTAATATTTCTGGTTTGGAATTAATTAAAGATAATCCGAAACAGTGGCGCTACCAAAATGGATTTATCAGTAGATTTTTTTTCGGTGTCACAAGCGAGGACTCATCGAAAATCAAGTCGATTGTAATCGAGATTGGTCAAAAAAAGTTTGAATTTTCCGGGGTGGAATTATTTAATAATTGGCGAAAGATACCAACTAATTCTCCCGGTTTTTTTATAGATGAAAATAGCGGAGCGGCCATTGATTTATTATTAGAGGCCCCGCCAAGTGTTAGGGGCGCGCAGTCTCTCATACCGGTTAGAAAAGATTTCTTTGGCAGTTTGATTAATTGGTCAGGAGACGATAAGTTGATTTTAGGGCCGTTGGCCGCTTCTTTGTCGCCATTTTTTATCATATTGTTGGCTTTTTTGTTGTCATTAGGGCTGGTTTCTTTGATTAGAAATTATAGTAGTAAAAATATTTATATTGATACCACTCCGGAAAAAAGAGATTATTTGCTTTTTTGTTCTGTTTTGATCGCAGTTGGCCTTTTGCTCGTAGTAATTAATGGTTTAATCTTTTTTATTTATCGACCAAATATTTTACCGATTATAACACAGGCCAAGGAGATCTATCTTAGCCGCTTAATGAATACATTTTTACCAAAGCCGGTAGAGCAACTTCAATTTATAGTGAGCTTGCTTGCTGTGCCATTTTTAATAATTTTTTCTTATATTTTTTTAAGTAGATATTTAAAAAAAATTGACGATACTAAAATTTCTGCATATTATCGTTATCTTACGCCGCTGTCAATTTTATTTTTGTTTTTTCTGACCTTTGTGGGTTTGGCGATGAGTAATTTTCTCTATATACGAGGTAGTTATTTTTATAGTTATTATGGTAAATTAATATACCCATTTTTGTTATTTCCAGTTTTTTTACTACTAGCATTCGGTGTTGAAAAAAAACAGGTGATCAATAAATTGGTGGGTTTCTTATCATATATATTGGTGGCCGCCACTCTAATTTTTCTTTTCTTTTTTAATATCTACGGCCTAGTTAATCTTTCTGATCCTTATCATTTTGATCCGGTTTTTTATCCTTCAACTCAAATTATTTTTGGCAAGACTATTCTAGTCAATTTGAGCAGTTTGTATGGTTTATTTCCGATTTTTTTGAAGTCGATCTTCGATTTCGTTGGTTTATCCGTTCTGCACTTTACTATAGCAATGGCCGTGCTAGTAGTGGCGTCATTTGTATCTATTTTATTTTTTCTGCATTTTAATTTAAAGAATAAGTTTATAATATTGTCAAGTTTTCTGAGTGTATTTTTTTATTCGTATTATGTAACCAGCTATGTCGGAGGGGGACAACCAGGTTTTCAATATTGGCCAATTCGGACTATTTTTCCATGCCTTTTAATTTTGTTAGCCCCGCTGTATTTTAAGTATAAGAGCAAGGCGTTGTATATATTTTCATTTTTTTTATATTCCGTGGGAGTACTGTGGAATTTTGAGACGAATCTAATAGTTTTTCTTGCTTGGATTTTTACATTAATTTATGCCGACTGTGATTGGCACAACCTTGAAAAAACCGCCAAATGTGCCCTGTCGCATGTACTCACAGGATTAGTTTCGCTGGTCACTGTAATTGGTTTCTTTGTATTATTCAACTATTTACAAAGCGGCCAGATAGTACATCCTGAATTATTTTTAAAATATCAAAGATTATTTTTATCAGGTTATTTTCTTATTCCCATGTTGCCGCCGCCGCATACCTGGAATTTAGTTGTCATCATTTACCTATCAGGATTAATTTATGCTTTTAAGGCTTTATACAACAACAACTTAACCGACCGAAGTAAGGTAATCTTTTTATTAGCAGCCTTGGGTCTCGGCCTCTTCTCGTATTATACTGGTCGATCTCATGATTTTAATTTAGTCGGCCCTTCTTTCCCGGCTATATTAATTCTAGCTATTTTTACGGAGAGGCTATTGGTATTTGTTGTTTCGCAGGGTTTAAAAGTAAATGGCAGTCTTATATTGTTTTTGTTTATTTCTTTTTTTCTTTTTTCCTCTATACCGAGTTTTTTTTATAATAGTGGTCGATTATTAGGTGGTGCTCAATTAGGTTTTTCTTCTTTCTTGAAAAACGAAGATGAGCCCGCTGTCCACAATGTTCAGTTCATAAAACAGAATACACAGCGGGGAGATAAGATATTAATATTATCTTCAAAATCTTACGATGGTATTTATTATGGCGAGTCCGGCACAGTTTCAGTTTTAGATTTGCCATCGGCGTCGGATTTTTTTTATCAGGGGGAGATAAATACGATAGTAAATTTCTTGGACACCAATACCTCCACTCCAGTTTTTGTTTATCCAGCGAGTATTCCTCTGGCTGATTTAGAGATCAGCAATGTATTAAAAAATAAATATACAACGGCCAGCTCAAGCGGTTACGATATGTTGTTATTAGAATCTCACAATAAATGAAAATATAAAAATATTTATAAGTGCTATGTCAAATCCCATCTTAAGCATCTGCGTCCCTACATATAATCGCGCACATTATCTAAAAGATTGTTTGGATAGTTTGGTTGGCCAGTTTGCCGATCAAGATCTAAAGGATAAAGTAGAAATTGTTATTTCCGACAATGGCAGTCAGGACAATACCGAGCAGACAGTCAGAGAATACCAAAAAATACATGATAACGTTGTTTATTATCGGAACCAAGTCAATATGGGGTTTGACTTTAATGTTTACAATGTAGTGGAAAAATCGAAAGGAAAATATTGCTGGACATTAGGAGATGACGACGCAGTAATAAATGGGGGGATTGAGTTGGTTGTTAATTTTTTAGAAAAGAATGAGGTGTCCGTTTTGACGGTTAATTATAAGGAATGCGTTCGGCGAGAAGAGTTATTTTCCGACTATACCAAAATAGATCAGAATGTTATAAAATCATTTAATTCCTTTGAGGAGTATTCGTTCGGCGGTTATTGTCTCGGGATATTATCAGTTTTGGTTTTTGATAGGTCCTTATGGCTTGAGAACGCGGAGCGGGATCGGATGATCACCGGCTGGCAATACTATTTGCCGGTATTAAAAATACTACCCCAATCTCGGTTGCCCTTTGCGTATGTGAGTTATCCCGTTCTCCTTGCCCGGAATGGATGTGAGTGGGTGGCCAATGGTTTGGAGTTGGAGGTTTATCTCAATTTGAGGAAATTGGTTAGGAGAATGTATGATTTTGGCTACGATAAAAAGAAATTGGCTCTCGAAGAAAAACGATTATCGCATCGGATATTGGTAATTTTGCTTCGAGCCAAAGGCCATGATTTGCCTTGCACGATGAAAAATTTTAAGATGATTTGGGCCGAGTTTATTAAGCAACCTTTTTTGTTATTCATGGCTACTTTGGTATTTATCATACCGAACCCGGTGATTAAAATTATCAGGAACTTTAACAAGAAGTTTATAGGGATAAAAATATGAAAAGTAATATCACTTTTTTGGTCTTCACTTTTAATGAGGAAAAGAGGATCGAATATGTTATTAGGAATCTGATCCATTACGGAGAGGTATTGGTGTTAGATGATGGGAGTACAGATAAAACTCGGCAAATTTCAGAAGCATCGGGCGCTCGATTTGTTGTCAGACCAAAATTAGAGATTGATTACGCCGAAAATCAACAGATGTTTGATTTTATTAAGCCCCTCGTCAAGACCGACTGGATTTTTTGGGGTTATGCCGACAATTTAATGCCTAAAAGTTTATTGGAAAAATTAGTTGAGTTAAGTTCGTCTGATAAATATAAGTATGTTTTATTGCCAATTTTTACATATAATTTAGGAAAAGTTGATTATCCAATGGAGAAAGGATATTCTCCTAGATTTTTTAGGAAAGATTTTATTAATTTTTTTAACAATTACGTTCACGGTTTGGGTAAATTTACCGGATTTTCTGATGAAATTATTAAATTACCAATGAAGGATGAATTTGCAATTCGCCATTTCAGTGTTTACAATATCAAGAAATTTATTGGTAATCATATGCGTGTTGCTGATCTAGAGGCTAGCGAACGTTATGGCGCTAAGAAGAAGTTTAGTATTTGGAGAATGTTTATTAGTATGTTGCGTTATTTTTATATATATTATCGAGATGGTTACAAAAATGGTCGAGTAGGATTGATTTCCGCCTTATCATTATCATTTTATCGTTTTATGATGTTTGCGAGGTTGTATGAGATTGAAAATAATATTACCTTAGAAAGTATTGAAGATAATTATAGTTTAAAGAAAAATGAGTTGGTCAAAGAGGTAGAGGAAAGTTTTAATAATATATCAAACTAAAGATGTGGATTCTATGAGAAGATTGATTATTGCTATACCTACTTATAATCGAGAGGCATACCTGAAGGAATGCATCAGGAGCATTTTTAATCAAACATTTCAAGACTTTGAAATAGTTATTTTTGATAACAAAAGTGATTTTGATATAGAAAACACATTAGATCAATTTCATGATTCTAGAATTACTTTAATCAAGAATGATGTTAATGTCGGTCAATTGGGAAATTTTGATAAGATTATTCATTATCAATTTGACTCTCCTTATCTAATGATCTTTCACGATGACGATACTATGCATCCACATTTACTTGAGAGAGTCATAAATGTTATGAACAATAAATCTGATTTGATCTGGGTAGGGACGGGATTAAGGTTTGTTCACGATCATGTTCGGATGAGCCAATTTGATGAAATTTCTGGCAAGATCGCATCGGGTATCTTTGACTCTGCCGGTTTGACTAGGCTTTTGTTGGGTAACTTTCATTTGGCATTTGATACAGTTTTGTATAAAACTAATTGTTTAATTGATTCTAAATATTTTACTTCCAATTACAATAAATGGTTTGATCGTCCTTTTTTAATTGAATTGTCTAAAAAAGGTAAAATAGCAGTCTTAAATGAGTCGTTAGTAAATTATCGTATGCATCCTGGGCAAGTAGCTAAAACTGATGATTGTAAAAGATTTAGTTATATTATTGGGTTATTTGAATTTTACAGGGATTCATTGCCGCAGCCCATGAACACAACTGATGCTAATTTATTCCTTAAATGGTCGACTAATAATTTAATACTATCAATTGCGAGTTTTTCTAATAGTTTTATTGAATATAGAAATTTACTTAACCAATGCCAGAAAAGAAATCTCTTTAAATGGAAGTATATTAATGGGCGGGGTTTGTACTATTTTATTAAAGCGATTATAAATTATTATGAGAAATAATTTGCCACCGTTCAAAGTATTATTGAAAGGGTTGGCAACATTTATACCAGGTACTTATCGATTATTTTGTAAAGGTACTGGCGGAACTATTTCCGCTCGCTATTGTTATTCGGTATGGTTAAGACATTTAATATTGGCTCAAAATACTGACATACCTTATATACCCAAAGTGGTTGCCGAAATTGGACCGGGAGATTCTATTGGGATCGGGTTGGCGGCGTTATTATCCGGTGCGGATAAATATTTTGCTCTAGATGCATTTAAACATATAAATAGCCGTCGTAATATTAAAATTTTTGATGAATTAGTGGAGCTTTTTCGCAAAAGAGAACGAATACCAGACGAACGTGAATGTCCCAATATTTATCCTACATTAAAAAATTATGATTTTCCCTACCAGATTTTGTCTGATGAGCTTTTGGGTGGATTCCTAGAACCGGGGCGAATAGATTCCATTAGGAGCGAGCTGGTAGGATCTAACCACAGCAAAGGTTTCATTAATTATTTTGCCCCTTGGTACAACCCGGCGGTGATTAAGGAAAATAGTGTAGATTTTATTTATTCACAGTTTGTCTTGGAACATGTTGACGAGCTAGAATTAACATATCAGGCTATGCGATGCTGGCTTAAGCCCCAGGGGCTGATGTCTCACATGATAGATTTTCGTTGTCATGGTACCGCTTTGGATTATAACGGTCATTGGGCTTTTTCAGATTTTGTTTGGAGATTAGTTAAGGGGGGAAGACCTTTTTTACTTAATCGTCAGCCGTTATCAACCCACTTGTCTTTTTTTAAAAAATTTAATTTTATGATAGTCGATTTGTTGAAGTATCAGTCGGAGCCCGGTATTGACCATCAACAATTATCTGCACGTTTTCGTAATTTGGATGAACAAGATCTGAAAACATGGGGAGTATTTGTACGCGCTCAAAAAGTATGATCAATATTATATCCCGTTCATATCTATCCAACAATGTCAGCGGTCCCCAAAAGGTGGTCAAAAATTTTATTAAAGGTCTTGAAGCCCTCGGCTATCCATATGTTGTTAATCAGCGATTGGATGCTTGTCGGCGGCTGTGGATTCACGACGATGTTTATGCTTTAAAATTTATTAAGAATTTACCGTCCAATATTCACGTAGTTATTGGTCCTAATTTATTTATTAAGCCTAGCAATATCCCCAAAAATATTGATATTAAGCGAGCTGTATTTTTATATCCTTCTCAATGGATAAAAAATTTTTGGGTTCATTTTGGTTATACTGGCAGCGCTATGGAGGTGTGGCCAGCCGGAATAGATACAGATGATTTTTATACAAGTAGGGTAGAAAAGAAATTAGTGATGCTCTATTTTAAGCAACGTTACCGAGAGGAGCTTAAAATAGTAGAGAATCTTTTGAATGATAGACATATAGAATATAAATTGATTGTTTATCGCAAGTATGACGAGAAAGAATTTCGAGATATATTAACACAGTCAAAATATGGTATTTGGTTAGGTAGACAAGAATCCCAAGGAATTGCTCTAGAAGAGGCGCTGGCTTGTGGGGTGCCTTTATTGGTTTGGGATGTAGATAGTTTGGGTCATTGGGATCCGCCGATAAAAGAAAAAAAATTATTTACAGATGAGGAGAGTGGTTATAAACTGGCAACGGTTGCGGAATATTTTGATAGTACCTGCGGTATCAAAGTTACCGATTCCGCGCACTTAGGCGATGCTTTGGAAACCATGGAGGGGGAGTGGAAGCAATTTAATCCGCGGCAATATATTCTTAACAATTTGGATTACAAAAAACAAGCTCGGGATTTATTGCAAGTTTACCATGAGTATTATGGATTGGATTTTGAATCTGGCTTTATGGAAGAAATCATCTGGTCGGGTAGTTGGGTAAATGACCGTTTTCATTTTAAAATGTTTGTAAAATTAAAAGATTTGATCAGAAATATCATTAATATATGGAAAAACACGATCGTCTAGCGCTCAAACAGATGGTTTTGGAGAGATATGAGCTTTTTAAATTTAATCATTCCAGGGTCCAGCGTTTTTTACGAGATCCCTGGCGGACTATCAAATTCTATATCATGACTGCCTTTTCCTATATTAAGCCTTTTAAAGTTAAGTATAGGACTCTCTGGGGAGATACCATGGTTTATTATTTGCCAGAAGGCAATCAAATTTGTTATTATGGTTTTTTTGAAGCGGATTTAACCAATTTTCTTATTAATTTTTTGCAGGACGGTGATGTGTTTATAGATATTGGTGCTCATGTTGGTTTTTATACTGTATTAGCTTCCAATCTGGTCGGTGCGACTGGGAGTGTCCATAGTTTTGAACCAACTCCAAGAACCTTTGGGTCTCTACGGGAAAACGCCCGGCCACACTCGAATGTATGTGTTAATAATTTCGCCGTTTTGGATGAAGAAAAAACCATCAATTTTGTTGATTACGGACCTCGTTATAGTGCTTATAATAGTTTTCGAGATCGGATTGCGACGGATGTCGATTTTTTAAAAAGAGGCGCTACGCCTATCATGGTAAAAACTATTGTTTTGGATCATTATTGCGAGGTTAATAATATTAAGCCAAGTTTTGTTAAGATTGACGCTGAAGGTGCGGAGCATTTAATTTTGGATGGTATGAAAAATTTGTTAGAGACGGCCAGGCCGGTAATCAGTATAGAGGCTGCCGGGGAAGAGGAATGGCAGGTAAATTGTCAGAAATCGATCGATTTGTTGTTGGGCCACGATTATTTGCCTTTCGAACTTTCTATACGCGGAGAATTATCCGTCCACCAAGTAAAAGATTGTTACAAATATGATAATTTGATTTTTATTCCCAGAGAGAAAGCGGTATAATGATATAAGATTGGCATATGATTAGTACGCAAAAATATAATTTTATTTTATTGATTGTCGTAGCATTCATGTCGTTTGCCGTTGTTGCTTCAATGGCGGCATACAATAATGATCCACTAAAAAATATTCGTTATTATTACAATGTCGAAAAAACGGAAAATATTTTTGGTAGCGATTTTAATGCTAACTATTTTGCCGCTAAAAAATATTTTTCCCGGGATTCTTTATATTTTAGCGATCAAACCACCCGACAATTTAGCGATGAGTTGGCCGCTGGTTCTAATAGGACTCGTTTCGTTTATTATCCATTTTCGGCTTTTTTCTTCACCCCCTTGGCGTTATTATCTTTTGGTCACGCTTTTTTTCTGCTTACTCTATTGAATATCTTTCTGTTGATAATGGTTATTTTGTTTTTGTCTAGATTTGTCGCCAATCAACAGCGGTATTTCTCGGTATTTTCGTTTTTGTTTCTTTTTTCGCCGGTAGTTTGGTCGATATTGGAGCGCGGGCAAACGGATATAATTATTTTATTTTTTTTGGCTCTTTGTTTTGTTTTTTTTACAAAAGGAAAGTCGAAATTAAGCGGTTTTTTTCTGGCACTAGCCAGTTTATTCAAAATAACCACGCTATTTTTACTTCCCTATTTTTATTTTAAGGATAAAAAGGTATTCCTTTCTTCGATTATCTCGTTTACTGTCATTTCTTTGATAACCGGCGCGAATAAGATTTTTGGTTTCGTTGATTCTTTGCTGACATTTTCTTCATATCATAGTACTTCATATCTCAACACCGGTATATTTGGGTTATTTTACAATAGAATCGCCAGCGTGTTTATTGATGTTAAATTTGCTCATTTCGTTTATTTATTGGCTATTATTCCGGTAGTTATATTATTTATTTTTTATTTCACTAGGGTGATCAATAAAAAAGGCAATAATCTGGCAAGTTTGGCGGAATTTGGTTTTTTCTTAGCAGTGATGTTAATGTTGCCGACTGTTTCTTGGATTCAGCATTCCATTCATCTCGTATTTATCGTCACGGCCTACTGGGTGTTTAGAGAAAAAATGACCGTAAGTAAGAAGATGGTTGTTATGGATGTGCTGCTGTTGCTTATTTTATCAGAGCCGTTATTGTTATTAAAGTTTCAGGAGATTCCTTTTTCTATTATTTTCGCGTTAAGGCCATTATATATTATATTATTTTTAATTACATTTTATTTTACTTTTTTAAATAACAAAAATGAAAATTCTTTATATCGCAAGTAGGTACGATTACGGCAAGGTGGAAAGAGGCTATAGTTTTGAACACTATAATTTCTATGAATCCCTCATAAAAATGGAGAACGGCAGGCACCAAGTTGTTTATTTCGCTTTTGATGAAATTATCAAAGAATTTGGTCGCGAGACGATGAATAAAAAACTTTTGGAAAAAGTCAAAGAGGAAAAGCCGGATTTATGTTTCTTTTTTCTTTTTACTGATGAAATTTATCCGGAAACTATCAAAAAAATTACCGATTCCGGCGTTCTCACCTATAATTGGTTTGCCGATGATCATTGGCGTTGGTCGATTTATTCTCGTTTTTATGCCTCTAATTTTTCGTGGGTTTCAACCACTGATTCACAGGCGATAGTAAAATATAAAAAGATTGGATATCAAAATATTATACACACCCAATGGGCATGTAATCACTTTATGTATAGCCCACCGAGAGGGATTCTTCGTTCCACTCAGAATGACGGGGCATATGAACACGAAGTATCGTTTGTGGGGCAACCGCATAGCGATAGAAAAAGGCTAGTAGAAAAATTGAGTGCCGAAGGTGTGCAAACGAATTGTTTTGGTGGGGGCTGGCCTAACGGTCGGGTTAATCAAGATAAGATGATAGAGATATTTGGCAGTAGTAAAATAAATTTGAATCCTACTAAATCCAGCGGGGGAGTGGATATGAATAGTATTGCTAAAATATTTTTATCCAAAAAACAAGGTAAGTTGCAAATCAATTGGCCATGGCAATGGTCCGATTACTTTCAATCGTTTTTGGGTAGGAGGCGAGAGCAAATTAAGGGTAGAAATTTTGAAATTCCCGGCTGTGGCGGATTTTTGCTTTCCGGATGGGCGGATAATATTTCTGATTATTATCTTCCCGACCAAGAAATGGTTTTTTATAAAGACCAAGATGAGTTAATCGCTAAAGTAAAATATTATTTAAACCACGATCTAGAACGGGAAGCTATTAGACAAGCTGGTTACGAGCGTACTGTTAAAGAGCATACTTACGAAAAAAGATTCCAGGCGATATTTAAGGAAATGGGATTAAAATAATTTGTATGAAAATTTTGATTTTGGCGGGTGGTCGGGGGACACGTTTAGGCCAACTCGGTGAGCAAATTGTCAAACCGATGATTAAAATTGCCGGTAAGCCAGTGTTGGAATACCAAGTTGAGCTTCTTAAAAGTTTTGGTTTGGTTGATATTACCTTTGTAGTGGGACATCGACATGACCAAATTAGAAGTTATTTTCGTGATGGTAAAAAATGGGGGGTTAAAATTAATTATTGGGATAAAGATTCAGAAATCGGTACGGCTGGGAGTATTAAGGTTATGGAGAAGGAGTTGACAGATGATTTTTTTGTAATTTATGGTGATTTGTTATTTAACATTGATCTAGAAAAAATGTTAGCAACGCATCAAGAAAATAAAACAAAATTTAAAGATGTGTTGGTTGGGACTTTATTAGTTCAACCCACCAATCATCCCCAAGACTGTGATTTATTAGAGGTTAACGAAGATAGTGTGATTACTAATATTTTTTCCAAACCTCATTCGGCAGGAGTGCTTTGTCAGAATTTAAATAATGCCGCTATTTATATTTTTACTCTGGCGATTTTTAAATATATTGCTTCTGGTAAAACTTTGGACTTTGGTCGAGACATTTTTCCTGATATTGTTATTAACAAACTTGGTATCTTGTGTGCCCACCAGGATCTGGGTTATCTGCAAGATATGGGCACGCCCGATCGGCTTGCTGAAGTTGAAGCCGATGTTTTGAGTGGTCGTTTTGGGAAGGGTATTACAAAAACCAAAATCACTGATTTTATTTATAACCCTTAATTAAATATGGCAAAGTTTGGGTTTGCTTTTGATTTGGAGGGGACTATTATTGATGTAGAACGAGCACATCACCAAGCCCATATTAAGGTTGCTCGCGAATTGGGGGTAGAATTAAGCATTGGCGAAGCTTTAAAGCAAATTCTGCATTTTATTGGCGGTCCGGATGAAAAAATTATGGAGGAAATTATGTTTTTGAGTAAATGTAAAAATGTCAGTATTGAAGAGTTAATGCAAAAAGACGAAATTTATTATAAAGAATTTTTAAAAAAAGAAAAAATACAAATTCGTTCTGGTTTTATCGAATGTTTAACAGAAATTAAGAAAAACAATTACGAAGTCGCTATTGGCACATTGACTGATAAAGATGAGGCGTGGCATTTAATTAATAATTCTGGTCTAAATAATCTGATTATAACAACTAATATTGTTTACAGAGATGATGTGTCTGTGGTTAAGCCGGCGCCCGCTGTGTTTTTAGAAACTGCCAAACGGATGAAAGTGTCTGTTGATTTTCAAATAGTTTTTGAAGATTCTCCGCGCGGAGTGACGGCTGCTATAAATTCAGGATCAAGAATGGTAATTGGCATGCCAATTTATGGCTTAAAAGAAGTGCGTGATTTGTTAATTGAAGCTGGCGCTAAGTATGTGTTTGGGGACTGGAAAGAAGTTAAAATTCGTGATATTGTAGACGAACTAAATAAATCAATATGATTGTTGTTAAAGCGCCGTTACGTATTACTTTTATTGGTGATGCTACCGATTTGCCGGATTTTTGTCACCAATATCCCGGTCAGTTGATTTCTACCACAATTGATAAATATATTTATGTGGTTATTAATGATACTTACAGATTAAATAAATTTATTGTAAAATATAATATTACCGAAGAAGTAGATAGTGTTAGTGAATTAAAACATGATCGTTTCAGAATGGCCATAGCTGATGTGGGTATAAAACATGGGATTGAAATCGGCACTTTTTCCGATATCCCCGGTAATACCGGTTTGGGGTCATCGTCAACTTTTTCCGTCGCTTTGATAAAAGCGCTGGAAAAATATTCAGGCAATGATATTAACGAAAAAGCAGTTGCCGAACAAGCTTCCCGTTTGGAAATAGATTTATTAAAAGAGCCAATTGGTAAACAAGATCAGTACGCCGCCGCTTATGGTGGTTTTAATTGGTTACGTTTTAATACTGATGATAGTGTGGAAATTGCGCCGGTTGACTGCAGTGAATCGGCAAAAAATAAATTGGAAAAATATTCTTTGTTATTTTATACCGGTGTTACCAGGCAAGCATCCAGCATTTTAACAGATCAAACTAAAAAAATTCCCGACAATTTTGAGACTTACAAAAGGATGGCTGATTCGGTGGGCGAATTTAAAGTTGCTTTGGTGGCTGGTGATATGAAAAAAATTGGGTGGTTAATAAATAGAGAATGGGAATGGAAAAAAACATTAGCTCCCAATGTCTCTAATAAAACAATTGATAGCTTGTGTAGCGTTGCTTTGGATGCCGGTGCTTTGGGTGGAAGACTAATCGGAGCAGGTTCGGGTGGTTGTTTATTATTTATTGTAGAACCAGAAAATCAAGAAATGATTAAACAAGTTTTTAACGAACGCGCGCAGTCATTGGGTTTATTAAATTTTCAATCAATACCAATAAAATTTACCAAAGCTGGAGCAGAATTAATTTTTAACGAAAAATAGTATGGATAATAATGATAGATTAATTAATCATTCCCATGATTATTTTAAACGTCTCCAAAAGGCGTTAGACGATTTTGATCATAGCGGTTTGCATCGCTTGATTAACAAGATCCAGCCTCTACGTGGCACCGATAAAACAATTTTTGTGGCTGGCAATGGTGGTAGCGCTGCTACTTGCACTCATATGGTTACCGATATTGCTAAAACTATTTTGGGTAAGAATGTCAAGGAAAAGGAAAATCGGTTTAGAATTATGTCGCTAAATGACAATACTTCGATTATTACCGCATGGGCTAATGACGAAGGATACGAGCATATTTTTTCACAGCAATTAAAAAATTTAGGACGGGCAGGCGATATTTTAATTGTTTTTACTGGAAGCGGGCAGTCACCCAACATTGTTGAATTGGTAAAAATGGCGAAAAAAATGAATATTTTCACTTTTGGCATTTCTGGATTTAGTGGGGGATCACTAAAAGATTTATGTGATGATTATTTATTGGCCGTCTCCAATGATTACGGGATCATCGAAGATTTTCACATGGTAGTGGTGCATTTAATTACCGATTGGTTAAAGAAAATGGCTTAGTGAAATATTTATGAATAACGTGGAAATTAGCATAATAATGCTTACTTATAATCGTATTAAATATTTGCCGGCTGCTATTACTGGTGTTTTAAAGCAGTCATTTACTAATTGGGAGTTAATTATTATTGATAGCCAATCAAGTGATGGCACCGGGAACTTGGTAAAAAATTATTGTCGCCAAGATGACCGAGTGAAGTTCGTATTAGAGGACAAAAATTTTAATATTTCTCAATGCCGAAATTTGGGGTTGAATTTAGCCCAAGGTAAATATATAGCCGTATTAGATAGTGATGATATTTGGGAAGATTCAGATAAATTAAAAAAACAAATAGAATTTTTAAAAAATCACGCTGATTGTGTGTTGCTGGGGGGTATGGCTATGGTGATTAATGAAAGTGGTGAGAAAATTGGGCAAATAAAATATAAAACCAGAGACGAACAGATACGGAATAAAATATTATTCAGCAATCAATTTGTTCATTCGGCGGTAGTGTACAAAAAAGATATTGCTCAAGCGGTTAGTGGTTATAATTTTGTGGGAGTAGGCGAGGATTATGATTTGATTTTAAAAATTGGTTTAAAAGGAAAATTTTTTAATTTACCAGAGGAATTAATAAGTTATCGTCGCCACTCGGCTGGAGCTACTTGGGAAAATAGAACTAAATCGGCGCGTGATCATTTAAGTATTATCCAAAAATATAAAGAATTGTATCCGCATTATTATCTAGCTTTAGCAAAGGCTTATCTAAGAATCGTATTGACATTATTGAGATTGAATTGATTCTATGAAAATTTTCTATCTCATCACCAAATCCGAACTGGGTGGGGCACAAACTCATGTTGTTCAACTTTGTAATTATTTTAAAAACAAAGGTGCCAATATCGCAGTGATGAGTTATCCGGGTGGTTGGTTGGAAGACGAGGCCAAAAAGATTGGAGTTAAATTTTTTTCCAATGCATATTTTTCCAATAGTCCAAATCCATTGAAAATTTGGTTAGCGGCAAAAGAAATAAAAAAAGTTCTTGATAATTTCAAACCCAATATCGTTCATTGTCATGGTTCGGCTGCCGGCGTGTTAGGAAGGTTGGTTGTTCGCGGTAAAGTGAAAACAATTTTTACCGCTCATGGATGGAGTTTTAATAAGGGCGTGCAATTATGGCAAAAGATGTTTGGAGTTGTTAGTGAAAAAATTTGCGGTTTATACACTGCCAAAATTATTGCGGTCTGTAATTTTGTCAAAGATTACGGGGTAAAATACCATGTGGCGGCGCCGGATAAATTTATGGTTATTTTTAATGGTATTGAAGTCGTTGATGGTAGATCCTTCGATTTCCCCGCCAAGGCGGGGTCACTCAGGATGACAAGTAGTCAAAATAAAATTAAATTGGTTTTTGTTGGCCGACTCGCGGCGCCCAAAGATCCGTTTTTGTTAGTAAAAGCATTGGCTGATAGTAATATTAAAGATAAAATCGAATTAAACATTATTGGCTCCGGTCCGCAAGAAGGTTTGTTGTTAGATAAAATTAAATCATTGGGATTGGCTCAAGTAAAATTGCTCGGCGCCTTGCCGCGAACGCAAGTTTTTGATATATTATCGCAATCAGATATTTTCGTGTTAACTACCGATTGGGAGGGATTTCCGTATGCTATTCTTGAGGCGATGAGTTGTGGGTTGCCAGTTATTGCTACTGATGTTGGCGGAATAAGTGAGGCGGTAACAGCTGATATTGGAATTTTGGTAAAAAAAGGTAATGTTGGTGAATTAAAAATAGCTTTAGAAAAATTGGTTTTAGATTCTGAGATGAGACAACGAATGGGTAAGGCGGCTCAAGAGAAAGTATTACGAGATTTTTCTTTGAATAAAATGTTTTTGGAAACGGAAAAAATTTATGAAAAAATTTAAAGAAATAACTATGATAAAGAATAATTCAATCATCGGCGTTTTAGGCTATGGTGAAGTAGGCAAAGCCATTGCTCAATTTTATAAACAGCCATTAATCAAAGATCGCGACCGCGATGATTTTGCCGGTAAAAAATTGGACGTATTGCATGTTTGTATTCCCGACAGCTCTGGGTTTGGCAGTATTGTTGGAGAAAATATAAAATCCACCAAAGCCAAATTGGTAATTATTCATTCTACAGTGGCGGTTGGCAAAACCAAAAAATTATTTACTAAATTTAAAAATGTTGTTCATTCTCCGATTCGCGGTATTCATCCTCATTTGTATGATGGCATAAAGATGTTTGTAAAATATGTTGGCGCCGAAAATAAGCCGCTGGGTGAAAAAGTTGCTCGCCATCTGCGTTCAATCGGCATCAAAAAAGTAAAAGTGGTCGCCCCGTCATCTACCACCGAAATTGGCAAACTGCTCGATACCACTTATTACGGTCTTTGTATCGCTTATCACGCTTATGCCAATAAATTATGTAAAAAAGTTGGTGCTGATTTTGCTGGGGCGATGACTGAATTTAATAGTAGTTATAATGAAGGTTATAAGAAATTGGGCAAAAAAAATGTCGTGCGACCAGTGCTTTATCCTCCCCAAGATAGCAAAATTACCGGTCATTGTGTGGTGCAGAACGCGGAGATATTAAATAAATTGTTTGGCTCGGATGAAATTTTAAAAAGTATTATTAGACATAAATCAAAGTAATATGTCCAAACTAGTCGTCACCGGCGGTGCCGGATTTATTGGTTCCCATCTTGTCGATAAGTTAGTATCACTCGGTCACGAAGTAATCGTAGTAGATAATTTAATGCTTGGAAAAAAAGAATTTGTTAATAAAAAAGCCAGATTTATCAAGGCCGATATTCGTAATTATAAAAAATTGAAAAAGATTTTTAAGGGAGTGGAAGCAGTTTTTCATTTGGCCGCCGATCCACGATTGCCGGTTTCCATTGAAGATCCGATTTCTACTCACGAAATTAATGTTACCGGTACAATGAATGTTTTAAAAGCAGCGGTTGATAATAAAGTGAAAAAAGTAATTTTTTCCTCTTCTTGCGCGGTGTACGGCGACCAGTCATTACCAATTAAGGAAGATTGTCAACCCAAACCGCTTAGTCCGTATGGTTTACATAAATTGATAGGAGAGCAGTATAGTCAGTTGTTTAGTAAACTATTTGGTTTGGAAACAGTTTGTCTGCGCTACTTTAATGTCTATGGTCCTCGCAAACTTGATTCCGGTTCGTATCCAATGGTGATTCCAATATTTTTAGGTCAAAAGAAACGCGGTGAAAAATTGACTGTGGTGGGCGACGGCAAACAGACTCGCGATTATGTGTCGGTGTATGATGTGGTAGAAGCTAATATTTTGGCTTGGAATTCCGGCGTAAAAGATGGTCAGGTAATTAATATTGGCGCCGGCAAACAGGTGAGCGTGAGCGATGTGGCCGTTTTGGTTGGCACCGAAACAGTAAATGTTTCTGAGCGCCCCGGCGAAATGAGATTTATTGAGGCAGACAATACTCTAGCCAAAAAATTATTGAATTGGAGTCCGAAGGTGAGATTGGAAGACGGTATTGAGGAGTTAAAGACGGCGTGGGGTGTAAAATAATTTAAAACAAAAAAAGCCAGTATAAAGAAATTATACTGGCTTTTATAAATTTTGTTTAAACCACGACGCTTACAAACTTCGCCATTTTCAAATTACCATCGAAACGACGGCGTTTGGCGGAGTGAAATTTCACTTTACCGGCCGATTTGGCAAAAAGAGTATCATCAGTGCCTTTGCCAACATTTTTACCGGGGTGAATTCTGGTGCCGCGTTGTTTGACGATAATCATGCCGGTTTTTATGGTTTGACCATCGTGAATTTTGACTCCAAGGCGTTTAGATTCGGAATCACGACCCAGCCGCGTAGAACCACCTGCTTTTTTATGGGACATATTATTAATTATTTACAGTTAATCCCAAAGGGACCCCTTTAGGATAAATAGCAATTAAGATGCTATTTCAGTGTGATTATTATATACTACCTCTTAAAATTTGTCAAGATAGCCAAAACCTGTTAAAATTACCAATGTTTACTAATAGCTAAAAGCTTAAAATTAATAATTAAATATGCTTTATTCTCCCAAACTTTTTGTTCGCGATTGGTGGATAAATGTTCCTTTGGCAATCACCGTATTTTCTTTAGTTTTTATAGGGTGGTTCGTGGTTAGCCATATTAATTTTGGTGGCGATCCGATATTTTTACATTGTAATGTTATTTTTGGAGTAGATTTAGTTGGTTCTGGGTGGAAAGTTCTTTACTTACCAGGAAGTGGAATTTTAATTTTTTTAGTTAATTATTTTTTAGCATTATTTTTTTATCGTACCGATAAGTTTTTGTCTAGACTGTTTACTTTAATCACGGCGATTTTAGAAATATTTCTAGTGGTGGCCACGGTATTAATAGTGGGGTTAAATATTTAAATTTGGATAGTCTATAATTTATTTTTAATTTATGTTAATAAAGAAAAAATTATCAGTAGCCGTTCTTGGTGCTGGTAATATGGGCACTGCGTTAGCGTTAATGATTGCCAGAAATGGTCATAATGTGAAACTTTGGAATCACGCCGGAGATTTAAGTCCTTTGGAGCAAATAAAAAAATTTGGTGAAAATAAAAAATACTTATCGGGGATAAAACTACTAAAAAATATTTATCCCGAAGCGAATTTGGAACAAGCGGTGCGTACCGCGGCTGTGATATTTTTTGTCGTGCCTAGCAATTTTATGGAAGGGTTGATTAAGCAGGCGGCCAAGTTTTTGGCTTGCGGAGTGATATGTGTAGATGCGTCTAAAGGTTTGGATGAAAAATCATTGGGGTTGGTATCGGATGTTATTGAAAAGAATCTTCCTAAATGTTTACGTCAGGAAATAGCTAGTATTTCCGGTCCAGCTATTGCTCGTGATATGGTAACGGGCGGTTTTACTGCGATGAATATAGCTTCTGTTAGCACGCGTGCCACCAAGTTAGTTCGGGTTGCCTTAGAAAGTCCCAATCTTAAATTAGTCGCCACTAACGATATGGTGGGGGTGGAAATAGCTGGATCATTCAAAAATGTTTATGCCATCGCTATGGGGATATGTGATGGTTTAAAATATCCTCTTAATACCAAAGCGGCATTACTGGTTATTGCTCTCAAAGAGATCGCCGTGTTGATTAAAAAAATGGGAGGAGAAATAGAGACAGTTTATGATTTAGCCGGTTTAGGAGATCTAGTTGGTACCAGTTTATGTAGCGCTAGTCGCAATCGTCGTCTGGGAGAATATTTAGCATTAGGCATGAAAAAAGACGTTGCGATTAAAAAAGTTGGACAAGTGGCCGAAGGTATTAATGCTAGTAAAATTTTAGTAAAGTTAAGTCGTAAGTATCAGGTAGAAATGCCTTTTGCTAAAATGATTTATCAAATTGTTTGGCAAGAAAGAAAAAGTCAAGAGGCTATTTACGAATTTTTACAGAAGTTATAGTTATGGAGCGCGTTAATAATAACAATATCCAAATTAGTATTTTGGCCGTTACTTTTTTGTTGGTGGCAGTTGTCATAATTGCTCGTTTATTTTTTTTACAAATTTTGGAATATAATTATTATGCCACTTTGGCTTTGGATACTCACGAAATTTATCAAAAAATAAATGCTAAACGAGGTGGTATTTATTTTAAAGATGAACGTTCCAATATTGAGTATCCGGCGGCTGTTAACAAAGAATATTTTTTAATTTATGCCGTTCCCAAAGAAATTAAAGAAACAGATATTGTCAGCACCACCATCGGTTTAGCTAATATTTTGAAATTTTCCGAAGAAGATAAACAGTTGTTGCTTAATAAATTATCAAAACGCGACAGTGTTTATACGGTGATCGCCAAAAAACAGACCGAAGATATTATAGATAAAATTCGTGAAGCGAACTTTAATGGTATAAATTTTGTTGGCCAGCAGCTGCGTTTTTATCCAGAAAATGAGTTGGCTGGCAATATATTAGGTTTTACCGGTTTTAATGATCAGGGCGGGCTGCAAGGAAGCTATGGTATTGAAGGGTATTGGGATAAAATTTTAGCTGGACGAAGTGGATTTTTAGAAGGCGAATTGGGAGCTAAGGGTGGGTGGATCACTTTAGGTAAGAAAACTATTATTGATGCCGAAGACGGTGCGAATTTAGTGCTAACCATTGATCGCAGTTTAGAATTGAAAGCTTGTGAATTGTTACGCGCTGGTTGGAAAGATTTTTCTGCTAAAACCGCTTCTTTAATATTGATGAATGTTAAAACTGGAGCGATTCTTTCTATGTGTAGTTTGCCAGATTTTGATCCCAATAATTATTCTAAAGTGACTGATCAAATTGTTTTTAATAATACTAATATTTTTACCCCCTATGAACCGGGTTCGGTATTTAAACCGATTACTATGGCTATCGCTTTGGATTTGGGCTTGGTGAATCCGAATACTAATTTTTCTGATCCTTGTAAGCGTTATATTAATGGTTACGAAATTAATAATGCATTGGATAAGTGTTATGGACAAATTACCATGACTCAGGTTTTAGAAAATTCTGTTAATACTGGTATGATTTGGGTAGAAGAAAAAATTGGTAAAGATCTTTTTAGAGAAGGAGTGTCTCGGTTTGGTTTTGGGGAAAAGATAGGAATTAGTTTGAATACCGAAGCCAAAGGAAATATTTCTCAATTAGAAGACAGTCGTAAATCAGATGTTGGTTATGCCACCGCTTCTTTCGGACAAGGCATTACTGTTACACCACTTCAGCTAGCTGTTGCTTACGCAGCTTTGGCTAATGGTGGGCAGATGCCTAAGCCATATATTGTAAGCGAGGTGCGTTATGCAAACGGCCGTAAGGAGGTGGCCACTTCAGAGATTATCGACAATATTATTTCGCCACGTGCCGCCAAATTACTAACCGGCATGCTAACCTCGGTAGTAGAAAAGACTTACGCGCGCACAGTTAAATTGTCGGATTATTATTTAGCGGCTAAGACTGGTACCGCACAGATTCCCGGGCCGGGTGGTTATCGCAACGAAACTAATCATACCGTGGCGGGATTTTTTCCCGCTAATGATCCACAGTTTGCATTGGTGGTAAAATACGAAGAACCTGATCAATTGTGGGCCGAAAGTACTGCTGGACCAGTTTTTAGTAAAATGGCCGATTTTACACTCAAATATTATGGAGTAAAAAGTGATCGATAAATTATAAATTTGTAAATTAAAATTATGTTAAAATCAATTCTTATTTATTTTTTGCGTATTTTATCCAAGCGTATCATTTATAAATATAGTCCTGACGTCGTGGGTATCACCGGTTCTATAGGAAAAACCACCACCAAGGAATCGGCCGCGGCGGTTTTAAGTTGTCGATTTAACGTGCGGTGGAATGTTAAGAATTATAATAACGAAATCGGCGTTCCCCTTACTATTATTGGTTTTGATAAGTCTCCGGGCAAATCCATCTTTGGTTGGTTAAAAGTTTTTGGCACCGCTTTACATCTGCTGGTGGTGAGGTCACGATCATATCCTGATATTTTAGTGCTTGAAATGGGGGCGGATAAACCGGGCGATATTAAATATCTTACCGAAATCGCGCCGTGTAAAGTGGGAGTATTAACTTTTATTTCCCATGCTCATACCGAGTTTTTTAAAACAATTAAAAAGATTGCTCAAGAAAAACGTATTATTATTTCTCATTTGGAGCGTGATGGTTTTGCGGTTTTGAATTTTGACAATGAGTTAGTAATGGAAAATTTGGATAAAACTAAGGCCGAAGTAATTACTTATGGTTTAAAAAATGGCGCGGATTTATTAGCTAGTGACATTAATTTAATTTTGGATTCTCTAAAACCAGAATTGGGCGGAATAAATTTTAAGATTAGTTATCATGGCAGTATTGTGCCAGCTTTTCTACCGGGAGTGGTCGCGGAACATTTGGTGCCATCAGCTTTGGCTGGTATCGCAATTGGTTTGGTATTTGGGGTTAATTTGGTAGATGGAGTTGAAGCATTAAAAAGATTAAAACCGGTGGCTGGTCATATGTGTTTGATTGCCGGCATTAAAGGAACTTTAATTATTGACGATACTTATAATTCCAGTCCGGAACCGGTAAAATCCGCCCTTAAGACTTTGGCTAATTTGCCGTTGGATAATGGTGGTGAGCGTTATGCGGTTTTGGGTGATATGCTTGAACTTGGTCCGGAAACAGAAAATGCTCATCGCGAGGTGGGATTGGCGGTGGCCGAGGATGGGGTTGATTTTCTTATCACCGTAGGTCAGGCCAGTAAATTGACAGCACAGTCTGCGCGTGAAGCTGGTCTTAAAGAACATCAAGTCGCTTCATTCGCTGATTCGGTAAGTGCCGGTAGATTTTTGCAAGAAAAATTAGATCCTCATGATATTGTTTTAGTTAAAGGATCACAGGGGATAAGAATGGAAAAAATTGTTAAAGAAGTAATGGCTGAACCAGAAAAAGCCGAAGAATTGTTGGTGCGACAGGGGCAGGAGTGGATGGGCTAAATTACAAATTTTAAATAAATATTAAATTTAAAATTTTTGATTTGGATTTTGTAATTTATTTTTAGTTTGTTATTTTGAATTTGATATTTTATGATTATATTTTTGGAAGTTATCGCCGGAATGTTAATTTTGTGGTTTATCGTAATATTAATTTCTTCATTGATCGGGGTGCCTTATTTACCAACCCACAAAAAACAAGCGCGATTAATGATTGAGCTAGCCAATCTCAAACCCGGGATGAAAGTAGTAGACTTGGGTTCGGGTACCGGTCGATTGTTGTTTCTCGCGGCTCAAAAAGGGGCGCAGGCGGTGGGATATGAAATTAACCCCCTTTTATTTTGGTGGACGAGAATTAAAATTTTTATTTTTCGGAAAAATAGAGAAGTGACAGTCAAATTTAAATCACTCTACTATGCCGATTTAAAGGATGTGGATGTGGTATTTTGTTTTTTATTTCCCAATTATATGATTAAATTGGAAGATAAATTATTTTCCGAACTTAAACCCGGTGCCAAAATAATTTCTTACGTTTTTTCTATTACCACCCGTGTGCCGATAATTAAGAAAGAAGGAATATCTGTATATGTAGTGGGGGAGTAGCGGTTGCTTTTATGTTGACTTTTGCTTAAAAAATGCTATAATCTTATTCGCCTTAGTATATGGTTCGTCTATCCAAAATCGGCCATATCATGGCCCGTTCGTCTATCAGTTAGGACAGTGCCCTCTCAAGGCGCAAAGACGGGTGCGATTCCCGTACGGGCTACATAAACAAAATACTCAGCGTAAGCTGGGTGTTTTGTTTATGTAGAGTATTTTAAAAAATATTCGGACGAATTTTAGTCCCGCCTTAGCACCCAAATTCCAAAGTGACAAAAGACAAAAGCGATAAAGTGTTCAAGAATTACTTGCGGAGACGAAAGAAAAACTCACCGTCGGAACCCCACCCGTCCGCCGGCCTCGCCCAGCTGTGGCCCAACCACAACCCGTCGTCATCGCGCACGAGCTCGAAAACAGACGGGTAGCCACCCGGGTCGGCTATTTGCTTCATTCCAACATATACCCACTCATTTAGAGGCTGGTCGGTATATTTAAGCCGATAATGCGGGCCAACTTCGGCCGGGCACAGTTCCAAACCAAGTTCCTCGGCTTTTTTGTAAATATTTTTCGTGGTGGGGTTATCTAACTTCAAATCTCGAACTTTCAATCTAACGAGGTCGGCTGACTCGGGTTTTTTGGCTGTGGTAAAATCTTTGCTTTTCATTAGGTGGCGGGCGCAGTCGGAAATGTTGATGTTTTGTTTTTTCAACTCTTTTTCCAACTCTTTTTCCGTCATGCCGCCAATTTCTACGGTGTCTCTAATTATTTTTCCTTCGGGGAAGGTAGTGAAAATATGTTCCAAATGTTTTAATTTTTGGAAAATATTAGGAAATAATGGGCCGATATAGGCCTGGGTGTTTTCGTTAACTTCATTTTGCCCCCAAGCGATTTGGTTTAGTTCGCAATCGAACACTTTGGGCGCGTCGGCCTTGGGGTCGCGTAAGCCGCGCAGTTCGGCAATGCGCGGGTCGGTTTGGTAGCCAAACCATTGAATGGATTTGTCAATTTCGTAGAGGAATTTTAATTCGTCTTGGGTCAATTCTCGTTTCCATGTTTGGGTTTTGGGGTCAACAGCTCTGCTGATTTCCGTTAGCCGTTGCATGTCTTGGCTTTTCTTTTCATATAACTTGCCGTCCGGAAATTCTTTCATCTTTTCCTGTACCACTTGGCCGATGTAGGGGTCAAGATTTTGGTCTGGGCCGATGCCTCTAACTTCGGCGATATTGTCTTCCTGCATACGGATGGCGGCGCGGGGAACGGTGGGTTGGCCTTTGGGGTCAAGAGAATAAAAAACATAAAAGTCGCCGCCTTGGAGTTGGGTTTCCGCGGTGCTTTCACCGGCCGTACACCAGCCCGTGCCGTGTCCTTGAAGCGACTGCACCAAAGGCATATGGTCGGAACCGCGGTCATATTTTACCCACTTGCCTTCGGTGCCGGCCAGTTGTTCTTTGGAGGCCGGCGTTACTTTTTCAATGGCCCAAGCGTAAAGTTTGGCAAAATTTTCATTGCCGCTCATTAAAAGGTCTTCCCATTTTTGGTCGTCTTCTTCCAAAGGACCATAAATACGGTCGTGCTCACCAGCATATTTCTTTTTGACCGCGTCTAGCACATATGCCAATGCCTCACGGTCAATGTCGGGAAATGGCTTGACTGTGCCCTTGTCGCGTTTGGTAAAGGCCTTTTTTTGCTTGTCGTATTCGCCCATGTTAAGAACGCTCCTCATCGCCCAATATTTAAGCCAGTCGGGATAGGTGGCGTCGGACGAGGATAAATAGTCCGTCCAATTATCCAAACTGCTTTTTTGGTCGGTGATAATTATTTCCGCCGACTGCTTGCGGACTTCGTCGGTAATCTCAATATTGCCGTGCCCCTGTTCGCGGGCCAAGCGGCGTTGGGTGTCAAAATATGATTCGGGAATCTCGTCCGGTTTGATGACGAATTTATCATAGAGTACTTGTTTGAAGTGGCTCAGTTTTTCTTCGTGGCGCGGATTGTGGCTATTCAAACTTTCTTTGAGATAATTCAAATAATTTTGGATGCGAACTTCGGGCCGGTTCGGCACTTTTTCGCCGGTATTCTTTTGGGCGCGCAAAGCCGTCTTTTCCACTTCGGGGCTGGCGTGTAAATTTTGGTATTTGGTTTTGAGAAATTGGGGGTTGCTTTCGTTCATATTCGTTGGTTAATTCTGTGATTATCTTACCATGGCTGGCGTGAGATTTCAAGGAAATGTCGGCGAGGTGGGCAAAATCAGAAAGTGGAGGTAAAATAGGTGTGAACTTCGTTGTAAAGTGATACATAAACAAAATACTCAGCGTAAGCTGGGTGTTTTGTTAACCAGATAAACCACCCGCGTTAGCGGGTGTGTGCGTTTAAAAGCGTAGCTCTTGGTATAATAAAACCACCTCTCAATTCAGAAAGGAGGTGATTTTATGAGCATACGCACAAAAT
>Ga0172381_10000273_pt1 | contig 63660 bp, 45 predicted proteins | sample Leawel6488metaG_FD_119754 | JGI IMG/M metagenome (GOLD analysis project Ga0172381, IMG submission 119754) | Leachate microbial communities from a municipal landfill in Southern Ontario, Canada - Leachate well 64-88 metaG | ecosystem: Engineered > Solid waste > Landfill > Unclassified | place... | reverse complement strand
ATATATAGCCCGAGTTTGCCACAGCAGTAACCGCTGTCCCAGAACCTCCGTAAGGTATAGACTGCGAGGCTGTTCCCGAGATTGTCCCGCCGTTGCTGGTAGTGTAGGTGAGAGTGTAATAATTTGAGTTGTTGCTAGTTGTAAAGTATGCGTTTACAGACTTATTAGCGTAAACCGGGTAGTCTGTTCTTGTGGCTGTCGTTATTCCGTCTGACCAGCTTGAAAATGTGTAATCGGAATTTGCAATTGCTGTTACCGCTGTCCCAGAACCCCCAGAAATTACGTTTTGCGACACTGTGCCAGAAATGTATCCGCCCGTGCCAGCTGAATAATACAAGGTGTAGTAAGCAGAATTATTATTGTTGCTAGTTGCAAAGTTAGCTGTTACAGATTTATTAGCATAAACAGAATAGTCTGTTCTTGTGGCCGATGTCTGTCCGTCTGACCAGCCAGAGAAAGTGTAGCCCGAGTTGGCTACGGCAGTCACAGAGGCCCCAGAATTTCCCGCAGATACTGTTTGCGTTGCCAATCCCGAGATTGTCCCGCCAGTTCCTGCATAATAGTACAAGTTATAATATGTAGGAGTTGTTATAATAGAAGAACACCCATAGAGTGCATTTAATTTTGCTCTTGTTGACAAGCCCACAAAACCTGTGCCTTTGGTTAGGCCATTTGGAGTTAAAATACTTGAGGTGTATTTTTCTTGAAATTGAGAAACTGCTAAAGCTGTGTCTCCTGCATATGTAAAAATGCCATCTGCTCCATAAGAAATACCTTGTTTTTGCAATGCTATGTGCAGATTGGCAACTTCGCTTGAGCCCGATTGGGCATAGCCCAAATTAGTATTAAAAGTGTGGCACCAATTTTGAGAAGCCCCTTGCTGGGCAATCAATTCTTGCAGTTGCGCCATGAGCTGAGCGATTTGTGTTTGCAGTTGCGCAATCAATGCCGAGTTGTCTGTGGTTTGCGCGCTTGCCAATCCGCCAGAAAACAAAATTACCGCCACAAAAACGGCCGAAAATATTAGAGATTTAATTTTCATCTTTTTAAAAAATTGGTGAATATTACTCAATTATAAATCAATGCAAAAAATCAATCAAGTTCTTTATGATGAAAAGTTGACAATGCGAGATATTTTATATATTCTGATATGAGATGTATTTTTGGGTTTTCACTCGCTCATTAACAAGAAAGGTAGGCGTATGAACTTTTGGCGATACATGCAGTCGCTTGACGAATTCCGTGAAGACGCGGAACTTGCCGATTGGCTTTTTGGACGAATGGTGCAGAGAGCCACAACTTTTGACGACTGGAGAAATATATTTTACAGAGCCGAGTTTGGCAGTTTGGACGAAGAGAGCGCGCTTTTGCAAACAGCAACTGTGGCTAAAACTTTCGGCCAGTGGCTCTGGATTTATGAAGAATTGAGTTGCCGACCGAGTCTCAACGAAAATTTCCAGTTGGTCAAAGATACGGCAATAAAACAGCTGGTCAAGCTGGCCGACAATCCCACAGACGCCAATTGGACAAAAAACAAAGAAGCTTTAAGCTTGAGAAGATGGGAGCGAATTTTCTTAATATCTTCCCAGTCTGATGGCTATGACTACACAGCTTTCAAGAAGGCTAATGCGTTAAGAGATTTCGCCAAAGATCGGGAGATTGAGAAAAGAGAAAAAGAAATGGAAAACTTTTCTCCATTAAAAATATAGATAAGCTTTACGGGGGTCCGACCCCCGTTTTTATTTAAGCAAGTTTTTCTTGCGCAGTTTTTTGTGATAAGTAATGGCGAAGCGGTGGGCCTCGTCGTCTAGTTGCAAAATAAGATTATAAATTTCTCTTGGCAGTGTTTTTAATAAAACAGGCTTGTTTCTGCCTTCTATATATAAGTCTCTATTTCGCTTGGCAATAGACATAACTTTGATTTTTTTTAGTTCCGTCATTTTTGTCATTGCGAGCGAGCCTGCAGGCGAGCGCGGCAATCCAGGAGTTCGCGCGCGGACTCTAGATTGCTTCGTCGCTACGCTCCTCGCAATGACGCCTACGGCAACATTCAGTTGCGCTTTTCCGCCGTCTATTAAAATTACCTCCGGGTATGGCCATTCCTCGTGAGAAAAACGCCTTTGCAAAACTTCTTTCAACATTGCAATGTCGTTTGGCTCGTTTTTCATTCTAATTTTAAATTTTTTGTACTGGCTTTTGTCTGGCACGCCGTTGGAAAAAACCACCATAGACCCGGTTGCCTGCTTGCCCTGTATGTTTGAAATATCATAGCATTCTATCTTAGTAACCGGTTTTTCGCTGCCAATAATTTTCGCCAAAGCCATTTGAGGGTCCGACCCTCCAAGCTGTTGGAGGGTCGGACCCTCCAACAAGCTCGCATCGTTTATGACGTGGGTGTGCGACATTACTTGTTGTAAATTGTAAATTCGGTCGCGAATTTTTCCGGCTTCTTCAAATTTGTTTTCTTTTGAAAACTGTTTCATCTCTTTTTTCAAAGAATTCAAAACGGCGCTGCGTTTTCCCCGCAGAATCAAAACTAATTTTTTTATATTATTTTTATATTCAACCAAATCGGGATTCGGCCCCGGACATAAATCCAAATGACAATAAGTGCATTTGTTTTTTGGGTGCTTTTTTGTTGTGTAGTAGGGGAATACCCTGCGCAAAAATCTCAAAGTCTTTTTAAGAGCCGTGCCTTCCACAAAAGGCCCAATATATTTTGTGCCGTCATTGCGAGGAGCGGAGCGACGAAGCAATCTAGAGTTTGTGCCCCCGCTCTGGATTGCTTCGTCAACCTGCGGGTTTTCTCGCAATGACAAAGAGTGCGGTTGATGCGTGAGAAAAACGTACGGGATTTTTTGCTCTCCGCCAGTTGGCGGATTGGCAATAGCCACGTAAAAATAATTTTTGTCGTCGCGCCAGACTACGTTGTATTTCGGCTGGTATTTTTTAATTAAATTCGCTTCCAAAATTAAGGCTTCGATCTCTGAATTGGTCTCAAAAAAACCAACTTTTTCTACTTGGTTAATAAAAAGATTATCTCTATAAGAAGGCTGATTAAAGTGGTTTTTGACCCTATTCTGTATATTTATCGCCTTTCCTATATATATGGTGTCATTTTTGCTTATAAACGAATAAACTCCGCTGGTTTTGGGGAGGTTGGCAAGCTCGTTTTTAGATATAATCTTAAATCTGTCCATAACATATTTTTATCACAGTTTTTTAAAGTTATCCACAGGGTGTATGTTGCCGGCGCATTGTAAAGATTTTTACGGCGGGCTACAATAAAAGAATTTAAATAATTTTGTAAAAAATATGAAGATTAAATCCTTTTTAATCACAGTTGTTTTTATAACAGCGGTTTTGTGTTTTTCTGTTTTCATTAAAGTCGATGCTGCAGACAATTCGGCGCAGATATCACAATTGCAAGCGCAAATCGCTTCGTTGCAAGCGCAGGCGCAAGCTCTTCAGGCTCAGCAAGGCACAACCGAAACAGCATGGTGTCACACCTTCAACACTAATCTGGGATATGCAGATTCTGGCAAGGATGAGGTTGGATATCTGCATACGGCTTTGGACAAAGAAGGGATTGCTTATGGCGGAGATACTGGAAATGCTTATACAAAAGCCACCGGTGACGCAGTTGTAAAATTTCAAGCAAAATATGGAATTTCGCAAACTGGTTATGTTGGAGCGCAAACAAGAACAAAATTAAATGCGCTTTACGGATGCGCATCTTCTATCTCAACATCTTCGGCAGTTGCAGCTGCAACAGCTAAAAGTACGACCCCTGATTCTTCAACTTCTTCTGCTTCCGCATCTCCTGCGGCTTTAGATAGTAAAACAATAACTTATGATGACACAGTTTTTGAGAACAATACTTTGACTTATACTGATGCGAACTTGTACACCGTTACACCAACAGATTTTAAATCTATGTATCCATACGACGCAGGTTTTTGGTGCCACACATTTAATAAAAATTTAACGCGAGATGACAGCGGTTCTTATGAGGCTGGAGAGCTTCACATTGCTTTAGAAAGAGAGAATATTAATTGCGGTATAGGAGCGACAACCGCATACGACGGCGGAGTGGCAACAGCAGTTATGAAATTCCAAGCAAAATATGGAATTTCGCAAACAGGCACAGTTGGTCCGCAAACAAGAGCAAAATTAAATGCGCTCTACGGTTGCCCCGATGCTTCGTCAGTATCTCTTACTCCGGAACCTTCTCCGTTTTATACTAAAACTTATGATGAATGGCTATTTTTATCAGCCGACGAGAAGAATGCATTAAGTAAAAGTTATATCAATGTTTTTTCTCCTGTTACGACTCTCAACTATAATTATAATACCTTTTTTGATACAGAAGGATCGTTTAATCTGTCAGGAGTGTGCGAAGGACGAGCAGACCAATATTTGAGAGTGCCTTATAAAAATAAATATGGGTATTGGGGAGAGTATGATTTTTTCTGTCCTTACGGTTGCAGAGAGCACATTTTTGCGGGACACGAAACTGCCACGTGTTATGATTATGACCAAATATTGTCGAAAGCTACATTTGGGCCGTGGCAAGAAGTTAGAACAATGGACCCGACATCAAACAATATAATTTGGGGCGATATAACCGAAGCTGCCGTGGTGAATGAGATTCATAAAAAAACAGTTGATTATCCCTCAATGTTTTTTGGCTATACTTCAGGTCGCGGTCCGACTAAGGGCAACCAGGCGTATACTTGGTTTGACTACGGACCAACAACAGCTTATGGCTCAAGGGTAACATCGAGACAGATGTATGGTATTGATATACCCCGCTTATTTGATTTTAAATACCCAATTGCAGGTGATTGGGACGCGGCAGGGTTTTATTATGCTGAAGTGCCGCAACTTGCGCCCGGGACATACCATGTAAGATTTACGGTTTCTAATGTTTTTTCTACAATTTCAGGGAAAGATGTGGTGTATACTATACCAGAACACTCCACAACTTCAACAAATCAATGCAAGAGTATTCCTAAATGGTTGTGTACAAACTGGGGCCTTCCTTTAAAAAAGACCGCAACTCAATATTGGGGTGGCATGGATTACAGGCGTTGCATGGCCCCATATAACATTACTCGTAGCGACAGCGATATGAATTATTGTACGGATACTTCCTGCACATACTGTATAGCAAATAGGCCGGAAGAGCATAAAGATCTTGCTTGTACGCCAAATTGGAGTTGTGACGATTGGTCGGTTTGCACTAATAATGTTGGCGGCGCTAGAACCTGTGTGGAATCTGATTCAACGGGAACAAAATGTACCAGCAACAGCGGAACGTCATATAGGACCTGTAAAGATTTGAATGGCTGTATTGATGTTCCTTTGCAATTCAAGCCAGTTGAGCAAATACCGTGCGATGGCGCCGGATTTTGCGACTGGAAGTGTACTGGTTGGAGCTCTTGCGGTGGCGGGCAACAAACAAGAACTTGTTCAGAATCAACAGGGTTTTTCGGCTGTAAATCGCCGGCTACATCAAAGAGCTGTGAAGAAGTTTGCACTTCAAAGTGGTCTTGTACCGACTGGAGCACTTGTATTGATGATAAACACGAAAGAGCTTGTTCAGATGAAAATAATTGCGGAACAGCAACCGGCAAGCCCGTTGAAAAAGAAGTTTGTTGCGCGCCTAACTGGGATTGCGGCGCTTGGAGCGATTGTAACTATACTAACAATCAGAAAACCAGAATTTGCAAAGATTTGAATAAGTGCAATACTGTTGTCTCAAAGCCCCCGGAAGCATCTTCGTGCGACACTTCGCACTGTACTTCAAAATGGATTTGCGGCGATTGGCTTAAATGCAAAGCAGGAAAGCAGGAGAGGCATTGTTATGACTTTTTTAATTGCAACGGCCAGGCCTATGGAAGCCCTTCTACTTCGCAGTCTTGCGCCTGTGTCCCGGAATGGACTTGCGCAGATTGGGGCGGTTGCGATGGAGAAAAACAAACCAGAGCTTGCGGTGATGCAAATGAGTGCGGTATTGAACCCGATTCTTCCGTAACAACGCGAAGTTGCAATTGTACTCCAAATATATCTTGCGCAAACTGGACTGCATGCAATTCAAGCGGTTGGCAAACCAGAACCTGTGTCGATAAAAATAGCTGTTCGGTTTCGGGCGTTGACCTATCAACGTCTCAAAAATGCACATCAGCTTGCACACCAAACTGGACTTGCGCCTCGTGGGGAGTCTGCCAAAGAGGTGTTGACGGCATCTATCAAAAAACCAGAACTTGTGCTGATTCAAACAAATGCGGAACAGATGTTGCTTACAGCGGTTACACGACCAGTGAAACCTGTACGCCACCTGCCACAACGACAGGATGTGTTACAAATTGGACTTGCGGAGCGTGGAGCGCTTGTACTGACTCTGCCAAGATAAGAACCTGTACCGATTCAAACAACTGCGGAACCACAGATAATAAACCCGCAACGATGCAGTCATGTTCAGAGGATAAGGCCGTAACTATTACTTATCCAAATGGCGGAGAAACGTTAATACAGGGACAAGCATACACAATAAAATGGGATGTTCGAAGCTATACAGATGTAAAACTGTATCTTTCTAAGGATGGAACAGTTGTGTCTACTATTAGCGATACTACCCCAAATAGCGGCTCTTACACTTGGACTGTTCCGTCTGCTATTTTTGGTAGCGGATTTCAGATCATCATTGCTGGGCCTGGCTCAAGCGCTATGCTTGTTTTAGATGTTAGTGATGGAAATTTTGCTATTGTTAGTTCTTCTACTTCTGTTTGTACTCCAAGCTGGTATTGCGGTTCTTGGACAACCTGCTCTGGGTCGTCGCAAAATAGAACTTGTACAGATTTGAATAATTGCGGAGTAGCAACCGACAAGCCGGCCATAGCTCAAACCTGCGGTTGCATTCCAAGCTGGACTTGCGGATCGTGGACAACTTGCTCTGGAAATTTGCAGACTAGAACTTGCGCAGATTCAAAGAACTGCGAAACAACAACCGATAAGCCAGTTACAACACAAAGCTGTACTCCTGTCTGCAACGTAAATTGGGTTTGCGGAACATGGAGCGCGTGTTCAGGCAACTCGCAAAATAGGCTGTGCGTAGATATAAACAATTGCGGAGTGGCAACCGACAAACCGCCTATCACGCAGGGTTGTTCCAATACCTGCACTCCAAATTGGAGCTGTTCTGATTGGGGCGAATGCACTCATTCCGGCCAGAGCAGAACTTGCACAGATCTAAATAAATGCAATATCGGTGTCGGACCCTCGTTGAAGCAAGAATGTGTAAAGAGTTCTGTCCGCTTAAATTTTGAGATGCTCTTTCCTGTGGGCGGAGAAACCTTGATTCAAGGGAGAACATATACTTTAAGATGGACTTCAAACGGCACAGAGCCAATGACTATACGCCTTATAGATGGCAAAACAGACCCATACTTGATCAAGACTCCAGAAGAAAGAGTGGTGTTGACGGTTGCTGCCGATATTCCTAATAGCGGTTCTTATGATTGGACCGTCCCAACCAGTCTTTCTCCCGGTCCGGAGTTTCAATTGTTTGTCACTTCTAAACCGGACGCAAATTTAAATCGCTATGGTCTAATTGGATTCCACTTTACCATCGCAGCATCTTCATCTTCTCCGCTGGACGAATGTAACTATGATAATTGGACATATACTTTGTCTCCAGTGGTTTGCCCGTCAACGGGGGTGCAGACAAAAACCTGGACCCAAGTTGGCGCTGCTTGCTCTGGGGGAGTAAGTCATCCTGCAACAGAGGCTGTTACTTGCGCATACCAAGCTCCTGCTTGCAAGGAAAGCGACTGGACATACACTTTGTCTCCAACAGTTTGTCCGTCAAGCGGATCGCAAACAAAAATTTGGACCAAGATTGGCGCTTGCTCGGGAGGAGTGGCTTATTTGCCAACACAGCTGGTTAGCTGCAGTTATCAAACTCCAACCTGCGCTTCGTTCACATACTCTGGCTGGACAGCATGCAGTTCGTCTGGAGTGCGAACAAGGACGATTATAGGATCTTTCCCGTCTGGTTGCGCAGGAGGAAGCCCCGTAACCTCGGAGGCTTGCTCATATGTTCCTCCTTGCACTGAAAGCAATTGGACGTATGATTTGTCTCCATTAACTTGTCCGTCAAATAGCCAGCAATCAAAACTTTGGACATTAATCGGCACATGCACTGGCGGAGTAACTCACCCATCACTAGAAACAGTAAGTTGCGCATATTTAGCTCCAATCACAACCCCAACTTGCGCGTCGTTTACATTTTCAGCGTGGTCAACTTGTACTTCGTCGGGCATTCAAACAAGAACCGTAACATCTTCAAGTCCATCTGGTTGCGCTGGCGGAAGTCCGATAACCTCGCAATCATGCGCATATACAGCGCCGGCTTCAACTTGCACATCGTTTACATATTCAGCATGGTCAGATTGTTCTTCAATGGGTATTCAAACAAGAACCGTGACATCTTCCTCTCCGTCTGGTTGCGCAGGAGGAAGCCTCGTAACTTCTCAATCATGCGCATACATTCCTTCTTGCGCTGATAGCGATTGGACGTACGCCTTGTCTCCAACAACCTGTACGTCAACTGGAATTCAGACAAAGACATGGAAACGGGTGGGCACTTGTTCTGGCGGGGTAACACATCCTGCGAGCGAGAATATTTCTTGCGCGTATTCTGCGCCTTCAATAACCGTCACTTCACCCAACGGCGGAGAATCATGGAGGGTTGGAGAAACTCGCAATATCACATGGACTTCAACCGGTCTTCCGTCTGATGCGCAGGTAACTCTGCTTTTCGTAAATTATGATGGCGCCAGCGCCTCCATTACAAGTTCTATTTCAGCGTCAAGCGGAAAATATTCATGGACAATTCCTGAAAGAATTGCTTACTATAATGCCGGCACGGTCGGTAGTAGACTTAATATTCGCGTTTATGTTAATTCTTCGATCGGGCAATTCTTTGACGATAGCGACAATTATTTTGCCATTACTGCGCCAACGGCTCTAAACAATTCCCAAGACAGCTTGGCATCTATTTCAGTCGCCATCCAAAAAATAGCAGAACAGCTTAAAGCGTTGCTTGGAAATTAATAAATGTGTTATAATAAAATAATTTAATTATTAATTAATAAATAAAAATACATGAGAATAAAATCTCTCTTAGTTACGGCTGTTTTTGCAACAGCGGTTTTGTGTTCGGCCGGCTTTGTTGAAGCCGAGACTACAGATAATTCGGCGCAGATTGCCCAACTCCAAGCGAAGATTCAGGAGCTGTCGCAACAAATTGCAACTCTGCAAGCTCAACAGAGCTCATCGTCATCTGCATCATCGAGCGCGGCCGCATCAAGCACTGCCTGGTGCCACACTTTTGGCAAAAATTTAGGTTATGCCGATTCCGGTTCACCTGAAGTTCTTGCGTTGCACAGAGCTCTGCTAAGAGCCGGATTTTCTTCTGCCCCAGACGGAGACTATATTTATGCAAAAGCCACCGCTCTCGCAGTAGCCACATTTCAGTATAGAAATGGAATAACCCCATCTGGCTATGTTGGCTTGCTAACAAGAGCGAAATTAAACGCAAAATATGGCTGTTCTGTAAAGCCAGCTTGCACTCCAAACTGGCAATGTGTTTGGAGCGAATGTGCAAACGGATATCAAACAAAGGTTCCAAAAGATTTGAATAATTGCGGAGTTACAGCAGGAAACGACGTTGCATGCGTTGCCCAAGCCCAATCCTGCGGCTCCACCACACCTTCTATCACCGTCACTTCGCCAAATGGGGGAGAACCATGGGCGCAAGGCTCTACGCAAACAATAACTTGGACGTCCACAGGGTTGCAAAGCTCAGATAAAATTACTGTTAGATTAAGTGGTGCAGGGTTGCCGAGTAACAGCAATTATACTTTTCCCTGCGGAAGTTTAGATTCAACCGCAACCTCCTGTCCGTGGACTGTGCCGGTCGCTTTACCATCGGGAAATTTATATAAAATATCCGTATACAATAACCAATTTGAAAAGTCACCCTTATATGCGCAAGACTCCAGCGATAATACTTTTACCATTACCGCGGCGAATGAAGGTTTTTTTCAGGATGCCTATTACACGTGCCACGATGGTTCTGTATTTAATGTAGGCGGGACCATCTCTTCTTGCAAATCAAACAGTGCATGGCAAAGTTATGCAAATCAATCTTGTCAAAACAAATGTTCTTCGGCTACGGGCAATTGCGGAGTAAATACGTTTGTCGTAAGCACTTCATGTTCTGCTTCCGACCAGCCATCTATCACCATTACTGCGCCTAGTATGGCGGAGACTTGGAAAATTGGAGAGACGCATAAAATAACTTGGTCTAGGGCAGGACAAATTCCTAATAACGATACTATCAATGTTGGCTTAGTAACTGGAAATGCGCCGTATAACACTTTGCCAGATCCACAGGGCACAGTGATTGCCGTTGATACTCCTGCATCGTCAGGGCAATACTCTTGGACTGTTCCGGCAGATGACATAGCTCCGGGTAATTATAAATTATGTTTTTGGTCGGGGTTGAATGCTGATGGAACCCCGGCAGTTTATGGAACAAGCGCAAACTATATTACAATTCCTTCCACAGAAACAGACACATTCACAGTTTCTTGCCGAACATCGCCATCTTCTGTTACAACCGGTCAAAGAATGTCTTGGATTGCAGGCGGTAACAATATATCAAGCTATGCAACATATCAATGGAGCGGTGACGCAGCCGGCACCTACTGGACATCCGAAGCCACCTACACCACCGCCGGCACCAAAACCGCCACACTAGCCGTCACTTCCAATGGCACCACCAAAACCGCCACCTGCTCTGTTGTGGTAACTACTTCTGCATCTCAGCCTACCATCACCGTTACTTCGCCGAACAGTGGTACAGAGACTTGGAGAGTTGGCGAAACGCATACGATAAATTGGAATTCTAGTTTACTGCAGCCGACAGACCATGTTGCTGCTACTCTTTATGTTTATAATAGTTCCAGCTCCACGGCTCTTACATCGAGTTTTATAGGCGATAACGCTTTGCAATACACGACTTATTTTAATTGGACCATACCTGCCGCCACAAGCAATGGAACAAATATTGGAGACACTAGTATGAGGTACAAGATGTATTTGTCGGCATCAAGGAATGGATCGGTTATAGCAACTGATTTCAGCGACAATTATTTCAGCATCGCCACGTCGGGGGCGAATGACCAGACTTCATCTCCAAACTGTTTGAATATTTATAACAAGATTAATAATGCCGTTCAAAGCAATACGTCAGTCACATGTGGCAATTCTTTGTACAATGCAAACATTGACCTAAATCTAGATAAGTTCATAGACAGAGCTGATTTAGAACAATTTTGGGTTTATTACAATCAAGCTAAAACACTCCCTGGTGGAACTGAAAATTGGTGTCAAAACGAATTATCTAGAGTCTATATCGGTACGTGCGCGGTCACATCCCCCGCCGGAGGAGAAACATGGGAAGTTGGTAAAACATATAATATAAATTGGCTTCCAGATGAAATACATGGAGACACTGTAGATATTAGACTTGCGAGAGGCGGAAGTTGGACTTTAATTAATAGGAATATTCCTAAATCTCAAGCATTTTATTCATGGACTATTACGCAGGACTTGTTAAACTCGTTAAACAATAATGCCAATATTGCTGGGAAAGTATATTTCATTCAAGTAGTTGATAGCGGTAGTCAAATTGATACAAGTAAACTTTTTTCTATTTCTCCTTCCGCAACCCAGCCCACCATCACCGTCACTTCGCCAAACAACGGAACGGAGTCGTGGAAAGTTGGCGAAACACATAATATAACGTGGACTTCTACCGGTTTCACGAGCGCTGCTAAGGTAGATATAGGATTTGCTGGTTCTTCGACCTATGATATCGCAACAAATCTTCTAAATACGGGCAGTTACGCTTGGACCGTACCAAACAATGTAGGAAGTCAAAAGATCGGAATTAGAATAACGGAAGCCACCACCCTGATGGATTTATCGGATAACTATTTCACCATCGCTGCGGCGGAGGTAGTGCAGACTATTAAGCCTGTGGTTTCGGTTGCTTCGGCTAGTAGCGGGAATATTTTGACTTTGGGAACTAAGAATTTGATTGGGCAGTTTACAGTTTCTGCCGGCTCGCAGGCTGTGAAAGTAAGAAGAGTCATTTTCAACATTTCAAATACCGGTTTTGGCACAACCCCGGCGTTTTCCAGCGTCTTTATCTCTGATGGAACAAGCCAAATATCAGGAAGCTCCTGTTCTGCAAGCGGAGCTATGGTGCTTTGCACGCTGGGCAATTCTTACGCCACTGACTTCGCAATTGCCGCAGGCCAAACACAAACGTTTAACTTGTTCGCAACTGTAAGGGGCGCAGTTTCTTCTAGCTCGGCAGCAGCAAGTATTTCTTCTTCGCTTACGTCTTCTGGTTTCATCTGGGACGACACATCCACAAACGGAACAAGTGGAGTTGGTCTTAATGGATCGTCTATCACAAGCTTCCCAACAAACAAATACACCGTCAGCACGTCTGGACAGAGCGCATTCTCAAACAACTCACAAGACAGCTTGGCATCTATTTCAGGCGCCTTAAACGCAATCGCGCAACAACTTAGAGCGCTAATGGGCCAATAAGGCAAAGTCCAAAAAAACGAGGCTCGCTCAACGGGTCTCGTTTTTAGTTGTTTTGCCTCTGGCTCTTGCGCGGGGGTTTTAAAAAGTGTATAATGAAGCACTATTTCTTTATATATACATGCAAAACGAGTTTATCAAAATTAGAGGGGCCAGAGTTCACAATCTAAAAAATATAGATTTGGATTTGCCGAAAAATAAGTTGATTGTAATTACCGGGCTTTCGGGCTCGGGCAAATCATCGCTGGCTTTTGATACTTTGTATGCAGAGGGACAAAGAAGATATGTGGAAAGTTTGTCAGCTTACGCCAGGCAATTTTTGGGAGTGATGGACAAACCCGATGTCGATAAAATAGAAGGCATTTCTCCGGCAATTTCTATTGACCAGAGAAAATCAACGCATAACCCAAGGTCTACAGTCGGCACAATAACAGAAATTTATGATTATCTGCGTCTTTTGTATGCAAGAATTGGAAAGCCTCATTGCCCAAACTGCGGAAAATTAATTTCACGCCAGTCTATTGATCAAATCGTAGAGCAGGTATTAAAAATACCAAAAAATTCAGAGATTACTATTTTGGGCCCGGTTATCAGAAATAAGAAAGGCGAACACCATGCTGTTTTGGAAGAAATTCAACGGGGCGGATTTGTGAGGGTGCGAATTGACTCGGCAGTTTTTCCTGTTGAAGAGTCATTGGAAAAGCCAATGGATAAGCAGAAGAAACACGACATTGAGGTTGTTGTTGACAGATTGGTTTTAGACAAAGAACTTGATAGGTCGCGTTTGGTTGATTCGCTTGAAACTGCTTTGAGATTGGGCAAGGGAATTGTAATTGTCAGTACGGGGAGGGTCCGACCCTCCAAGACTTTGGAGGGTCGGACCCTCCAAGACTTGGTGTTTAGCGAGCATTTTGCTTGCGAAGAGTGCGGAATTTCTTTGCCCGAGTTAGAGCCAAGGCTGTTTTCTTTTAACAATCCTTATGGCGCTTGCCCGGAATGCACTGGGCTTGGCGAAAAACTTGAAGTTGACCCGGAGTTGGTAATTCCCAACAAAAGGCTGACAATTGCCGAAGGCGCAATTTGGCCTTGGTCTCGCGCTTCTCATAAAGTTGGCAGACAAGGATATTATTATTCTATTTTGTCTGGGCTTTCAGCTAAATATAATTTTTCTTTAGATGAAGAAGTAAAAGATTTGCCCAAGAAAATTATTGATATTATTTTGTATGGCGAGCCTTCGACGGGCTCAGGCCAGGCGGGGTTTGAAGGAGTCGTAAAAAATTTGGAGAGGCGATATCATGACACAGATTCAGATTGGACAAGGCAAGAAATAGAGCAATACATGGTTATAAAAGTATGTCCTAAATGCCATGGCAAAAGGTTAAAGCCCGAGGTTTTGGCTGTGACTGTTGCTGACGTTTCTATTGATAAAATTTCTGATATGTCGGTTGATAAAACAAAGTTGTTTTTCGAGGAATTGCCTGAAAAATTGAACTCGGCTGAAACAAAAGTTAGCCATCCAATTACAAAAGAAATAATTGACAGGCTTTCATTTTTAAATGATGTTGGTTTGGCATATTTAACTTTGGGCAGAAAGTCAGGCACGCTGGCCGGCGGAGAAGAGCAGAGAATAAGGCTGGCAACGCAAATTGGCTCAAAGTTGTCTGGAGTTTTATATATTTTAGACGAGCCCTCTATTGGTTTGCACGCCAGAGACCAGCACAAGTTGATTGAAACATTGGTAAAGCTAAAAGAGCTGGGAAATACAGTTGTGGTGGTAGAGCACGACCCGCAAACAATGCAAGCAGCCGATTGGATTGTAGACATTGGCCCTGGCGCAGGAAAACACGGAGGCAAAGTTGTTTTTGAAGGCACTTACAAAGAAATTTTAAAGTCTGATTGTTTGACGGGAAAATATTTGTCCGGGAGAATGAAGGTTTCTGACTCTAGATTGCCACGTCGCTCCGCTCCTCGCAATGACGGAACGAATGGCGTAAATAGTCTCTCCTCCTCGTCATTGCGAGCGAGTCCGCAGGCGAGCGCGGCAATCCAGAGTAATAAAATGCTCAAGATAATAGGGGCACAGGAGCACAATTTGAAAAATATTGATGTAGAGTTTCCTTTGGGGAAATTTGTTTGCGTTACGGGAGTTTCTGGTTCTGGCAAATCTTCTTTGGTAAATGATATTTTGGCAAAATCTTTGCTTAAAAAGTTTTACAGGGCAAAAGACGAACCGGGCTTGCACAAAGAAATTTTGGGCATTGAAAATATAAATAAAGTTGTTTTGGTTGACCAGTCGCCAATTGGCAGAACTCCAAGATCAAATCCGGCAACATATACCGGCGCATTTTCGTATATAAGAGATATTTTTACCAAAACAAAAGAGGCAAGGGTTCGTGGATATTCGGCCGGCAGGTTCAGCTTTAATGTAAAGGGCGGAAGGTGCGAATCTTGCGAAGGCCAGGGCCAGAAAAAAGTTGAAATGTACTTTTTGCCCGACATTTATGTTGAGTGCGAAGAGTGCCATGGCAAAAGATATAATAAAGAAGTTTTGGAAATTGATTACAAGGGAAAAAATATTGCCGATATTCTGGCAATGACGGTTGAAGAGGCAATGGAGTTTTTCAAAAATATTCCCGGGCTCTACGAAAAAATGAAAACCCTAAAAGAGGTGGGGCTTTCTTATGTTGAGCTTGGCCAGTCGGCAACTTCTTTGTCCGGCGGAGAGGCGCAAAGAGTAAAATTGGCAACCGAACTTTCCCGCAAAGGCACTGGCCGAACATTATATATTTTAGACGAGCCAACAACCGGTTTGCATTTCGATGACATCAAAAAACTGGTTACAGTTTTGAAAAATTTAGTTGAAAAACAAAACTCGGTAATTGTCATAGAACACAACACAGATTTTATAGCCACAGCCGACTGGCTGATTGATTTGGGCCCAGAGGGAGGTGATGGCGGAGGCACAATCATAGCCCAAGGCACTCCCGCCGAAATTGCCAAAGTAAAAAATAGCTATACAGGAAAGTATTTGTAAGGTTAAACCCGGTGATAAACACCGGGCAAGAGTTATCCACATGCAACACAGTATTGACTGTGTTTTTTTGTTTTTTATTTTGTGGTAAAATTAACAAATATCATCGGCTAGATGGTGGACATCTTTTAATATCGAAGGAATGAAAAAGAAAAAGAAGAAAAAAAGTTCCAAAGATATTTCAAAAAGAAAACCAAAAAAATCCAGGAAGATTGTAAAGAAGCGCAGAAGGGTTGTAATGTCAGTCTCTAAAAGAAAGAAAAAGGGCAAGCGTGACCCCGATGTTTTTAGTTCGGACCCGGGCTTTGTAGTACCGTTTGTTCCCGCCTCCGCCCCACTAAACGGGGCTTCGGCGGGCAAGCCCGCTGCTGTTTTGGTGTTGGAAAAAGAGCTGGCCGAAGCAGTTAGGGTAATGGAGCAAGAAATTTCCGTTTCTGTCATTCCCGCGAAAGCGGGAATCCAGAGTATGTGGAATAAATCTGGATTCCCAATCAAGTTGGGAATGACGGGATTGGCTAGTAAAGCAAAACAATATTGCAAAGAGGTTTCGCAAGACTTTAGCAAAAAGTCTGTTAGACTATTTAATCGCTGTAAAAAGAATACTACCGCCCAGTCGCAAAAAGAAGTTACATTATTTGCCAATACAAAATATCCTCTGTCTTTCAAGCCTTTCCATATTTTTCAAGGGGTGGCTGTTTTGGCGCTATTTGTTGGTTTGGCCGGAGTTTTAATTCCACAACCAAAAATAAACCCAGCCCAGATAATTGAGACAGCAAAAATTCACCAAACTTCTCCAATTGTCGTAAAGGGCGATTCTGTGAAGTGGTCTGTTCTAATTAAAAAATCAGACATCACTGCTGAAAAAAAATTTGTAGCGCTTCCAAAAAACGCGCAGAAAATAAAAGTAGAAACTATTTCACAAAGAGATGTTGATATTATTCTGGCCGAAGAAACGTTAAATAAATATCCAGCCGATTATTTAACCTTGCAAGATAGAAAACATTTAGCAGGAAGATTTACGGTAGACTTGGCAGGCATCAACTTCCGCACCACCAACACTGCAGGCCTGCTGGAAGTGAAAGAGTTTGTACTCCGCGTGTTTCAAGCCATCAACACCTACCTCTTCGCAGACCTGGAGCAAGCAGTGAGCAACGTAATTGACCAGCTGGTGGAGAAAAGTAATAAAGATATCAAGGAAACCGAAGATGCTAAAATAGTGGATATCTCTAAAGAAGAAATCAAAGAAGATAAAGACGAAGCAAAGCAAGAGAAAAAATCAGAAATAGAAGCGCCCGTGGAAACAATAACTGCAGAACCAGAGGCAATTGTCGAACCGCCGGCAGAACCCGCCGTCACTGCCGACCCCGTCTCTGTTGAGACACCGGCAGAAGAACCGCCAGCAGGTTCAAACGACATTCTTCCCGAAGCCGAGGCAGAAGAGTATGTCGCAGTCACCTACGAAACCCCAGCTCCAACCATCACCGAGCAGGAGACAAGCACTGGCAAAATTGTTACAGTGTCTGCTCCAACCGAATCAGCATCTGAAACATCAACAGGCTCAAACGACATATTCAGCGGTGGGACGTCCGACGTCCGCCCAACTTCGCAGTACACCAACGTGCTCGCTCACACCAACATTCCCGAGATATACAAAGTAGGGCAGGAAGACAAAATCAAGCTCAACTGGAAAACTAACGGCGACCAGCCAATGGAGTTCCACGCGTATGATTTGAACAACAACGGCAAGCTGGACTACGTTGAGTGGACAGTACCACACCTGTCTGACCAGATATTTGAAATCATCTTCATCTCCAAAGCCTGGCTTCTCGACTCAAGCAAAGAAATCACAGAAGACATCTACGACCAAGTAGCCACCCAAGACGGAACGTACGCCACAGTCCCAGCGAACGACTACGTCAGAGTCACATTCCAAGCCACACTCGAAAACAACAACGACATCACAGTTTACGCCCGACCGAACGTTCAGGTTTTGGGCTACCAAAAAATTGACAACAAAAAATCCGCAAAAAATGCGGAAGTTTTGAGAAACGCGACTCGGCGCGATGTTCCAGAATTGTCATCCAACTTAAGTATAGCAGATAATAGCCCCGTGTCAAGAGGCACGAGTGAAAATAATTTTGAACTTTTAGACCGTGGAGGTAAGGGGGATCGAGCCCCTGGCTTCATGAATGACAATTCTGAAACCGCACCAAGCTACCCCCACGGCAAATATATTATACCACAAAACTTGGCTGGCGGGTTGATTCCCACTGCCAATGCGGCAGAATACCCCACCATAGAAGTTTACCCTGTTTACACAGATGCAAACGGAGTCCAAACCGAAGGCCCGCTTGTCACCACCTTTGACCCAATTACGAGTGAAGGCACATACAAGGTTCTTCTCACCACGCTCGCTCAACCAACGGACAAGTTTGACTTGCGAGTGCGCGGTGGTTCGCTAGACATAGATTACATTGTAGACCCGGTGGGCTGGCTGACAGGCTGGGCGCACAGGAAGAAGATTACCATAGACAACGCACAAGTAGACGCTGACCTCACCAACTTCCCAACCCTGGTCAAGATTGCCGGCGACGCAGACATGGCAACCGCGCTTTCCACCGGCTACGACGTGCGCTTCACCGACGCAGGAGGCACCAACCTCCTCGCCTACGAGACCGAGTCCTGGACCGGCGGAGCCGGAGCCAGCGTCACAGCCAACATCTGGGTGAAGGTCCCCACAGTAGCCACCGCAGCCGACACCGACATCTACGTGTACTACGGCAACTTAAGTATCACCACCAACTGGTCAACCACCACCAGCACCCTCACCAACTGCACCGCAATCACCAACGCCCAGTGCGTGTGGAAAGAAGGCAGCTCCCAGAACTACGCCGGCGTGTGGCATTTAAACGATCCAACCAGTCCAACTGATTCCACGAGCAACGCCAACAACGGAACGAATAATGGTGTTACTGCTACCACAGGTAAAGTTGGAGGAGCAGGAAGTTTTGTGCAATCATCGAATCAAGATATTAACGTTGGCTCGAATGCAAGTCTAGATATTACGGGAGATATTTCAGTTTTTGCATGGATAAAGAGTCCATCTTCTGGTAGCTATAAAGACATTCTAACTAAATACAATGGTAGTACTACATTTTATCTTTATTTAGTAGATGATGATTTGCGTTGGTTTGATGGTTCTGAGCGTTCAAGCGGGTACGCTGTGTCATCCGATGCGTGGACAATGGTGGGCGCTACTCGAGAAGATGGGTTGATTACACTATTTGCTAATGGTATTTCGGTCGGGCCACAGTTTACAAGCCTTACAGTAAGCTCGATCAACGCCTCTGCCTTTATTGGGGGGCTATCAAATAACACTCAATATTTTGATGGTCTAATTGATGAATCCCGTATTTCTTCCACCGCCCGCTCGGCAGACTGGATTAAGTTTGAGTATGCCAACCAGAGCTCGGCAGACGCAGAACTTACTTTTGCCACAGAGGAGAACAACCTCACCTGGCTAGCAGGGTGGAGCTACAGAAAGAAGATTACCATAGACCACACCAAGGTAGGCGCCACCACCGAAGACCAAACCAACTTCCCAGTCCTCGTCACCCTCACCGGCCTCTCCAACATCAACACCAATGGCACCGACATCCGCTTCACTACCCAGGACGGAGGCACCTATCTGCCACGAGAAATTGAAAGCTACTCCGCAGGCACTCTCGTCGCCTGGGTCAAAGTCCCAACCCTCTCCCACGACTATGACACTTCTATATATATGTACTATGGAAATAGTAGCGCCACCGAACCCGCCGCCGACTCCACCTACGGCAAAAACGCCGTCTGGGATTCTAATTTTGCCGGCGTGTGGCACTTAAAGGAAACAGGTGCCGGTGCCACAGCTGACTACAAAGACAGCACTGCAAATGCAAACAGTTCTACAAACACAACAGGCCAGCCCACAGTAAACACTTCTGGGAAAATAGGAAACGCGGAAAGTTTTACGTCAGCTTCAAGTCAGTATATAACTGTTCCTACGATAAGTATTCCTACTAATATAAGTGTTGGGGCTTGGGTCTATTCAACAAACTATGGTGCGAATATGTTTGTCGTTCAAAAAGAAACAGTTAATTCTTCTTGGGAATTATTTTTTGAAGCTGGTTTGTTGAAATGGAGGGGTGGCGGGCAGGCTGCGGTTACTTGTAGCCCTCCTACAAATAGTCAGTGGCATTATATTGCTGGGACACAGTCTGGGACAACAGCAACGGTTTATATTGACGGAACTCAATGTAACACAGGTTTAGTAGATGCAATTGGTAATGGTAGTGGAGCGGTGGACATAGGGGCTTATGTTGATTCGTCGGGCGGATATTATTTTAATGGGCTTTTAGATGAAACCCGCGTCTCCGACACCGCCCGCTCGGCGGGGTGGATTTCCACTGAGTATGCGAACCAGAACTCGCCATCTACGTTCTACACCGTAGCCACCACCGAGTCCTCCAATCTTGATTGGCTCTCCGGCTGGAGCAACAGAAAGAAGATCACCATCAAGCACACCCAGGTAGACGAAGACCTCACCAACTTCCCCTTGCTGGTCAAGCTCACCGCCAACGCAGACCTGTCCGGAGCCCTCTCCACCGGCTACGACGTGCGCTTCACCCAGAGCGACGGCACCACAATCTTGCCTTACGAGCGCGAGTCCTGGACCGGCGGAGCCGGCACCGCAGTCACCGCCAACCTCTGGGTCAAAGTCCCCACCATCACCACCGCCGCCGACACCGACCTCTGGCTCTACTACGGCAACTCCTCCGCCACCGACGGCCAAGACGCCACAAACGTGTGGGACAGTAATTTTAAGGGTGTTTACCATTTGAACCAAAGTTCAGGAACTATACTTGATAGTACAGAAAATGCTAATAATTTAACGGCATATGGTTCTCCAACTTATGGAGCAACCTGTCAGACAGGTTTAGGATTAACTCTTGTCGCGGCTTCTAGACAATATTTATTGAATAATTCTGCCCTGGTTTCTGCGGCGCCACTTACCATGTCATTGTGGTACAAACCTACAACACAATCGTTTGCGAGAATTATGGAGATAAATAATTCTGGGAATTATTCTAATAATTTTCGTTTGGCACATAGAGGAGATGTTTCAAATTACATAGAAGCATTAACCCAAGGGTCGTCATACGCATATGCTCGTTCAACACTTGGAGCTACAGATAATGCGTGGAATTATGGAGTTGCTGTATTCTCCGCAACAAATAGCCGTAAGGTCTATATTAATGGCGGAAATTCCGCAACAGATACAGCAGATTTTATCCCCGTAGATTTGAATGAAACTATAGTTGGCTCGGGAGAAAACCCCGCTTCTTCGGGCGAATGTTTTGATGGTTCCATAGACGAAGTGCGTATCTCCTCCGTCGCGCGCTCGGCTTCGTGGATTAAGTTTGAGTATGCAAACCAGAGCTCGGCAGACAGCGAGCTTATCATGGAAGGGTCTTCCACCGGAAACGGTATCACCTGGACCAACGGCAGTGGCGACAACAAGTGGAGCACCGCCGCAAACTGGCAAGGCGGAGTAGCCCCCACTTTGGCCGACACCGCCGTCTTCACAAGCTCGGCCACCGACAACTGCACCATCGACACCAACGTCTCCGTCGCCGGCATCAACATCACCAATGGTTACACCGGCACCATCACCCAGAGCTCCACTTACACAGTCACCGTCGGCGCCGAAGGCTTCACCCAAGCCGGTGGAACATTTGCTATTTCGTCTGGGGCCACATTTAATTTGGACGCAAATAATTTGACTCTATCTGCCGGAACATTTACCAATTCGGGAACTCTGCAACTAACAGGCGACAACACAATCACCGGAACGCCCACCTTGGCAAGTGGTTCAACCGTGGAGTACACAGCAACGTCTGGCTCGCGCGCAATAAGCAATTGGGCATATTACAACCTCATAATCAACGGAGCCGGAGGCACGTTTAACCTCCCTGCCAACACCACAGTCAACGGTAATCTTGCCATAACCAACGGCATCTTGGATGCCACCACCTCCAACTACAACCTCACAGTCAATGGTAGCTGGACGCAGGCTGGAGGCACGTTCACCCCGCGAAGCGCCACCGTCACCATGGCTGGCGGAGGCACTATTACCGCCACCAGCGCTTTCAACAACCTCACCATCAACGGGTCAGATTCAGTAGTATCTAGCAATCTCAAAGGCTGGTGGAAATTTGATGACGCTAGCGGCACATCGGCCACCGACTCCAGTGGTAACAACAACGATTGCACGCTGGACGCCGGCGAGACGTGGGCTACAGGAGTCTTGGATGGAGCATTAAGATTTAACGGAGCAGACCATTATTCCTTTGACGGGACAAATCATTACCTTGACGCCGGAGTTATTGGGGAATTAAACAATGATGTAACTGTTGCTTTTTGGATGAAAACCAACCAAACAGGCGATGCGGGTATCATAGATGTAGGTGATGGAAACACTTATCAAAAGGGTTTGTTTATTACGCTTAAAAATTCGGGCACTGGTATTAGATTCGCCAGAAATCCTGGTGGGTGGCTGGTTGATTCAAACGATGTAATTGTAAATGATAATGCATGGCATCATTTTGTTTGTACTTATAATTCTTCTGGTACTGGTATGGGGTATGTTTTTGTGGACGGAGTCCAGAGAGGCAGTAAAAGCGGGATTCTTACCGCGGGCAGCACGGCAGATATTTCGTTCCGTATGGCTGTGAGAAGAGATTCTCCATATCCAGGAAATTTTCTTGACGGCCCTCTTGATGATGTTCGCGTCTACAACACAGCCCTCACCGTCGCCCAAGCCCGAGCCTTGGCTTCTGGGAACGAACCCGGATACACACTCGCTTCAAATATCACGGTGAATGGAACACTCACCCATACTGCCGGCACTCTTGCTCAAACTTCTTACAACATTTCCACCGCAGGATTCACCATCACCGCCGGCCTTCTCACCCGCACCAGCGGCACCTTCAACTCCGGCATCGTCACCGCCGACGGCACCACCCTGACCTTCGCGAAAAACGGCTCAACGCCAGCTACCTTCTCTGGCGCAGTAACTGTTACCTATCCTGGTATTCTTCTAAACGGTGGCATATTTAACGGCGCAGCAAGTTTTACAAAAACAGGTTCCTTACAAGATCTGGGTAGCGGGGGCAACACCTTTAACTCCACGGCATCATTTACTAATAACGGTAGCAATAATTTATTTTTGGCGCACACCACTGCAAATACTTATGCCAATGATGTAACTTTTACCAATACATCAACAGGAGGTGGCGGCATAATGGTTTACACTGGTAGCACAGGTAACGCCTTTAACGGTAATATCATTGTCAATAACACTAGTGGCGGAGTCCTTTTTGGTATGTCCGGCAGTGATTATAGCGGTACAGGGACTTTAATTTTGGGAAAGACTATCTCTATAGGAGTGGGTGGTTTCTCGGCAGGAAGGTTGGGCATCCGAAATTTAACTTATAATGATACAACAGCCCTGTCATTGACTTTTACGGGAACAGCCGGCTTCTTAACCAGCGGCACTACTATCTTTGCTTGTAATCTTACAGTTATTGCTCCTTTAATTAGTCTCAACGGAGGCACATTTAATGGCACTGTATCTTTCACGCAGAATGTTGGCCTAGCCAATAGTAATGGTGGTAACACTTTTAACTCCACGGCATCATTTATTAATTCCGGCACTGGTCAGATGATTTTAGGTGGAATGGTAACAGGAGATACGTATAATGGAGATGTAACTTTCACAAATAGCGGAGCATCGGTTATTAAAGTTGGCTATACTGGAACAACCAATATTTTTAACGGAAATGTAACTGTTTCAGGTAGCGTTACTTTGGGGTACATCGATAGCACCATGCAATTTACCAAAGCCACAGGAACGCAGACATTGGATAGCGGCGGAGTTACCATCCCCAAACTCGTGCACTCGGGCGCAGGCACTCTCCAACTCACCGGCAACAACCTCACCGTCAACAGTATCCTCACCAACTCCGCTGGGACGATTGACTTGAATGGAAAGAATCTCATCGCCACTTCGGCCACGTTCTCCAACGACAACGGAACAATCGCGCTGAACGGAGGTGAAGCAATCACCGGCCTCACGCAAGACGCAACGCACGGAACATTTTTATACACTGGCACCGCAGGTCCATACACTCTCAAGAACTATACATACAATAATTTAACTATCAATGGCTCGGGAGCCACGTTCAATCTTCCTGCCGCGCTCACGGTTAATGGAACTCTCACTCAGACAGCAGGCACAATTGGAACTGGCGCATATGCTTTGAATGTTGCGGGCACTTGGGCGGGAAACGGGCAAACCGTTACAGGCTCGGGAGATGGAGCTGTGGTTTTGAACGGCGCCTCACAAAGTATCTCGGGTAGTACCACCTTCTACAACCTAACTAAATCCGTAACCACAGCAGACACACTCACCTTCACAGCAGGTACCACACAAACAGTAAGCAACACGCTCACACTGGCCGGAGCCAGTGGACAACTGCTCTCACTTCGTTCCTCGTCCACTCCAACCCAGTGGCTCATCAACCCCCAAGGCACACGAACAGTGTCCTACCTTGATATCAAAGACAGCAACAACACTAACGCAACTATCTTTGCCACCGCAGGTCTTAACTGCACCGACTCTGGCAACAACACCAACTGGCTGTTTGACATCACGGCCCCAACTACTACAGCCACTGCCACAAGCAACGGAGCAAGTTATACTTTTGACAACTGGACAGCAAACACCGTCACCGTCACCCTGACCTGCGCAGACAACGAAGGCGGAACAGGTTGTGCCACCACCAAGTACTGCACAGAACCGGTGATAAACACCGGTCAGGCACCTTCCTGTACTCCAACAACAACCTACTCTACCCCAGTCACCATCTCCACCGAAGGCACAAGCTACATCCGTTACTACTCCACAGATACAGTGCCCAACACAGAGACAGCAAAGAGTTCCACAATCAAGGTAGACACAACAGCTCCAGTCACCGCGGTGTCCACCACCAACACAGACAACAATATCACAGCTACCCTCACCTGCGCCGACGGAGCTGGTTCAGGCTGTGGCGCCACTTACTACTGTGCAGACGCAAGCAACGCCTGCGTTCCAACCACCCTCTACGCAGCTCCAGCTTCTTTTTCCGCCAACAACGTAGCATTCTTCAGATACTACTCCACTGACTTTGTTTCCAACGCAAGTACCACCCAGAGCGAGACAATAACCCCAATACTGCCAGGGGCAAGCCCGGCACTGCAAGGCGCGAGCGAAAATCTTAACGTCCAAGTCCCAATTTCCAACCAAACCCAAAACCCTCAAACCACAAACACAAACCCAAATTTGCTCAACCAGCTCTCCCAGCAAGTGCAGAACATCGCAAACCAGATAGCGCAGAATATTGCAAATGTGTTTACGCCAAGTTCCGGGCAAACTAATTTGCCGTCAATTGTCGAATCGGTGCCGGTAAACGCTCCAGTGGCTTTGCAGGGGTGGGACATAATGGAAGTCAAGCCGCTTAGCGAGTTGGCGTTGACTCCTGTGGAGTCTGACATAGGATTTTTTGCAGACAAAATTCCGCAGTTTAAACAAACGCTTTCCGCATTTGGAATCGATGTAAATAATGTAAACGATGTCCAAAAAGTTATTGGAACCGAATTGTATCTGCCGGGACTAACGCAAACAGTTTTGACGCAAGCAGAAATTTTAGCAATAAACAAATTCGCTGAAGCGCCAACACCGGCGCCAGAAGTTGGCGGTAAAGCCGAAGAGGGGAAGGGGCTAGTTGCTCCTGGAACCTTGGCAATGAATGGATTTGCCTCGGTGCAGGGAGTTCCGCTGGCTAGTTTGAGCCCCGAGGCTCGGCAGAAAATTCCAAGCGACATTGTTTTTGCCCGAACCGGCGGAGAATTGATTGATTACAGCATGGCCATTTCTGTAAACAGCGAAGGAAAAGTTCAGCAAAAAATTGCAACTGTTTCTGCTAAGCCCATGGAGCTGGTGATTAAGCCAGACCAGCCGGCAAGCAGCGTGACTGGTTATATTACTTTAACTAAGGCTCAAGTTGGACAAAAAGATAAGCCGAGTGTTTTGGGCTATATGACAAAGTTTTTGACAGCTTCGGTGGCGTCTTCTGTTAATGAGAAAAAAGCAACGCAGAACGGTTCTACAGAAAATGCGCTTTTGGTGAATAAATTTACATACGCCGAAACTCAGCCTGGCATTTTTATCGCCAACATCAGCGCGCCGGCAACAGAAGGGGAGTATGAAATTTCTACTGTCATAGTGCCAAAAGATATTTCAATTGCGCCAAAAGAAACTAAAATGGCGGTTGTGGTCAACCCCGAAGGTTATGTTTACAGTCAAACTCCAGACGGCAGGCTAAGAATTCAGGGAGCCAGCGTTTCATTGTATTATTTAAATACAGCCACAAAAGAGTACGAGGTTTGGCCGGCAGATAAATTCTTACAAAAAAATCCTGTAAAAACCGACGAAACCGGCAAGTTCTCATTCTTGGTGCCAAAAGGTACATACAAAATTAAAGTGGAAACAGGTAATTACAAAATTTTTGAATCAGCTCCTTTTGAAATGAAACAAGACATTGCTGTGAATATGAACATAGAGCTTTTCAAAAAAACAGGATTGCTTAGCTGGCTAAACTTGCAGAACATTATTATCGCCCTGCTGATTGCCGTAATTATTTTACTATTTACGATTGCAATAATATTTATAAAAAGGTCGCCTGCCCGCCGATGAGGTGGGAAAAAATAAAAAAAATAATTAAAAAAATGATAAATATTTCACTAAAAAAAGCGTTCATAATAATTCTTGCTGTTCTACTCTGCATATCTTTGGGTTTTAACGGCTGGCTGGCCTACCAACTTTCGTTGCTTGTCAACGCCCATGAAGCCCAGTCAATGAATGCGAAAATTTTAGATTTTACAAGAATGTTTGTGGAAGATGTTTTGATGGCCAGCACAGAAATAGATTTTGACACCCGCTTAACCTTAGAAGCTACTGTCAGGGGCTTAAACGACCCGCAAGTTTTTGACCAATGGCAGAAATTCACCAAAACCACCACCAAAGAGGGCGCATCAAACGAGGCCAAAAACCTGCTTGACCTATTAGTCAAAAAAATCGGCCGCTAGTTCCGTAGTTTTTGTTTTTCAATTTAGAATTTGGAAACCAAAAACTACGGAGCCAAGCGGACGTCCGACGTCCGCCCACTCACCATGTTCAATCCCAGGCCTCAATTAGTGAGCGATGAGATTTACCACATTTCCAGCAGAGCAGTTGGGGATACGGTAATTTTTGACAGCGAAGACGATTTTTATCGGGGGATTTTTTGTATTTACGAATTCAACACAGGCACTCCCGTAGAAATACTAAAAAAGAGATTGGCACGTAATCGTTTCAAAACCCGCCAAAAAGCAACAAAGTTGGGCGGACGTCGGACGTCCGCCCAACTTCAGCCTGATGGGAGAGATAGACTTGTGGACATCTTGGCTTTTTCGTTTATGCCCAATCATTTGCACTTGATTCTAAGGCAAATAAAGGATAACGGAATAAGCAATTTTATGAAAAAAGTTAATGGCGGTTACGCTAAATACTTTAATGAAAAATATAAGCGCAAAGGACATCTTTTTAGTAAATTTTATCCCGTCCACATAAAAGACAACAACCAACTGAAAAGTGGATTTGTGTATGTGCACACGAATCTAATCTCTTTGGTAGAGCCCGGTTGGAAAGAAAAGGGAATTGAGAATCCAGAAAAGGTTATAGAATTTTTGGAAAATAATAAGCGCCACAGTTATCCAGATTATCTTGGGAAAAAAGCCTTTCCCTCTGTTACCGAAAGAGATTTTTTATTAGAGGCGATGGGTGGCGAAGAGGGTTGCAGGGCGGAAGTAGGCGTTTGGGTGAAATACAAAAAAGAACTCCGAGATTTAAGTGCTAAATTTTCAAAATAGGTTAACTCACAGACAAGTTGGGCGGACGTCCGACGTCCGCCCAACTGATTTTTTTGTTGCCTGACTGCTGAAAAGCAGGCTTGACTTTTGTTGTAGAATTTTATAAGTTATACTATCACTCTATATTATTAATTGATAAAAATTATGACAATAAAACCTTTATCAGATCATATTTTGATAGAACCTATAAAAGAAGAAGAAAAAACAGCCGGCGGGATTTTTTTGCCTGAGACGGCTTCAAAAGAGAAGTCAGAGGAAGGAAAAGTAATTGCAACTGGGCCTGGAAAGAAAACAGAAGATGGGAAAATAATGATGATGTCGGTAAAACCTGGCGACAGAGTTTTGTTTACAAAATACGGCCCCAACGAAATAAAAATTGAGGGCAAAGAATACCTAATCGCTTCGGAAAGCGACATTTTAGCAATAATTGAATAATCACGCTAATGTCTAATTAACCTAATTTCTAATTGACCTAATCAAATGCAGAGGCCTAAATTTAGAAATTAGAATTTAATATTTGATTAGAATAATTAGAACAATTAGTATAATTAGAATAATTTTAAATTTATGGCAAAACAAATTAAATATTCAGAGGACGCAAGAAAAATTTTAAAATCGGGGTTGGACAAAGTTGCCAACGCGGTGAAAGTTACATTGGGGCCCAAGGGTAGGAATGTCGTTTTGGGGTCTGGCTTTGGAAGTCCTACAATCACAAATGACGGAGTGACGATTGCAAAGGACATTGAGCTGGAAGATAATGTTGAGAATATTGGAGCGGAAATCATAAAAGAAGTTGCTTCAAAAACAAACGACATGGCTGGCGATGGCACAACATCGGCGGTTTTGCTTTGTCAGGCAATTGCCACAGAGGGTTTGAAAAACGTAGCTGCAGGAGCCAATCCTTTGGCTTTGAGAAAGGGAATTATAAAAGCAAAAGATGCGGTTGTTGAGGCGTTGCGAGAAATGTCAAAACCTATTTCAACAAAAGAAGAAAAAGCGCAGGTTGCAATTATTTCGGCTCAAGACAAGGAAATGGGTAACTTGATTGCCGAGGTTATGGAAGAAGTCGGCAAAGACGGAGTTATTACAACTGAAGAATCAAAAACTTTTGGGCTTTCAAAAGAAATTGTGAAAGGTTTGCAGTTTGACAGGGGTTATGTTTCGGGCTACATGGTTTCTAATGCAGAAAAAATGGAGGCAAGCTTGGAGGAGCCATATATTTTAATTACCGACAGAAAAATCAGCTCGTTGCAGGAAATTTTGCCTTTGCTGGAAAAACTTGTAAAAGCAGGAAAAAAAGAATTGGTAATTATTGCTGATGATGTTGATGGAGAGGCTTTGACCACTTTGATTGTAAATAAAATCCGCGGAATTTTTTCAGCTTTGGCGGTGAAAGCTCCGGGCTTTGGCGACAGGAAAAAAGAAATGCTGGAAGATATTGCCATTGTTACAGGGGCCGAAGTTATTTCTGAAGAAAAAGGTATGAAACTTGAAAATGCAGAACTGGAAATGCTTGGCCAAGCAAGGCGTGTAATTTCATCAAAAGAAAATACAACCATTGTAGAGGGAAAAGGTAAAAAAGATGAAATGGAAAAAAGAATTGGCGCAATCAGAAAACAGATTGTTGAAACCACTTCAGACTTTGACAAAGAAAAATTACTGGAGAGGTTGGCAAAATTGGCTGGGGGAGTGGGGGTGATAAAAGTGGGAGCAGCCACAGAAGTTGAGCAAAAAGCAAAACAGCACAAACTGGAAGACGCCTTGCACGCAACACGAGCAGCAGTTGAAGAAGGTATAGTGCCTGGTGGAGGAGTCGCTTTGTTAAGAACTTTGCCTGCTTTAGAGAAATTACAGCTTGAAGGCGATGAAAAAACCGGAGTTAACATTTTGAAACGCGCCATAGAAGAGCCAATCAGACAGATTGCAGAAAACGCTGGAATTGACGGCGCTGTTGTTGCTCAAAAAGTAAAAGAAGGCGTAGACGACTTTGGTTTCAACGCCTACAGAATGATTTACGAAAATTTAATAAAAGCCGGAGTTGTTGACCCAACAAAAGTTACAAGAACAGCTTTAGAAAACGCGGTTTCAGCAGCCAGCATGCTTTTGACCACCGAAGTCGTAATTTCTGAGTTGCCCAATCCGCCAGCTGGCGGAAGAGACGGACACAATCACGCCATGCCCAACCCAATGATGGGTGGCGACTACTAAGCCTATTTTAAAACAGCGGGGGTCCGACCCCCGTTGTTTTTTATTTGCAAAAAATGTTAACTTGTTGTAATCTTTTAGTAACGTAGCAACTTCGCTACAAAGTGCCGTCCTTTGACATAAGGGAGTCCGAAAATGAAGATTTTCATATTCCGTGACAACCAGAGCGCCTTCGGTTGTTCTTTTGTGATTAAGAATTCTTTTGAGGAGGCCGTTGAGGAGCTTAAAAAAGTTTCCACTAGCAACTGGCATGGCAGGTTTGCTTTGTATATGGCATTAGGGGTCGATGCTCAAAAATTGTTCGCGGAGGAAGAATAGCTATGGCTGGCATTGCAGATGTTGCCTTGGTTGTTTTCGGCTTTTTCGTGGCATTCCGCCTCTTTTTCGAGAAAAACAAGGAGGACAGAGGTGGCATCAGATGAATACACAATCTTTGTCCCACCGGTTGATATCCCTGCTTTTGAACGGGGAGAGCAAATCAGCCAAAGGGTCTACCACTCGTGGACTTTAGAGCTTGGACAGGAAGTGCAGTGGAGATACGACCAGTCCCCGGCTCGTGGCGTTGCGGTGGTCGTATTTCAGAGTGGTTCCGTTCCTGGGTACATGAACCTCCATGTATTCAAGAAAGTTAATTGAAAGGAGAATAGCTATGAAGGTTTGTCCAAATCCTAGGTGTCACGTTGGGTCCTTCTGCGACACGTTTTGCAGAGAGTGTGGCGGGCCGTTAGTAAACGGTTCGACTAAGCCGGCAAATAATGTTTCTTGTACAAAATGCGAAGTGGGCGTCCTTAGCATCGACAAATTCTGTGGCAACTGTGGCCACAACCTAAATGTCGTCGAAGAGGATAGGCGAAAACTAGTAGAGTAGAATAGCCAAAACAAGGCCAGGTAAGCGCTCTGCGATGCGTCGCGGGGCTTTTTTTATTGTGTTTTTTGGGAAATTTGGGTATAGTAATAGTATATGAACTGTCCAAATGATAATGAAAAATTAGAGAAGGTTTTGTTTTATGACGTGGAGGTTGATTACTGCCCAAAGTGTTTGGGTATTTGGTTTGATAAAGATGAGTTGAGGCTGGCAAAAGATGAAAAAGATAAAAATTTAAATTGGCTTGATTTTGATATATGGCGTGACAAGGCAAAATTTCAGGTTTCGCGCACAAATAAACATTGCCCGGTTTGCAGAGTGGGTCTGCAAGAAGTAAAATATGACGGCTCAAAAACAAAAATTGATTTTTGTAAAATGTGTCAGGGCATGTGGCTGGACAGGGGAGAGTTTAAGCAAATAATTGCTTACTTGAAAAACAAGTCAGATTATGAAATACTAAACAACTACACCAAAAATATGGTGTCAGAATTGTGGGAAGTATTTTCTGGGCCCGAAACATTCCGCAACGAGCTGGAAGACTTTTTTACCCTTTTAAAACTTTTTAATTACAAATTTATCGTTCAGCATCCACACTTAAACATGCTGATTGATGATTTGCCAAAATAGTATTAATTTATAAAAAATATGGAACTATTATTGTGGATTATATTAACAGTCGCTGTTGTCGCTGTCTTATGGGTAGTGATGGCTTTCAACGGATTTGTAGTATTAAAAAACAGAGCAAAAGAAGCTTTTTCAGATATTGATGTACAAACCAAGAGAAGGTATGACTTGATTCCAAACTTGGTTGAAACAGTAAAAGGTTATGCAACTCACGAGCGTGAATTACTTGAAAAAGTAACACAAGCCAGAGCCAGCGCAATGTCAGCTCAAGGAATGAAAGAAAAAGCTGGAGCAGAAAATATGCTTTCAGACACTTTGAAAAGCTTATTTGCTGTTTCTGAAAATTACCCCGACTTAAAAGCTTCTACAAACTTTTTGGAGTTGCAAAGAGAGCTTACAGACACCGAAGACAAAATTCAGGCTTCGCGCAGATTTTACAACACAAACGTTAGAGACTTAAATATAAAAGTTGAAAGCTTCCCAGACAATGTTGTTGCAAAAGCATTTGGTTTCAAACAAATGGAACTTTTTCAAACAACAAGCGAAGCAGAGAAACAACCCGTCGCTGTAAAGTTCTAATTTCCGCTCGGCAACAGACTTTTTTACGGCTTTCAGGCACTATCGTGTCCTGAGGCCTGCAAAAAGTTTATTGCCTCGCTTCAAGTTATGGCAAGTATTTATACGCAAGCAGATTCAAATTCGAGAAAAACCTGGTTTTTACTAACTGGGTTTTTGGTCTTTATCATAGCAATTGGCTGGCTGTTTAGTTATTTGTTAAATGACAGCGCTATTTTGTATGTAGCAATATTTATAAGCGTTTTTTCAAGCGTTGGCAGTTATTGGTGGTCTGACAAAATTGTTTTGGCTATGTACAGAGCTCAACCAATAGAGCATAATACAAATCCCGAGCTTTATCACGTTGTTGAAAATCTTTGCATAACAGCCGGTTTGCCTTTGCCAAAAATTTATATTATTCCAGAGCTCCAGCCAAACGCTTTCGCAACCGGCAGGGACGCCAAGCACGCTGTTGTTGCAGTCACACAGGGCTTATTGCAGAGGCTGAATAAATCAGAGCTAGAAGGAGTGCTTGCTCACGAATTATCTCACATTGGGAATAAAGATATGCTATTATCTACGGTTGTGGCTGTTTTGGCGGGAGTAATAGCAACATTGGCAAACTTTTTTATGAGAATTAGTTTTTGGGGCGGAAGAAGAGACAACGAAGATAGGGGGAACGCAGGCGCAATTTTGATGCTCTTGGGCATTGTGGCGGCTATCTTGGCCCCTATTGCGGCAACAATGGTTCAACTGGCAATTTCGCGAAAGCGCGAATTTCTAGCCGATGCCGACGGCGCTCTTTTGACGCGCTACCCCGAAGGCCTAGCCAGCGCTTTGGAAAAAATATCAGCCGACCCAACCCCTATGAAAGTAAAAAACGACGCCACGAGCTCGCTATTTATAGACTCGCCCTACAAAGGCAAACAAAAAACAAACTGGTTTATAAAATTATTCATGACCCACCCGCCGGTAGAAGAGAGAGTAAAGGCGTTGAGGGGTATAGAATTATAATCATGAGAAGAGAACCGCAACCAGCAGACCAACTTCAAGAATCAGCAGATAGTGAGATGCTCGAAGAAATTGAAGAAAGATTCAAGAATTTTTTTGAGCTTTCAGAAGAGGAAGAAGGGTCTTTAAGAGAAAAAGTTGAGCAGTCTAGGGGCTTGGTAAGAATCTTTGTGCATCCTTATTTTGTGGAACACGAAAAAGAATGGAACGAAGAATCTAAGAAAAAATTACTTTCTATAGACAGGGCATTGAGAATTTTAGCCTTAACAGATTCAGAAAAATCCCCACCGGTTTTATGCATGGAAGAATCTGGAAAGATGGGCGAGCTTAAGCAAAGGTTAAAAACGCCAGATTATCAGGAGGGTTTTTCTGGAGAAGTAAAAAATGACGTATATATTATCCCTACAGCAAAAAGCGACCCTTTGCCTGTATTCGACGATAGTAGGCGTATCAGGAGCGACTATAGTGAGCAAGAGGAGGCAGAAAATTGGAAAAGATTAACCCTCCAACTTAAAAAAATGGGTGTTAAAAAGGTTCTTGTTGGCGGCATGTTTCTTGACTTTTTTGGTCCCGAGAAGGAGGGGGACACTGATGCTTGGGGATGTGTCGGGCGGACAATAGAATTATTGGAAAAAGATTTTAAAGTTCAACTTTCAAATCTAACATATTCAGAGCGCGGGCTCGAAGAAGATTATGAGCCGAAAAGGAAAAAACTAAGGAAGAAATTTAAATAAATACGATGAAGATTGTTGAAGATAAAATTGAAATTACAGAATTGAATGAAATGTCTGGAAAAATGTTTGGTAATTTAGTTAAAGCGATGGTTGATATTGAGAAAGAAATTATGGCAGTTGACGCGCCCATGCATTCTGACTTGTTGGAATTTCTAATGGAGCAAGAGAATAGCGAACCCAAAAACTTGTGGGGAATAAATATTTACCCGGAAAAAATTGGAGAAGATTTTATTGAATTTGATTCAATGATGAATTTAAAGCCGGATTTGGGAAATAGAAGCAGGGGAGTTGAAAGCGAAGAAATAAGAAATAAAATAATAAAGATAGTTAAAAAGCTTACCTAAATGTTTTTTCATAAAGACCTGACAAAAGAAAAATGGGAGAGCCTGTCTTTTTTTGAACAAATGGCAAACATTGGGGCTGAATTCGGCAGAGCTGAAAATTGGAGCGCGAAAGATAAGGAATTGAGCACGGCATCCTTATATAGAGGACTTGAATTATTGGATAGTACGATCGAAGACAAGAAAAACAGAAAAAGCCTGAAGGAACTTTGTCGCCTGCGCGAAATTGTCGCAGACTATTTCTGCTTTGATAATATTTACAATTCAACCGCTGCAAATTTTAACAATTATTTTTACGCATTTAATTATGCTGCCAGAGTAAATAAGTAAATTTTGGAGGAGTCGCATAGTGGCTATTGCAACGCCCTGGAAAGGCGTGCCTCGCAAGGGGCCCGTGAGTTCGAGTCTCACCTCCTCCGCCAACACAATTTATTATCGGAGCGACCCGAGTTCTTTAATTATGTATGATTCAAACTTAGCAGCCGAAAGCAGATATTTTGAAGTCTACATTCAGCCGCTTTTAAAATATCCCAACAAGCGTCCAAAAAATATAAGGTATTTTTTTCAACAAGGCTGGCTTGGTTGGAGGCATTCTGTTCAACAAAAAGATCTCAAAACAACAAAATTTGTTGAAGGATTATGCGATCAGCTGTACAAAGAAAATGAACAAGATTTTTTGCGGGTTGTCGGTTCGATAATTGATACCACTAATGATGCAAGTCTTCGAACCGAGCAAGCCGAGGAGGCACTTTATAATGCCCTAAAAAGTTCCGAGATTGAGACAACCTTCTCTTGCCAGCTGAACTTATACAAAACTTTTTTTGAAAGTGATTTTAGGCTATATGGAACAATTCCATATTTTTATTTATGCAAAAAATATGGCAAATCACATGCAGTTCAGGATTCAGAAAAGTTCGTCGAAGTTTCTGCGAGTGAAAAATTCCAAACAATAAAAAATACCGCCATTTCGTTGCTAAATGGCAGCTTTCCGCCTCTCGTGTCTGGTTTTGATAACCATATACGTAACGCGGGTGCAGGGCATGATAGATGGGAGACGACTGATAGTGAAACAGTTATTCTTAAAGTGGTTGATGATAGAACTGGAAAAGAAAAGAAGCGTTATGAATTTACGCAGAAACAGCTAAGAGATATTTTACAAACATGCAGGATTAATCTTTGGGTTTTAAGAAATGGACTTTTGATATTTTTGGAAAATAATCCGGATGTTGAATCAAAAATAGTTAGTAGGCACGTATATAAGATTCGAGAAATTAAAGAGATAGCTGAGTCTTTCGCACTAAATCGTAGTTTTATTTTAAAAGAATTTGAATTAGACAACGATAGAACTCTGCTCAAAATGTCAGTTAAATATAATCCCCCAATTGTTGGAAAAAACGAGCAAATATTTTTCGGCACAGCAGAAGCATATGATGTTGTTCACTTGGAGGAATCAACCAAATATGAATATCAAATGCTAGATATTGTGAAGTGTTGTCTCATGCACCTTGATAGAAATAAGATTCCCAGAATTATTATCCATATGTTTGGAGATAAAGATGAAAATTTAGGCACTGTAGAATATAATCCTACTGAATTGGCAAAACTTCTTATTGAGGAAGGAGATATTCAAATACCAACTCCTATTGAAGGAGTAGTGCCGAATATTGAATGTAAAATTGACTTGCCCGTAAGAGTGCCATACGGAAAAGGCGAAATATACGAAGAAATTCTAAGAGAACAGCAAAAGAAAGGATTTAAAATTGATAAGAACTTATAAAATTATTACTAGCCAGCCAGGTAATCAATTTAAAAATAACAGAGCAATAAATATAGTTCTGTTATTTTTTACGGCAATTTTTACCCAATCATTGTAATTTTTTTATCTCTGTAGCTCAACTTGCTACGCAGGTTAGCTAACAGTTCACGCTTGTCTGATTTACTGCCTTCTTTAAGCAGGTATTTTGCATATTGGCGAATGTTAACGTCATTTTCTTCAACCAAGGACTGTCCGGATTTGCCATTCACTATTTTTTGAAGTTTATTAAATCTTCGGATTTCATCCTCAAGCTTGGTCCGCATCCCAAGCTCGTTAATATCCACTACATCGATAATTTTTAGTAGTTCATCTATGAGTTCTTCTTCTCTGATATATTTGTTTTTGCAATTTCTATCTTTGGCTCGGCCACAGCCATAATAAATATATCTTGCTGAAGTTCCATCCTTGAGTAGTTTCCATTTTTCTTCAGCGCATATGGTTGAGCCGCAATATCCGCAGGTGAAAAGTTTTGTGAACGAGAATTCTTTATTCTGTTTAACAATTTTGTCACGTTTTAAATATGCTCTAGCTTTTTCAAATAGTTCTTGGGTAATCAGGGGTTCATGCTTGCCTTGGTACCAGTTGCCACTATTTTTGGGATATTCAAACATTCCATAATAGAAAGGATTGTCTAATATTCTAAATATTCCAGCAAGTGTAAGCGATTTATTTCCTCGAGTATAAAAATTCAGCTCAAATTTTAGCCAATTGTATATTTTTCTGCCCGATTGATTTTCGTATGCTACTTTCTCAAATATTTTCTTTATTACTGGCCCCCTCGTTGGGTCAATAATGAGTTGGCACTTTTTATCCATCATTCTTTGGTTTAAATAGCCCAATGGGGCGAGCATTGGCCACAAACCCATCTCAACCCTCGTCCTTAGCCCTCGCTTCACGTTTACGCTTTTATTATCGTTTTCTAGCTTGGCTTGTGATCCTAAAATCATTAGCAGAAATTTCTCGCTTGGCGAGTTCGTGAATCTCTGGCCATAAGTTCGGATTTCAGTTAATTGTCCTGAATCCATTAAATCTACAATTTTTCCCAAATCTCCGGCGTTTCTTGAAATTCTATCTGGAGCCCAGGTCAAAATGCCATTGTATTTGCCCTGTCTAATTTCCTCTATAATCTCATTAAACACTGGCCTTTGGCCTGTTTCCTTGGCTGAGTGAGATTCACGCTTCATGGTAATCACTTCAAGGTTTTCGCGCTCGGCCATCAGGAGCATCTCCTTTATCTGGGAATCTATTGAAAGAACCTGTCTTTCTTCTGATTCTGTGCTTTTACGCGCATAAAGCACATATTTTACCTGCTTTGGGATCTGTATTTTTTGTTGGGATATGACCCCTTGAAACCCCTTATTTTGTTTTTCCATATCAAGTACAAGGAATGACGCAACTGTGCGCATTAGTCCAGACCTTAGTCTTGAAAAAGGGTAGTAAAAAATAATTCTTTGTGATAGGCTAAATTTAATGAAAAACATTTGGATCCTTACAGAGGAAATGCCCAAAGCTAACGTAATTCAGGTTATCTTGGGGAGGATTGCTTCTGATTGTAAGTTACCAATAAGCACCGACAAATTACGAATCGTGCCCATTATGAAAAATGGCCGTTTTGTTTTTAAATATAAAATTGAGAATATAACCTGCGGAAGTATTGATAATGTTTTTATTAAAATGGTCAGCGGTAGCTCAAGCTTCGTTGATTTTTTAATTTTTATTCAGGAGTCAGAACCAGATCAAAGCTCTGTTCCTTTGTATGCCATTGAGGAGACAAAAACTGATGATTCTGAGTCCCGAAATACTGGTATTTATCAGCGTTGTAGTAAATTTGTTTACGTTGATTTTTATTATCCCGACGTAAAGAAAATAATGCTTTATAATTTGCTGATTCCGCAAAAAGAAGAGCCAACGCAGACAAATATTTTTGGTATGCGTATGCTGAAAACTATCGGTGTCGATGTTATTGGTAAAATCTGCAACGAAGAAGTTCTTGCTCCTTTTTCAAATTTAGATGAACTGGTTCAATTTAAGAATTCAATGCGAATGCCTCCAAAAGGCAATGTTCCTATAAAAATTTCTGTGGGTCCAAAATCAATCAATATTTCTGGCAGACTTTATAAATCTGAAGGATTATCACATGATCCGAACATTGGTGCATTGAGTATTATTGCTTCTTGTATTAGAAAGTGGGAGAAAGAGAAAGATATTATTATCACACTTCACGGGCTTAAACAAAAACACGTTGGCAAGAATAATAAATTTATTCAAATTGCTAACAAAATAAACATCAAGCTTGATGGGTTGAAAATTCCGACTATAACCGAACACGAAAATTATTGGCACTACGAGCTTTCGCAAGAAAAAGTGGCAAGTATTTTTCTGCATATTTCTTTGCTGGCTTACACTAATTCTGAGATAATATATGCTAATCATGGAGGAGCAGAACGCGGCTATTTTGTACATAAAAATAAAGAGCTTCTGGCTATTCCGAAATATCAGCAAGGCAAGAAGAAGTTTTATAAAGCTGGCGACAAAAAAATGATTATCTTTTTACCTGATGTTATTGTTTACGATAAAAAAAGAAATGAGGTCATCGACATTGAAGGCAAAAAATTTACCACAAGAAAAGCTGGCATATCAGAATTAAAGAATTTTTCTTATATTGATAAAAAAATAATCAATCCTTCGTATGAGCCGAATTCAATTGTCCGAACCGTTGTTGTTTTCGGCGGTAAAGAAAAATCTGTTTCTGAAAAACAGATTGGCTTTATGCTTACCGAAGACGGAGATATTTTGTTAGGCAAACAGGCTCCGGAATGTTTTAAGGAAGTTGTTAAAAAGTTATTAGGCCGTTAAGACATATAGCTGCTCCTGAATCATCTTTTTATTTTTTGACTCTCCGTTACTATTGCTTTTAAATCTTAGATAATCCACATTGTTTACTTTCACCTTCCCATATTTTTTCAACGTTGAAACTATTTCTGCTTCTGGCATTATACCTTCTGAATTATAGCTGAGTATCAAGTGTTTGTATTTTGCGGTTTTTGCGATTTTATCTAGCGCCAACAGTGCGCTGTTTTTGTTGCAAAATTCAGACTTTTGTTCACTATAACATCTCATGCCCGTGACTCCTTTTATTTTTGGGTTGTCGTACCGAGCAATTGTTTCCAATAAATGATAGTTTGGGGCATACTGTCTTTGATTATATGGCGGATCAAGATATAGTACATCCACATCAAGATTATCTATTAAATCAATACTGTTTTTATTGTAAACGCTATGATTTTTTTTCCCCTCGTAAAAATTAATAGGTTTTAATTCAAAGGACTTTAATGCACGCGGGTCATATTTTTTTAGGAAGGCCGCATACACCCCTGATATGTTTGCATAAAAGGGGACACTTTCAATCAGTGTCGCCAGTAGAACAAAATATTCTTTTTCATCTATTAGATTTTCTTTTTTCCATTGCTCTATGGTTGTTCGGACCGCATCAATTTTTTTTCCATTCTCAACGCTAAAATATTTTCTTTTATGTTCTTTAGCGGTTCCTTCTTCTGTATAATTTTTATAGATAAAACCCTTAATTCCTTTTAGACTATTTAAGTAATTTCTCACTTTATCAAACGGCGAAAGTTTATCGTCTGATATTTTTAATGTCTTCAGCAGTTTTTTAAACTTCGGTTCCTCATTGTTTTCTATGTATGCTTTTTGTAGGACATAAGAGAAATACAATATGTCAGAAGAAATTACCTTGAAACCTTTTTCCTTGAAAAAACGGCCCACATTTGATGTGCCAGAAAAGAAATCGCAAAATGTTCCGTCTTTTACGCCGGTTGATGCAACTGTTGCATAAATCAGGTCGAGAAGTTTTTCTTTGTTTCCTATAAATCTCATTTTAATAATTTGTGATTAGTAATTCTGAAACTTTTCCTCGTTTATCTTTCTTGCAGTTCAGTGTTCTCCCAGAATAAACTTTACGGATATTGTAGCCGGCATAAAGGTCTTTAATAAACTGGCAGTCTGAATTTGATAACATTGCCTTGCAACCAATCTTGCTTAGCCTATCAAACTCTTTTTTTAATCTTACCTGATCCTCTTGGTAGAATTTCTCTTTTGTATATCTGCTGAAATCAGAGTATGCAGACACCGGATAGTAGGGAGGATCAAGGTAAACAAAATCATTTTGTTTTGCATCATGCAATAAATTTTCAAAATCAGTTTCCTCAATTTTTACTTTTTTAAGCACCTTGCTGGCATTTCTTAATGTATGTTCGTCACAAATAAGACGATTAAGCGAGCTACCAATTGGAACATTGAATTGCCCTTTTTGGTTTACTCTATAGAGACCGTTAAAACCTGTTTGGTTTAGGTAAATCATTCTTGCCGCTATTTCTGCGTTGCTTAATTTATGAAATATATTTATTTTCCGGTCTACATCCCTAACTTTTATATATAATTCTTTTGAGTGCTTCGCCCTTAAATCTTTCAGAATTTTTATAACTTCCTCCGGGTTATCTCTAACTCCCTCATATGTTTTTATCAGTTCTGTGTTGTTATCAGATAGGATTGCCTTTTCCGGCTGTAGGTAAAAGAACATAGCTCCGCCCCCCAGAAACGGCTCGTAGTACGTTTCAAATTTTTGAGGAATCAAATCTTTGTATTGCGGAATCATTTCTCGCTTTCCGCCAACCCATTGTATAAAAGGTTTTGCTTTATCATCTGCCTCGGAGTTCGTAATTCGGTGGACATTCGTAGTTGGTGGCATGGATTTAATCAGCTTGATTAACTCGCTATCCTCGCCGTTAATTGGTTCGAGTTGTCTGATTATCTTTACAACTACGCCACGTATTTCAACTTCGGTTCTGTAAAATGGGAGTAATGTTTGGTTTGCCGGTTGTAGTCTAAACCGATTTTTTTCTCGATATATTTTTTTTAGTGTTGCTTGGTTGTCATCAATTATCGCAACCACCGTCTGTCCATTGTCAGCAGTTTTCTGTTCTTTGATCACAACTATGTCGCCGTCAAATATTCCGTCCTCTATCATACTTTCTCCCTGTACCCTTAAAGCAAACAGTTTGCCGGAGGTCGGAACTTCGCCCTGCGACAGCGAAATTGTTTCAGAATCCGCGGTTTCTACGGCTTCTATGGGCTGCCCCGCTGCAATATTACCCACAACAGGAATTTCAATTGTTTTAAGTCCTTCTTTAGTTGCCACTGCCCTTGGTTGATTTTCCTCCTTGTAGACCAACCCTAATTCTTTTAGTTTTTGAACGTGATGATGCGCAGTTGAAACCGAAGCCAACTTTAAATGCTTTTTTATTTCCTCCAGCGACGGGGCAAAACCTTTCTTGTTGCTGTAATTTGTTATAAAGTCGTAAACTTGTTTTTGTCTTTTAGTGATCATACTTGACTCAAATTTTATACGCTATATACTTATAATAATAGAAAATAAATAGAAAGTCTATTAGTTAACCTGTTAATAACTTGCAAATAAGAACATAGTCATGAAGAAGGAAGTAAAATTGTTAAAAAATAAATCTATAAACTCATTAATACTGAGCATTCAACATTTTAATAATCCTTTTGATTTGGGAAGAGTTGAGGCAACTCTAATATTAATCGATCATGCTTTTGAAATGTTGCTTAAGGCTGCCATATTACATAAAAGCGGCTCCATTAGAGAAAAAAGAGCAACGCAAACTATTGGTTTTGATGCGTGTTTGAGAAAGGGATTGAGCGATCCAAAGGTAAAATTTTTAGACGAAGAGGATGTTATAGCTATTCAGACTATAAATACATTAAGGGATGCAGCTCAACATCATTTACTTAATATTTCAGAGCAGCATTTATATATTCAAGCGCAGATTGGGTTATCTTTGTTTCGTAAAATACATAAAAATGTTTTTTCGGAAGAATTAATCAGAGTCCTCCCTAAGCGGGTTCTGCCCTTATCTACATTACCACCTATAGATATAAATTTATTATATAAAAACGAAGTAAGCGAGATTAAGACTCTGTTGCAACCCGGAAAAAGAAAAATAACGGACGCCATCACAAAATTACGTTCACTTGCTATTACAGAAGGGGCTATACAAGGAAGCAAGGTTCAACCTACAAGTGGTCAACTAATGAAACTAGCAAGGGCTATTAAGCAAAACAAAAATTGGGATGAAATTTTTCCTGGGGTTGCATCAATAAAGTTGACAACAAAAGGATATGGCCAATCTATTGACCTGAGATTTTCTAAAAAAGAAGGAGTACCAATTCAGGTTGTCCCAGAAGGAACTCCCGGGGCGACGGTGGTCGGGATTAGGAAGATAAATGTGTTAGATTTTTACAATTTGTCTATAACTAAATTAGCGGATAGATTTAGTTTTACAACGCCTAAGATGAGAGCTCTTATTAAGTTGTATAATATACAATCTGACGAAGAGTGCTATAAGGAGATTCTGGTTGATAAAACGGTTTTTAAAAGATATTCTCAAAAAACCATTGATAAGGTTGTAAATATCGTAAATCAAAAAGGTTTCTCTATATCGAAAATATGGAAAGAGGCAAGAATTAAAAAACTAGTATAATCTTTAATAATAGAAAAAAATATATCTTTGTGATATAATAATTTAACAATTTAATAATTCCGCCTAAACTCATAAATTTTATGGGCATGGCAAACTAAGACCCAATGACGAATACTGAACCACACGTTCAGCAACTCGTCATTGGGCTGTATATCGAAAGATATATAGGGCTTCGGCCTAGCTAGCGTGTGGCTTAGTGTTTCTATGCGCCACTTACTAGCTATCAAGCTAGTTTTTTTATTATCAAAATTATGAATGAAATAGTATATATTTTAACCAATGAAGCTATGCCCGGTTATGTAAAAATCGGGATAACAAATAATTCTATCTTAGAAAGAATGAAGCAATTAGACAGGACTGGAGTTCCTCTGCCCTTTGAATGCTATTACGCTTGCGAAGTAAAAGACGCAAGAGAAGAAGAGAAATGGCTTCACTCAATATTTTCAGATCGTAGAGTTCGTGACGAAAGAGAGTTTTTCAAAATAGATCCTGAGCGTGTTGTGTCCGCTGTTCGTAGAGTTCAAATAAAAGATGTAACTCCAAAAGATTTTATCAATACTACAAAAGAAGAAGAGGATGAGCTTGAAGAGGCTAAAAATATAAGATCGAGATTTGATTTCAATAAATACAATATTCCTGTCGGAGCTACAATTATTTTTTCGCGAGACAACTCAATAAAAGCTAAAGTCCTTGAGGATAATCAAATTGAATTTAAAGGAGAAGCTACAAGCTTATCAGCTTCGGCTAAAAAGCTGTTGGGGTATAAGAATGACGTGGCAGGAACTCTTTATTGGATGTATGAGGATGAAACTCTCGATGAAAGACGCCGAAGAATAGATGCAGAGCAATAATGTAAAATAGCTTTACTTTTTTCTTGAACTAAGCTAAGGAATGACAAGGGTCGCTAATAGTACCCTATAAAGCTCAAATATTATGATATCTAGTCTATTTATTCTATTATTTTTCATCTCGTTGATCGGTCTTGTTATCGGTTTAATAAAGCCGTCTGTTATAAGCAAAATCACACGAAAAGAACTATCAAGAAAGAATATTGGTTTAATTTTGGGCGGGGCGATGCTCGTCTTTTTTGTTTTAATCGGAGTTACCGCCCCAAAAGTTGATCAACCAGTTCAACCGATTCAAAAAACAGAAACAGCATTGGATAATCAAAGCGTAAAAAATGATGAAAATATTGTCGTAAACAACAATACAGAAGCAAAAAATATCGTAGAAGAAGTTACACCAAAAAATTCAAATCAATCACAAACGATAATTCAAACTGCTCCGGTTCAGACAATTGTTAGTACTCAACCCGTAACAGCGAAAACATCGGAACCTCAATATGTCTACTATTCTGTAGTGAGCGTCGTTGATGGGGATACTATCAAAATAAATATGAGCGGAACCACTGAAACATTAAGACTTATAGGAATGGATACCCCTGAAACAGTTGATCCAAGAAAACCTGTTCAATGTTTTGGAAAAGAAGCATCCAATAAGGCAAAGGAATTATTGTCTGGTCAAAAAGTCAGGATTGAAAAAGATTCTACGCAAGGGGATCGGGATAAATATGGTCGTTTATTAGCATATGTTTGGCGAGAAGAAGGTCTGTTCTTTAACGAATACATGATTAAACAGGGTTATGCTCACGAATATACTTATGACCTGCCGTATAAATATCAAACTCAATTCAAAAGAGACCAGACATATGCGAGAGAAAATCAGTTGGGACTGTGGTCGCTGAATACCTGTAATGGGAATACCACCACTACTACAAATACAACATCAACTTCGTCTTCAACTGCAACACCTGAGGGCAAATATTATACTTCTTCTTATCATTCATCTAAGTATTATTATCCTGCGGATTGTCCTGGGTGGAAGAGTTTGAGTCAGAATTATTTGGAAGCTTTTGATTCTCTTTCGGAACTTCTTGCTGCTTATCCATCAAAGATTCTGAGTCCTGGGTGTCAGTAGTTTTTTCTTTATTGTCATCGAAATTTTTAAAAAATAAATAGTCGTCTTCTTCCATAAATAACTTGCCACTTTTTTTGTAGTATTCTTCAATATATCCCTCATATTTACTTAGTTCGTTATCTTCAATTTTTGTGCCATCTTGCTTTAGAGGGATTCCGCCAACATTTTTAAATCTTTCTTTAATCTTGTTTATTTTTCCTAATCTCTCTTCTTCTTCATAATTAATCTCCTCAACATTGCCAGAGCCATCCATTCTTTTAAAAACAATTTCATTTCTGTTTATTGGTTTATCCGATCCAAATGCATTGTTGAAATAATTTACTGGCCTTGGCTTTGTATATCTTTTGCAATTATTTTCAAGCCAAAATATAGTCATCTTATCGTTTCCATTGCGTATGCTATTAATAACATGGCTTTCAGCCAAGTCATTAATGGTATCGCGGCCTCGGAACAGGAACTGATCCATCTCATCAATAAATTCTTTATTCTTTTTACGCCATCGATAAATCTGTGACCTACTTATTCCAGCTCTTTTTGCTGCAATTGATACAATCGGAATCTCTTGCAAGGTATCTAGAAATTTTTTTCTATCCCTTTTGTTCTTCATAGTTTACTTTTATTGGCTTTTTGCCGGTTTCTAATTCCCAACGCCTAAGTATAATTTCTGCATAAGTGGCACATTTCTCCATAATGTAGCACCTGCGATTCATTTTGATTGAGGCAATTAAAGTTGATCCTGATCCTCCAAATGGTTCGACTATAAGGTCTCCACGTTTGGTTAAAACTTTTATGTATGGAATTAAAATGTTTAATGGTTTTGTCCCGAATATGACCCCTTGTCCTGATGATTTTTCGTCTGCTGCAATGCATTCAATAAAATCAGTTGGGCAGTACTTCTTATTCTTTTTATATGACTCCCAGTGCGGTTTTCCTGAAGTTGCAAATAGTGCATTTTCGTATTCGTTTTGGAAAAGATCATCTTCTGGTTCAAGATTCAACTCAACATCGCCGCCAGTGCCGACTACTGCTATGTCACTTTTGTTGAAAAATTTGTATTTTGCTGAAAACCCCGAAACCCTGTTTGGAAGATGCCAAGTTATGGTATTTCTGTAAACCCAATGTTTTTCAAGTTCGTTCCAAATGATTCTAAGATTCTTTGGATTTTCAAAAATGATTATGGAAAAGTTCGACTTTTGTATTTTGGCGATGTTTGCCATCCAAAGTTCTGTAAAGTTATCGGGCAAAACATCGGTTTCAAGATATCGTCTGTTTTTCTTGGCTCCAAAGCCAGTAGTAACTCCGTATTTTTGTTTGGATTTGCCTTTTAAATAATCTAGCAAATATGGGGGATCCGTGAAACACATATCGGCCTTTTCGTTTCCCATGAGTTTTAACATATCAGCTTCAATGGTTGAGTCGCCCACAAGAAGGCGAGAGCCATCTAATTCGTAAATATCTCCTTTCTGTACAGAAACTTCTTTTATATCTAGTTTCTCAAGCTCTTTCTCTAAATCAAACATTTCCGGATTATTTTCGGTTGGGAAGATGTCATCTAAATCCTGGCTACTAAAACCTATGTCTGCAAGAAAAGATTCATCAAATTGAGCTAAAAGATTAAGGTCAAAATCCCCAGTATTCTTGTTTAACCTAAGGTTTAGCTCTTTTTCTTTAGCGATGTCGGGAATATTTACATAAACCACTGGCACTGTCACCATGCCAAGTTCTTTGGCGACTTCAATCCTAAAATGTCCGCCAATTATTATATTCTTGCGTTCTTCTGCATTATTGCAGATTATTGGGTCAACTAAGCCGAATCTTTTTATTGATTCTTTAAGTTGATCTGCTTGCTCCTTGGAATGTTTCCTAGGATTATACTCACTTGCTCGAAGTTCATTTATCGGAACTTCAACGATATTTATATGTTGGGTCATAATTTTTTTTGTTAATAATATTTATTCCCATTTTAATCATGGCATAAACATTATGTACCCTTTAAATAGACTTTTTTTATAAAAAAAGAGAGCATTTAGCTCTATTTTTGAAAAAGTTATTAACTCTACTTACAGGTACGGCTATTTTTTTTCAAATTTATATCTTGGATTTATATAGTATCCTTCTCCTTTAGATTCTATCAACGGATATTTTAAACCCAATTTAAATATTGCACCATTATTTATTTGACCTATAGACTTTCTTACAGCCGCACAGCTTATAGAGCCAGTTGCATCTTTTATTATTTGGGTGGCTATTGATCTACGCCTCAGTATTCTTAGTATTGCGACACGCTTCTTCGCACTTTTCATTCTATAAGAAAGTTTTCCTAACTTTAGAGTTCCGTCTTTTGTGAGGACAATAACATTTTTATTTTTAGGCTTGGACAATATTGATTCTATCCTTTGCAATCGCTCCTGAACGTAATAATCTCTTCCTCTGAATAAAGACGGGTCTAATTTAATCTCAGAGTTTCCTAAAATCGCATTTCTCTGATCTTGAAATGCCTTAACAGTCTCAGTTACAGGAATTAGACTTTTTTTTGCTTCCTCAATAAGGGAAGCAAAAAAAGAATTGTTTTTCAGACTATTTTCTAGTTTGGCCTCTTTTTCTAGTTTTTCCCAGTATTTCATTTTGACTTCAAAAATTTAAAGTTGTAATCTAAATTAACCTTTATTTTATTATATCACATAATTTTAGCCCCCTTTTAATGGTGGCAATACTATGAAAACAAATTCAAAGATATTAGGACTTAAGGATACTTTTGAGCAGACTTTGAAGTTGATTTCCTTATATAAAAAATCTGGCTTATCACTTCCGTTTGGCTTAAAAGGAAATTTGGGAGAGTTTTCCGTTGTTATGGAACTCGTAAAGAGATTCTCAGAAGCTAAAATTGAATATTATGGAGGGTCATTCCCCGAATATGATATTTTATTTAATGGCAAAAAAATTCAAGTTAAAACACAAATTAAAACACCTCCCGAAAAATTCAAAGGAGGGGAATGGGATTTTGAGTCGTGTCCGACGGTAAAGAAATCAATCCTCGACGAGAAGAAATGTGACGCATTGGTTTTGGTTATTCTTTATCCAAATGAAGATTTTAGCAAAATAATAAAAACGAACATGTATGTTTTTAGTCAGGATGATTTTAGATATTTTAGCACTAAATGTTGTTGGTCGGGTAAAAGTAAAGGTGATTATACAATTGTAAATATTTTGAACGTAAAAGGACAAGCTCCTCTTAAGTTAAAAGCTAAAATTGATTTTTACAACACCCCTAAATATTTGACTATATTTAAGAATGCTAAGGATAATTGGGATAAAATAAAGGTTTAGTTATGGCAGAAAAACATTTAAAATCAGAAGTATATTATAACGATCTCTATGACCGCCATACTGTTGATATTTGTCGAAGACTGATTGAAAACAATAACAAAAAAATTAAAGGATTGGATCCAAAAAATCCAAAGTCAAAATTTGAGGAAGCTATGTTTAAGATGCTGTCGGAATTAAGGTTGTATTGGGAAAAAGGCGAAAGATATTTGGAAAAAAGCGAAACTGTCAGAAAGTGGATGCAAAAAGACCAAGCAAAAGATGATTTGTTAGAATCGGCAATTCCACCTGATGGCATCACTTGTCTTAGTTGCGGAACTGTCATGAGGCCAGACTCAGGGACAATCCACGATTGGAGTGAGGATAAAAAGGAAAGAGTTCTTTTTATGTATGACTGCCCAAATAAGTGCAGCCCCGTTAGAGCCTTTTTTAATGATGGAAAAGAATATCGCCCTGGTCCTATTTTATGTCCCAAGTGCAGAGGAAGCGATTTAAAATTTACGAAAGAAAAATCTGAACATAAAATAATAATTCATTATTCTTGCAATTCATGTGGCCACAAATATGATAATGAGTATGATTTTACACCGAAGAAAGAGGAGATTGATGAAAATTTTTCTAAAGACAGGGATCTTTATTGCCTTACGGAAAAACAAGGCCAAGAATATCTTGGTGGCAAAGCGAGCCTAATTTCGGTAACTGGTTTTATGAATGAATATAAAAAGAAAGAGGAACATAAGGAAGAATTATCCAAAATAAAAAAACTTACAGTGATTGATTTAGAGAAATTAATAATTCCAATTATGGAAAAATGGGGTTATATCCAGCTTAAGCTAGGTAATCCTGAAATCGGAAAAGATGTGGTTATCCCTTTTACAGTTAATGATTCTAAATCCGACAGAGAAAAAATGGCCAGTGAGCAGGATTTAAAACATAATCTGAAAAAAGTTTTACAAGATACAAATTGGCGGCTCATGAGCGATGGAGTTTCATATCGACTTGGAATTTTATCAGGCAGATTAAAAGGTTATGAAACTGATGAAGATTTATTAAAATTAATAAATAACAAGTAATCTATGGCGATAAAGCAAGAATACAAGGATTTCTTCGGACAACTAAATTGGCCAGATATAAAAACTACTGATCAGGAAATAACGATCCCTTCCGGCAAGATTTTAGAATATAACGAAAAGGATAAGGAATATGTTGTAAGATTTTTTTATTATAATTATACAGAAAGAAAGTATGAGCCTAAAAATACACCTCAAATTATCTTTGATAAAAATTTTGATGTAAGAGAAATTTTGTACAATAATACACGGAAATATGACATATCATATTTTTATTTGCTTAAAACAGTTCTAACTGATTTCGGCAATTTTAATATTATAAAAATCAGTGATTCTTATAAAACAATAAGTGCCCAAAAAGGTATTTTAAGGATTTCGCCGATTAAATTGTTGGAAATCATTGCTGATTTAAACGAAGCAAGCCAGAAAATCAAGAGTCAAAATTCTGCTGTTACTCTTTATTTCACAAATAAAGTTCATAACAAGCACCTGAAAAGGAAAATAGAAAATGTTACAACTACGCGCAAAGGTTTTTTTGAGTTTGCAGTTGATCGATTTAATCTTGCGACGAAGATTTCCAAAAGGGATTATGAAAAATTTCTAAATGAAAATGATATCTCGGCGTTGGCTTTACTATCAGAGGGAATGATAAAAAATGAAGTGTTTTCGGATGATTTTCTTAGAGTTCTAGACGATTATTTTATAAAGGAAAAACTCCAAAAAATTATTAAACTTGGAAGAAAAATTCTTAATCTAAAAAACACCTCGCTAAGAAGCAACTTAGCTAAGGCAATTGCTTTGGAGGTTTCTGATAGCCAAATTAAACAACTGGAAACTTTATGGCAAAGATATTTTGAAAAGAATTTATTATATTTGGTATTCTCATATAAAAAGATTTATCCAAAGGTAGAATTAACAGATATAGATTCGGACAAAAAAGCCCCGGATTTTATCGGTATAAACCATTATAATGGGGTAGATATTATTGAAATTAAGACTCATTTAGCCAATGCGATGGTTTGGGATAATAGTCACAAAAATTTTACTTTTTCTCACGAAATGAGTAAGACGATAATACAAACTATGAATTACATGGATGCTATCATCCAAAGAAGATTTCAAAAGGAGGAAAATAAAGAAAATATCACGAAATTTACAGAGGAAGAGAATCTGTACCACCCAAGAGGAATAATTATTATATCCTCTCAAGACAAGCTTACAAAAACTAAGCTTACTAAGGCTAAAAAAGAAAAGCTTAAAAGAGATTTTACAAAATTGAGAAACAGTCTTCAGAATATTGAAATTTTGACATTTGATGAGATATTGAAGATTGCCGACGACTATATAAAGAATATCAGAAGTCAAACCCCGTAGCACTGTAGCATTTGTCCCATTTTACGAGGAAAATACCCCCGACCCAAGTGCTTCGAATTGGGTATGGAAAAGCTATCTTTGAAATGTTATAATACCCTTAGGAAACGTTAATTACTCGGATACTTAACTCGAGATGCCCGCAAAACTATACACGACGAATTTTTTGCGGTCGTTGTAGGATACTTAAATAATTAACAATTTTAAAAAAATATATGGAAACTTCAAACAAAAAAAATTTTGAAACCAGCCTTTGGGTTTTTACTTCTGGTTTTATTCTTTGGATTTTATTGTCGGCAACCTTAATTCTTTTTTCAGAATCTGGTTGGAACGAATTAATTATTTTTAGCTTTTTTATTTTTTTTATTGCGTCTTTGTCGGCTATTAGTATCGGTAGATTAATTTTTGGTGTTATAAATAAAAAGTCAATTTGTTTATTAAATAAAAAGAAATTAGCGTTTTATGCCTTGATAATCGCGATTTTTCAATTTGTTTTAATTATTTTGCCTTTAGGGCATTGTGACGGTGATTGCTTTTATTCTAAAATTTTTAATTTTCCCATCAATTTAAATCTTGTTTCCAATGTCTATAGCGGCATTGATATGTTATTATTATTATTTTATTTTCTGGTTTTACTAATTTTTATTTTTTCTCCTAAATTTTCCAATACAAACAGAAAAATAACTTCACTGGAAAAGGGGGCAATGATATTATTTATTATATTATACGTAGGTATTTTATCCTATTATATCTCTGGTTTTTTTGATACGGGCTATATTAGATTGCCCTAGATCGTTTTATTTTCTGATATGCAAAAAGTTCGGATTTTAACTAAAACACACCGCCAAGTTTAAAGTTAATTAAATCGTCCTTGTTTCATACTTTTATATTTACTGATATAATAGATTTAATAACTTTATGCTATGAAAAAAACATCAAAAAAGCTAATTAAGATTTTAAGCGCAATTGGTCTCACCGTCATTATTATTGCGGTGTTTTTTATTGCATTTATATCGTACAACAAATTTAATAAAATAGGCCCTTTCACAAATGGGGGGAGAGAGAGGAATATGATAGTTGTTCTTAGCGATCTTCATCTTGGCGCTGACATTGCTTATGCAGAGTGTAATAAAAACCTTTCCTCACTGCAAAAACTACTCAAGCAAATAAGTGTGTCGCCAAACGTCAAAGAACTTGTTATCGCCGGAGATTTACTCGATGAGTGGTTTGTGCCGGCAACAGTAAATACCTATAAGGGAAAAGACCAGCGTGATTTTGTGCAACGTGTTGCGGAAACAAATAAGGGCGTAATTGGCGGTTTTAACAATATAATTAAGTCGGGAAAAATTTTGGTAACCTATGTTCCTGGAAACCATGATTTGGCAATAACTGCAGAAAATATTGAACTTATTCTGCCGGGAATGAATCAGGTGCGAGATAGGCAGCAAGGATTAGGCACATACTCGCCGGCTGATTACCCTAAAATAGCTATTGAGCACAGCCATCGTTATAATTTTTTCTGCGCGCCAGATCCCATTTCCAACCAAGATACTGCGCCAGGGACCATAATGCCTCCTGGATACTTTTTTACAAGAATAGCCGCCCTTCATGTGGCGCAAAACAAACCGCAACCGGGCGATACAATACCCCTTGTTACGCCAAATATTTCTGGTGATGAAAGCCAAAATTCGTTGTTTGCCTATTGGAAACTCTGGGAATGGACAATTAATCATTTTACAATAAAGGAAAAACTTGATGAGAAGATTATCGTAACAAACGTTGATGGGTTCACAAAAACATATGCGGTTAACGATTTGTTGCCATACCAGTCAACGCCTGGGGGACAACTAGATGTAAATCTTTTTAAGGGAATTCAAGATACATGGAACCAAAGACAAATTATCAACAGAGTGGCCATAAATATTCCTGTATCACAAGCGATTGCGAGGGCTTCTTCTGTAGAGGAGACAGATAATCAAGCAAAAGTGCAGTATTTTATGAATCCCAATTCTGACAAAAGAATTGTCATTTTTGGACATACGCATGTTGCAAAAATTATTTCGTCTAATAATTATAACGGGCAGAAATCAATCTATGCAAACTCTGGAACATGGATTGATAATAATCCAAACCTGACAACCATGAACTTCGTTGTCATAACACCACAAAACAATAACGCGTCTTCGCAAACTTATGTTAAGCTTTATAATTTCGAAGGCGAGGTCGCAACGAAAATGGCCGAAGACTCCTTGCGCTACTAAGATGTTTCCTCAAAATGTGGAGGTTATTAAAAGAATCAGACAGGAATTGAAAAAGAATGCCGATAGTAAGACGAGAGAAGGCGGGCAAAGATTTTTTAAAGAAAAAATAAAGCTTTATGGGGTAAAGACCGGTGTTGTGGCCAAAATTGGTAGAGAGTTTTATAAAGAAATAAAAGGACTGGGAAAAGCAGAAATTTTTGAATTGTGCGAGCAACTGTGGAAGTCTGGATATATGGAAGAGTCATTTGTCGCCTGTAATTGGTCTTATTTTGTGCATAAAGATTATCAGCCCAAAGATTTCAAGATATTTGAGAAGTGGATAAGTAATTATGTAAATAATTGGGCCTCGTGCGATACTTTCTGCAATCATGCGGTCGGGGAGTTTATTGAAATGTATCCAAATTACTTGCAGGAGCTAAAAAGGTGGGCAAGATCTAAAAATCGGTGGATGAGGAGGGCCTCGGCAGTGTCTCTTATTATACCTGCTAAAAAGAGCAAATTTTTGAAAGATGTTTTTGAAATTTCCGATATTTTGTTGCAAGATAAAGAAGATATGGTGCAAAAAGGTTATGGTTGGATGCTAAAAGTTGCCAGCCAGCCCCATCAAAAAGAAGTTTTTGATTATGTAATGAAAAATAAATCGGTTATGCCAAGAACCGCTCTTCGGTATGCCATTGAAAAAATGCCCAAAGATTTGAAACAAAAAGCAATGCAAAAATTATGAAAAAAAAGTATTATGCTTATGCTGTTAATGGATCAAAAGGAGTTACTGAAAGTTGGGATGAGTGCAAGGAAATTGTTTCGGGGGTGCAGGGGGCTAAGTTTAAAAGCTTTGAGAGTCTGGAAGACGCAGAATTGTGGCTTGAGGCCGGAGCAGATTATAAAGTAAAGCACGTGGGGTTGAAAGAGGGTATATATTTTGACGCAGGGACGGGGGCAGGAAAGGGCGTAGAGGTAAGTGTGACCAATGAAAAAGGGGAAAATTTGTTAATCAAAATTTCATCTGAAAATGGTATTAATCTTAATGAAAGGGGCAAGCATTTGCTGAAAGGAGGGACGAACAATTTTGGGGAGCTGTTGGGGTGTAAATACGCTCTTCAAATAGCTTTAAAAGCCGGAACAAAAGAAATTTTTGGGGACAGCAGGCTGGTTATTGATTATTGGTCAAAAGGGTATATAAAAAAGGAATTGCCTCAGGAGACAATAGACTTGGCAATGGAAGTTAAAAAATTGAGATACGAATTTGAAAAAAGCGGAGGAAAAATAGAACAAATTTCCGGCGGGAAAAATCCGGCTGATTTGGGTTTCCATAGAGGCTAAAGATGTTTTTTGTGTTATTATTAAATAAATATAATTAAATAAAATATTATGGAACAAGATACAATAAAATTCATAAATAAGGCGCTTATTTTGGCCCAAATTTTGATTGTGGGTGTTTTGGTGTTTTTTGTAGGGCAGATACTTTTGCAGAATAAATCAATTGACCAGCAAAACAATTACCAGGTCACGGTTTCTGGTACGGGCAAAGTTTATGCCAAGCCCGATGTGGCTTTGGTAAGTTTGGGAGTGACCAGTCAAGCAACAACAGTGGCTGAAGTAACAAAAGCCAACACTGACAAAATGAACGCCGTGATAGAGGCGGTAAAGGCTCAGGGCATAGACGAGAAAGACATACAGACAACAAACTATAGTTTGACTCCTGTTTATGACAACAATTATTATGTTATGCCTACGGCAGTTCCTACTTCGGGCGCCGGAGTGTCTTCATCTGGTTCAAGTATGGTTAGAAACGGGACAACATTGAAGGGTTATAAATTGCAACAAGATGTTCAAGTAAAAATAAGAGATTTCACAAAAGTAGGAGACGTTCTGTCGCAAACAACAGCCAAGGGCGCCAATACAGTTGGCGACTTGCAATTTACAATTGATAACCCCGAACAATTTAAAGAAGAGGCAAGAGCCAAAGCAATCGCGCAGGCAAAGTCTAACGCCAAAAACCTTGCCAGCGAATCGGGTATAAACCTAGGCAAGCTTGTAAACGTTTACGAAAATTACAGCTACCCAATGGCATATAGCAGTAAGGCCATAGGCATGGGCGGAATAGCAGAAGATTCTGTTTCTACGCCAACAATTCAGCCTGGCCAACAAGAAATCAACATAACAATTAACCTGACCTACCAGGTGAGATAATGGAAGATTGCATTTTTTGCAAAATTATAAAAGGAGAAATTCCTTCTGCAAAAGTTTTTGAAAGCGACAAGATAGTCGCTTTCAATGACATAAATCCAAAAGCGAAAGTCCACATCTTGATTGTTCCCAAAAAACACATTGAATCTGTAAAGCACTTGCAAGGAGGTGATAAAGATTTAATTGGTGAAATATTCTTGACAACGCAAAAAATTGCAAAAGAAAAAAATCTTGAAGGATATAGGCTGATTATAAACGTGGGCAGGGAAGGAGGCCAGCTTGTAGACCATTTGCATTTGCACCTGTTGAGCGGTGATGCTAATATGAATTCACTATAACTTTCTAATATATTGTGGATTCTCAAATCGAAGAAATTAAGTCAAAGCTTAATATAGTCGACGTTGTTGGCAGTTATGTTAAGCTTTCAAAAACCGGGGTAAATTATCGGGGGGTTTGTCCTTTTCATTCAGAGAAAGGCCCATCTTTTTTTGTATCGCCAACAAGGCAAATGTGGCACTGCTTTGGGTGCGGAGCGGGATCGTCTGTCTTTGACTTTATAATGAAAATTGAGGGCATAGAGTTTGGAGACGCGCTAAGAATTCTGGCAACTAAAGCCGGAGTTGAGTTGAAGAGAGAAAACCCGCAGATAGTCAGCGACAGAAAAAGATTGTACGAAATTTGCGACTTATCCTGCGCTTTTTTTGAAAAGCAACTAAGTTCGTCAGAGTGGGGTAATAAAGCAAAAGATTATCTTTTAAAACGAGGAATAAAAGAAGAAACAATTAAAAAGTGGCGACTAGGTTACTCGCCAGACACCTGGCAGGGCTTATCTGACTTTTTGGTGGGCAGGGGGTATACCAGAGAAGAAATCGTAAAAGCCGGTTTGGCGGTGCAATCGGACAAGGGTAATAATCCGTATGATAGATTTAGGGGCCGAATAATTTTTCCAATTTTTGATTTAAATTCACAGGTAATAGGGTTTGGCGCCAGAATTTTTAAAGAAGCAGACAAAAAAGAGACGGCAAAGTACATAAATACGCCCCAGACAATGCTTTATGACAAAAGCAATGTTTTGTACGGAATAAATAATGCCAAGCTCGCAATAAGGAAAAGCAACCAGTGCGTTTTGACAGAAGGCTACACCGATGCTATAATGTGTCATCAGGCTGGTTTTGAGAATACTGTGGCGGTTTCAGGAACCGCGCTTACTCCAAGACACTTAAACATATTGAAAAGATACACCGACAATTTGCTTTTATCCTTTGATATGGATGTTGCCGGAGACACCGCAACAAAAAGGGGAATAAACTTGGCCGAATCACAGAATTTTAATATAAAAGTTATAGACACATATTCTGGGGCCAAAGATCCGGCAGAAATCATTCTGGAAAATCCACAAAATTGGGAAGACTCGGTAAAAAATGCTCGGTCAATAATGGATTATTATTTTGATTCTGCTCTGGCAAAATTTGATAAAAATACGCCCCAAGGAAAAAAAGAAATAGGCAAAATAATTCTACCCGCAATAAAAAGGCTGGAAAATAAAATAGAACAGTCATACTGGATTCAAAAATTATCAGAAAAGTTAAGCGTAAGCGAAGCGGTGATTATAGATGAATTAAGAGCCGTAAAATTAGACAACTCGCATCAGCCCGCTCCTATTGAGGCGCAATTAAATAAAATATCAAACAGCAAGAATTTTACATCAGAAGGCAGGGCAAAACTATTGGAGGACCGAATTGTTTGTTTGGCTTGGAAAGATCAAGAAAACCTTAATTTAATTGATGATGCGCACTGCGATTTATTTTGCGAAAACACAAAAAATTTAATAGAAGAGTTGAGAAAAAGAAAACCGGGTGAAGATATTAAAGAAGAGCACAAAGATTTTTTCAACAAGCTTTCTCTTGTGGCCGAAGTTGATTTAGAGGGCGATGGCGCAGAGGAAATTCAGCTTTGCTTGAGCCAGTTAAAAGATATAAAAATGCGCGAAGATTTGACCAGAATTTCCGGACTTATAAAATTCGAGAAAGATGATAAAAAAGAAGAAGAGCTTAAAAAAGAATTCAATATTAAAGCAAAAGAATTGCATATAAAAAAATAAACCTATGCCAAGCAAAAAAACCAAAAAAGCCGTAAAGGTTAAAAAGGTTGCAAAAAAGAAAGCGCCACACAAGATTGCTAGGGTAAACAAAAAGTCGGTTATAGATGAAAAGCAACTGGAAACCTTGATGAAGAAAGGCCAAGAAAGGGGGTTTGTCACAACCTCGGAGATTTTGTATGCGTTTCCCAAAATAGAACACGACATAGAAGGCTTGGAAAAAGTTTACGATAACTTTAAAGACAGGGGTGTGCAGATAAAAGAAATGCAGGAATTTTTGGAAACAAAATCCAAAAAAGAAAAGAAAGGCAGGAAAGCGCTTATTGGTAAAATAGACCCTATTCAAATGTATTTGAAAGAAATTGGAAAATCTGGGTTTTTGTCGGCAAAAGAAGAAAAAGAGCTGGCAAAAAGAATTGAAGCCGGCGACGAAGAGGCAAAAAACCGATTGGCTTTGGCAAACTTGAGATTGGTTGTTTCTATTGCCAAAAAATATGTAGGCAGGTCGCCAAATTTAACTTTGTTAGACTTAATTCAAGAGGGAAACCTGGGGCTTTTTAAAGCTGTAAAAAAGTTTGACTGGAGAAAGGGGTACAAGTTTTCGACCTACGCAACTTGGTGGATTAGGCAGTCAATTACGCGCGCTTTGGCCGACCAGGCGCGAACAATCAGAATTCCGGTGCACATGATTGAAACTATTTCAAAATATACAAAAATCAGGAAAAATCTTTTGCAAGAATTGGGCCGAGAGCCTTTGGCCGAAGAAATTGCAGCTGAAATGGGTTTGGAGGTTGATAAAGTTCATCACATAAGAAAAATTGCGCAAAAAGCAGTATCTTTGGAAACTCCTGTTGGAGAAGACAAAGACAAGCAAGACAGCGTTTTGGCAGAGTTTATCAAAGACGACAAAACGATTGCTCCAAACACAGAAGCCGCAAGGCGCCTTTTGAAAGATAGATTGAAAGAGATTTCTAGCGAATTAACTCCAAGAGAGCTGAAAATTTTGGGAATGAGGTTTGGCTTGGACGATGGTATGATGCACACGCTTGAAGAAACCGGCGAAGAATTTGGCGTAACTAGAGAAAGAATCAGGCAAATTCAAGCAAAGGCATTGGAAAAATTAAGAAAGCATAAAGAATTGAAAAAAGTTGGAGATTACTACTAAATAAAAAAGCCCCTCGCGGGGTTTTTTATTTTGATAAATTTATGCTTTAAATCCAAAGTAGGTGAGCGCAAGGCCTACAAAAACTGCGACAACCAATGCTATTGGGAGCCAGCTTTTATTTTCCATTTTTTTGACATAGTTCTTTGTGAATTCTGGTAAGAATAGCATAGCCAAGCCTTTTAACAAAGATGCCCAGCCAAAAATTGTGATAACAACCTGCCAATTTTTAACCCAAATGTTGTGGGCTAAAACCATTGCCAAGCCGATCACAAAGCTCACAAGACCCCAGCAAAACAGGCTTTCTTCGTTTTCCACCTTTGAAAAAAGGCGTTTCAAGTGCTTCTCTTTAATAAGAAGCGCAAGGGCAACTACTACTATGGAAATTCCCCAAATTTCTGCTAAATAATTAGAGAGTGCCATAAAATTTTATATTATGTTTTAATAATTTTTTACCCGCTCATCGGCGGGCAGGCGACCTTTTAAAAACTAGTTGATAAATCAATGTCTTTTGCGTCTTCAACTTTTCCTTCATGCTCTCCCATTGTTGCTTCAGACGAACGGTGAGTATATTCAAAAATAATTTCTTTTTTCTTTTCTGTCGGCAAGTCTTTATTATTTATTGCCGGGCCTCCTATGCATCCGCCGTCGCAATTTAATAAATCTAGAAATTTATACTTGCTAGTTCCTGCCTTAAAATCTTCAAAAGCTTTTTTGATATTTTCAACGCCGTCGGTAACCAGAATTTCGCCTTCTTTAAATAATTTTTGGATATGTGAAGTTGATGCCAGGCCTCCGGAAACAGGATAAATTTTTGTGTATTCTCTTATAAATGAATCAAAATAATAGTCGCCGTCAGAGTCTTCTTCTTTTATGCCTTCTTGCCCAAAAATTTGTTTTAAGTCTTTTAAAGTAATAACTGCGTCTATTTCTTTAAATTTTGGAGCTTCAAGGTTTTCTTTTGCCCAGCAGGGAGAAATAAAAATAACCTTGCTGTCTGGATTAGTTTTTTTATAAATTTTTGCCATTGCTGCCATAGGCGAAACAATGGGCATTAAATATTTTACCAGTTCGGGATATTGCGTTTTTATAAAGGCCACAACGGTGGGGCAGGGACTGGAAATAAACAATTCTTGATCGGGGTGTTTTTTTATGTAGTTTGCGTAAGCCAAGTTCACCATTCTGGCTCCAAAAGTTAATTCGGTTACTTGCTTAAAGCCCAGCTTCCTTAGCATTCCAATAATATTGGGGTATTTAAAATCAATAGCAAAAGTGGGGGCCAACAGCGCAATATCGTTTTCGTTATCCTTTATCAGATTTATTTTCTCTTGCAAATCCATTTTTAATTATTTTTTAAAAAATAATTGTCATAAATAAAATACGCTGTTGCCAGCAGCAATACAACATATAAAACAACCAAGTGCCAAGCTGGGAATATTAAGAAGTTGACTAATGATAAAATTATTTCACCGATTGTCATTTTTTTATCAAGTTTAAATAATTATTAAATGGGCTGATTATCCATTTAAAAACCGGACCAAATATGCTGCCCAAATCAAGATTAAAAAATCTTTGTAAAATATAGAATGCGGCTATGAAAGCTATAATTCCAAGAATGGCTTTGATAAGCGGGCTGACAACAAACTTTACAAACAAAAATATGGCGGCAATTGCAATAGTTAGAGCTATAAGAGAATTTATATCCATAAGTTTATTCTATTATAGCACAGTTTTTTCTGTAATTAAGGTGTTTAGCAATTTTTTAACCTTATCAATGCTTTCGGTGTCTATTATAGATATTGCAGTCGCGCTTTTGCCGATTTTTTCAAAAGCACTTTTTATTTTCGAAATAATTTTCGGTGAGGCGGTATCGCTTTTGCTTATAAAAATATATTCTTGTTTTTCTACGAGCAGGGGATTGTATGTTTCCAGCTCGTTTCTTACGGTTTTGTAATCTTGTAATGGGTCCGCAGAATCAGCCGCGACGAAGTGGAATAATATTTTTGTTCTTTCAATGTGGCGTAAGAATTTTGTGCCAAGCCCTTTGCCTTCAGAGGCGCCCTCAATAAGCCCAGGAATATCGGCCAGCACCAAATCATAATAAACGCCCAAGTTTGGCTCTAGGGTTGTAAAAGGATAATTGGCAACTTTGCTGTTTGCCTTTGTAAGTTCGTTTAACAAGCTTGATTTGCCCACATTCGGCAGTCCTATAAACCCTACGTCGGCAATCATTTTTAATTCCAATCGGAATTCAAAAGTTTCACCGGGCTTTCCCTCTTCAAATTCTTTCGGGCTTGTGTTTGTTGCCGATCTGAAGTGATAGTTTCCTCTGCCTCCTCTCCCACCTTTGGCAATTAATTCGCGCTGGCCTATTTTTATTATTTCAATTGTTTTATTGTTTTTTAAGTTGGTTGCAACTGTCCCAACGGGAACATACAAAGTCAAATTTTCTCCTTTGTGCCCATCGTTTAAACTGGGTTTTCCATTTTTTCCCCTTCCCGCCTCAAGCACTTTTTTATATCTGAATTGCCTTAAGGCTCCCAGGTCAACAACTCCTTCTAGGAAAACATTGCCGCCGCTTCCGCCGCTTCCGCCCGTAGGGCCAAGCGACACTATAACCTTGCTGAAAACCGCAAGGCCTTTTCCGCCGTGTCCTGCAACAACCGTAATTTTTACATCATCTACTATCATAATTATATATTACCCCTTCGGCGGGCTCAGGGCAAGCAAAAAACCGCCCAAAAGGCGATTTTTTTATTATTAACCTTCGTAGTGTGTCTCGGGGTAGTTCTTGAATATTTCTTTTGCTCGGGATAATCTGCCTACTTTCTTGTCTTCTTTTGGCAAAGCGGTCAGCCATGAAATAAAGGGGATTCTGTGTTTTTCCAAGCACCATTCGGTGTCTTTCAAGAGAGGTTTTTTTTCTTCTTTAAACTGATTTAATAACGCCAATGTGGCCCTCAAGTTTGAAGGCGATAATCTATTATGCTCTTCTAAAAATTTTTCTTTTGTTATTAGTGTTTGCATAATGTCCTCTTTTAACGAGGTACTTAAGGGTACCACCTTTTGTCTTAATAGTCAAACTTCACACCAGAGGCTGCGCGGTCGGCGCGTTTGGCATCAACTTCGGTTAAATGGATTTTCCTTATGCGGATATTTTTTGGAGTTACTTCTACAAGTTCATCGTCTCCAATATATTCTAGCGCATCTTCAAGGCCCATTGTTTTTGGAACATTAAAGTGTTCGGTGTTTCCTTCGCCTTTTGACCTCATGTTTGAAAGCTGTTTTTCTTTGCAAACATTTACCCAAATGTCATTCGGCCTTGAGTTTTGGCCCACAACCTGGCCCTGATAAACTTCCACTGCCGGGCTGAAAAACATTGTTCCTCTGTCTTGCACGTTGCGAAGCCCATACATATTTGTCGGTCCGGTTTCTGTGGAAATTAAAGAACCGTGGTCTCTTTCTTTCCAGTTTCCCGGGTCTGGCAGATATTGGTGGAAAGATGTGTTAATTATTCCTAGACCTTTTGTTTCTGTTAAAAATTCGTTTCTGTATCCAAACAATCCTTTTGTTGGGATTATAAATTCCAAAAATGCAATTCCATTATGAGTGCGCATTTCTTTGATTTCTCCTTTCCTGCCTCCCAAGTTTTGTATAACAGCGCCTTGATATTGTTCGGGTACTTCAATAAAAATCTTTTCATATGGAGTCATTGTTTTGCCGTTTATTTCGCGCAAAATAACCTGCGGTCTTGAAACTGCAAATTCATATCCTTCTCTGCGCATTCTTTCAATTAAAATTGCCAAGTGTAATTCACCTCTGCCAGAAACTGTCCATTTCCCGTCATCAGTATCTTCAACTCTCAAAGCAACGTCAGTTTCTATTTCTTTATACAGTCTAGCTCTAATTTGTCTTGAGGTTGAAAATTCTCCTTCTTTTCCTGCAAATGGAGAACTGTTTACCATAAAAGTCATTTTGACTGTTGGCTCTTCAATGTTAATCAAAGGCAAAGCCACAGGGTTTTCTGGGTCTGCAATTGTTTCTCCAATTGTTGCGTCCAAAATTCCGGCCACTGCGCAAATATCTCCGGCTTTCACATCCTGCGCTTCAATTTTGCCCAAGCCTGCAAAAGTCATCAAAGAAGTGATTTTGCATTTTGCAATTTCTCCGCTTCTGTTTATATGCACAATGTCTTGATTGGCTTTTATAACTCCGTTGTAAACTCTGCCAATTGCAATTCTGCCCTTAAAATCATCTGGCGCAATTGAAGTTACCAGCATTTGCAAAGGTTTTTCTGCATCAGCAATTGGCGCAGGAATGTGTTCTACAACAGCGTCAAACAGGGGAGTGATGTCTTTCATTTTTGCTAAATCTGCTTCCAGCCCGGCCAAGCCATCACGGCCCGAAGCATAGATAACCGGGAAGTCAAAACTGTGATCTCCTGCTCCCAATTCCATAAATAATTCAAAAGTTTGTTCCAAAGCTCTTTTTGGATCAGCTCCCGATTTATCAATTTTGTTTACAACCACAATAATTTTGTGGCCCATTTCCAAAGCCTTTTTCAAAACAAATCTTGTCTGAGGCATAGGCCCTTCTTTTGCGTCAATCAAAAGCAAACATCCGTCAGCCATATTTAAAACCCTCTCCACTTCGCCCCCAAAATCAGCGTGCCCCGGAGTGTCAATTATATTTATCTTAATTCCGTTGTACTCAACTGAAGCATTCTTAGAGAAAATAGTAATTCCTCTTTCTCTTTCCAATTCATTAGAATCCATAATCATCTCCTGCGCAGCCACATCCTTCTTCATTTCAGTTTTAGACTGCCTCAAAAGCGCATCCACCAAAGTGGTCTTTCCATGGTCAACGTGAGCAATAATAGCGATGTTTCTTATATTTTCCATTTGTTTGTTATGTGAGTTGGGTAATAAATTAAATTATACACTAAAAATCCCCTAATGTAAAGGACTATATGCAAATTCTGTATAACAAAAAATCCGTCAGGAAATGACAGACTTTCTGGCGTGGACCCGGCGGGACTTGCACCCGCTTCATCAGGTGTCAATGCTGATATGTTAACTATATACAAACACGGGCCCGAGTCCACAAACAAATTATAACACAAAAAAATGCCAAACAAAAAAGACTCCTTGCGGACTCTCCTTTGTTTAACACCCGATTTTGACCCGTAATTGTATACGGTTCATATCAGCAAATTAAGTATAGCAAATCCAGGGCTGTTGTCAAGAGTTGGCGATACAACCCTTCGACGGGCTCAGGGCAAACAAAAAATCACCCTTGCGAGTGATTTTTTGCTTTGATATTTGAGTTAACAAATTACCATCTGTTGCCTCCTCCGAAACCTCCTCTGTTGCCACCATTGTTGTATCCGCCTGTTCTTGGGGCTCTTGGTTCCATTGGTTTGGCTTCGTTTACTGTAAGAGTTCTTCCATCGAGCTCTTTGCCATTGATTTCAGCAATTGCTTTTTGTGCCTCTTCTTCAGTTGCCATTTCCACAAATCCGAAACCTTTTGACCTGTTGGTCATTTTGTCCATGATAATTGTGGCTGTTTCAACTGTTCCGACTGCTGCAAATGTGTCTTTCAATGTTGCTTCTGTTGTGTTGTAGGATAATCCTCCAACGTATAATTTCTTTGCCATATAATTTTTCTTGATTAATAATACGTAAGCCGACCTAGTTCTTCTACGGCT